>OEIU01001189.1_pt1 | contig 18096 bp, 15 predicted proteins | sample 1539221 | NCBI WGS metagenome assembly OEIU01 (sample SAMN03792071, study PRJEB22550) | activated sludge metagenome | feature: wastewater treatment plant; material: activated sludge; isolation source: Wastewater treatment plant of a petroleum refinery complex | place: Argentina: Zarate | collected...
TCGCCACCGCGCTGGGGCATGTCGCGTTCGGCGACGTGTGGTCGCGCCTGGTCCTGCTCGCCGTGCTGTGCTTCGGATTCCGCGAATTGACCACGATGCACTATGGCCTTGGCGTGATGCTGCTTACCGCATTGATCGTGGTGTTGCTCAGTTTCGAAGGCATGACGCCAGCGGACACGATGGCCGCGCGCGCGCTGGGCACCGGCATCGGCAGCGCACTTGCACTGCTTGCCTACGCGCTCTGGCCGACCTGGGAACGCGGCCGTGTCCGCGGCGCATTGGCAGACCTGCTCGATGCGTACCGCCAGTATTTCATCGCCGTCGTCGGCGACGACACGCGCGTGCGCGCGGACGTGCGCGCGTCGAGCCGGCGCGCGCGCAGCAATGCACAAGCCTCGCTCGACCGGCTGCGCGGCGAACCGCGGCGGAAGAACCTCGTCGCCACCGCGGAAGGCATCTTCGCCAACGCGAACCGCTTCCTGCGCGCGGCGATGGCGCTGGAATCGGTGCGGCAATCGGTCAAGCCGTTCGCCGACCGCAGCGCCATCGAATCCTTTGCCACCAGCGCCGACCATGCCATGAGCGCGCTGGCTGCAGCGCTGCGCAACAGTTCCAAGGCATCCGCCGGCATCGGCTTGCGCGCGGCGCAAAGCCGCCTGCGCGACGCGCTGCGCGCGCCCGACACGCACAACGACCCCGTGCTCGTGGCCGCATGGATCGACGCCAGCGACCGCATCACCGACAGCATCGACACGCTAGCGCACGTCCTCGGGCGCGACGCAGCGGCGGCCAGCAGTTAAACTTCGCGCATGCTCAAGATCGACACCCATGCCCACATCCTGCCGGCCCGCTGGCCGAACCTCGCCGAAAAATACGGCGACGAGCGCTTTCCGGTGATGGTCGATGCCGACGGACGCCACCGCATCTACAAGGATGGCAAGTTCTTCCGTGAAGTCTGGGCTAACGCATTTGATGCCGAACATCGCATCGCCGACTACGCAAAGTTCGGCGTACAGGCACAGGCCATTTCGACCGTGCCGGTGCTGTTTTCCTATTGGGCGAAACCCAATCAGGCGCTGGAACTACACCGTTTCCTGAACGACCACACCGCGCAAATCTGCCGCGATCATCCGCGCCATTACGCCGGCATCGGCACCGTGCCGCTGCAATCGCCAACGCTGGCGATCCAGGAAATGGAACGCTGCATCGAACAACTCGGGCTGCAAGGCGTGCAGATCGGCTCGCACGTCGATGAGTGGAACCTCGACGCGCCCGAACTGTTCCCGTTTTTCGAAGCCGCAGCGGATCTCGGCGCCGCGATCCTGGTGCATCCCTGGGACATGATGGGCAAGGAATCCATGCCCAAGTACTGGCTGCCATGGCTGGTCGGCATGCCCGCCGAACAGTCGCGCGCCGCATGCTGCCTGATCTTCGGCGGCGTACTCGAGCGTCTGCCGAAACTGCGCGTCGCCTTCGCCCACGGCGGCGGATCGTTCCCCTACACCATCGGTCGCATCGAGCACGGTTTCCGCATGCGCCCGGACCTGGTCGCCACCGACAATGCGCGCAATCCGCGCGAATACCTGGATCGCGTGTATTTCGATTCCTGCGTGCACGACGATCGCGCGCTGCGCTACCTGCTCGACGTCGCCGGCGCGCACCGAGTCATGCTCGGCACCGATTATCCGTTTCCCCTCGGCGAGCAGGAACCCGGCGCCGGCATCGCGGCGCTCGGTCTGGCGCCCACGCAAGAAAAATCCCTGTACCACGGCACCGCGCTGGAATGGCTCGGCCTGCCCGCCTCACGTTTTCACTGATCCGGAGATGACCATGCGTAAATTCGCATTCGCCACGTTCACGGCCACCCTGCTGGCCGGAAGCGCCTTCGCACAGACACCGGGCCAATACTCGCTGGACCAGGGCTTCATCAAGTTCAACGCGCCGCCCGCGTGGCCGGTGATCATGCAAAAAACCGAAGGCGATCCGCAATTCATCGCGTTTCAGGTCAAGGATCCCGCCGACACCGGCAGCGGCGAAGCCACGCGCGTGACCGTGGAAACGCGCCTGCTCAACGACTCGAGCAATTTCCAACCGATGGTCAATCGCGATGTCGACAAGGCCAAACAGTTGCCGGGCTACGAACAGAAGACCGAGGGCGTGGATGCGACCACGCTGCGCTACTTCGCGAACAGTGGCAAGACGAAATACGAATACCGCGAAACCTGGTACCTCAACAGCCACCTGCTCGTGCACGTGCGCTGCGCAAGGCCGATGCTGGACAAGACCACGGCGCAATGGACGGCGGAATACGAAAAAGGCTGCGCGCAGATCATGCAGTCCCTGAAGCCACATTGATCCGTCGATGAAGTCCACCATCGACATGACTTCCGTCGAAGCAGACGCCCGCGCCCGCGACGCCGCCGATCTGCTCGGCGGATTCCGTGACGAATTCCTGATCCCTCCTCACGGCGACGGCCAGCAGACATACCTTTGCGGCAACTCGCTTGGCCTGCAGCCGCGCGCCACGCGCCAGGCCCTGATCGACGAGCTCGACGACTGGCGCAATCTTGCCGTCGAGGCGCATTTCCGCGGCAAGCACCCGTGGATGCCCTACCACAGCGAAGTGCGCGAGCATCTTGCCGAAGTTGTCGGTGCGCAGCCATCCGAAGTCGTCGCGATGAACTCGCTGACCGTCAACCTGCACCTGATGATGGCGAGTTTCTACCGGCCAACGCGCGAGCGCTGCTCCATCGTGATCGAGAAGAATCCGTTTCCGTCGGATCGCTACGCGATCGGATCGCAGATCCGCTTCCACGGCTTCGATCCCGCCACGGCGCTGATCGAACTCGAGGCCGATGAACCGAACGGCACGATTTCCGTCGCTGCCATCGAACGCGTCATCGGCGAACACGGCGCGCGCATCGCGCTGGTGCTGCTGCCGGGAGTACAGTACCGCACCGGCCAGGTGTTCGACCTGAAAGCCATCACGCAACTCGCGCACGCCAAGGGCTGCGTTGTCGGCTTCGACCTCGCGCATTCGGCCGGCAACGTGCCGGTCAACCTGCACGACAGCGGCTGCGACTTCGCTGTATGGTGCAGCTACAAATATCTCAATTCCGGACCGGGCGCTGTCGCCGGCTGCTTCGTGCACGAACGCCACGCGCACACCGACCGGCCGCGCTTTGCCGGCTGGTGGGGACACGACCAGGCCACGCGCTTCAAGATGGGCCCGGACTTCACGCCGACACCGGGCGCCGACGGCTGGCAGTTGTCGAATCCCCCGATCCTCGCGCTCGCGCCGCTGCGCGTTTCGCTGGAAATCTTCCACCGCGCCGGCATGCTGCGCCTGCGCGAAAAATCCATTGCCCTGACCGGCTACCTCGAAGCGCTTGTCCGTATCCATCTCGCAAACACCATCGACATCACCACGCCACGCGAACCCGAGCGTCGCGGCTGCCAGCTGTCGCTGCGCGTCAAGGCCGGACGCGACGCCGGTCGCGCCCTGTTCGATTACCTCGGGGATCGTGGCGTCGTCGGCGACTGGCGCGAGCCGGACACCATCCGCATCGCGCCAACGCCGCTGTACAACCAGCATCTGGACTGCCTGCGCTTCGTGCAAGCCACGCTGGCGTGGGCCGGTCAAGTCATGTCCTGATCGCCCTATCGATGCGCTTGGCGTACTTGTGTTTAATTATTGTACTTGTTAGTATTGCGAAGGTTGTAATCTGAATTATGTCAATGACCGCACTTCCCGCCTGCCCCAGTTTTGACGCCATCGAAGCCAGCATCGGCCGCGTCGCCAAGCGCCTTCAAGGCGCGCCAGTGCGCGACATCGTGCTGGTGCGCCTGATCAAGCATCTGTCGGCGCGCTTCAGCGCACATGTTGGTCGCATGGTGCGGCCGTCCGGCCTCAACGAAGTCAGTTTCCGCACCATGATGATGTTGTTCGCCAATGCCGAAACCGGCATGCACGCGTCCCAACTCAGCGAGGCGGCCGGCGAAACCCGCGCCAACATGACGCGCATCTGCGATGAGCTTTCGCGCAAGGGCCTGTTGCGTCGACGCGCGGGCATCGCCGATCGTCGTCGCGTCGTGCTGGAAATCACGCGCAAAGGCGCGGCCCTGATCGGACGCCTGTTGCCAAAAATGTGGAATGAACTGGATCTGGGCATGCGCGCCTTGAGCGCCAAAGAGAAGCTCGATCTGGAACGCTTGCTGAAGAAACTCGCCGCCGCGATCGACGCCAAGGAACAAACCGCATGAATCGTTTTTCCGTTTGGCCGCTGACCGCGGCCATGACGCTGCTCGCCGGCTGCGCGATTCCGCCGCGACCTGCACATCCGGATTTGACCGCTGCTGCGCCTCTGGCCGGCGTGCCGGCGAGCGCAGACGCCGCGTGGCCGGATGCGACGTGGTGGCAGCGCTATCACGACGAACAGCTGAATGATCTGGAAGCGCGCGCGCTGCAATCGGCTCCGACGCTGGCCGCGGCGCGCGCGCGCTTCGATCTGGCCGCGCGCAATGTGGAAGTCGCCCGCGCGGATAGCGGCGCCAGCGTGACCGGCAGCGCGCAGGTACAACGTGATCGCCTCAGTGAAAACGGGATCATCCCGAGCAAGTTCCTCGGCTTCAACTGGTATGGTCAGGGCGATCTGGGCGCATCGTTCAACTACGACTTCGATTTCTGGGGCGCGCATGGCGCGGCGATTTCCGGCGCCATCGATCGCACCCGCGCCGCCGCAGCGGAACGCGATGCGGCCGCGTCCATGCTCACTGCCGCCGTCGCCGACGCCTATTTCGGCTGGCAGGCCGACCAGGCTCGTCTCGACGTCGCGCGCTTTCTCGCAGACAACGCGGAAAAAGGTCAGCGCATCGCGGCCGCGCGCGTGAAACAGGACATCGATTCTCCCGACAATCTGCACCAGGCCGACATTCTGGTTGCCGCGACGCGCGAGCAAGTCGTCGGACTCGAAGGCACGGTAGCAATCCGTCACGCCGCACTGGCCGCGTTGATCGGCATCACACCGGAACAACTCGGCGCCTTGAAAATCGTGCCACTGCCTGCTGCCACATCCGGACTTCCGGCGAACGCCGGACTCGACCTGATCGCGCGCCGTCCCGACGTCGCCGCCAGCCGTTGGCGCGTCGAAGCCGCGCTGAAGGATACCGACGTGGCGCGCGCCGCTTTTTATCCCGACATCAGCCTTGCCGCGATGGCCGGTCTGTCGTCCATCGACCTGGGCAAGATGCTCTCGCCCGGATCGGCGGTATTCGCCGCCGGCCCGGCGTTGCACCTGCCGATCTTCGAAGGCAACCGTCTGCGCGCGCGCTTCGGCGTGTCGCAGGCTGCGCTTGCCGCAGCCGTGGCCGATTATCGCAACGCCGTGAACGACGCCGCGCGCGATGTTTCCACGCAAGCACTCACGCTGCGTCAGGCGCTCGATCGCGCACACGCACAATCCGCGCAACTCGACGCCGCCGAAAAACTGTTCGACACCGCACGCAACCGCATGGATCGCGGCCTGATCGATGCGCGACCGGTCATCGTCGCCGGCGCGAATCTCGCCACGCTCAAGGACACCCAGATCCAGCTTCACGGCACCGCGCTGGCAGCGGAAATCGCCCTCACCCGCGCGCTCGGCGGCGGCTTCCACGCCGATCCGACTTCATCCAAATCTTCTTCCGGAGCTTCATCGCCATGAGCGACTCCCCGATCGCAACCAACGCAAACGGCAACGGCAAGCGCCGCCGCCTGCTGCTGACCATCGCCGCCGTATTCGTCGTCGCCGGCATCGCCTGGCTGGCGCTGTGGTGGTTCGTGTTCTCACTGCGCGAAGTAACCGACGACGCCTACGTCAACGGCAACCAGGTGATCGTGTCGTCGCAGATTCCGGGTACGGTGGTGGAAATTCTCGCCGACGACACCCAGCGCGTGAATGCGGGACAGGTGCTGGTCAAGCTCGATCCCACCGACACCGATCTTGCGCTGGCCAAGGCGCAAAGCGCGCTCGCGCAGGCCGTGCGCCAGGTGCGCCAGCAGACGCAGATGGCCGGCCAATACGACGCCGTCATCGCCGCGCAGCGCGAAAATCTCGCGCGCGCGCAAGCTGATCTCAAGCGCCGCGAACCGCTGCTCGCCGAACATGCAGTTGCGCCGGAAGAAGTCGCGCATGCGCGCCAGGCCGTCGCCGACGCGCAGGCCGCGCTCGATGCCGCGACGCGCCAGTCCGCGGCCGCGCACGCGCTCGTCGATGGCACCACCGTCGCCGACAACGCCCTGGTACAGCAGGCGCGCGCCGCATATCGCGAGGCATGGGTGAACGATCACCGCAACGCAATAGTCGCCCCGATTTCCGGCTATGTCGCGCAGCGCAGCGTGCAGGTCGGCAGCCGCGTGCAACCGGGCGCGCCGCTGCTCACCATCGTGCCGTTGCACGATCTGTGGGTGGACGCGAATTTCAAGGAAAGCCAGCTCGCCCACATCCGCATCGGCCAGACAGCGCGCGTGCATGCAGACGTCTACGGCGGCGACGTGACCTACGACGCCCACGTCGAGGGACTGGCCGCCGGCACCGGCGGCGCATTTGCGCTGCTGCCTGCGCAAAACGCTTCCGGCAACTGGATCAAGGTGGTGCAGCGGGTGCCGGTACGCATTGCGATCGACCCGAAGCAACTGGAAAAGCATCCGCTGCGCGTGGGCCTGTCGACCGAGGTGACCGTGGATACCCACGATCGCAACGGCAGCGTGCTGGCGCAACAGCCGGCATCGAAGGCGGTGGCGCAGACCTCGGTCTACAGCGCCGACTTCGCCGCGGCGGACAAGGCCGCCGACGCCATCGTCAAGGCCAACCTCGCGCGCTGAAATGAGCGACTCCGCGCAAAACGGCCGCGCCCCGCCGCTGAGCGGCGCGCCACTGGCGATACTCACCGTGGCAGTGGCGATCAGCACCTTCATGGAGGTGCTGGACCTGACCATTGTCAATGTCTCGGTTCCGCACATCGCCGGCAGTCTCGGGGTGAGCGCGCAGGAAGGCACGTGGGCGATAAGCTCGTATTCACTGGCGAGCGCGGTGATGCAGCCGCTGACCGGCTGGATTGCGAAGCAGTTCGGCGAGGCGCGCACGTTCTGCATCTCGGTGCTGCTGTTCGTGGCGATGTCGATGCTTTGCGGCCTTGCCACCAGCATGCCGATGCTCGTCGTCGCGCGCCTGCTGCAGGGCGCCGGTTCCGGCCCGATGGTGGCGTTGTCGATGGCGCTGCTGCTCAACAACTATCCGGACGCAAAAAAAGGCATCGCGCTGGCGGTGTGGGCAATGACCGTCGTGATCGCGCCGATCTTCGGGCCGATCCTGGGCGGCTGGATCACCGACAACTATTCCTGGCCGTGGATCTTCTACATCAACGTGCCGGTCGGCCTGCTCGCCGCCGTCGTCACCTGGAGCCTGCTGCGCAATCGCGAATCCAAAATCGTGCGCACGCCGATCGACATGGTCGGCCTTGTCCTGCTGGTGCTCGGCGTCGGCTGCCTGCAGTTCATGCTCGACAACGGCAACGACAAGGACTGGTTCGCCTCGCCGATGATCCTCGTGCTCGGCATCACCGCCCTCGTCGCGCTGGTGTTCTTCGTCGCCTGGGAGCTGACCGACAAGCACCCGATCGTGGAATTGCACCTGTTCGCCAAGCGCAACTTTACAATTGGCGTCACCGCGTTGTCGCTCGGCATGGTCGCGTTCTTCGGCATCAACGTGGTGTTTCCGCTGTGGTTGCAAATCGACCTCGGCTACACCGCGACCTGGGCGGGACTCGCCACCGCGCCGGTCGGCATCCTCGCCTTCCTGATCTCGCCGATCATCGGCAAGAACATCCAGAAACTCGAACTGCGCGCCGTGACCACGTTCGCTTTCATCGTGTTCGGCTGGACCTCGATCTGGTTCGCGAGCTTCCCGAGTGATGCCACTTTCGGCCAGCTGATCGTACCGCGCTTCCTCATGGGCATCGGCATCGCCTGCTTCTTCGTGCCGCTGAACCAGGTGATCGTATCGGGACTCAAACCAGAGGAAATCGCGTCCGCGTCGGGCCTGGCGAACTTCTTCCGCACCATTGCCGCGAGTTTTTCCACCGCCGTGACGGTGACGATCTGGCAGCACCGTGGCGACTACCATCACGCCGTGCTCGCCGAACACCTCAACGCCACCAGCCCGGCCACGCAATCCTACGTCGGTCACTTGCAGGCGATGGGCGTGAGCGCGGCGAAAGCCTGGTCCGTGATCGAAGGCGTGGTCACGCGCGAAGCGCTTACGCTCGCCGTCAACGACGTGTTCCTGCTGTGCGCCATGCTGTTCTTCGCGATGATTCCGATCATCTGGCTCGCCAAGCCGCCGTTCGGGAATGCGGGTGCGGCGGCGGTGCACTAGAACATATGCTTCTCGATCCCGAGCTGCGCCAGGATCTTGCTCGCAATTTCCTCGATCGAGGTGTGCGTGGTGTTCTGCACGGGAATGTTCTCGCGGCGGAATAACTTGTCGGCCAGTTCCAGTTCGCGCCTGCACTGTTCGATCTTCGCGTAGCGGCTGCCGGGTTTGCGCGCCTCGCGCACCTGGGCGAGGCGCTGCGCGTCGATGGTCAACCCGTACAGACGCGGCCGGAACGGCACCAGGCGCTTGGGCAATTCGAGCTTGTCGAGGTCGTCTTCGGTCAGCGGATAGTTTGCGGCCTTCACGCCATAGTGCAGCGCCATGTACAGGCAGGTCGGCGTCTTGCCCACGCGCGACACGCCGACGAGGATGACGTCGGCGTCGGCGTAGTTCACGTCGATGCCATCATCATGCGTCAGCGCATAGTTGGTCGCATTGATGCGCGATTCGTACTCGGCGAAATCGGCCATGCCGTGCGCCTTGCCCACGCGCGGCGAGCGTTTGGTGCCGAGTTCGGATTCGAGCGGCCCGATGAACGGCGCGAACACGTCCAGCATGAGTGCGCCGCTGGTGGCGAGGATCTCGGACAGTTCCGGATCGACCACGGTGTTGACCACTACCGGCCGTACGCCACTCGTTGCGTAAACATTGCGGATGCGCGCGGCCGCGCCGTGCGCCTTCTCCTCGTCGTCGACGAACGGGATGCGCACGGTGTCGTATTCGATGCCTTCGAACTGGGTCAATACCGAATGGCCGATGGTCTCGGCGGTGATGCCGGTGCCGTCGGAGACGAAGAAGATGGGGCGGTGCATGGGGCAAGTGTAAGCGATTGCGCTTGTTTCGCCGCCCGCAAAGCCCGAAAATTGGCACTTTGCAGGAGCTTCTACCTGCATTTTCCCGGAGACACCCTTGAGCGAACTTATCCTTTGGCTCGACGAACTGCGCCTGTCCGACCTCGGCAAGGTCGGCGGCAAGAACTCCTCGCTCGGCGAGATGATCGGCAATCTGGCCAAACTCGGCGTGTCGGTGCCGGGCGGGTTCGCGACCACGGCCGACGCCTTCAAGCAGTTCATCGCTCAAAGCGGCTTGGCCAGGCGCATCCAGGATCGACTCGGCGCGTTGAATGTCGATGACGTTGATGCGTTGACAAAGGCCGGCAGGGAAATCCGCCAGTGGGTGATCGACACACCGTTGATTCCGGCTTTCGATACAGCCGTGCGCGATTCTTACGCGAAGTTGTGCCAGAAAGCAGGCGCCAACGATATCGCCGTGGCAGTGCGCTCTTCCGCGACCGCGGAAGACTTGCCCGACGCTTCCTTCGCCGGCCAGCAGGAAACATTCCTGAACGTCAGCGGCGCGGACGACGTGATCCACAAGGTCAAGGAAGTTTTCGCTTCGCTCTACAACGATCGCGCCATCGCTTATCGCGTGCACCACGGCTTCAAGCATGAGGACGTGTTCCTGTCCGCCGGCGTGCAGCTCATGGTGCGCTCGGACATCGGCGCTTCGGGCGTGCTGTTCACGCTCGACACCGAATCCGGTTTCCGCGACGCGGTGTTCGTGACCGCGAGTTATGGCCTCGGCGAGATGGTCGTGCAAGGCGCGGTCAATCCGGACGAGTTCTATGTCTACAAGCCGACGCTGAAACTCGGCAAACCGGCGATCCTGCGCCGCCAGGCCGGCGCCAAGCAGCAGCGCATGGTGTATTCGAGCAAACCCGGCGAGCGCGTGCGCATCGAGGAAGTGCCTGCCGCGGATCGGGCGAAGTTCTGCATCAGCGATGCCGACGTACACGAGCTGGCCAAGCAGGCGCTGGTGATCGAACAGCATTACGGCCGACCGATGGACATCGAATGGGGCAAGGATGGCAACACCGGCAAGATTTACATCCTGCAGGCGCGACCGGAGACCGTGAAGTCGCGCACGCGCGCGACGCAGGTCGAACGCTTCCACCTCAAGCAAAGGGGCAACGTGCTTTGCGAAGGCCGCGCGATCGGCCAGAAGATCGGCGCCGGCACCGCGCGCGTGATCCGTAGTATCCGCGACATGAACCGCGTGCAGGCGGGCGACGTGCTCATCGCCGACATGACCGACCCGGATTGGGAACCGGTGATGAAGCGCGCCGCGGCCATCGTCACCAATCGCGGCGGCCGCACCTGCCACGCCGCGATCATCGCGCGCGAATTGGGCGTGCCGGCCGTGGTCGGCACCGGCGATGCACTATCGAAAATTCCCGACGGCGCGCAGGTCACCGTGTCCTGCGCCGAAGGCGACACCGGTTTCATTTATGACGGCAAGCTCGAATTCGAGAAGGTCACGGCGGACCTCGGCAAGATGCCACCTGCCCCGCTTAAAATCATGATGAATGTCGCTAACCCCGAACGCGCGTTCGACTTCGCCATGCTGCCGAACGCGGGCGTGGGCTTGGCCCGCCTGGAGATGATCATCGCCAGCCATATCGGCCTGCATCCGAAGGCCTTGCTCGAATTCGACAAGCAGGATGACGAGACGAAACACAAGATAAGGGAGCGTATTGGCGACGAGAATCCGGTCGAGTTTTACGTCAACCGCCTCGCCGAGGGCATCGCCACAATTACCGCCGCGTTCGCGCCGAATCCGGTGATCGTGCGCCTGTCGGATTTCAAGACCAATGAATACGCGAACCTGATCGGCGGCGCCAGATACGAGCCGCATGAGGAAAACCCGATGCTTGGCTTCCGTGGCGCGTCACGGTATGTCGATCCGAGTTTCAAGGACGCGTTCGAGCTCGAATGCCGGGCAATGAAGAAAGTGCGCGAGGAAATGGGCCTTGCGAACGCCTGGGTGATGATCCCGTTCGTGCGCACGCTCGACGAAGGCCGTCGCGTCATCGACACGCTCGCGCAGTTCGGGCTCAAGCAGGGCGAGCATGGCCTGAAGATCATCATGATGTGCGAGGTGCCGTCGAATGCGTTGCTGGCCGACGAATTCCTCGACATCTTCGACGGTTTCTCGATCGGCTCGAACGACCTGACCCAGCTCACGCTAGGCCTTGACCGCGATTCCGGTATCGTCGCCGGCCTGTTCGACGAACGCAATCCGGCAGTGAAGAAACTGCTGGCCATGGCGATCCAGACCGCGAAGAAGAAGGGCAAATACGTCGGCATCTGCGGACAGGGCCCTAGCGATCATCCGGATCTGGCGCAATGGCTGATGGAGCAAGGCATCGAATCGGTATCGCTCAATCCGGATACCGTGGTCGATACCTGGCTGATGCTGGCGAAGAAAAAGGCAAACGCATGAAACCGGCAATCATGTTCGTCTGTGCCGCGCTGATGTGGATTGGCTCCAGCGCAAATGCCGCACCGTTTTCGTTCGACGATGTGGCCAAACTCGTATCCTTGAGCGACCCGCAGATCTCGCCCGACGGCAAGAACATCGTCGTGGTGCGTGCAACGCCGGACTGGAAGACCGACAAGACCAAACACGAACTCGATCTCGTCGATGTGAAAACCGGCGCTTTGCGCGCGCTCACGTTTGAACGCGATGGCGTATCAATGCCGCGCTGGTCGCCGGATGGATCGCGCATCGCGTTCATCGCAAAAGCCGCCTTGCCAAAAGGCGATTCATCCAAGGACGAAGACGCCAAGGAACACGACGGCGACAAGCCGCAAATTTTCGTAATGCCGATGAACGGCGGCGATGCCATGCGCATAACTACTGCGAAGCAGGGTGTGGACGAATTCACCTGGAGCCCGGACGGCACGCGCATCGCCTACTTGAGCGAAGATCCGCCAGTCAACGAAAAGGCAATCAAGGAACACAACAAGTCGTTCCAGGTCACCGATGGTCACTTTCTACTGCGCGAAGCGCTGGCATCCACGCACGCATGGATCGTGTCGGCCAAGGGCGGCGATGCGAAGCAACTCACCAAGGGCACTTTCAGTCTCAAGAACGATCAGGATGACCCATCCGCGCTCGTGTTCAGCCGCGATGGCAAGCGTATTGTCTTCACAAAATATCCGTCACCTTATTGGGGTCCGTCGTTCCGCAGCGTGATCGCCTCGGTGAGTGTCGATGGCGGCAGCCCGCAAACGCTGGTCGATGCGCAAGGCGCAACCGCTTTCTCCTACGCACCGGACAGCGACCGGTATGCCTTCCAACGTCCGCGCAACGGCGATCAGAACAACGGCAACGCGATCTACGTGAACGCGGATGGAAAGACCAATGACGTCACCGCCGCATTGGCGCGCAACTTCAACGGCTACGCATGGATGAAGGGCGGCAAGGCCTTGCTCACGATCGGCGAACTCGGCACGAACTCCGTGATCTGGGAACAACCCGTCGATGGCAAGGCGAAACTGCTCGAACTCGGCGACGTGCAGGTTTCATCCGCGTTGAGTGTTTCGACGCACGGCGCCATCGCCTTTGTTGGCGCGACCTCCATGCAGCCGGCCGAGTTGTACGTGATGGATTCGACGCGCGCCAAGCCGCGGCGACTGACCGATGTGAACGCGTTCGCGGCCAAGCTCGATCTCGGCCGCAGTGAGTCGATCACCTGGCAGACCGATGGTGGTTTCACCGCCGACGGCGTACTCACCTTTCCACCTGGTTTCGACAAGTCCAAAAAATATCCGCTCGTATTGCAAATTCACGGCGGCCCGGAAGCGGGATCGACCGTGCGTTTCTCGCCACTGACGCAACTGCTGGCCGCACCAGGTTTCGTCGTGTTCCAGCCGAACTATCGCGGCAGCAAGAACCTTGGCGATGCCTACCAGCACGCGATCTTCCGCGATACCGGCGAAGGCCCGGGCAAGGACGTGATGGCGGGCGTGGAAGCGGTCAAGAAGCTCGGCTTCGTCGATGCGAACCGCATTGGCGTTTCCGGCTGGTCCTACGGCGGCTACATGACGACCTGGCTCACCAGCCATTACGACATCTGGAAGGCGGCCGTTTCAGGCGCCGCGCTCACCGACTGGGTGATGGACTACACGATCTCGTACTACCAGATCGGCGACGTGTATTTCTTTGGCGGTTCGCCATGGACGGAAAGATACCGCGAGATCTGGCGTGATCAATCGCCGATTAAATATGCTGCGAACGTGAAGACGCCGACCCTGATCATGGGCGACGTGGGCGACAACAACGTGCCGCTGGTCAACAGCTATGAGTGGTACCACGCCCTGCGCGACAACGGCGTCGACGTGCAGTTTTACGCCTACCCCGCCGATTCGCATTTTCCGAGTGACATCGTGCAGACGGTGGATGTGTACCGGCGCTGGGTGGGGTGGATGCAGAAATACCTCTGATTGACCTGCTGCGCTCGATAATTTGCGTACCGGCAGTGCTCGGAATCCTCATTTACACACAGGTAAACTCCGGTTCCTGCGCTCCGGCGGCCCGCAAATTCTCATCGCTCGCGACGGCCCTCAGAGGTATTTCAAGAGTGACGCGCCATTTATTTGATCAGGCTCCGATGAAATCGGCCTTGCCCAACTCCACGCCATTGTGACGCAGGATGTTGTACGTCGTGGTGACGTGGAAGTAGAAGTTCGGCATCGCGTAATAGCGCAGGTAATCCAGCCCCTTGTCGAAATGCTTGTCGCCATGACGCATCTTCAAGGTGATGGCCTTGCTCTCGCTGCCGGCGAAGTTCGCTACCGGAATGCCATTGATGAAATCGCGCACCTTGGCCACGCGCGCCTTCAGTTCCGCAAACGTGGTCTCGTTGTCCTCGTGCGACGGCACATCCACGCCGCCCAGGCGCGCGGCAGCGCCCTTGATCATGTCGCAGGCGATCTGCACCTGGCGCGTGAGCGCAAACATGTCCGGCGCCAGCCGCGCTCCGGTCAACACGGTCTGGTCGATCTTCTTTGCCTCGGCAAACGCCGCGCCCTTGTCGAGAATATTCGACAGGTTCGTGAGCATGCGGCTGGCAACCGGGACGAGGGTTTCGTATATCGAGACTTGCATGGATAATCCTTGTTGTGGGAATGCGATTGCGCGCTCGCGCAAGGCGCACACCTTAGGCCGATCCATGCGAAAATCAAGGGACGCAGTGACCCCGTAGCTCAGCTGGATAGAGCGCGCCCCTCCTAAGGGCGAGGTCGCCCGTTCGAATCGGGCCGGGGTCGCCACCTCAATGCAAGCGCGCTCCCAATGACGGAGCGAGGCTTGCCAGGAACGCATCCACCGCAGCCGTGTAGTCGCCCGGCTCGCCCAGCGCCTTGTTGATCACGCCGTGGCGCAGGTCCTGCGGCAATACGTCGACGCGGCTGCCGTAGGTTTTCGCCTTGTCTGCAAACGCCCGTGCCTGCGCGCACGAATCCGCGCGCCGCGACGAACACACCGCGAGAAACGGCGCGATCTGGGAATGCAATTGCGCTATCGGCGAAGCTGCAGACCACGCTGCCGGATCGCTGCCGAACGCATTGTCGTACAGGCCCAGATGGCGCGACTGCATGATCGGCGTGACGTTGAATGCCGCGCTGTCCAGCGCCACCGTGCCTAGCCACGGCAAGGCTCCCTGCGAGGTCGCCAGCCTAGGTTCGGCTGAAATCAACGATACCAGGTGCGCGCCAGCCGAATGTCCCATCAATACGAACGCATGCGGATCGCCGCCCCAGCTGGGTGCTTCGCGCTGCGCCACGGCCAATGCCTTGCCGACAAAAGTGGCTTGCTGCAGCGGCGTGGCGTCCGGCAGCATCGGATAATCGACCGACACGAAAACGAATCCTTTCGGCAACCAGTGCGAGACCTTGTTTTCGACGACGCCGCGTGCGGCCTTGTCGCCGCGCTTCCAGCCACCACCGTGCACCATGAAGATCACTGGCGCAGCGTGCGCACCGGGAGGTGCGTAGACATCAAACGTCTGATCTTCACCTGCGGCATAATGCTGGTCAGGCAGCACCACGGTTCCCGGTGGCAATCGTGTTGCATCCACACTGCGCCTGGCCTGAGGACCGCTGGCGCCGCGCCAATGTCCCGGGGACTGCCCCACAGCGCCGGCGGCGAACGCAAGGCAGGCGAAAATCAGCACATTCCGGATCGTGTTCATGGCGTTTACAACGCGCCCTCGAAAGGATGGTTGACGCCAACGACCGGATTCGAGGCAGACGTGCCACCACTGGTACAATAGGCGGTCAATTCATTGCCTTCGGCGCAACGCCGACCTGGAGCCGTCATGACCCAATCCATCCTTTCCGCGCTCGGCCTGACCGAGACCGAATCCGGCACGTATCTCGGCAATGGCGAGTGGTCGAAAACCACGAACGCCGGCACGATCGACGTGGTCAACCCCAGCACGCATGCCGTCATTGGCCGTGTGCATGCCAGCTCCATCGCGGATTATGAAACCATCGTCACGCGCGCGCAGGAAGCGTTCAAGCACTGGCGTTCCGTGCCCGCGCCCAAGCGCGGCGAAGCCGTGCGCCTGTGCGGCGACGCACTGCGCAAACACAAGGATGCGCTTGGGAGCCTCGTCGCGCTGGAAATGGGCAAGATCAAGCCCGAAGGCGACGGCGAAGTGCAGGAGATGATCGACATCGCCGACTTCGCGCTCGGTCAGTCGCGCATGCTGTACGGCTCGACCATGCATTCGGAGCGTCCCGGCCATCGCATGTACGACCAGTATCATCCGCTTGGCCTCGTCGGCATCATCAGTGCGTTCAATTTTCCGGTCGCGGTGTGGGCATGGAATGCATTTGTCGCGGCAGTATGCGGCGACATCTGCATCTGGAAGCCGTCCCCGAAAACGCCGCTATCGGCGATCGCCGCGCTGAAAATCTGCAATGCCGCGCTCAAGGCCGGCGGATTCCCGGATCTGTTCTTCCTGTTCAACGACGCTGGCAACGAACTCGCGGCGAAGTTCGTGGACGATCACCGCGTCGCGCTGATCAGTTTCACCGGCTCGACTGCGGTCGGGCGCCATGTCGGCGAACGCGTGGCCAAGCGCATGGGCCGCAGCCTGCTGGAACTTGGCGGAAACAACGCGATCATCGTGGATGCCAGCGCGGATTTGAAGATGGCGATTCCCGCCATCGTGTTCGGCGCTGTCGGCACGGCGGGACAACGCTGCACCACCACGCGCCGCCTGTTCGTGCACGAGTCGATCTACGACAACGTGGTGAACACCTTGATTGGTGCGTATCAGCAGGTCGAGAAGAAGATCGGCGATCCGACGCTGGTGACGACGTTGATGGGACCGCTGAACAGCCCCGACGCGGTGAATCGCTTCACCGCCGCCATCGACAAGGCCAAGGCGTCCGGCGGCAAGGTACTCACCGGCGGCAAGGCGCTGACCGACCGCCCCGGCAATTTCGTATTGCCGACGATCATCGCCGGATTGAAAAACTCCGACGACGTCGTGCAGACCGAAACCTTCGCGCCGATCCTGTACGTGATGCCGTTCAAGAGCATCGATGAGGCGATCCACGCGCATAACGGCGTGCCACAGGGTTTGTCCTCCGCGATCTTCACCCAGAACGTGAAGGCGGCCGAGGCATTTCTGTCCAGTGCCGGCTCGGATTGCGGCATCGCCAACGTCAACATCGGCACGTCCGGCGCGGAAATCGGCGGCGCGTTCGGCGGCGAAAAGGAAACCGGCGGCGGACGCGAGTCCGGTTCCGACGCATGGAAGGCTTACATGCGCCGCCAGACCAACACGATCAATTATTCCGACGCGCTGCCGCTGGCGCAGGGCATCAAATTCGAGTTCTGAAGCCGCGCGGCATTTACCGTGCAGACATGTGCATGATATGATAATGCGCATATCGAGGAGCGTGCGATGAAAACCGAGCGCGTCACCCTGCTGATTTCGCCCGATGACAAACGTCAGCTGCAGAATCTGGCTGAGGGCCGCGGCGTAACCGCCAGCGAACTGGTGCGCCAGGCCGTGCAGGCCTATGGCACCGGCTCCATCGACGAGACCCGCGAGCTGGCCGCCTTGACCCGCGAGTTGCGCGAAGCGATTCCCGGCATGCGCCGCAGCCTGCGCGACGCCAATGCCGCCGCCGAGCGCGCCATTGCCGCGATCTCGCCCAAGCCGCAGTTCAAGGTCGCTGAAACCACAACGACTTATCGCGCAAGAAAGCGCAGGGTGCGCTGATGGGCGTTCTCGCAGACGCCATCTCCGCGCTCAAGGACGTGCTGCAAATGCGCGGCGACATGGATCGTCTCGCGCGCAATGTCGAATCCATGTCGCAGCTCATGACCGACCTCGACCGCCGCCTGATTCGCATCGAGACGATGGTGGAAATCGCCAGCAAGCGCAGCGCGGCGGCGCCGCGGCTGTCGAAAAAATAGTCCGGCGTGTACGCCCTCGCAAAACCCTTCCTGTTCTGCCTCGACGCCGAGCGCGCGCACGATCTGGCATTGACTGCCATCGAGGTGGCGTATCGCACCGGATTGAATCCCCTGCTCGCCGCCAGGGCCGCGCCTTTGCCAATGCGGGTCTTCGGCATCGATTTCCCCAATCCGGTCGGCCTTGCGGCCGGGCTCGACAAGAACGGCACGCACATCGATGCGCTGGCCGCACTCGGTTTCGGCTTCATCGAAATCGGCACGACGACACCGCGCCCACAGTCGGGTAACCCGAAGCCGCGCATGTTTCGGTTGCCGGAACATCAGGCCGTGATCAATCGCCTGGGATTCAACAACGCCGGCGTCGATGCGCTGGTGCGCAACGCCGAGCGCGCGCAGTTTA
>OEIU01001190.1_pt1 | contig 18084 bp, 28 predicted proteins | sample 1539221 | NCBI WGS metagenome assembly OEIU01 (sample SAMN03792071, study PRJEB22550) | activated sludge metagenome | feature: wastewater treatment plant; material: activated sludge; isolation source: Wastewater treatment plant of a petroleum refinery complex | place: Argentina: Zarate | collected...
CCGCTGTTTGGAAAAGCCGTCACTGAAGACGAAGCGACCGCACTCATGCGCACCGGCAAGCTCGTCATCCAGAGCCGCGCCTGCATGGACTGTCACACGATCTTCGGCAATGGTGCGTACTACGGCCCGGACTTGACCAAGTCGTGGCTCGATCCGGCATGGTCGCAGATCTGGATGCCGATGACCGGCAAGGCTACGCGCGAAGACGCCATGGTCGAGTTCCTGATGCATCCGGAAAAGTATCCGACGTGGTCGCGCCAGATGCCGAATCTGCAATTGTCCGAAGACGAAGCACGCGCCACGGTTGCCTACCTGAAGTGGCTGTCCGCCATCGATACCAACGGCTTCCCGGCCAATTTCGGCCAGTCCGGCAAACAACCGTAGGAGCCCGCCGTGTACCGTTCCCAGAAACTGTCCCTGCGCTACTACACCGCCGCGATTACGCTGTTCGGCGTGATGATCGTGTTCGGCCTGCTCTCGGCGCTGTACTACCTGTATCCGACGATGTTGTACAACGTCTTCGACTTCAACATGTCGAAGATCCTGCACATCGACACGTTGGTGATCTGGCTGTTGATGGGCTTCCTCGGCGCAGTCTACTGGTACCTGCCGAAGGAACTCGGCATCGAGGTCGAGGGCATGTGGCTCGCCGAGCTGATGTTCTGGATTTTCTGCGTGGCGGTGGCGATCGTCGCCGTGGTGTTCCTGTTTGTGCAGTACGGCAGCGCCAACGAATTCTCGATGTGGTTCATCAACCAGGGGCGCAAGTACGTGGAGGCGCCGCGCTGGGCGGCGATCGGCATTGTCGCGGTGATGGCCGTGTTCGCCTACAACGTCATTGCGACCTGCATCAAGGCGCGCAAGATGACCGGCATCATGTGGGTGCTGGTGCTGGACCTGATCCCGCTGCTGGCCGTGTACCTTGACGCGTTTCCGGCCGTCACCAACATGTCGGTCGATTTGTACTGGTGGTGGTGGCTGGTGCACATGTGGGTGGAGAGCACCTGGGAAGTGTTGATCGGTTGCGTGATGGCGCTGGTGCTGATGGATGTGATGGGCACTTCGCGCCGCATCGTCGAAACCTGGCTTTACATCGAGGTGATGCTGGTGCTTGGCGCGGGCATCCTGGGGCTTGGACACCACTATTTCTGGATCGGCACGCCACAATACTGGCTCGGCATCGGCGGATTCTTCTCGGCACTGGAACCGCTGCCGCTGCTCGGCATGGTGGTGCATGCGATCTATGACGCCGGCACGCATCGCATGAAGACCACGAACCAGCCGGCGTTTTTCTGGATCACCGCCGAGGCGTTCGGCAACTTCATCGGCGCCGGCATCTGGGGCTTCATGATGACGCTGCCGCAGATCAACCTGTTCTCGCACGGCACGCAATGGACGGTCTCACACGGCCACTTCGCGTTCTATGGCGCTTACGTGTGCGGCATCATCGCGGTGCTCTACGTCGCCAAGCAGCAGACATCCGGCGTGGATGTCCTGGCCGGTCGCGCCTGGAAATGGGGCTTCGGCCTGCTCAACTTCGGCATGGTCGGCATGGTGATGGGCTTGTTGCTGGCCGGCATGGCGCAAGCGTTCTACGGCCGCGCCATCGGCGGCTCGACCTTGATGGCATTCACTTCCGCATCGGAAAACGCCTGGTTCGTCAGCGGCATGTGGGCGCGCCTGTTCTTCGGCTTCGTGTTCGCGGCGGGCTACGTCGTGCTCGTGTATGACCTGCTGACCGCACCCAAGCGCGTGCCGGTAACGCGCGTCCGGCTGGAGCCGGCATGACCGCATCTGCTCTACTGGAGACGGCCGCTTTGTTGGGTCTGTTCGTCCTCGCCGGCGGCGGTTACGGCAGCTTGTATAGCGCCGGCCGTCTGTGGTCGCGCCCGGCGCTGATCCGCGCCGGCGGCATTTGCTGGGCGTTGACGTTTGTACTGGCGCTGACGATTGCGGTCCATACGCCGCTCGATCCCGGCTGGAAGTTGCTGATCCTTGCCAGCGCCGTCGTCTATGCGGTGATACCGCCGATGACATGGCGTTACCTGGAACGCCTGCACGCTGAACAGGAGTCGCACCAATGATCCCGAATCTCATCAACACCATTACCGGCCTGGTGCTGGCATATGCGGCCGTGCTGCATCCGACCTGGATCGAGCAACGCTACCTGCCACTGGCAGCATTCGCCGCGATCATTTTGGTCATGGCGCTGTGGGCGCGACGCAGTGATCCGCATCCGTGGTTCAGCACCGTCAACATCGTTCTGGCGATCGCACTTGGGCTGCTTTCGCTGCTGCCACTGGCCACGCTTCCGAATCTCACATTCTGGGGCGGATTCTGGGTCGGCACGCTGGTGCCGACCGTGGCCTTGTGGGCCGCCCTGTACCGGCCGCAGCCGGCCACGGCCCAATGACCACCCGCCGCACCGGTTTCAAGTACGGGAGCAAACTCATGACCAAGACCACTGTCGTTGCCAGCATCGCGATCGCCGCGGCATTCGCCGCAACATCGGTGTTTGCGGCCGATCCAGTCGTCGGCAAGGCGAAGTACGAGACGACCTGCGTCGCCTGCCACGGCGCCAACGGCATTTCGATAGCGCCGATCTATCCGAATGTCGCCGGCCAGAAAGAGGAATACCTCGTCGCCCAGATGAAGGCTTTCCGCGACGGCACTCGTCCCAACCCCATCATGGCGCCGATGGCACAAGGCCTGACCGACACCGATATCGCGAATATCGCGGTGTTTCTGGCCGCGCTGAAGCCGTAGCCACACCGGCACCCTTCGCGCGCGCCCACCGTCATTGCTGGCTCGCGCCAGGACGTTTGACCCGAGTCATGGCGTTGTGGCGCTGGCTTGCGTAGACTGCGGCCGAGTTCTTTGCGGCTGCCAGACTGATGTCACGACCGGTTTCGCTCGACAAGGCCCAACTTCTCGCCTGCGCCCGTGGCGAACTGTTCGGTCCCGGCAATGCACGCCTGCCATCGCCGCCGATGCTGATGTTCGATCGGATCACGCGCATCGACGAACATGGCGGAACGCGCGGCAAGGGATTGCTGCAGGCCGAACTCGATATCCGCCCCGATCTGTGGTTCTTCGGCTGCCATTTCGAAGGCGATCCGGTCATGCCCGGCTGTCTCGGACTCGATGCGATGTGGCAACTCGCCGGCTTCTTCCTGCCGTGGCTGGGCGAGCCCGGTCGCGGTCGCGCGCTGGGTGTGGGTGAGGTCAAATTCACCGGTCAGGTCCTGCCAAGTGCGCAACGCGTGCGTTACGAAATCGATGTCAGCCGCGTGATCCGCGGTCGCCTCAAGATGGTCGTCGCCGATGGCAACATGTTCGTCGACGATCGCCTGATCTATGCCGCCAAGGATTTGCGCGTCGGCTTGTTCCAGTCGACGGAGGGTTTCTGATGCGTCGCGTCGTCGTCACCGGCATGGGCCTGGCCTCGTGCCTGGGTCAAAGCCTGGATCAGGTCGCGCATGCCTTGCGCGAAGGCCTGAGCGGTATCCGCGCGGTACCCGAATTTGCCACGCTCGGACTGCGCAGCGCGGTGGCCGGATGGCCCGATCTGGATCTGGACGCGCTCATTGATCGCAAGCTCAAGCGCTTCATGGGCGATGCGGCTGCGTACGCCTATCTGGCCATGCGCGACGCGATCGCCGACGCCGGCCTTGCACTCGAACACATCCGCCATCCGCGCATCGGCGTGATCGCCGGTTCCGGCGGTGGCTCGCCGCGCTGGCAGATCGAAACCGGTGACCTGTTGCGCGCCAAAGGCGTGCGCAAGGTCGGGCCTTTCATGGTCCCGCGCACGATGTGCTCGACGGTGTCGGCGACGCTGGCGACCGCATTCGGTATCCTGGGTTTGAGTTATTCGATCGCCGCGGCGTGTGCGACTTCGGCGCATTGCATCGGTGCTGGCGCCGACCTGATCCGCCACGGAGCGCAGGACATCGTCTTCGCCGGTGGCGGCGAGGAACTGCATTGGGGCATGGCTTCACAGTTCGACGCAATGGGCGCGCTGTCGACCGCTTACAATTCGACGCCGCATGCCGCATCGCGGCCCTATGATGTCGGTCGCGACGGTTTCGTCATCGCCGGCGGTGGCGGCATGCTCGTGCTCGAGGACTACGAACACGCCAAGGCACGCGGAGCGCGTATTCATGCCGAACTCGTCGGTTATGGCGTCACCTCCGACGGCCACGACATGGTCGCGCCATCGGGTGAAGGCGCGGCGCGCTGCATGCGCATGGCGATGGCGGGAGTCAACGCGCCGATCGATTACCTCAATACCCACGGTACGGCGACTCCGCTCGGCGATATCGTGGAATTGAACGCGATTCGCGAGGCTTTTGGCGCCGACATGCCGCCCTTGTCGTCGACCAAGGCGCTGACCGGCCATTCGCTTGGCGCGGCCAGCGTGCACGAGGCGATCTACAGCCTGCTCATGCTCGAACGCAGCTTCATCGCCGGCTCGGCGAATATCGAAGCGCTGGATGAACACGCGCATGGATTCCCGATCGTGGAGAAGAGCCGCCCGGCGCAGTTGCGTACGGTGATGTCCAACAGCTTCGGTTTCGGCGGCACCAATGCGAGCCTGGTGTTTGCCAAGGTTTGAAAATCACGCCAGACCCGCCCGTCACGGTGCCGGCACGTGCCAGATTCCGCCAACGATAGTCGCCGGGTCCGGCGCCTCCTTGCAGGTTCCCATGCTAGAATAATTGGCTGTTTTTGCGCGTTGCCAATCGGGAGCAAGGTGTGAACACGGCCAATGCATCGGGATTCTCCGGCAACTACTCGCGCGAGCGCGAGGAGCGCCGCTTGCTGGTTTTCAGCGGCAACGCCAATCGCGACCTGGCACAAGCGGTTTGTCATGAATTGAACGTGCCGCTGGGCAAGGCGCTGGTCAGCCGCTTTTCCGACGGCGAGGTGCAGGTCGAGATCGAGGAAAACGTGCGGCGCCAGGAAGTGTTCGTGATCCAGCCGACTTCGGCGCCGACCGCGGACAATTTCATGGAACTGCTGGTGATGGTGGATGCGCTCAAGCGCGCCTCGGCGGCCAGCGTGACCGCGGTGATCCCGTACTTCGGCTACGCAAGGCAGGATCGACGCACGCGTTCGGGCCGCGTGCCGATCACGGCCAAGGTGGCGGCGACGATGATCGGCACGGTCGGCACCGATCAGGTGTTGACGGTGGATCTGCACGCCGACCAGATCCAGGGATTTTTCGATATCCCGGTGGACAATGTATACTCGTCGCCCGTTTTGCTGGCCGACATATGGCGCTGCCACGGTGGCAGCGACCTGATCGTGGTCAGTCCGGACGTCGGCGGCGTGGCGCGCGCAAGGGCGCTGGCCAAGCGCCTGGACGACGCGGATCTGGCGATCATCGACAAGCGCCGGCCACGTCCGAACGAGGCCACGGTGATGAACATCATCGGCGACGTGAAGGATCGCGTCTGCGTGCTGATCGACGACATCGTCGACACCGCCGGCACCTTGTGTGCGGCGGCGGCGGCGCTGAAGAAGAACGGTGCGCGCAAGGTGGTGGCGTACTGCACGCATCCGGTTTTGTCCGGCGCGGCGATCCAGAACATCACCGGATCGCAGCTCGACGAACTGGTCGTGACGGACACCATCGCGCTGGCGGACGCGGCGCGCGCCTGCGCGAAGATCCGCCAGCTCAGCGTGGCGGAGCTGCTCGGCGAGACGATCCGGCGCATCGCGTTCGGAGAGTCTGTGAGTTCCTTGTACGTCGACTGATCGTTTTTATTTTTTTGCGGGATCGGGGGCCGATCCCGCTTGTCAACCACTCCTCTGGTCGCGGGGGAGTGCACTCACCGCCGCGAGGCGGATCACTGCAACAAAAGGTAGATGATCATGGCAACGATTCACGAAATTCCGGCGGAAACCCGCAAGGACGAAGGCAAAGGTGCGAGCCGCCGCCTGCGTACCACGGGCAAGGTACCGGCGATTGTGTATGGCAGTACGGACGCTCCGGCGAGCATCCAGCTCGAACACAACACCGTGTGGCTGGCGTCGCAGCACGAGTGGTTCTACTCGGCGATTCTCGACCTCAAGCTCGACGGCAAGACGCAGAAAGTCCTGCTGCGCGACTTGCAGCGTCACCCGTTCCGCGCGCAGTTGCTGCACCTGGATTTCCAGCGCGTCGACGAAAACAAGGCGATCCGCATCCGCGTGCCGCTGCACTTCCTCAACCAGGAAAAATCGCCGGCCGGCAAGATGGCGGGCATCCTGATTTCACATGCGTTGAACGACGTCGAAATCTCCTGCCTGCCGAAGGATCTGCCGGAGTACATCGAAGTCGACCTGTCCGAACTCAAGGTCGGCGACATCATCCACCTGTCGGCGCTCAAGCTGCCGAATGGCGTGGAGATTCCGGAACTGCGCCTGGGCAAGGAGCACGATTCGGCCGTGGTGACGGCGCAGGAAATGAAGCAGGAAGTCGAGGTGGCTCCGGTCGTCGCGGAAGGCGAAGCGGCTGCCGCCGCTGGCGCCACGCCTGCTGCCGGTGCGGCTCCCGCCGCTGGCGCGGCTCCGGCAGCGGCCAAGAAAGACGAGAAGAAGTAAGGGCAGGATGCCGTTATCCCGTGCAGGCCATGGATGGCCGATGACACGGGATCCAGTTTTTTGCGGCGCATGGATTGCAAAAGCAAAACTGGATTCCGGCTTGCGCCGGAATGATGAGCAAAGCTCATGGCTGCACTTCGCCTACTCGTCGGTCTGGGCAATCCCGGTGCCGAACATCTGCGAACCCGGCACAATGCCGGGTTCTGGTTCATTGATGCCCTCGCTCGGCGCGAAGGCGCGCGCTTCGGGCTGGAATCCAAACTGCATGGTGAGACGGCGAAGATCGTCCTCGCCGGTCAACCGTTGCTGCTGCTCAAGCCGAACACATTCATGAACAAGAGCGGCATCGCGGTGGCGTCGGCATTGCGTTACTGGAAGATCGAGCCGGAAGAAATGCTCGTCGCGCACGATGATCTGGATCTTCCGCCCGGCGCGGCACGGTTAAAGTTTGATGGCGGCCACGGCGGACAAAATGGATTGCGCGACATCTTTGCGCACCTGGGACACGGCAAGTTCCATCGTCTGCGCCTCGGTATCGGTCATCCCGGGCACAAGGATCGCGTCACCCCGTGGGTACTTGGGCGTCCCGGCAAGGCGGACGAGGATGCGATTCTCGATGCGGTTGGAGCAGTGCTGGACGTATTGCCACTCGCGGTTGCGGGCGATTTCAACGAAGCGATGAAACGGCTGCACACAGCGCCGGAATAGGGAAACTCATGGGTATCAAATGCGGCATCGTCGGCCTGCCGAACGTCGGCAAATCGACACTTTTCAACGCGCTGACCAAGGCAGGCATCGCCGCGGCGAATTTTCCGTTCTGCACGATCGATCCGAACATCGGCGTGGTGCCGGTGCCGGATCCGCGCCTGAACCAGCTCGCGGAAATCGTCAAGCCGCAGAAACTCGTGCCGACCGCGGTCGAATTCGTCGACATTGCCGGGCTCGTCGCTGGCGCCTCCAAGGGCGAAGGCCTGGGCAACAAGTTCCTCGCGCACATCCGCGAAGTCGACGCGATGGCCCACGTCGTGCGCTGCTTCGAGCATCCCAACATCATCCACGTCGCCGGCAAGATCGATCCCATATCGGATATCGACACCATCGACACGGAGCTTGCGCTGGCGGACCTGGAAGCGGTCGACAAGGCGTTGAACAAGGCCGAACGCGCGGCCAAGGCCAACGACAAGGAAGCACTCGCGAAAAGGCCGGTGCTGCAAAAGCTCGCCGCAGGGCTGAACCAGGGCAAATCCGCGCGCAGTCTGGGTCTGGACGACGACGAGAAGGCGCTGGTGCGTGACCTGTTCCTGCTCACGCTCAAGCCGCTGATGTACATCGCCAACGTCAAGGAAGATGGCTTCCAGAACAATCCGCATCTGGACAAGGTGCGTGCGCGTGCCGCAGCCGAAGGCGCGGAAGTGGTGCCGGTGTGCGCGGCGATCGAGGAAGAACTTTCGCAGCTGGATGACGCCGACCGCGATGCGTTTCTCAAGGACATGGGCCTGGACGAACCCGGCCTGAATCGCGTGATCCGTGCCGCGTACAAGCTGCTGGGCCTGCAAACCTATTTCACCGCCGGCGAAAAGGAAGTGCGCGCATGGACGGTCAAGCGTGGCGCCACTGCGCCGCAGGCGGCGGGCGTGATCCATACCGATTTCGAGCGTGGGTTCATCCGTGCCGAAACCGTGGCCTATGATGACTTCATCAAGTACAGGGGCGAAAACGGCGCCAAGGATGCAGGTCGTTTGCGCCTGGAAGGCAAGGAGTACATCGTCAAGGAAGGCGATGTGCTGCACTTCCGCTTCAATGTTTGATAGTTTCCGGCTTTCGCCTGCACGGAGTTCGCCATGCCCGGTCAAGATCGTGATGTGAAGCTCAGCTTCCTCGCCCAGCCGACGGACGTGAATTTCTCCGGCAAGGTGCACGGCGGATTCGTGATGAAGTGGATCGATCAGGCCGGTTATGCCTGCGCCGTGGGTTGGACCGGCATGAACTGCGTTACCGTGGCGGTGGGCGGCATCCGCTTCGTGCATCCGATCTGCATTGGCGACATGGTGACCGTGCATTGCCAGCTCATCTATACCGGCAACACCAGCATGCATTTCAGCGTGGACGTTCTGGCGCGCAACCTTGCCACTGGCGCCGGGGTACTGGCGACCCACTGCGTGATCGTGATGGTGGCTGTCGATGCCGCCGGCAAGCCTGCGCCGGTGCCGAAATGGCAGCCGGTCAGCGAGGATGACAAGGCCCTGGCAGCCTATGCGCAGAAGTTGATGGAACTGGACAAGAACATCGAGCAGGAAATCGCCCGCTACCGCGATGCGGCGCATTTGCCCAGCCCGGGCTAGGCCACGTCTCGCATTTCCTAGCATTTTCCATGCCGTCTTGACAAGAATTGCCGCTGAAACGACAATAACCGGCTCCGCGCGAAGAAGTATTCCAGTGCATGAAACGTCAGGCAGAACGGCCTGGCGTTTTTTCGCGTCGCCGGCAGTTTCAGTCAACGAGAGGTAACGCAGACAAGATTCCCGGAGGGATACCCAAGCGGCCAACGGGGGCAGACTGTAAATCTGCTGGCTCATGCCTTCGGTGGTTCGAATCCACCTCCCTCCACCAAAAAAGACAAAGCGAGAGACGAGAAGTAGCCCGGCGCGGGAGTAGTTCAATGGTAGAACTGTAGCCTTCCAAGCTACTAGTGCGGGTTCGATTCCCGTCTCCCGCTCCACCGCTCACGTAGCTCAGTCGGTAGAGCACCTCCTTGGTAAGGAGGAGGTCGTTGGTTCGATTCCAATCGTGAGCACCATATTTTGCGTTCATCCATGAACGCGTGAATCACAAAGCGGCCATCCGTGGCCGCACGTTTCAAAAAAAGATGCGTTCATCCGTGAACGCGTGAATCACAAAGCGGCCATCCGTGGCCGCACGTTTCAAAAAAAGATGCGTTCATCCGTGAACGCGTGAATCAAGAAGCAGCCTTCCTTGGCTGCACTTTTAAAACTTGGATTTTCAATCTTTTAGAGGTCTTACGCCATGGCAAAGGGAAAGTTCGAACGCACCAAGCCGCACGTGAACGTAGGCACGATCGGTCACGTGGATCACGGCAAGACGACGCTGACGGCGGCGCTGACGAAGGTCGGTGCGGAGCGTTTTGGCGGCGAGTTCAAGGCGTACGACCAGATCGACGCGGCGCCGGAAGAGAAGGCGCGCGGGATCACGATTTCGACGGCGCATGTGGAATACGAGAGCCCGACGCGCCACTACGCGCACGTGGACTGCCCGGGACACGCGGACTACGTGAAGAACATGATCACGGGCGCGGCGCAGATGGACGGCGCGATCCTGGTGGTGTCGAGTGCGGACGGCCCGATGCCGCAGACGCGCGAGCACATCCTGCTGTCGCGCCAGGTCGGCGTGCCGTACATCGTGGTGTACATGAACAAGGCGGACATGGTCGATGACGCCGAGTTGCTGGAGCTGGTCGAGATGGAAATCCGCGACCTGCTGACCAAGTACAACTTCCCGGGCGACAAGACCCCGATCATCAAGGGCTCGGCGCTCAAGGCGCTGGAAGGCGACCAGTCGGAAATCGGCGTGCCGTCGATCATCAAGCTGGTGGATGCGCTGGACAGCTACATTCCGGAGCCGGTGCGCGTGCTGGACAAGCCGTTCCTGCTGCCGGTGGAAGACGTGTTCTCCATCTCGGGCCGCGGCACGGTGGTGACCGGGCGTATCGAGCGCGGCATCATCAAGGTGGGCGACGAAGTCGAGATCGTGGGCATCAAGCCGACGGTGAAGACGACGTGCACGGGCGTGGAGATGTTCCGCAAGCTGCTCGACGAAGGCCGCGCGGGCGACAACACGGGCATTTTGCTGCGTGGCACCAAGCGCGAAGACGTGGAACGCGGCCAGGTGCTGTGCAAGCCGGGCTCGATCACGCCGCACACGGACTTCGAGTCCGAGGTGTACGTGCTGAGCAAGGAAGAAGGCGGCCGGCATACGCCGTTCTTCAAGGGCTACCGTCCGCAGTTTTACTTCCGCACCACGGACGTGACGGGCAGTGTGGAACTGCCGGCGGGCGTAGAGATGGTCATGCCGGGCGACAACATCAAGATGGTGGTGAGCCTGATCCACCCGATCGCGATGGAAGAAGGCCTGCGTTTCGCGATCCGCGAAGGCGGCCGCACCGTCGGCGCCGGCGTGGTGGCGAAGATCATTAAATAAGTAACCAAGTTGGCGCGCCGGAAAACGGCGCGCCGTTTCAAAACGTTCTTTGAGGAATACGGCAATGGCGGACCAGAAGATTCGGATTCGGCTCAAGGCGTTCGATCATCGTTTGATCGATCGTTCCGCGAGCGAGATCGTCGAGACGGCGAAGCGTACCGGCGCGCAAGTGCGCGGTCCGATTCCGCTGCCGACCAAGATCGAGCGCTACACGATCCTGACTTCGCCGCACGCCGACAAGGACGCGCGCGACCAGTACGAAACGCGCACCCACAAGCGCGTCCTCGACATTGTCGATCCCAACGACAAGACCGTGGACGCACTGATGAAGCTCGACCTCGCCGCCGGCGTGGACGTGCAAATCAAGTTGTATTGAGACGACGATCATGAGCATCGGATTGGTTGGAAAAAAATGCGGCATGTCGCGAATCTTCACCGAAGCCGGTGAATCGATTCCGGTCACGCTGATCGAAGCGACGCCGAACCGCATCACCCAGGTGAAGACGGTCGAGACGGACGGTTACAGCGCGGTGCAGGTCACCACGGGTGCCAAGCGCGCCGCGCTGGTGCGCAAGCCGCTTGCCGGTCACTACGCCAAGGCCAAGGTCGAGGCGGGTCGTGGCCTGTGGGAGTTCCGCGTCGACGCCAAGGATCTGGGCAAGTACCAGGTTGGCGGCGAAATCAAGGCCGACGAAGTGTTCAAGGCTGGCCAGATCGTCGACGTCGCCGGCGTCAGCAAGGGCAAGGGCTTCCAGGGCACGATCAAGCGCTGGAACTTCACCATGGGCGATGCGACGCACGGCAACTCGCTGTCGCACCGCGCGCCGGGCTCGATCGGCCAGCGCCAGACGCCGGGCCGCGTGTTCCCGGGCAAGAAGATGTCGGGCCACATGGGCGCGACGCGTCAGTCGATGATGAATCTGGAAGTCGTGCAGATCGACGCCGAGCGTCACCTGATCGCGATCAAGGGCTCCGTGCCCGGCGCGCCGGGTGGCAACGTCGTGATCAGCCCGGCGTCCAAGGCGTAAGGAGCAACATCATGGAATTGCAAATCGTCGGCGCGAAGAAGGGTCTGTCGGTTTCCGACGCGATCTTCGGTCGTGAATTCTCAGAAGGCCTGGTGCACCAGGTCGTCGTCGCCTACCGCAACGCGGGCCGCGCCGGCACCAAGGCGCAGAAGTCGCGTTCGGACCTGTCCGGCACGACCAAGAAGTTCAAGAAGCAGAAGGGCGGCGGTGCACGTCACGGCGACTACCGCGCTCCGATCTTCGTCGGCGGCGGTCGCACGTTTGCCGCACGCCCGCGCAGCTTCGCGCAGAAGGTCAACAAGAAGATGTACCGCGGCGCGATCCAGACGATCCTGTCCGAACTCAACCGCCAAGGCCGCTTGCAGGTGGTCGAGGCATTCGGCATGGACAAGGCCAGCACCAAGGGCCTGAGCGCCAAGCTCAAGGACTTCACCGGCCGCACTCTGATCGTTACCGAAAACGTCGATCCGAACCTGTTCCTTTCCGCGCGCAACCTGCCGCATGTCGCGGTGGTCGATGTCGCCGCGATGGATCCGGTCAGCCTGGTCGACGCGCACAACGTCGTCATGACCGTCGATTCGGTCAAGAAGATCGAGGAGTGGCTGGCATGAACGACCAAGTCAAGAATGAAAAGCTGTTCGGCGTGATTCGCGCGCCGCACATTTCGGAAAAAACCGCGCGCCTGGGCGAGCACAACCAGTACGTGTTCGAAGTGGCTGGCGATGCCGACAAGGCGAACGTCAAGGCCGCGGTCGAGGCGATGTTCAACGTCAAGGTCGTTGCGGTCAATCTCGTGAATGTCCACAGCAAGACCAAATCGTTCCGCTTTCGCACCGGCAGCCGCAAGGGCTGGCGCAAGGCATATGTACGCCTTTCCGAAGGCCAGACCATCGACGTGACGGCAAAGCCGTAAGCGCCGCGCCGTACCCATCGGGAAATCAAGACCATGGCACTGATTACAGTCAAGCCCACTTCCGCCGGACGCCGCGCCATGGTGCGCGTGTCGACGCCGGGATTGTTCAAGGGCGATCCGTATGCACCGCTGACCGAGGCCCAGGCCAAGACCGGTGGACGCAACCACTACGGCCGCATCACCACCCGGCACAAGGGCGGCGGTTCCAAGCAGAACTACCGCATCATCGACTTCAAGCGTGACAAGGAAGGCATCGCCTGCCGCGTCGAGCGTCTGGAGTACGACCCGAACCGCACCGCGCATATCGCGTTGTTGTGCTACGTCGATGGCGAGCGCCGTTACATCATCGCGCCGAAGGGCGTGGCGATCGGCGACCAGCTCATGGCCGGACGCGACGCGCCGATCAAGGCGGGCAACACGCTGCCGCTGCGCAATATTCCGATCGGTTCCACGATTCATTGCATCGAGATGAAGCCCGGCAAGGGCGCGCAGATGGCGCGCAGTGCCGGCGCGTCGGTGCAGCTGGTCGCGCGCGAGGGCGGTTATGCCACGCTGCGCCTGCGTTCGGGCGAAATGCGCAAGGTGCCGGCCGACTGCCGCGCTACCATCGGCGAAGTCGGCAATTCCGAACATAACCTGCGCAAGCTCGGCAAGGCCGGCGCGAAGCGCTGGCGCGGCATCCGCCCGACCGTTCGTGGCGCGGCGATGAACCCGGTCGACCATCCGCACGGCGGTGGCGAGGGTCGCGCCGGACAAGGCAACCCGCATCGGGTGTCGCCGTGGGGCCAGCCGTCCAAGGGTTACAAGACGCGCAAGAACAAGCGCACCACCCAGTTCATCGTGCGCGACCGGAGAGGCTGATGTCGCGTCTCGACGCGACATCAAATTTAGGAAACTAATATGGCACGTTCATTGAAAAAGGGCCCGTTCATCGACCTGCACCTGCTCAAGAAGGTCGAGGCCGCGGCGTCCAGCAACAGCAAGAAGCCGATCAAGACCTGGTCGCGCCGTTCGATGATCCTGCCGGAAATGGTGGGCCTGACGATCGCCGTGCACAACGGCAAGGCGCACGTTCCGGTTCTGGTCAACGAGAACATGGTCGGACACAAACTCGGCGAATTCGCCGCCACGCGCACCTTCAAGGGCCACTCGGCGGACAAGAAAGCCGCCGAGGAAAAGAAGTAACAGGTGAATACGATGCAAGCCAAAGCCACCGAAAACGCACAGCAGGCCAAAGCGATCCTGCGTGGCGTGCGTATCTCGCCGCAGAAAGCCCGCCTGGTCGCCGATCAGGTGCGCGGTCTGCCGGTCGGACGCGCCGCCGACCTGCTCAAGTTCAGCGACAAGAAGGCCGCGCACCTGGTCAAGAAGGTGCTGCTGTCGGCGGTCGCCAATGCCGAGAACAACCTCGGCGCCGACGTGGACGAACTGAAAGTCGCCACGATCATGGTCGACGAAGGTCCGCGCCTGAAGCGCATGCACGCACGCGCCAAGGGCCGTGGCTCGCAAATCATCAAGCGTACCAGCCACATCACCGTGGTCGTGGGCTCTTAAGGAAATCACGATGGGTCATAAAGTTCATCCAACCGGCATCCGCCTTGGCATTTCCAAGGACTGGAACTCGAAGTGGTTTGCGACCAAGCGCGAATACGCGCAGTACCTGGCCGCCGACCTGAAGGTGCGCGAACTGCTGCACGCCAAGCTGGCCCAGGCCGGCGTATCGCGCATCCAGATCGAGCGTCCGGCCAAGACCGCGCGCATCACCATCCACACGGCGCGTCCGGGCGTGGTGATCGGCAAGAAGGGCGAGGACATCGAGAAGCTGCGCCTTGAAGTGACCAAGATGATGGGCGTCCCGGCGCACATCAACGTCAGCGAAGTGCGCAAGCCCGAACTCGACGCGCAACTGGTCGCCGAATCCATCGCCCAGCAGCTCGAGCGCCGCATCATGTTCCGCCGCGCGATGAAGCGCGCAGTGGGCAATGCGATGCGCCTGGGCGCGCTCGGCATCAAGGTCAACGTCGGTGGCCGCCTGAACGGTGCCGAGATCGCGCGTTCGGAGTGGTACCGCGAAGGCCGCGTGCCGCTGCATACCCTGCGCGCGGACATCGATTACGGCTTCGCTCAGGCCAAGACGACCTACGGAATCATTGGCGTCAAGGTATGGGTGTACAAGGGCGAGGTGTTCGACCTGCACGCCGCCAGCCAGGAAACCAAAGAAGAAGCCCGCGAGTCGGCGCCGCCTTCGCGCGAACGTCGCGATCGGACCGATCGGGATCAGCGCGAGCACCGCGAGCCCCGCGCTGGCCGTGAAGCAAGGAACTAAGCCATGCTGCAACCCAAACGCACAAAATTCCGCAAAGTCCAGAAGCAGCGCAATCGCGGCCTGAGCTTCGTGGCCAACAAGGTCAGCTTCGGCGAGTACGGCCTGAAGGCGACCACCCACGGTCATCTGACCGCGCGCCAGATCGAAGCTGCGCGCCGTTGCGTGACGCGCTTCGTCAAGCGCGGCGGCAAGCTGTGGATTCGCGTCTATCCGGACAAGCCGATCAGCAAGAAGCCCATCGAAGTCCGCATGGGCAACGGCAAGGGCAATGTCGAGTTCTGGGTCGCCGTCGTGCAGCCCGGTCGCATGCTCTATGAAATCGAGGGCGTGACCGAAGCCGAGGCGCGCGAGGCATTTCGCCTGGCCGCGGCCAAGCTGTCGGTGCAAACCTCATTCGTGAATCGTACGGTGCTGTGATGGAACTCAAAGAGCTTCGCAAGCAATCCGCGCAGGACCTCAACGAGCAGTTGCTCGAACTGCGCCGCGAACAATTCAACCTGCGCATGCAAAAGGGCGCGGGCAATCAGGCGCAGACGCACCATTTCAAGCGCGTACGCCGCGAGATCGCGCAGATCAAGACGCTGTTGACCGCAAAACCGGCGGCCGGGAAATAATCATGAGCGAACAGAACAAGACCCAGCGCACGATCGAAGGTCGCGTCGTCAGCAACAAGATGCACAAGACCGTCACCGTGCTGCTCGAACGCCAGGTGCAGCATCCGCTGTACGGCAAGATCGTGCGCCGCTCCACCAAGGTGCATGCGCATGACGAGAACGGCCAGTGCAAGGAAGGCGACACCGTGCGCATCGTCGAATGCCGCCCGCTGTCCAAGACCAAGAACTGGCGCGTCGTGGAAGTCGTCGCGCACGCGGCGGGTTAAGGACGAGGCCAGGAGAATCCCATGATCCAGATGCAATCCACGCTGGCCGCGGCCGACAACAGCGGCGCCAAGGAACTGATGTGCATCAAGGTGCTCGGGGGTTCCAAGCGCCGTTACGCCGGCATCGGCGACGTCATCAAGGTCTCGATCCGCGACGCGATTCCGCGTGGCAAGGTCAAGAAAGGCGAGGTCTACGACGCCGTCGTGGTGCGCACCCGCAAGGGCGTGCGACGCGCGGACGGATCCCTGATCCGCTTCGACGGCAATGCCGCCGTCTTGCTGAACAACAAGCTCGAGCCGATCGGTACCCGCATTTTCGGGCCGGTCACGCGCGAGCTGCGCAGCGAGCGCTTCATGAAGATTGTCTCGCTCGCGCCCGAAGTGCTGTAAGTATTTTATTTGGAACCCATGCCATGAATCGTATCCGCAAAGGTGATCAAGTCATCGTGACCACCGGCAAATACAAGGGCCAGAAGGGCGAAGTTCTGCGCGTCGCGGCTGACCGCGTGTTCGTGCAGAACATCAACCTGGTCAAGCGCCACACCAAGCCGAATCCGCAGGCCAACCAGCCCGGCGGCATCGTCGAGCGCGAGGCTTCCATCAACCTGTCGAACGTGATGCTGTTCAACCCGGCCTCGGGCAAGGGTGAGCGCGTCGGTTTCAAGACCCTGGACGACGGCCGCAAGGTGCGCGTATATCGCGCCAGCGGCGAAGTCGTGGACGCCTGAGGACACGATCATGGTACGCCTGGAAAAATTCTACAAAGACGAAGTGGTGCCGAAGCTGATGCAGCGTTTCGGCTACAAGAACGTGATGCAGGTGCCGCGCCTGACGAAGATCACGCTCAATATGGGCGTGGGCGAGGCCACCGGCAACAAGAAGATTCTCGAGAACGCGCTCGCGGACATGACCAAGATCGCCGGCCAGAAGCCGGTGGCGACGCTGGCGCGCAAGTCGATCGCGACGTTCAAGATCCGCGACGGCTGGCCGATCGGCTGCAAGGTAACGTTGCGCCGCGCCAAGATGTACGAATTCCTCGATCGCCTGATCAACATCTCGCTGCCACGCGTACGCGACTTCCGTGGCGTGTCCGGCCGCGCGTTCGACGGTCGCGGCAACTACAACATGGGCGTCAAGGAACAGATCATCTTCCCGGAAATCGATTTCGACCAGGTCGACGCGATGCGCGGCATGGACATCGCGGTCACGACCACGGCCAAGAACGACGCGGAAGCCAAGGCGCTGCTCGAGGCATTTGGTTTCCCCTTCCGCAACTGATTCGCTGTAACCGATTTACAAGAGACGATAGCAATGGCCAAAACCTGCATGATCGAGCGCGAAGTCAAACGCGCCAAACTGGTGAAGCGTCACGCCGCCAAGCGCAAGGAGCTGAAGGCGATTGTGCTGAGCCCGAAATCCTCGTACGAGGAAAAACTGGCCGCGCAGACCAAGCTGCAGAAGCTGCCGCGTGACGCGAGTCCCACGCGCCAGCGCAACCGCTGCGAGCTGACCGGCCGTTCACGCGGCGTCTACCGCAAGTTTGCGCTGGGCCGCCACAAACTGCGTGAAGCGACCATGCGCGGCGACGTGCCGGGCCTGCGCAAGGCCAGCTGGTAACTTTTTTGATTTGCGAAAAATCCCAAGTGGATTTTTCGCTTTAACCCAACGAATCCATACGGATATCGATGCCGAGGAAATGAAACAATGAGCATGACTGATCCCATCGCCGACATGTTTACGCGTATCCGCAACGCCCAGGCCACGGCCCGGCCGACGGTGCGCATGCCGGCTTCCAACGTCAAGGTCGCCATCGTCAAGGTGCTGAAGGACGAAGGTTATGTGCGCGACTTCCAGGTCAGCCGCGACGGCGCCAAGTCGGTGCTTGAAATCGCGCTGAAGTATTTCGAGGGCCGGCCGGCGATCGACAAGCTCGCGCGCGTCAGCCGCTCGGGTTTGCGCGTGTACCGCGGCAAAGACAAGTTGCCGAAAGTGATGGCTGGCCTCGGCATCGCCATCATCTCGACGCCCGACGGCATCATGAGCGACGCCCAGGCGCGCGCGAAGGGTGTCGGCGGCGAAGTCATCGGCACGGTTGCTTGAGGAAATTCCTATGTCTCGTGTAGCAAAAAAA
>OEIU01001191.1_pt1 | contig 18080 bp, 16 predicted proteins | sample 1539221 | NCBI WGS metagenome assembly OEIU01 (sample SAMN03792071, study PRJEB22550) | activated sludge metagenome | feature: wastewater treatment plant; material: activated sludge; isolation source: Wastewater treatment plant of a petroleum refinery complex | place: Argentina: Zarate | collected...
GCGTTGATTTATAACGACCGGGTGTCTTCAAAACCCGCCAATCCGCGAAGACGGGCTAACCTCTCGCGCTTGCGGGGGAGGTCGGCACGCAGCGCCGGGTGGGGGCTCTCTCCACTTCGGCAGCGTCGCCTGCGGAGACACCCCCCCACCCCAGCCCTCCCCCGCACGCGGGAGAGGGAGCGGGTTTCGCCGTCTGTGAACAGCCGGTCGAAGTCGCTGCCGTCGGTGCGCAGATCTTCGGCATTGAATACCGGCCGGAAGATTCGCTGCACGTCCTTGATGTGCTCACCGATCCCGATGCGCGCTCCCGTTCTGGACTTGATGTAGGGCGCGCCGGACAGGTGGTCGGCGTGGGCATGGGTCTCCAGCACCCATTCGATCGTCAGCCTCTCCCGGTTCGCCGCGGCCAGAATGGCTTCCACCGAGCGAATGTCCACGGTGCCGTCCCGCTGGTCGAAATCGAGTACGGGATCGATCACCGCGGCGCGGCGCGTGACGGGGTCGGCGACCAGATAGCTGATCGTGTTGGTGGCGGAATCGAAGAACGCCTTGATCTGCGGGGCCGGGTGCGAAGTTGTCATGGCTTGTTCCCTTCCATTGGCGGCAACCCGTCATCTCGCAGGGCAACGTAGATCGCGGGGATCACCAGCACGGTCAGCAGCGTCGAGGACGCGAGCCCGAACAGCAGCGAAATTGCGAGACCCTGAAAGATCGGATCCGGCAGGATCGTCGCCGCGCCGATCATCGCGGCCAGCGCGGTCAGGATGATCGGCTTGAAGCGCACCGCGCCGGCTTCGAGCAACCTCTCGCGCAGACTGTTGCCCGACGCGGCATGACGGATGAAGTCCACCAGCAGGATCGAGTTTCGCACGATGATGCCGGCGAGCGCGATGAAACCTATCATCGACGTCGCGGTGAATGGTGCGGAGAACAGCCAGTGGCCGATCAGGATGCCGATCAAGGTCAGCGGAATCGGTGTCAGGATGACAAGCGGCAGCTTGAAACTGCCGAATTGCGCGACGACGAGGATATAGATGCCGACAATGGCGATCGCAAACGCCGCACCCATGTCGCGGAAAGTGACATAGGTTATTTCCCATTCGCCGTCCCACAGCAGGGTCGGCCTCGTTTCATCCGCGGGCTGGCCATGCAGGCCGAGGGCGGGCTTCGGCAGATCTCCCCATTGATGCGCGTCGATGCGGCGCGCCACCTCCAGCATGCCGTAGATGGGCGCTTCATAGCTGCCGGCGAGCTCGGCCATGACCATGTCGGCGAACCGGCCGTCACGGCGGAAGATCACCGGAGAGCCGGCTTCGGTCGTTGCACGCACCACCTCGCCGAGTTCGACCACGGTCTTGCCGCCCGGCAAGGCATTGGCCGGCACCGGCGTGGAAGCAAGCGCCTGCGTCCAGGAGAGATCGCTCTTCGGCAGCCGCACCGTGATCGCGATCGGGTTGCGATCCTCACCCCGATGCGAATAGCCGACGGTCAATCCTCCGAACAGCATCTCGATGGTGTCGTAGACGTCCTTTTGTTCGACGCCGAAGAACTCGAGGCGGTCCTGGTCGATCGAGAGCCGCAGCCGCGGCCGCGGCTGCCCGACCGAATCGTCGACGTCGACGATGAAGGGCACCGAGGCGAATATCTTCTTCGTCTCGTTCATCACGGCGCGACGGGTCGCGGAATCCGGGCCATAGATTTCCGCGAGCAGGGTCGCCAGGACGGGCGGACCGGGTGGCACTTCCACCACCTTGATCGAGGTGCCTTCCGGCGTCACGAGAGCTTTCAACCTCTCGCGCAGTTCGAGGGCGATGGCATGGCTGGCCCGGGAGCGATCGCCGCGGGCGGTGAGATTGACCTGCAGTTCTCCCAGTTCCGGGGCCGCGCGCAGGTAGTAATGCCGCACCAGGCCGTTGAAGTTGAACGGCGCGGCGGTGCCGGCATAGATTTGAGCCGAAGTCACCTCGGGCAATTGCCGGGCAATGCTGCTCGCAGCCAGCAGCACCCGCTCGGTGTCCTCCAGGCTCGCCCCTTCCGGCAGATCGGCGACCACGGCGATTTCCGACTTGTTGTCGAACGGCAGAAGCTTGACCGTCACGCTTCGGGTGTAGAACAGCCCCATCACCAGCACCGTCGCGATACCGACCGACACCAGAAATATCCAGGCCGAACGGCGTGTCCGAATGATCGGCGCGGCGACCTTGCGATAGATACGGCCGAGCCACCCTTCACCATGCGCCGCCTCGTGCCGGTCCGGAGCGCCATCCTTGCGATGCAGCTTCAGCATCAGCCATGGCGCAATCACCATTGCGACGAAGAACGAGAACAGCATGGCTGCGGATGCATTGGCCGGAATCGGCGCCATGTACGGCCCCATCAGGCCGGATACGAACAGCATCGGCAGCAGCGCGGCGACGACGGTCAGTGTCGCGAGAATCGTCGGATTGCCGACTTCGGCGACGGCCTCGATCGCGGCCTGAAGCCGCGGCCGGCCATCCCGCATCGCCCAATGCCGTGCGATGTTCTCCACCACCACGATCGCGTCGTCGACCAGAATGCCGATCGAGAATATCAGGGCGAAGAGGCTGACGCGGTTGATGGTATAGCCCATCAAATTGGCGGCAAACAGCGTCAGCAGGATCGTGGTCGGAATGACCACCAGCGTCACCACCGCTTCGCGCCAGCCGATCGCCAGGGCGATCAGGATCACGATCGACACGGTGGCAAGGCCGAGATGGAACAGGAGCTCGTTTGCCTTCTCATTGGCGGTTTCGCCGTAGTCGCGGGTGATCGTCGCGGCGACATCGGCGGGGATCAGCACGCCCTCGAGCGCCGCGACCCGCGCACGCAGATTTTCCGACACGACAACCGCATTGGCGCCGGCGCGCTTGGCTATCGCGACGCTGACGGCGGGCGAAGTCGACCACACGCCCTTGTCCTGCTGCGACACGTTCCAGACCCGGTGCTCGGCCGGCGACGGTCCAAGGACGACTTTGGCGACGTCGCGCACGTAGACCGGACGATTGTCGCGGGTCGTCACCAGCAACAATCCGATATCCGGCACGCCGGAAAGCGTCTGACCGGCGACCACCGCGCGCATCTGCCCGGCGTCGCGCACCCGGCCGGCCTGGAACGAACGGTTCGCGTCGCGCACCTTGGCCAGCAACTGCTGCAGCGTAACGCCATAGAGCGAGAGCTTTTCGGGGTCCGGCTCGACGCGTATCTGCTGGGCGTCGCCGCCGGCGATGTAGGTCAAGCCGACATTGTCGACCTTGTTGAGCTCGGACCGCAGCTTTTCGGCGAGTTCGTAGAGATCCTTGTCGGTGTAGCGTCCGGCGGCGGCCGGCTTCGGCGACAGCGTCACCACCATGATTGCCACATCGTTGATGCCACGGCCGACGATCAGCGGCTCGGGTATGCCGACGGGGATGCGGTCTATATTGGCCCGGATCTTCTCGTGCACGCGCAGGATGGCTTCGTCGGCTTTGGTGCCGACGAGGAATCTCGCCGTCACCATGACGCGGTCGTCCTGGGTCTGGCTGTAGGTGTGCTCGACGCCGTCGATCGCCTTGACCACCGTTTCCAGCGGCTTGGTCACCAGTTCGACCGCATCCGGCGCCTTCAGGCCGTCGGCGCGAACCGTGATATCCACCATCGGCACGCTGATCTGCGGCTCTTCCTCGCGCGGGATGGTCATCAGCGCGACCAGGCCCGCCGCCAGCGCTGCGAGCAGGAACAGCGGCGTCAACGGCGAGCGGATCGTCGCCTTGGTCAATCGACCGGAGAAGCCGAGGTTCACGGGCGCACCAGCCTGTCGGAAACGTGCAGGCCCGACAAGATCTCGATCCCGTCGGGTATCTCCTTGTTCGGCGCCGGCCGGCCGCGCTGCACCGGCACGTCGGTGTCGACGTTGCCGGCGCCGCGGATCCTGACATAGTCGACGCCGAAGCGGGTCGTGATGAACCGCGCCGGTATGACAAACGCCGTGCGCTCGCCGGCGCTGATCCACACCCTGATGCGCTCATTGACGAAGTAGTCGCCGAGCCCTTCGACGGCGGCATCGGCAACGACCCGTCCGTCTTCGATTTGCGGGTAGACCAGGCTGATCTTGCCGTAACGTGTCGCCGACGTACCGAGATCGTCGCCGTCGATGCGCACCGGATCGCCCGCCTTCATCAGCCGCGCATGCCGCTCGGGCACCCTGAGCCGCATCACGAAGTTCTGCTCGGCGATCAAGGCGACGGGATCGCCGGACATCACGACTGTGCCGGCAGTCAGCGGGACCTTCAGGACCCGGCCGGCGGCCGGCGCCAGTATGTTGCCTTCGGTGAGTTGCTGCTGGATCACCGAACGCTCGGCCGTACGCGCCCGCATCGCGTTGCTGGCGACGTTGACGGCCGTGCGCGCCTCGTCGAGCCGCGTCTTCGGCGCTATTGCCTTCTGGAACAGTTCGTCGGCCCGCGCCAGGTCGGTCTGGGCCTGGGCAAGCTGGGCTTCGAGCCCGGCGATCTGCGCATCGAGGGACTTCATCTGCAGCGCCAGCTTGTCGTCACCGACGGTGGCGATGACCTGGCCGAGATCGACGTGGTCGCCTTCCTTGACTGCGATCGCGGCAACGGTACCGCCGATCCGGCTGCGGCCCGGCACCACGCGCCGGCTCTCGATCGTCGCAAACACCGCCTTCTCGTCGGGCACCGCGGACGACGTCACGTCGAACAGCTCTTCTGCCGCGCCCGCCGGGGCGGGCGCCATGCCGAATACGACAAACAGGAACGCGCCGATCGTCGGGAACGATCTCCGCTTACTCAAGGAGGACATGAAACTGCTCCGAACCGTTTTCGATTCACTAGAACCGTGGAAGCCCGTGATGGTTGATCCCGATCAACGCCTGCGAGCACGAGTGGACTTGGTTGACCGGCATGCGACGCTCGGCGCGCAGAATGAGCGGTAGAGCACTTCGACCAGATCGCGCGCCGGAGCGCTGCTGATCGAGTACCAGATGGTCTGACCTTCCCGGCGCGAATCGACCAGGTCGTCGCGGCGAAGGATCGCGAGATGTTGCGACACGGTGGAATCGCGGACGCCAAGAAACGCGGCGAGTTCGCCAACCGAGCGCTCGCCGTCTATCAATTGACAGAGGATCAGCAGGCGGTGGCGATTGGCCAGGGCCTTGAGCAGCTCGCTCGCGGCATCGGCGGCGGATTGCATTTGTTCGACGTCTACTTTCATACTTGCGTATATACGAATTATCGAATATATTGTCAAGCACGATGCAGCTTTTGCGCTGCCCATCCACAGCAACAAGGCGAGCACAATCAAAGCAAGTCGAATCAAACGGAGGAAGAGTCATGGCGGAACTCGTCGTTCTCGGTGCAGGCCTCAGCGGAACATTGATGGCCTATGAACTTTTGCCAAAGCTGCGGAAGGATCAGGACCGCATCACCGTGATCGGCCAGGGATCGCGATATCACTTCGTTCCTTCCAATCCGTGGGTTGCGATCGGCTGGCGGGAAAAGCAGGACATCGAAGTCGATCTGGACGAGGTGATGCGGCGGAAGGGAATCCGCTATTTCGCGCAAGGTGCGCGGCGTGTCTTCCCGAACGAGAACCGGATCGAACTGGAGGACGGCAGTTCCGTCAGCTACGATTATCTCGTCGTCGCGACCGGGCCGGACCTCGCCTTCGACGAAATTCCGGGATTAGGCCCCGACGGACAGACCCAGTCGATTTGCCATGTCGACCATGCGGTCAAGGCAAGACAGGCATTCGAACAGTTCACGAAATCGCCGGGACCGATCGTGGTCGGCGCCGTGCAGGGAGCATCATGCTTCGGCCCGGCCTACGAGTTCGCGTTCATTCTGGATACCGAGCTGCGCAAGCGCGGCCTGCGCGACCGGGTTCCGATGACCTTCGTCACGTCCGAGCCCTATATCGGTCATCTCGGCCTCGACGGCGTCGGCGACACCAAGGGCCTGCTCGAAAGCGAAATGCGCGATCGCCACATCAAATGGATCACGAACGCGCGCGTCACCGGCGTAGAACCCGGCAAGATGTCGGTTGAGGAAGTGGCGGAAGGCGGTGGCGCGGCCAGGAACCACGAAGTGCCCTTCGGATATTCGATGATGCTGCCGGCCTTTCGCGGCGTGGCGGCGGTCCGCGGCATCGAGGGCCTGACCAATCCGCGCGGTTTCATCATCATCGACAAGAAGCAGCGCAATCCGGCATTTCCCAACATCTTTGCCGTCGGAGTCGGCGTTGCGATTGCGCCGGTCACGGCGACGCCGGTACCGACCGGCGTGCCGAAGACAGGCTTCATGATCGAATCGATGGTGACGGCGACGGCGATCAACATCGCCGACCTGTTGCGGAACGCCGAGCCGAAGGCCGAGGCTACCTGGAACGCCGTGTGCCTCGCCGATTTTGGCGACGGCGGCGTCGCCTTCATTGCCCAACCGGAGATCCCGCCGAGAAACGTCAATTGGTCCGCGAAAGGGCGCTGGGTCCACCTCGCGAAGGTCGCGTTCGAAAAATTCTTCCTGCGCAAGATCAGGCTCGGCGACAGCGAGCCATTCTACGAGCGGTTCGTGCTCGAACAACTCGGGATCCGCAAGATCAAGGCCGGCTAGAGCCGGCAACAGCGAAGTGTCATGAGTTCAACACGCAATATCGTCTGTCCGCACTGTAGCGCGACCAATCGCGTTCCGGCGAGCAAGCCGGCGAAGGAAGCTCGTTGCGGCGCCTGTCACAAGGGGCTGTTCGAAGGTCACCCGGTGGCGGTCGACGGCCTGACCTTCAACAAGCATCGCCACGCCAACGACATCGCCGTGCTGGTCGATGTCTGGGCGGCGTGGTGCGGTCCATGCCGCGCCATGGCGCCGATGTTCGAGAGGGCCGCCTCCGAGCTCGAGCCCGAGGTCCGGCTGCTCAAGCTCAACGCCGACGAAGAGCAGCGCACCAGCGCCGAACTTGGCGTGTCCGGCATTCCGGCGCTGCTGCTGTTTCGAGGCGGCAGGCTGCTGGCGCGAACGGCGGGCGTCATGGACACCGCAAAGATCGTCGCATGGACGCGGAGCCAGCTCGCCGGAAGCGGCTGAACTGAACTGCAAGGACACGAACGGGAATGGGCATGGGCCCTTTAACAAGGAGAAGTGAAATGAATGTCGATCGTGCCGTGATGGCCTTTGCCGGGATGATGATCCTGGTCAGCGTCCTGCTCGCCTTCTATGTCAGCCCCTATTGGCTGGCACTGACGGCCTTCGTCGGCCTGAACCTGCTGCAGGCATCGTTCACCGGGTTCTGTCCGGCGGCGAGGATCTTCAGCAAGCTCGGATTGAAGTCCGGCTGCGCATTTTCCTGATCGGAAAGGCTGGCAGGCTGCGCTGGCGGCCTGTCCCGGCTTCCAACGCCCTCGATAGCAAAAGGGCGGCTCATCGAGCCGCCCTTTTGAATTCTTCAATCGAGAACGATCTTATTCAGCGGCGAGCCTGGTGTCCGGCGCTGCGGCGCGGACCTCGGCGTCGACCTGGGCTTCGAACTTGGCAAAGTTCTTCTGGAACATGCCGACCAGGCTGCGGGCGGTCTTGTCGAACTCGGCCTTGTCCTTCCAGGTGTTGACGGGATCGAGGATCTCGCTCGGCACGCCCGGCAGCGCGGTCGGCACCGCGAAACCGAAATACTTGTCGGTGCGGAATTCGACGTTGCGGAGCGAGCCGTCGAGCGCAGCGGTGAGCAGCGCGCGGGTCACCTTGATCGGCATGCGGCTGCCGACGCCATACTTGCCGCCGGTCCAGCCGGTGTTGACCAGCCAGCAATCGACGTTGTGCGTGGCGATCAGCTCGCGCAGCATGTTGCCGTAGACCGACGGGTCGAGCGGCAGGAACGGCGATCCGAAGCAGGTCGAGAATTCCGGCTGCGGCTCGTTGCCGAGACCACGCTCGGTGCCGGCGACCTTGGCGGTGTAGCCGGACAGGAAGTGATACATCGCCTGCGCCGGCGAGAGTTTTGCAATCGGCGGCAGCACGCCGAAGGCGTCGGCCGCCAGCATCACGACGTTCTTCGGCTGGCCGGCGCGGCCGGTGCGCGAAGCGTTCGGGATGAAATCGAGCGGATAGGCCGAACGGGTGTTCTCGGTCTTCGAACCGTTATCGAAATCGACCACACGGGTGTCTTCGTCGAGCACGCAATTCTCGAGCACCGCGCCGAAGCGGCTGGAGGCGGCGAAGATCTGCGGCTCGGCTTCCTTCGACAGCTTGATGCACTTGGCGTAGCAGCCGCCCTCGAAATTGAAGACGCCGTCATTGCCCCAGCCATGCTCGTCGTCGCCGATCAGCGTGCGGTTCGGGTCGGCCGACAGCGTGGTCTTGCCGGTGCCTGACAGCCCGAAGAAGATCGCGGTGTCGCCCTTCGGCCCGACATTGGCCGAACAGTGCATCGGCATCACGCCCTTGGCGGGCAGGTAATAGTTCAGCGTGGTGAAGACCGACTTCTTCATCTCGCCGGCATAATAAGACCCGCCGATCAGGACGATCTTGCGGGCGAAATCGATTGCGACGACGTTCTCCGAGCGCACGCCGTGACGTTTCGGATCGGCGCGGAAGCTCGGCAGATCGATGATGGTGAGCTCGGGCACGAAATCCCGCAGCATCGACGCCTCGGGACGAATCAGGAGCGTGCGGATGAACAGCGAGTGCCAGGCGAGCTCGGTGAACACGCGGGTCTTGATCTGGAAGTTCGGATCGGCGCCGCCGTAGAGGTCCTGCGCGAACAGCGTCATGCCTTCGGCATGCTTGAGGAAGTCGGCATAGAGCGCCGAGAACTGCTCGGAGGTGATCGACTGGTTGCCGGCCCACCACATGTTCTTGTCGGTGGTCGCATCGCGGACCGTGAACTTGTCCTTGGGGCTGCGTCCCGTGAACTCGCCGGTATCGGCGCAAAGCGCGCCGTCGGCCGATAACACGGCCTCGCCCGCCGCGAGCGAATATTGATAGAGCTGCGGCGCACCGAGATTCCAATGCACCGTCTTCAGATTCTTTAAGCCGAATTTGTCGGCGCCGAAGGCACCGTTGCGTACACCCGTCTCTTGCACGAAGAAATCCTCCTCGAACCCGCGTTACTCAATCGCGCGCATGTCGCTTGACGCGCTCTGTCGCGGTGACCCCGTGAATATAGCCTTATGGCTTTGGTCCGGCGACCTAATACTGATGAACGCCGTGCTTGCCAAGCCGATCCCGACGATTTGGTTTATTCAGGCGCGCGCTTGATCTGCATCAAATTGCTTGCTGCGGCGCTTTGCCCCGATTTGCCGTCTTGGTTGCGCGACCATTCGCACTGCGTCGTTTGGAGGAGGAATGCTGCGTCGCACAATCGAATATTTCCACGTACCGCATGGCGTTCGCGATGCGCCCGGCCGAACTTCTTGTCGAGGCTTTCGACGTGTCGCTGCGATAGCGTGGACAGGCCGACAGAAAAAATCATTCGGCCAGGTCGCAGAAACTTCCGCGCCCATTCAAAGCCGTAACCCGATGACGGGAGCGCTAACCCTCCTCAGCCCTTGTCAGCCCTTTGCCCGCGCCTCGCCCGCGAGCCGCACCAGCATCTTGCGCAGGCCCACGGCATCGGTGACCCGCTCCGGGAAATCCAGTCGCAGCGTCGTGCCGCCGGCCTGCATGTCGATGCCGTCGGGGTCGCAGCCGGTGCAGCGCCAGTCGGCGGCCTCGGCACCCAGCAACCGCGTCGCATAGAGATTCATCGCCTCGCGATGATCCTCGTTCATATGCTCGACCGCGCCCTGCTCGGCTTCCAGCAGACCAGCGGCATCGCCGATCACGGTCAGAAATCGCTCGGGCTTGAGGTCGATGATGCGGCCGAATCCGGCGACCAGATGCAGGCCCGACGGGGCGATCCGGAAGAACGAAAAATCCTTGAAATCGACGAAGGCCTCCGCCGATGGATGCGCGTTGAGGTAGCGCCGGCGCAGGATATTTACGCTCTCGTCCGTGGCCTCCTCCGCCCGTCCTGCCAGCATGATCCGCGCGCCTTCCAGGGGATCGCCGGCGGCGCGCTCGTCGAGCATCAGCGACACCCTGCCGTCGGCGAGGATGTTCTTCGTATGCAGTGCGAGCCGCGAAATCAGCAGGATTGGCGAGGCATCGGCATGGCTCGCAACGTTCACAAGCGAGCAATAGGGGTCGCCGCTTTCAGGCATAAGCGTGGCCAACGCGCCCTGCCGGCTTCGTCGCAACAGCGAGCGGGCAAGTTTGGAAGCATCAAAATCTGCGGTCGGCTGCATGGTTCTTTTCCGGCCATCTTATTGCAAAAAGGGCCTTTTCTCGGCCTGAGAGGGTGCTATATGGGGTGCGGCACGTCTCCTTGGGAGCGTTTTGCGGAACTCGGTCATAGTTCAGCCCAGCTTGCATTGCTCGGTTGACCGCGTACGAAGCCCATTTATGCGGCGTCTGGCTGAAGTGCCCGCCGTTTAAGCCACTCTCTTATTCGAAAGCAGAGGCTCATGCCCACAATCGCCCTGGTCGATGATGACCGCAACATTCTCACTTCCGTGTCAATCGCGCTTGAAGCCGAAGGCTATCGCATCATGACCTACACGGATGGTGCCTCGGCGCTCGATGGCTTCCGCACCTCACCTCCCGATCTCGCGATCCTGGACATCAAGATGCCGCGCATGGACGGCATGGAAACGCTGCGCCGGCTGCGGCAGAAGTCCGATCTGCCGGTGATCTTCCTGACCTCCAAGGATGAAGAGATCGACGAACTGTTCGGCCTCAAGATGGGTGCCGACGACTTCATCCGCAAGCCGTTCTCGCAGCGCCTCCTGGTTGAGCGCGTCAAGGCCGTGCTCCGCCGCGGCCAGCCCAAGGATCCGACCGCCGTGCCGAAGGAGCCCGATGCGCGGGCGCTGGACCGCGGCCTGTTGCGGATGGACCCCGAGCGTCACACCTGCACCTGGAAGAACGAGCCGGTGACGCTGACGGTGACGGAATTCCTGATCCTGCAGGCGCTGGCTACCCGGCCCGGCGTGGTGAAGAGCCGCAACGCGCTGATGGACGCGGCCTACGATGATCAGGTCTATGTCGACGACCGCACCATCGACAGCCACATCAAGCGGCTGCGCAAGAAGTTCAAGGTGGTCGACGACGATTTCGAGATGATCGAGACGCTGTACGGCGTCGGCTATCGTTTCAAGGAAGCCTGATCTGCGTTTTGCGGGCGGACGTGCCGACTGACACATTCGCCCGATCGGCGTAGAAGCGTGGAACTGGAAACGGCGCATCACAACCGACGGCTCAGCCATTGCTAGATCGAACGCAGTCCGACCCCAGCCTGAACAACGAGGACACTTCCGAGTTCCTTGAGCGGGATCGCGTCGCCGAAGACAATGCGGGCGAGAAGGGCTGGCGGTGGCCGCTCGGCTGGCTGCGCCGCGCCGGGCAATTCTTCTTCGCGCTCTCGTTCTCCAGCCTCACGCGCCGCATCGTCTCGCTCAACCTGGCCGGCCTCGTCGCGCTGGTGGCGAGCATTCTCTACCTCTCGCAATTCCGCGCCGGCCTGATCGATGCGCGCGCGCAGAGCCTTCTGGTGCAGGCCGAAATCATCGCCGGCGCGATCGCGGCCTCCGCCACCGTCGAAACCAACACCATCACCATCGATCCGGACCGCCTGCTCGATCTCAAGCCCGGCGAGAGCTACGGCGCGCCGGACGAATCCTCCGGCCTCGATTTTCCGATCAATCCGGAGCGCGTCGCGCCGGTGCTGCGGCGGCTGATTTCGCCGACCAAGACGCGCGCGCGAATCTATGGCGGCGACGGCGGCATGATTCTCGACAGCCGCAGTCTCTACGGCCGCGGCGACGTGATGCGTTTCGAACTGCCGCCGCCCTCGACCGAGAAGCCGGGCTTCGTCGAGCGCGCCACCATCTCGATCCGCACCTGGCTCAATCGCGGCGACCTGCCGCTCTACCGCGAACTCGGCCCCGAGAACGGCAAGGGCTATCAGGAAATCGTGCAGGCGCTCGACGGCGTCAAGAGCAGCGTCGTGCGTGTCAACGACCGCGGCGAGGTGATCGTCTCGGTCGCGGTGCCGGTGCAGCGATTCCGCGCCGTGCACGGCGCGCTGATGCTCTCGACCCAGGGCGACGACATCGACCAGATGGTGACGGCGGAGCGGCTCGCGATCCTGAAGGTCGGCGGCGTCGCCTCCGTGGTCATGATCGTGCTCTCGCTGCTGCTGGCGAGCACGATCGCGGGTCCGGTGCGGCGGCTGGCCGACGGCGCCGAGCGCGTCCGCCGCCGCATCCAGACCCGCGTCGAGATTCCCGACTTCACCCGCCGCCGCGACGAGATCGGGCATCTCTCGGGCGCGCTGCGCGACATGACCAATGCGCTCTATAGCCGCATCGAGGCGATCGAGATGTTCGCCGCCGACGTCGCCCACGAGCTGAAGAATCCGCTGACCTCGCTGCGGTCGGCGGTGGAGACGCTGCCGCTGGCGCGCAACGACACCAGCCGCGCACGCCTGCTCGAGGTGATCGAGCACGACGTCAAGCGGCTCGACCGCCTGATCTCGGACATCTCGGACGCCAGCCGCCTCGACGCCGAACTGCAGCGCCAGGACATGGCGCCGGTCGACCTGCGCCGCCTCCTGACCACGCTGACCTCGGTCGCCAACGAAACCCGGCTGGGGCATGACGTCGCAGTCGAATGCCGTTTCGACGGTCGCGGCTCCGCCGACACGTTCTCGGTGCCGGGCCATGATTCCAGGCTCGGACAGGTGATCTCCAACCTGCTGTCCAACGCGCAGTCCTTCTCCACCTCCGGCGGCAAGGTCCGCGTGAGCTGCCGCCGCGCGCGATCGGAGATCGAAATCATCGTCGACGACGACGGCCCGGGCATCGGCGAGGACGCGCTGGAACGCATCTTCGAGCGCTTCTACACTGATCGTCCGCACCAGGGCTTCGGCCAGAACTCGGGCCTCGGGCTCTCGATCTCCAAGCAGATCATCGAAGCGCATAACGGGCGGATCTGGGCGGAAAACCGCCATGGCCCGGCCGACGCCGAGGGCAAGCCGAGCGTGGCCGGCGCGCGCTTCGTGGTCCGGCTGCCTGCGCCATGACCGCAAGTCGGAGCGTGCACGCCTCCGCCGTGCGCGTGGGCGAGCGCGCCGTGCTGATCCGCGGACCGTCGGGCGCCGGCAAATCGCGGCTGGCTTTCAACCTGATCCTCGCGGGCCGCGCCGGACAGCTTCCGCCGGCCATTCTGGTCGGCGATGACCGTGTCCATCTCGACACAGTGGGCGGACAATTGCAGGTGCGCCCGGCGCCGGAATTGGCCGGCCTGATCGAGGTCCGGGGCCTCGGCATCCGCCGCTGCGAGTTCGTGAATGAGGCGCCAATAGGCCTTGTGGTCGATCTGGCGGCGCACGATGCCGAACGGCTGCCGCCGCCGGAAGCGCTGGCCATTCGCCTTAACGGCGTTATATTACCGCGAATTCCTATTGGAACGGGTTATGACCCGCTGCCCCTGATTGCGGCCGAGCTAACAACAACCGCCGGTTCAGGACTCAGTCCAACCTTTGGATGATTGCTCGAAGGGATTTGGTAACCATATAAGCCCCAATATCGCCACCGATTAAACCGGCGCGGGCCTCACTTCTTACCGGCAAATTCCGGAACAATAGCCAAGATGCCCTCTTGCGCGGGGCCTCTGGATGGTCAAAGTGGCGCGTTCGTGCGGTGCACCAAAAAGCACCCGCGAGGAGTTTCCGATGATTGGTCTAGTGCTTGTGACCCATGGGCGCCTTGCCGACGAGTTCAAGGCAGCGCTCGAACATGTCATGGGTCCGCAAAAACAAATTGAAGCGATCACGATTGGAGCGGAAGACGACTCCGATCTGTGTCGAAGCGATATCATCGAAGCGGTGAATCGCGTTGACAGCGGCGATGGTGTCGCCATCCTGACCGACATGTTCGGCGGCACACCTTCCAACCTCGCAATTTCCTGCATGAGCCGTCCCAAGGTGGAGGTGCTCGCAGGTATAAATCTTCCGATGCTGGTCAAGCTGGCCAAGGTGCGCGAAGAGCGCTCGCTTCCCGATGCCATCGCGATGGCGCAGGAGGCCGGTCGCAAATACGTCACCATCGCCAGTCGCGTGCTCGCCGGCAAATGAGCGACGAGCCCGCGCCCGAAAAGGAACTCGGGCCGAGCGTGCCGGCTGGCGCCATTTCGCGGGAACTTCTGATCATCAACAAGCGCGGCCTGCATGCGCGGGCCTCGGCGAAGTTCGTGCAGATGGTCGAAAAGTTCAGCGCCGAGGTCTGGGTGACCCGCGGCAGCGAGACCGTCGGCGGGACCTCGATTATGGGACTGATGATGCTGGCGGCGGGCCCTGGAACCACGGTCACGGTCTCCGCCACCGGCCCCGAGGCGCAACAGGCGATCGACGCGATCGCCGCGCTGGTCGCCGACAAGTTCAACGAAGAAGGCGTTTGAGACGCTCTCCTTCGCGGGGGCGTCGTAACCGTTAGACCCTCATGGTGAGGAGCCGCGCAGCGGCGTCTCGAACCATGTGCCCCGGCCGGTGCCATTCATCCTTCGAAACGGCGCTTCGCGCCTCCTCAGGATGAGGTCTGAGATTTCAAAACGGATTCGTCACGATGCCGCCGTCGGCGCGGAGCGCGGCGCCGTTGGTGGCGCTGGAGGCCTTTGAGCAGACGTAGCAGATCAGATTGGCGACCTCTTCCGGCCTGGCGTAGCGCTGCAGCAGCGAGGCCGGGCGGCGTTCGCTGAAGGTGCGCGACACCAGATCGTCGACGGTCGTGCCCATCGCCTTTGCGCGAGCGGCCATACGCACCGGCGCCATCTCGACCCAGGTAGGCCCCGGCATCACCGAATTGACGGTCACGTTGGTGCCCTTGGTGGTTTCCGCTGCGCCGCGCGCGATCACGAGCTGCGCGGATTTCGAAAAGCCGTAATGCACCATCTCCTTCGGAATGAAGACGCCGGATTCGCTGGAGACGAACACGACGCGGCCCCAGTCCTTGTTGTCGAGCATCCGCTTCAGATAATGCCGCGTCAGTCGCACGCCGCTCATGACGTTGACTTCGAACATCTTCGACCAGTCGGAATCCTCGATGTCGAAAAAGCCCTTCGGCTCATAGATGCCGAGATTGTTGACGAGGATGTCGACATCGGGGAATTGCGCGATCAGCGCGGCGCAGCCCGCCGCGCTGCCGAGGTCGAACGCCGCCGAATTCGCCTTGGCGGCGGGCGCAGCCTCGCGAACTTTCGCCACGGCCTCGCCGACCGCCGCCTGCTCGCGCCCGTTGACGATCACCTCGGCGCCCATTTGCGCAAGCCCGATCGCGGTCGCGAGCCCGATACCGCGCGTCGAGCCGGTGACGAGCGCCGTCTTGCCGGTGAGGTCGAGATCCATTGCATTTCCCCCTGGATTTATTGGCTGCTTCTAGTTGGCCGGCGGCACGATGTAGATATTCCAGGCCGTCGACGGGCCCGGCATCCCCAAAAAGAACCGACGCGTGGTCATCACCATGTGCTCGGCGTTCGCAGCATGGGCCTTCATCCACGCCTGGCATTTTTCCAGCTTCCAGTCGCCGTTCTCGCAGATGCCGATGAAGCCCGATCGCTTGGCTTCCTCGAGCGAGGTCAGCCCCGACGACCATGGCTCGTCGGGCGTCAGCGGCGCCGGATGGTCGGGGCTGTAGAAGGTGACGGGCTGGCCGGTATCGGTATAGGCCGCAACCACCGGCCAGCGTGAATTGAAGCGTAGACGCCAGGCTTCGGTCAGTCCGCGCGCGAGTTCGGAGCGCGCCCGATAGGTCGCGCCGGCAGTGCGCTTTTCGCTGAGCTCGTAGGCGACGATCTTCGGCGAAGCCGCCAGCGCGGCCAGCGTAATCGCGAGCCAGGCGACCGTCAGGTTCGCCAGCGCGACCTTGCGAACCCGCACGGCAGTTACAGCGATCAGCGCGAGCGGCGCCATGAAGAACAGCGGGATGCCCCAGTCGGTCTTGATGTAGAAATGAAACAGCAGGGCGCCGAGCGGCGGCCCGACGGCGACCACCGCCTGGATGATCCAGACATTGACCGCCTGCGAGAGGTTCACGCCCGGATTGGCGCCGCGCGCCAGCGCCGGAAACGGCGCCAGGCGGAACGGCCGCCAGAGCAGCGCGATGGCACCGAGGATCACCGGCGCCGCCAGCAGCGCAAGATTATGCCCGACGTAACCCAGCACAAGATCCTCGATCATCACGCGGTCGGTCAGCGAATAGGTATCGCCCGCATAGGTGAAGGGGACGAAATCCACCTGCTTCAGCCACATCAGGTGCGGCAGCATCGCGGCCACGAGCACTGCGATCGCCACCCATGGCGCCGGCGAGCGCAGGAATCTGAGACGCTCGGGGTGGATCAGCGCGGCAAGACCGATCGCGCCGATCATCGTGACGGCCCAGTATTTGGTCATCAGCGCCAGCGCGCCGGCAAGGCCAAGCCAGATGCCGGATCTGACGCTGCGCTTCTCGAAGGCGTCGAGATAGGCCAGCACCATCAGCGGCAGCGTGACGAGTTGCAGCAGGTCCGGATTGTATTTGAAGCCCTTGAAGTTGAAGATCGGATAGAGCGCGAGCATCACCACGACAAAGAACGCGCGGCGATGATCGACGACGCGCAGCGCCACGAGCCAGCAGATCACGAGGCCGCAGCCGAGCGTCGCCATCGCCAGCGCATAGCTCGCCCAGTCCGTGACCGGAAACAGCATGAACCAGACACCGGCGACCCACCCTGACAGCGGCGGGTGCTTGCCGTAGCCGAGCAGGAACTTCTGCCCCCAGGCGTAGGCCTCTGCGACGTCCATGTGAACGTCCTGCCCGGTCTTCAGGTTGACCAGGATCAGCGTCCACAGCACGGCGTGGACCACGGCAAAGCCGGTCACCAGCCACAGGCCGGGAATCGGCGCCGCTTTGGGGCCGCTGGCCAGTCCGGCCAGCCACGCCGCCGGCCGCCGGATCGAGAGGAAACGCTTGCGGCGCGCGGCGGCAGGTAAAATGGATGCAGTCGACATGGCCCATTCCGTAGCGTGTTTTCAGGCCCGATGGAATCAGCTTGCCGTGAAGAAACCCCCTTGAAATACAGCAAGATGGTTGCCGCACCGGGACGCGGATGCTATTGCGCGCCCCATGACAACGACGCCCATTTCCAACATCCGCAACTTCTCCATCGTCGCCCATATCGACCATGGCAAATCGACGCTGGCCGACCGCCTGATCCAGATGACGGGCGGGCTGTCGGACCGCGAAATGGCGGGCAAGGAGCAGGTGCTCGATTCCATGGATATCGAGCGCGAGCGCGGCATCACCATCAAGGCGCAGACGGTCCGGCTGAACTACCGCGCCAGGGACGGCAAGGACTACATCTTCAACCTGATGGACACGCCCGGCCATGTCGACTTCGCCTACGAAGTCTCGCGGTCGCTGGCGGCCTGCGAGGGCTCGCTGCTCGTGGTCGACGCCAGCCAGGGCGTCGAAGCGCAGACGCTCGCCAACGTCTACCACGCGCTCGATGCGGGCCATGAGATCGTCCCCGTTCTCAACAAGGTCGACCTGCCCGCGGCCGAGCCCGAGAAGGTCAAGCAGCAGATCGAGGACGTGATCGGCATCGACGCTTCCGAAGCCGTGATGATCTCGGCCAAGACCGGCCTCGGCGTTCCCGACGTGCTGGAAGCCATCGTCACCCGCCTGCCGCCACCGAAGGGCGACCGCGACGCGACGCTGAAGGCGCTCTTGGTCGACAGCTGGTACGACGTCTATCTCGGCGTGGTCGTTCTGATCCGCGTCGTTGACGGCACGATGAGGAAGGGTGGCCGGATCCGCATGATGGGCACCGGTGCTGCCTATGACGTCGAGCGGGTCGGCTTCTTCACGCCGAAGATGACGCAGGTCGACGAACTCGGCCCCGGCGAGATCGGCTTCATCACCGCCGCGATCAAGGAAGTCGCCGATACGCGCGTCGGCGACACCATCACCGACGACAAGAAGCCGGTCACCGAGATGCTGCCGG
>OEIU01001192.1_pt1 | contig 18063 bp, 13 predicted proteins | sample 1539221 | NCBI WGS metagenome assembly OEIU01 (sample SAMN03792071, study PRJEB22550) | activated sludge metagenome | feature: wastewater treatment plant; material: activated sludge; isolation source: Wastewater treatment plant of a petroleum refinery complex | place: Argentina: Zarate | collected...
TGGACGAGTCGAACTTGAAGCTGATGTATTCGCGCGCCTTGCCACCGGGCGTCTGGAAATAACTGGTGCGCAGCATGGCACCGATGACGCCGAGGAAGCCGCGCAGGATGCGGTCCTCGTCCAGGCTCGCCACGCGATCGAGCAGGATGCGCAGTGCCGCCACGATCGCCTGCATCTGCGCATCGCGATCCTGCCCGCGTGCATTCACTAGATCGTCGACAAAGCCCGGGTGCGCCGCGGCGACCTCGGCCGGCAGCAGGATTTCAAGTTCCTTGCGCAGGCGCTTGCGCGCGCCTTCGAGCACGGTCTTGCCCGGGTCCTCGCGCTGCGGGTCGAACTTGGCCTCGAACAACTCGACCAGCAATCCGGCGATCAGCGGATAGCGGTTGAGCGTCTCTTCCATGTAGCTTTGCGAGAACGTCGCATTGGTCTGCACGATGTACTTGCAGATGCCGCGCAGCACGGCGACCTGACGCCAGCCCATGTTCGCGCCGAGGATCAGCTTGTTGAAGCCATCGCTTTCGGCCTGGCCGCGCCAGATGCGCTCGAAGCTGGACTGGAACGAATCGCGCACCTGTTCCAGGTCGAATCCCAGGCGCACCGCCGACTGCACTTCGAAATCCTGGATCACGGCGGGCGTGTCGCCCAGCTTCATTTCGTACGGATGCTCGGAAAGGATCTTCAGGCCCATGTTCTCGAGCAGAGGCAACGCGTCCGACAAGGAAATCGGCGCGCCGTAGCGGAACAGCTTGAAACGCAGGCTGTCGTCGTTGCCGGGACGGTACAGCGACAGGCGCAGGTCGTCGGCATCCTTCAGGCTGGCGATGGATTCCACGTCCGTCGCCGCGACTTCGGCGCTGACCTCTTCGATGTAGCCCGCCGGCAACGCACGGCCGAAGCGATTGGCGAGCTTGCTGCCCTTTTCCTCGCCGTGCTTGCGCACCAGTTCGTCGCGCAGCGTGTCGCGCCAGTTGCGCACGATCTGGCCGATGCGATCTTCCAGTTGCACAGTATCGTATTGGGGTTTTTCGCCCGGCTTCGGGCGCACGATCAGGTGCAGGCGCGCGAGAGCGGATTCGCCGACGCTGATCGTGGAATCCAGGCGTTCGCCGCGGAACGTGTCCTTGAGCAACGCCTCGATGCGCTCGCGCACGTCGGCGGTGAAGCGGTCGCGCGGCATGAATGCCATGCACGAGAAGAAACGACCGTACTTGTCGCGGCGCACGAACAGGCGTGCGCGCGCACGGCCCTGCAGGCCGAGCACGCCGGTCGCGGTGGCGAACAATTCGTCCTCGCTGGCCTGGAACAGCTCGTCGCGCGGCAGGGTTTCGAGGATATGCCGCAGGTTCTTGCCGGAATGCGAATCGCGGCGCAGCCCCGAGCGATTCATGACCGCCTCGAACTTGTGCCGCACCAGCGGGATTTCCCACGGTCTGCGCGCGTAGGCGCTCGAGGTGAACAGGCCCAGGAAGCGCCGTTCGGCCACCGGCACGCCGCGCGCATCGAATTCGATCACGCCGATGTAATCCATGTAGCCCGGGCGATGTACGCTGGAACGAGCATTCGTCTTGGTCAGGATGATCGCGTCGATCGCGCCGGATTGCGGCAGATCGCGGGCGGCCAACGATTTGAGCGAACGCGGCGCCACCGAACGCTCGCTGCCACGCAGGATGCCGAGCCCGGAGCCGGCCACCGCCTGCAGGACTTCCTCGCCGCCGGATTGTCCGACCCGATACTCGCGGTAACCCAGGAACGTGAAATGATCCGCCGCCGCCCAGCGCAGGAACTCCTGCGCCTCGGCCACACCGGCCGCATCCACCGGCAACTTGCTCGAAGCGAGCGCGTCGGCGATGCCCAGCATCTTCTCGCGCATCGCCGGCCAGTCGCGGTAGCACTGGGCGACATCGTCCAGCGCCGAGCGCACGGACTGTTCCAGGCGCGCGCGGTCGGCCGGATCGGTGATACGGTCGATTTCGAAGTGCATCAGCGACTCGGTTTTGCCCTTGCCGCCTTCCGCCGCGAATGCGAGGACGTTGCCGCCGGCATCGCGTTCGACGCTGTAGACCGGATGCGCGACCAAGTGCAGGTTCAAGCCGGCCTGGGTCACGGCGATGCCGACCGAGTCGACCAGGAACGGCATGTCGTCGGTCATGATGTCGATGACCGTGTGTGCGGATTCATAGCCGTCGGCATCCTGCACCGGGTTGAACACGCGCAGATTCGGCGTGCCCGCCTTGCGCACCCGCACGAAATCGAGCAGGCCACGCATCATTCCCGACCATGCGTCGGCAGCATGGGCGGATCTGTCCTCGCTGCCGATGCGGCTGAAGAAATGCTCGACGAAGGGTCTGGCCAGCGGTGTAGCGGCAGTGCCCAGGGCGGCAAGGATCGCTTGCGGAAGGGGGTCGTCGGCGCGCGCGACCGCGCTGGGCTTGGCATTCATGGAAGTCCGTCCGGAACGGGATTTTCGGGACGTCAAGGATACCGCCTGGGGCTGGGCATTCGCCAGCATGCAACGCGCCAACGCAAGGAAGAATCCCATGCCGCCACGGGTTTTTATGCGGTTATTGTAGAATTCCCCTCAGGCGGGCAGCAGGCAAGTCGAACCATGGCGACCCTCAAGCCGGACAGCAACGCGCAGCCGCCATACAAGCCGGCGTTCTTCACGCGCCTGTCGGTTCTGTTTGCAATCACCGCAACGCTGCTGCTTACCCTCACCCTTTTCATCTGGCACACGCTGGACCGCCTCGTCGCCGAGAACGAATGGGTGACGCATACCTACGAGGTGATGGAGCGCACCGAGGCGGTGATTTCACGCCTGCGTGCGATGCAGGCCGATGCCATCGCCTATGCGGCGACCGGCGATGTCGCGCGCCGCGGCGAATTCGAGGACATGGCTCCCCTGCTCGACGCGGAATTGAACGCGCTCGCCGACCTGGTGCGGGACAATCCCGTCCAGGTTCGACGCATGGCCGACTTCACGGCTTCCGTCCGCGAGGAGCAAGCCGAGTCCCTGCGACTGGTGCAGGATCGGCGCAAATCCGGATCGCGCCCCGCCGAGATGCCCGATATCGGCGTGGCCAAGATCCGCGGTTTGTCGGGAGGCATCCTTGCGGAGGAAAACCGCCTGCTCAACGAGCGCAACCTGGATAGCGCGCGCAGCGCCCTGATAACCCGCTCGATCGCCGCTGCCGCGCTGCTGGTAAGCCTGCTGGCTCTCGCACTTGCCTATTGGCTGGTGCTGCGCTCGTATCGCGTGGAGCAGGCCGCCCGCGCCGGGTTGAACGACGCCAATCTGCGCTTGAACCAATCCCTCGCCGACGCACGGGACATGAGCGAGACGATGTCCAAGCTGGCGACATTCGGCGAATTGCTGCACGGCTGCCAGACCCTGGACGAAGTCCGCGAAGGCATCGGCAAGTCGCTGGGCGGACTGCTGCCGCAACTTGGCGGGCGCATGGCCCTGATCAATCCTTCGCAGAACCTCGCCTCGATCGGCGCGCATTGGGGCCGGCACGGCCTGCTCGCCGAGTCGGTGTTCGCCCCGGAAGACTGCTGGGCGCTGCGCCGCGGCCAGGCTTATCCCCTGGCGGGGACGGCACCGAGTTTTTCGTGCAAGCACGTGCATTGGCCGAATCCGGATTCTCCCGGCGCCGGCTACCTGTGTGTGCCGCTGGCCGCGCACAACGAAATGATCGGCGTGCTCACCTTCGACGGCGAACGCGCGCCGACCGCGGACGAGCGCCCCATCGCGCTCGCCGCCGCCGAGCAATTGTCGCTGGCGCTGGCGAACTTGCGCCTGAAGGAAACCCTGCGCACGCAATCGATCCGCGATCCGCTGACTGGCCTGTTCAATCGGCGTTATCTGGAGGTCTCGCTGGAACGCGAACTGCAGCGCAGCGCGCGGCGTTCGCAGACGCTGGCCGTGCTCATGCTCGACATCGACCACTTCAAGCGTTTCAACGACAGCCATGGCCATGAAGCCGGCGACGCCCTGCTCGCGCAGTTCGCCGAGGTGCTCAAGCGCGCGGCCCGATCCGAAGACATCGCCTGCCGCTACGGCGGCGAGGAATTCACCGTGATCCTGCTCGAAGCCGACGCCGCGACCGCGCAGCGTCGCGCCGAGACCATCCGCCAAGCCACGGCCGACATGAGCGTGACGTATCGGCAGCAGCAGTTGCCGCACGTGACCGTGTCGATCGGCGTGGCGGTATACCCGCGCGACGCGCAGACACCGGCCGACCTGCTGCGCCGCGCCGATACCGCGCTGTACCTGGCCAAGGCAGCCGGGCGCAACCGCGTCGCCAGCTCGGAATCCGATTCGTCCGACGCCGAAACGCTCGCCTGACGGCAATCCGGTTCAGCGCAGGCCCGTCTCGTTGCGCGCGATGACCATACGCTGGATTTCCGACGTGCCTTCGTAGATCTCGGTGATCTTGGCATCGCGAAAATAGCGCTCGAGCGGCATTTCCTTGCTGTAGCCCATGCCGCCGTGCACCTGCACGGCCTGGTGCGTGATCCACATCGCGGCCTCGGACGCGGTGAGTTTTGCCACCGCCGCCTCGGTCGAAAAACGCCCGCCCTGCTGCTTGGTCCAGGCCGCACGCAGGGTCAGCCAATGCGCGGCGTCGAGCCGACACTTCATGTCCGCGATCTTTTGCTGGATCATCTGGAACGAGCCGATGGATTGGCCAAAGGCCTTGCGGTCGCGCGCGTACGTGAGCGTGGCTTCGTAGGCGGCGCGCGCCAGGCCGACCGCCTGCGAAGCGATGCCGATGCGGCCGGCGTCGAGCACGCCCATGGCGATCTTGAAGCCGTGGCCTTCCTCGCCGATCACGTCCGATGCCGGCGCGTGATAGTCGGTGAATTCGATTTCGCAGGTCGCCGAGGCGCGGATGCCGAGCTTGGGTTCGGTCTTGCCGCGATGGAATCCGGCGCGCTCGGTGTCGATCATGAACGCTGTGATACCTCGCGCGTGTTTATCAGGATCGCTCATCGCAAAAAGCAGGATATATTTCGCCACCGGCCCCGACGTGATCCAGCTTTTCTTGCCGTTGATGATGAAACTTCCGTCCGCCTGTTTCGTCGCACGGCAGCGCATGGCCGTCGCATCCGAGCCGGACTGCGGTTCGGTCAGCGCGAACGCGCCGATCGCCTGCCCGCTCGCAATCGGGGTAACGTACTTGTGCTTCTGTTCCTCGTTGCCGAATTTCAACAAGCCGTTGCAGTAAAGCGTGTTGTTCACCGACATGATCGTGGAATGCGCGCAGTCGGCTTCGGCGATTTCCATCATCGCCAGCACGTAGGCGATCGAATCCATCCCCGCGCCGCCGTATTCGGCCGGCACTTCGATGCCCATCAGGCCGAGTTGGCCCATCTCGCGGATGTTCTCGAGCGGGAATTCGCCGGATTTGTCGAAATCCGCCGCGACCGGCGCGATGCGCTTCTGCGCGAAGTCGCGAGCGATGGCCTGGATCTGCAGTTGTTCTTCGCTGAAGCGGAAATCCATGGCGGCTCCCGTAAACGTAAAATCCGTTCGTCCTGAGCGTAGGCCCAATCTTTGAAAAAGATGGGCCGAAGTCGAAGGACGTGCGTTTCGACTCCGCTCGCTGCGCGAGCTACGCTCAACGCGAACGGAGAGATGTGAATTCTACCGTTTTCCGCCCTTCCACGTCAGCGCCCCGGGTGCGGGCAACACGTCGAAATCGCAAGGCGGATGGTCTAGGCGCTGATCGAGCAGCCACGGCAACAGCGCGGGCGTGGAGTAGGCGTGATGCCAGATCACGTGCATCTCGTTCGGATATTCGGTGTAACGCGGCGTCGCGCCCAGCGCGCGCAGTGCGCGTACGACCGCGCGCGAGCCGACCATGGCGCCGTCGTAGCCGGTTTCAACGTCCGTATCGTTGTCCTTGGCGCCGTGGAATGCCCATTCCGGCACATCGCGAATCGACGCGAGCCCCGCGATTTCGGTCATGCCGGACATCGGCACGCCGGCGGCAAAACATTCAGGCCAGACTTTTAGCGCATCCCATACACCGGTGCCGCCATCGGAGACGCCGGTCAGATAGATGCGCCGCGGATCGACGGGAAAGCGCTTGAGCGCATCGCGCACGACGGAAGCCACGCGCCGCGGCGGCCAGTAGCCGCCCGTGGTTTGCGGCGCGACATAGACCAGCGGGATATCGCCATGGATGGCCTGATCCAGCCACAACATCGAGCCATTGCCATAGCCGGCGAGCTGCGATTCGTTGTCGGTGCCGTCCTGCCAGTCGCCGTGCAGGAACACGATCAGCGGCAGTTTCTCGCCGTCGATGCGGCCGGGGGTTTCGATGGCGCGATACGGAACGCGCTGCGCATCCGGCGTCCAGAACTTGGCCAGTTCCGAATAGGCGACGTCGGCGCGCGCGATGATGGATGGAACCGCCAGACTTACCGCGACCATCCAATGTAGAAACCATTTCCTCAAGACAGTGACCCCACGTTCCCGAATGCTGAAAACCGTTCGCGTTGAGCGTAGCGAGCAATGCGAGCGAAGTCGAAACGCCCCAGCCCTTCGACTTCGGCGCTTCGCGCCTACGCTCAGGGCGAACGGTATCAGACATTCACTTTGACGCTATTGTTCCATCGCGCTACGATATCCATCCATCTTTCAATCAAGATGAAAGGATAAACTTGGATCTCGCTGCTACTTCCGGCCTGCTGCGCCTGCTCGCCGACCCCACGCGCCTGCGCCTGCTCGCCCTGATCGAGCGCGAGGAGCTGACCGTGGCCGAACTCGCCGGCGTGCTGCGACTGGCGCAGCCGCGCGTGTCCACGCACCTGGCCAAGCTCAAGGAGTCCGGACTCGTGCGCGACCGCCGCGCCGGCGTGTCGGCGTATTACCGCTGGAACGCGGAAACCGATGGCAAGACCGCGCAACTCGTGCAGGCCCTGCGCGCCAGCCTCGACGACGCCCTGATCGCGGACGACCTGCGCCGCCTGCCGTCGATGCTGGCGCAGCGCGCGCGTGCCGCGGGCTGGGCGGATTCCGTGGCCGGCGACATGGAGCGACACTACTCGCCGGGCCGGACCTGGGAAGCACTGGCGCGTGCGCTCACTAGCCTGATCGACGTCGGCGACGTGCTCGACGTGGCTTCGGGCGACGGTGTGCTCGCGGAATTGCTCGCGCCGCATGCCAAATCCATCCTCTGCATCGATGCCAGCGAGCGCGTGGTCGCCGCGGCGCGCACACGGCTCAAATCCTTCCGCAACGTGCAGGTGCGTCTGGGCGACATGCACGCGCTCGATCTCGGCGCGCGTCGCTTCGACCTGGTCACGCTGATGCACGCGCTGACCTACAGCGAGGACCCCGCGCTGGCGATTGCCGAGGCGGCACGCGCGCTCAAGCCCGGCGGACGCCTGTCCGCGATCACGCTGGGCCGCCACGCGCATCGTGCCGCGGTGGCGCCATTCGATCACCGCAATCTCGGCTTCCGTACCGAGGATTTGCGCCGCTTCGCGCAGTCCGCCGGATTGAAAATCATCGCCTGCGGGACGATCACGCGCGAACGCCGCCCGCCGCATTTCGAAGTGTTGCACCTGGTCGCGAGAAAGCCCGCATGAACACCCTGCCCTGGAAAAATCCCGCGCGCGTTGCCGCGCTCGAAGCCGCGCTCGCGCAACGCATACTCGTCATCGACGGTGCGATGGGCACGATGCTGCAGGCCCACAAACTCGACGAGGACGGTTACCGCGGCGAGCGCTTCGCGCGCGGGCACGCGGGCACGCATGCGCACGGGCATGGACCGAGCTGCGAGCACGACGTCAAGGGCAACAACGATCTGCTCACGCTCACGCAGCCAGACATCATCAAGGCCGTGCACACGGCGTACCTCGACGCCGGCGCGGACCTGGTCGAGACCAACACCTTCAATTCCACCACGATCAGCCAGTCCGACTACCACCTCGAACATCTCGTTCCCGAATTGAACCGCGAAGGCGCCCGCCTGGCACGCGAATGCTGCGACGCGGCCGAGGCCAGGACCCCGGACAAACCGCGCTTCGTGATCGGCGTGCTCGGCCCGACCAGCCGCACTGCGTCGATTTCGCCGGACGTGAACAACCCGGGATTCCGCAACGTGGGTTTCGACCAGCTCGCCGCCGCCTACGTCGAGGCCGCGCGCGCGCTCATCGATGGCGGCGCCGACACGCTGATGGTGGAAACGATTTTCGACACGCTCAACGCCAAGGCCGCGCTGTTCGGCATCGAGCAGGTTTTCGACGCGCTCGGCGCGCGCGTGCCGGTGATGATTTCCGGCACGATCACCGACCTGTCCGGACGCACGCTGTCCGGCCAGACCGCCGAGGCGTTCTACTACTCGCTACGCCATGCGCGACCGCTGTCGATCGGGTTGAACTGCGCCCTCGGCGCGACCGAATTGCGCGCCTACGTCGATGCCCTGGCGCGCATCGCCGAATGTCGGGTCAGCACGCATCCGAACGCGGGCCTGCCGAACGCGTTTGCCGAATACGACGAGACGCCGGAACACATGGCCGGCATCATCGGTGAATTCGCGCGCAGCGGGCTGGTCAACCTCGTCGGCGGCTGCTGCGGCACCACCCCGGAGCATATTGCGGCGATCGCGCAAGCGGTGCGCGGCGTCGCACCGCGCCAGCTGCCGTCCATCACCGAGGCCGCGGCATGAGCCGGCAATGCACCTGCCTGTCCGGCCTCGAACCGCTGGTCATCACGCCGGAACTGCTGTTCGTCAACGTCGGCGAGCGCACGAATGTCACCGGTTCGGCGGCGTTCAAGAAACTGATCAAGGAAGATCGTTTCGACGAAGCCGTGGAAGTGGCACGCCAGCAGGTCGCCAACGGCGCGCAGATCCTCGACGTGAACATGGACGAAGGCCTGCTCGATGCCGAAGCGGCGATGGTGAAATTTCTCAACCTCATCGCCGCCGAGCCCGACATTGCGCGCATTCCGGTGATGGTGGATTCGTCCAAGTGGAGCGTGATCGAAGCGGGCCTGAAATGCCTGCAGGGCAAGGGCGTCGTCAATTCGATTTCGCTCAAGGAAGGCGAGGACATCTTCCTCGAGCAGGCGCGCAAGATCCTGCGTTACGGGGCGGCGACGGTGGTAATGGCGTTCGATGAACAAGGCCAGGCCGACACCGTCGAACGCCGTCTGGCAATCTGCACGCGCTCGTACAATCTGCTCACGGAAAAGATCGGCTTCCCGCCCGAGGACATTTTCTTCGATTCCAACATCTTTCCGGTCGCCACCGGCATCGAGGAACACGCGAACAATGCGGTCAACTTCATCGAAGCCGCGCGCGAACTGAAAAAGCGCTTCCCGCTTTCGCACATCTCCGGCGGCGTGTCCAACGTGTCGTTTTCGTTCCGCGGCAACAACACCGTGCGCGAGGCCATCCACAGCGTGTTCCTCTACCACGCGATCAAGGCCGGCATGGACATGGGCATCGTCAACGCCGGCGCGATGCCCATTTACGATGATCTGGAGCCCGAATTGCGCGAGCGCGTCGAGGACGTGGTGCTCAATCGCCGCAGCGATGCCACCGAACGCCTGATGGAAATCGCCGAACGCTACAAGAAGGGCGCGAAGGAAAAGGACAACGGCGGCGCACTGGCCTGGCGCGAACTGCCGGTGGCCAAGCGCCTCGAACACGCGCTGGTGCACGGCATCGACCAGTTCGTGGTCGAGGACACCGAGGAAGCGCGCAAGACGGTCACGCGCACGCTGGACGTGATCGAAGGCCCGCTGATGGATGGCATGAACGTGGTCGGCGACCTGTTCGGCGCGGGCAAGATGTTCCTGCCGCAGGTCGTCAAATCCGCGCGCGTTATGAAGAAAGCGGTCGCCTGGCTGCTGCCGTTCATGGAAGAGGAAAAGAAAAACAGCGGCGCCATCGGCAAGTCCAACGGCAAGATCGTCATGGCCACGGTCAAGGGCGACGTGCACGACATCGGCAAGAACATCGTCGGCGTGGTGCTCGCCTGCAACAACTTCGAGATCGTCGACCTTGGCGTCATGGTGCCGGCACAGAAGATCCTCGACACCGCGATCGCTGAAAAAGCCGACATGATCGGCGTGTCGGGGCTGATCACGCCGTCGCTGGAGGAAATGGCGCACGTCGCAAAGGAAATGAAGCGGCAGAATTTCAGCATCCCGCTGCTGATCGGCGGCGCGACGACGTCGCGTGCGCATACGGCGATCAAGATCGAACCGAATTACGAAACAGCCTGCGTGTGGGTGAAAGATGCCTCGCGTGCGGTCGGCGTGGCGCAGTCGCTGGTCAGCAAGGAACTGGTCGACGGCTTTCTCGCCAAGGTGCGCGCCGAGTACGCCGAGGTGCGCGAACGCCATCGCAACCGTGGGCCGGGCAAGCGCCTGGTCACGCTGGATGCCGCGCGCGCGAACGCGGCGAAATTCGACTGGAAGGATTACACGCCACCGACGCCGCGCAAGACCGGCATCATGGTGTTCGACGATATTCCACTGACGGAACTGCTGCCCGTCATCGACTGGACGCCGTTCTTCCAGGCCTGGGAATTGCATGGCCACTATCCTGAAAACCTCGGCGATCCTGTGGTCGGCGCGCAGGCGACGGAACTGTTCAACGATGCGCAGAAAATCCTGAAGAAGGTCGTCGCGGAAAAATGGCTGCGCGCGAAAGCCGTGATCGGATTCTGGCCGGTGTCACGGATCGGCGACGATCTGGAACTCATCTACGGCGACGACACGGTGATGCTGCATCACCTTCGCCAGCAAGCCGACAAACCGGTCGAGCGCCCGAACCTGTGCCTGAGCGATTTCATCGCGCCGAAGGAAACCGGCCTCAATGACTGGATCGGCGGCTTCGCGGTTACCGCCGGACTCGGCATCGAGGAACACCTCGAACGCTTCCACAAGGACAATGACGACTATTCGGCGATCATCCTCAAGGCGCTGGCCGATCGCCTCGCCGAAGCGCTGGCCGAATACATGCACCGCAAGGTGCGCACGGAATTTTGGGGCTACGCCGTCGATGAAACGCTGGACAATGAAGCCCTGATCGCCGAAAAGTACCGCGGCATTCGTCCGGCTCCCGGGTATCCCGCCTGCCCCGACCACACCGAGAAAACCACGCTGTTCCGATTACTGGATGCGACGAAGAACGCCAACATCGAACTGACCGAAGGCTTTTCGATGTATCCCGCCGCCGCGGTGTCGGGCTGGTATTTCAGCCACCCGGACAGCCAGTACTTCGTCGTCGGCAAACTCACCAAGGATCAGGTCGAGGATTACGCGAAACGCAAGGGCTGGACGCTCGCCGAGGCCGAGCGTTGGCTATCGGCGAATCTCGATTACGATCCGGACTGACCACTCTCTGTCGCACGGATTGTCGTGAATCCGGATAAGACCTAGACTGGACGCATCAATCACGGCTTGGGGGACAAGTCATGAGTCTGATCCATGGCCGCCTTGTCGCGGCATTATGCGTCTGCGTGCTGTCCGCGTGTGCATCTGCGCCGCCACAGAAATCCGGGCCTCATGCCGACCACACGGACATGATCATGCCTGCCTCTACGCTCGCGCAATGGGCGCAAGGCGCGCAGCGGCTCGACGGACTTGGCGCCTATTCGCGCAAGATCACGACCGCCTCACCACAGGCGCAGATCTGGTTCGACCAGGGTCTGAACCTGATCTACGGATTCAACCATGACGAAGCTGTCCGTGCTTTCGCCAGGGCCATCGAACTCGATCCGGCCTGCGCGATGTGTTACTGGGGCGCAGCCGAAGCGATCGGGCCGAACTACAACATGCCCGCGATGGAACAGCGCTGGCAGGTGCTGTGGAATGCTGTCGAATCCGCGCAGAAGTACGCCGGACACGCGACACCCGCCGAGCAGGCGTTGATCGCCGCACTTGGAAAGCGCTACACGAGCGCGGTTCCAGTCCCGGCCGACAAGATGCAGCCGTTCAACGACGCCTATGCGAGCGCGATGCGTGAGGTCGCCAGGCAGTATCCCGCAGACGACGATGCACAAGTGTTTTTCGCCGAGGCGCTGATGACGGCCAATCCATGGAAGCTGTGGGGCAATGATGGCAAGCCCGCGCCCGGCACCGGCGAAATCGTAGCGACGCTGGAAGGCGTGATTGCGCGCAGTCCGACGCACCCCGGTGCGAATCATTACTACATCCACGCCGTCGAAGCATCGCCGCACCCCGAAAAGGCCCTGGCGGAAGCCGATCGTCTGGCCGCCCTGATGCCCGGTGCGGGGCATATCGCGCACATGCCGGCGCACATCTACCAGCGCGTCGGGCGCTACGCCGACGCCAGCGCGGCGAACATCGCCGGTGCGCGCGCCGACGCCACCTATGTCGACAAGGCCAAGCCGCCCGGCTGGATGTATTACAGCGGCATGTATTTCACCCACAACTACCAGTTCCTCGGCTACTCCGAATCGATGCGTGGTCGCTCGGCGGCAGCATTGCAGGCGATGCACGAGATGCGGTCGCGCCTGACCGACGAATCCCTGCACATGGGCGCCGGTCTGGACTGGTACGCAGCCGAGCCATGGTTCGTGATGCAGCGCTTCGGCCGCTGGCAGGACATCCTCGCCGCACCGGCACCGGATCCGAAATTGTTCGGTCTTGCGGCGGCGTACCGCTACGCGCGCAGCGCGGCCTTCGCCGCCACGGGCCAGGTCGATGCCGCGATCGCGGAGAAGGCCGAACTCGATGCGATCGCCATTGCCACGCCCGTCGATGCACCCGCCGGGCTGAACAAGGCCCATGACCTGATCGCCGTCGCATCGGCCATCGCTACGGCGCACATCGCCAGCGCGCAGGGCCGGCACGTCGACGCCATCGCCGCGTTGCGCGAGGCCGTTGCAAAGGAAGACAAGCTCGACTACGACGAACCGGCCGACTGGTTCATCCCCGTGCGCCACCTGCTCGGCGCGGAACTGCTCGGTGAACGCAGGGCGAAGGAAGCCGAACAGGTCTACCGCGAGGACTTGCAGCGGCATCCGGAGAACGGCTGGGCGCTGTATGGCCTGGCGCAATCGCTCAAGGCGCAGCGCAAGTCCAGGCAGGCCGCCGCGGTCGAACGGCGATTTACGCAGGCCTGGAAGGATGCCGACGTCGTGCTGACCTCATCCTACGCTTCGTCCCCGCGCCCGGGCAATTCCAGCCCGGACTCGTGATGGCGACTGCGTGATCGCGACTGTGTGATCGCGCCGTCAGCTTTCTTCCGATCCGCCCGGGGTGATGGCCTCGGGTTTTTTCTCGCGCAGGTGCGTGGCGAGGTTGTAGACCGAGACGAAGGCCGGAAACAGGTTCGAGAGCACACCGACCGAATCGTTCTTGCCGAACGTGAAATAGGAAAGCAGCAACACGCTTCCGCTGATCGACAGCCACCAGAATGCCTGCGGCATGACCACGCGGCGCAATTTTTTGGTCGCGTACAACTGCACGAACCAGCGTGCGGTGAACAGGAAGACGCCGACATAGCCGATCAGCTTCCACGGCGTGATCACGACGTGGTTGAAATGGAAAAGCACTTCGTTCATGCGTTTCTCCGCATGTTTGGATGAATGCGGCGCCGGATTCAGGTTCTGGCAGCAAGCCACTCATGGATTGCGCTCGGCACTTCGCGCTGCGCGCGGCCCGAAACGTAAATGCCTATGTGGCCGCCCTTGAACGCGAGTTCGGTGTAATCCTTCGTGCCCGCCAGTTGCTTGAGCGGACGCGACGCCGACGGCGGCACGAGGTGATCCTGCTCGGCGAAGATGTTCAGCACCGGCATGGTGACGTTTTTCAGGCTCACTTCCTTGTCGCCGATCATGAGGTCGCCGTTGACCAGCTTGTTGGCCTGGTAGAAATCCTTGATGAACTGGCGAAACGCCTCGCCAGCCTGGTCGGGACTGTCGAAAATCCATTTTTCCATGCGCAGGAAATTTTCCAGTTCCAGCTTGTTGTCGAGGATATCGACGAGTCCGACATACTTCTGCTGGAACAGGCGCACGGGCTTGAGCGTAAGGTAGCACCAGTTCATCAGGTCCGCCGGCACATTGCCGAGCGTATCCACGAACAGGTCCACGTCCATGCCGCGCGTCCAGTGCGAGAGCATGTTGTCCGGCGTGTGGAAATCCACCGGCGTGACCATGGTGATCAAGTTGCGGATCTTCTCGCGATGCGTCGATGCGTAGCACAGGCTGAACGCGCCGCCTTGGCAGATGCCGAGCAGGTTGATCTTTTCCACCTTGCAGCGCTTGGCAACCGCGTCCACGCAGCGGTCGATATAGCCGTTGATGTAATCGTCGAGGGTCAGGTACTTGTCGGACTGATCGGGGTAACCCCAATCGATGAGATAGACATCTTCGCCCATCGCGAGCAGGTTCTTGACCAGCGATCGGTCGTCCTGCAAATCGACCATGTACGGGCGATTGACCAACGCATAGGCGATCAGCAGCGGAACCTTAGCCGTGGGTTTGTTCGCGCCCTTGAAGCGGTACAGGACAAGCTTGTCCTCGCGGTAGATTTCTTCCTTGTCGGTCGCGCCGTAATGCACTTCGTCCAACGCGCGCAGGGTCGTGAAACCGGCGGCAATGCGCTGGTTGAACTTCACGACCTCGTCCATGGCTTTTTGCGGATCGATGCGGATCGGATTCATGCGCGACTCCCGGGCTTGGTCTTCATGGCCGCGAGCGCGTCATTGAAGCTGCCGGCGTCCTTGCGCGAGGCACTGCGCGGCTTGGCGACTGCGGCCGCGCGCTTGCGCACGGGTGCGGCCGCGGGTTTCGCCTTCGTGGCGGCCGGTTTTGTCTTCGTCGTGGCGGCCGGTTGCGGTACTCGCGCATGCACCGTTTCGCGCAAGGCTTTCACCTCGGCGCGCAGCGCGGCGATTTCCGCATTCACGCTCGCGCCATCCGTCGCGCGCAATGCACGGCGAAGGTCGTGCATGCGCTTGTGCACACTGTTCAATTCGCTGCGCGTGGGCATGCCAAGGTCGGTATTGATGCGTTCGACTTCCGCCTGCACCTGCGCGCGTACCCGCATCTGCGCGTTGACGACCTCGCCATATACGGCGCGGAATTCGTCCGACAGCGCGATTTCCGCATACGCATCCTCCGCGGCGTCGACCCACAGGTCGTACAAGGCACGCGGTGTCTCAATCTGGCGCCCGGGTTCCTCGCGCTCGGCAAGCTTGTTCTGGAACACGTCGAAACTGCGCTGGCTCGCCTTCAGGATCAGGGCATTGTATTTCTTGACTGCGTCCTGGAATTCGACGAACGCCGCCGCCGTCTTCTGGAAATGTTCCTGGTGTTCTCGCGCATAGCCGAAGGCCGGCGCGTTGATCCAGGACATACCCTCGGATTTCGCCTGCTGCAGGAATGGCGCGAAGCTTGCCGAAAGCTGATCGAATCCTTGCGCACCGGGACCGCCGATGTCGCGCAGCATCTTCGCCAGCGGATTGCCCTGCAACAGCGCATCCATTCCGGGAAGATCGAAACCCTGGCGCAACGCATCCGTCCACAGTTTTGGACCTGCGCCAGACGGCTGCCCCGCGGCTGCGCCGATCATCGCTTGCATCAGCGCGGTGTAGCTCTTGGCGCCGTTGAGCATGCGTTCCAGCGTTTCGTTCTGTTTGCCGGCATCGGCGAACAGGCGCGACCATTGCGTCATGCCTTCGTGCCAGGGCGCCGCCGGATCCGGCGCCGTCGCGCCGGCAGCCTTGCGCGTCGCGTCCTGCCATGCGTTCCAGTATTGCTGCTGCAACGCCTGCCAGTCCTTCTGCCAATCCTGGGTGGGTTTGGTGTCGCTCATGCGCAATCTCCGCGGATACGTGGAATTTTAGCACGCCTTGCTGCATTGCAAAAAATGCTGCGGAATGCGCGTGGCAGAAGATAAACTTCCACGCTCGCCACCATCGGTAGACAGCCCTTGCTCGAACAACTTCGTCTGGAGGACTTCCTGCCTTTTCTCGGACAGACCATCGATGTCGCCGCGCACGGTCGCCACGCCGGACTCGAACTCGCCACTGCGGAGTTGCTGCGGTCGCCCTCGCCGCGCGCAACGCCATCGTTCCACCTGATCTTGCGCTCGGCCGAAAACTGGCAAATACCCCAGGGGATGTTCACCTTGAACCTGCCCGGACGCGAACCGATCGAATTGTTCGCCGTGCCGATCGGGCCCGACGGCAAGGGGTTGTGCTACGAAATCGTCTTCAACTAGATGCGCCGACCGGGTCCCGGCCGAGGAAGTCATACACGCCGCGATGCTCGATCAACTGGAAACCCAGTCGGCGGTAGAGCCGTTGTGCCGGATTGTCCGACTCGACATGCAGTGTCACCGTGGAACCGGTGGCCCGCGCTTCGTCGAGGATCTCGTTGAGCAGTCTCGTACCGATGCCGCGATTGCGCCGATCCGGCATCAACGCGATGTCCATGATGCGGATTTCAGCCGGCGCACGGTACAGGTAAACGCGTCCGATCGGGTCAGCCCCGTCCTCGATGACAAGTAGGTCGGCACCCGGATAATTGGCCAGGTAGTGACGGTGTTGCAGGGCCGCCTGCTCGGCGAGGAACGTATCCTTCGCGTCCTGTGGCCATGGCACCGGCGCCAATTCGGCGGCGCGCACCTGCGCATAGAGTGCATACACGAACACCAGGTCCGCTTCCGCAACGCGGTGGAAGCGCAGCGCATCGTCCCGCGGCGCGCCAGCGAACGCGCGTACCGACGTCACGCCTTGACGCTGGTGCCGCCGAGCGGCCGCACCGAGAACAGCGCGTAGGGAAGGGCGACCGGCGCGGACGATCCGCGCTCGACGAGGCGCATGGCCACGCCATCGGTAAAGGAATCTTCAAGACCCAGAGAGCTCCAGGCCGGCATGCGCTGCGCCTGCGGCACCACGATCAGCGCGTAGATGCCGCTGCGCGCCGGAACCTGGCTCACTGCCGTGCCTGCGCCCAGTGCAACAGTCAACGGCAGCGGCTTGCCCGAATTGGCCGCCCAGCGGATTGCACTCGGGGGCGAGCATTGCAACTGGTTCTGCGTCATCCACGCCTGCCAGAAACAGTGCTCGGCATTGGCGGCGTAATGGGCGCCGATCGCGAGCGGCTGGTCGGTCGCCGCCCCGACCACGCGCAACACGTAATTGCCGCGGATCGGAGCCACGGACAGCGCGTCGCCGAGGCTTGCGTCGGCCAGCGACCCGCTCGCCGGGATGTTGCAGTAACCCATGGCGATCGACGGCAGCGGTGCCTTCCTCACCGAACTCCCGGCCGCAAGTGCCGGCAACCCCGGCAAGAACGCCAATCCCGCGCCTGCGGCCGCGGCCACGAGTAGCTTGCGCCGCGACAGCATGGCCGTCTCATCGGCGTCGCGTTCCGGCAATCGTTTCATAGGAGCCCCCTTGTTTGGGCGGAGATAGGCAACAAAAAAGCGCCCGGAGGCGCTTTTTCGTTCGCACATGGATGGCGTTTACGATTACGCCGCGGGCGCTTCCTCGGCCACCGCCTTTATCGACAGGCGGATGCGGCCTTGCTTGTCGACTTCGAGCACCTTGACCTTGACGATGTCGCCTTCCTTGAGTTTGTCGGAAACCTTCTCGACGCGCTCGTTGGAAATCTGCGAAACGTGCACGAGGCCATCCTTGCCCGGCATGATCGTGACGAACGCGCCGAAGTCCATCAGCTTGGCGACCTTGCCTTCGTAGATGCGGCCCGGCTCGACGTCGGAGACGATCTGCTCGATGCGCTTCTTTGCCGCGTCGCCCGCTTCACGATTGACCGATGCGATGACCACGGTGCCGTCGTCGCTGATGTCGATCGTGGCGTCGGTTTCTTCGGTAATCGAACGAATGGTGGTGCCGCCCTTGCCGATCACTTCGCGGATCTTGTCCGGATGGATCTTCATCGTGATCAGGCGCGGCGCGTACTCGCTCATCTCGGTGCGCGAGGTGGTGATGACCTTGCCCATTTCGCCGAGGATGTGCAGACGGCCCTGCTTGGCCTGCGCCAGCGCGACCTTCATGATTTCTTCGGTGATGCCGTCGATCTTGATGTCCATCT
>OEIU01001193.1_pt1 | contig 18062 bp, 18 predicted proteins | sample 1539221 | NCBI WGS metagenome assembly OEIU01 (sample SAMN03792071, study PRJEB22550) | activated sludge metagenome | feature: wastewater treatment plant; material: activated sludge; isolation source: Wastewater treatment plant of a petroleum refinery complex | place: Argentina: Zarate | collected...
ACAAGCCTCAGGCGCGCGTTCGCCTCCGCCCCCAGCGGGTCCACACCGCGCCGCGCCCCATCCTGCACGATCGCGATCACCAAGCTCGTATCAAACGCCCGCACCCCCAGCCGCCGCCCGGTGAGCATCAGCCGCCGCCGCCCCTCCGGCGTCACCACCGCCGCCCGCCCGCCCTGCATCTCTCGCACCACCTGCACCGCAAGCATCCATCGAGGGTCCAGCGCGGGAAGCGACGCGGCCGACACATTCTCGCGTTCCACCGCCGCCCGATCCGCGTGCGACGCCACACGCATCGCCCCGCCCTCGCGTGCCGCCGTCACCACGGTCCGCCCCGGCACACGCATCCCCACACCCCGATCCCCGACCCTTCCGGGTCGCGCTCCCCCAACGTCACGGCCCGGCACATCGCCCTCGGGCCGCACAAGTCGCAACGAAGGTTGGCCGGGCCGTGTATCCATCTGTCGCTATCCAAGGTACCAGCACTTCCCGCCGCGCCAAAGAGGTATTCGCTCACACCGACAACCTTTCCACGCACTCTGCCCGAGAACCGCCACCATCCCCAAACTCCGCCCCCCTCCCCCAAACCCGCCCTCGAACCCCGTAGACTCGCTCCCGCTTTCCCCTCTTCCCATGCCCGACCCTTCCACCTCCCACACACCGGCCTCCTCTTCTCCGACCGCTTCGGGGAAGTCCCCCGCGCCGGCACGCTCCTTTCCCCCCCTTCCCATCATCACCAGCCCCTTGAGCCCTGTCGAAGTCGCCAACACGCTCGACGCCGCCGCCCGGCGCGGCAAACTCCCAGGCTTCCACAAAGGCCCCCAGCAGACGCGGCGGACCCCATCCCCCGACATCGCGTTCCACATCACCGACTTCGGCACGCCCTGCGAGTCGGTCATGGACGCCTACGCCCAGCCGCGCGGCTCCGGGTGCGAACTCTCCTTCTCTCTCCGTCTCAAGCCACTCATCCCCTGGCTGTTCACCGTCGTCTCGATCCTCACCGTCTGGCCCGGCATCTGGCTCACCGATTCCATGCTCACCGCCTACTTCCCTGCCTACGCCACGCTCGCCGTCCAGACCTGGATGTGGTACCTCCCGCTCACCGTTCCCTTCGTCCCCCTCGGCACCTGGCAGGTCGTCCGCAAGTCGCGCAGCACCGCCCACGCCGAGGCCCTCGACCTCATCAACAAGATCCAGAAACTCACCAATCCCGAGCCCCCCGCGCATCCAGAACCCCCGCGGTAACGCGGGGGCCAACGGGGCCGTCCGTCACCCCGGCCCTCCCCCGAGGACCTCTACACTCCCGCTCGCACCCCCGAAAGGCTGCCTCACATGCGCACACTCCTCCGCACGCTCCTGCCCGCGCTCGCCCTCGCCCTCTTCCTCTGCTCCCCCGCCCGCGCCGAGGACCCCATCCTCATCGGCCACTACGGCTCGCTCACCGGCGCCGAAGCCACCTTCGGCCAGAGCACCTCCAACGGCATCAAACTCGCCCTCAAGGAGTTCAATGCCGCGGGCGGCCTCAACGGCCGCAAGGTCGAGCTCAGGGAGTACGACACCCGCGGCGACGCCGGCGAGGCCAAGCTCGCCGTCGAGCGCCTCGTCAAGTCCGACAAGGTCGCCGCGGTCCTCGGCGAGGTCGCCAGCAAGCTCTCCCTCGCCGGCGGGCCCGTCTGCCAGGAGGCGGGCGTGCCGATGATCACCCCCTCGTCCACCAACCCGCGCGTCACCGAGATCGGCGACTACATCTTCAGGGTCTGCTTTATCGACCCGTTCCAGGGCTACGCGGGCGCCAAGTTCGCCCGCGAGAACCTCAAGGCCAGGACCGCCGCCCTGCTCGTCGATCAGGCCCAGGCCTACGCCGTCGGCCTGGCCGAGCAGTTCGAGGAGCACTTCAAGAAGCAGGGCGGCGCCATCGCCACGCGCCAGACCTACACCGGCGGCGCCAACGACTTCACGGCCCAACTCACCAGCATCCGCTCGGCCCACCCCGACGTCATCTACATCCCCGGCTACTACACCGACGTGGGCAACATCGCCCTGCAGGCCCGCAAGCTCGGCCTCAACCAGCCCCTGCTCGGGGGCGACGGATGGGACAGCGCCGAACTTTCCAAGATCGCCAAGGACGCCATCGAGGGGTGCTACTACACGAACCACTACGCCCCCGACCAGCCCGAGGCCCGCGTCCGCACGTTCATCAGGTCCTACAAGTCCGAGTTCAACGGCGCGACCCCCGACGGCCTGGCGGCCCTGGGCTACGACGCCGCCCGCGTCCTCTTCGACGCCATGAAGCGGGCGAGCTCCACCGACGGAAAGGCCCTGCGCGACGCCATCGCCGCGACCAGGAACTTCGCGGGCGTCACCGGCGACATCACCATCAACGCCAAGCGCGACGCCACCAAGAGCGCGGTCGTCGTCGAGATGTCCGGCGACCCCCCGGCCCCGAAGTTCGTCACGGCCGTCAAGCCCGAGTAGCAACCACGCCCGGGTTGGTCGAGCCCCCGAGCGAATCCCGCGGACGACCGATGCCCCCACGGCCCGGGCCGCGCCGGATCTTCTCGTGCCTCTGGCGGAGGCGGGCGCCCGCATCGCGATGCCCGCGCGGGATCGCCGATCGCGAACGGCGCGCCGGCCGCTACCGTCCGGACGCCAGCGCCGGCGCCGGACCGCCCGCGGCGCCCGTCGCCAGCCGCAGCGCCCCGTCCTCCATCTCGTAGACGGTGTCGAACACGTCCAGCGCCCGGTGGTCGTGCGTCACGACGATGACGGCGGTGCCGTGCTCGTGGGCCACATCGCGGAAGAGCTGCATCACCTGCCGCCCCCGCACGCTGTCGAGCGCGGCGGTGGGCTCGTCGGCGAGGATCAGGCTGGGCTGGTTCGCCAGCGCGCGGGCGACGGTGACGCGCTGCTGCTCGCCGCCGGAGAGTTGCGTGGGCATGTTCAGGGCGCGGGGGCCGACGCCCAGCTCGCCGAGCAACTCCATCGCGCGGCGTCGGGCCGCCGACGGGGGCTTGCCGACCAGCTCGCCCACGACCTGCACGTTCTCGACGGCGCTGAGGAACGGGATCAGGTTGGACTTCTGGAAGACAAAGCCGATGTTCTCGCGGCGGAAGCGGCGCAGGTCGCCCAGCGAGCGCGGGCCGTCCTGCACGAGCCGCCCGCCGATGGTCACGCTCCCGCGCGTGGGCGGGTTGATGAGCCCGACGCACAGGAGGAACGTGGACTTTCCCGCGCCGCTTGGCCCGAGCAGGGCGACGATCTCGCCGCGGCGCACGCGCATGGACGCGTCGCGCATCGCGACCACCTCGGTGTGCCCCTTGCCGTACACCCTGGTGAGGCCGCTGGTCTCGAGGGCGAGTGGTTCGGTCATGGCGCGCCGGTCCTCCGTCCTTTCGTGTCAGCCGATGGCCTCGTTGGGGGAGACGCGCATCGCCTTCCAGATGCCCAGCAGGCTGGCGAGCACCGAGATCAGCAGCACGATCCCGCCCAGGCGGAGCAGGTCGTCGTTGGTCACCAGCACGCGCCGGGGGAAGAGCGGGAACAGCCGCAGGCCGATGAGCCACCCCACGCCGAAGGCGAGCACGCCCATGATGAGGGATTGCTGGAGGATCAGCCCGACGATGGTGCGGTTGGGGGCCCCGATGAGCTTGAGCAGCGCGATGGGGTGGAGTTTGTCGAGCGTGAGCGTGTAGATGATCAGGGCCATGATGACCGCGGAGATGATGGTCAGCAGCACGCGGAAGAGCAGGATCTGCCGGCGGGCCCGGTCCACGCTGCCCTTGAGCAGCAGGTCCTCCTGCTGGGCCCCGGTGTAGATCGTGGCGTCGCCCCACCCGCCCACCGCCCGCAGCACGGCGTCCACGTCCGCGCCGGGCGTGAGGCGGGCGATCACGGCGCTGATCGCCGGGCCGGGGAGCGCGGCGAGGTGGCGCGATGATCCCGACGCCCGCTCCAGCACGCCCGGCTGCGTGCGCCCGAAGTCGATCCCCTCCGCTCGGGCGCGGCGGGCCCGGCGTTCCAGGCGCACCGATTCGCCCGGCTCGTCGAACTGGATGGCCTGGGCGTCGCGGCTGGTGAAGCAGGCGATCCCATCGCCCCCCGAGGAGATCATCGCGCGGGTCAGGCCGACGACGGTGTACGTTTCCTTGCCCAGCCGGAGCCTCTCGCCGAGCGCGAGGCCCAGGGATTCGTCGGCGAGCATCTCGAAGTGGTTCTGGGCCAGCGGGCGCCCGGCGACGAGCGGCAGGCCCTCGCCCTTGTCGGTGGGCCAGCCCAGGCCCAGCACGGCGATGCGCAGCGGCCTTCCGCCGCGCTCGCGCTGGATGGTGTGGTAGACGAACTCCCGGGCGGCGGCGACGCCGGGGACGGTGGCCACGCGATCCACCAGGCTCCGCGGCAGGCGCGAGACCTCGGCGAACGGCCCGCGCGTGTCGCGCTGCACGACCCACACGTCGGCCCCCACGCCGCGCGTGACCACCAGCGCATCGTCCACCAGCCCGCGGTAGATCCCCCCCATCCCCATCACGACCATGAGCAGCATCCCCACGCCGACGGTGGTGAGGACGAAGCGGCCCATGCTGTGGCGGATGTCGCGGACGGCGAGGTTCATTCCGGGCTGATCCTCCGCCCGTCGCGCGGCGGGCCCCCGGCGGCCGCCGCGGGGCCGACGACGACGTCGCCCGGCGACAGGCCGCTCGTGACCTCCACGCGCTCCCGCCCGCGGAGCCCGACGGTGATCTCGCGCCAGCGGGCCCTGCCGGCGTCATCGACCATCACGCCGGTCCTCCCGCCCCGGACCAGGACCAGCGCCGCGGGGAGCACCGTCGCGTCGTCCCGGTGGTCCACGCGGATGTAGACCTCGGCCCGCTGGCCCACGGCCCACGTGGCGGGCAGGCGCTCCACGCGCACATCCACGACGATCTCGCGCGTCTCGCGGTCGGTCTGGCGCCCCACGCGGGCCACGACGCCCGGATACTCCGCCGCCGGCTCGGAGCGGAAGACCACCCGCGCCGGCTGCCCCTCGGCGAGCCGGGCCAGTTCCGTCTCGTCCACCCACGCGGTGACCCACATCTCGCGCAGGGAGACCAGGTGCAGCACCGACGAGCCCGCCGTGACGACGTCGCCCGCCTGGCGGTCCCGGCGGACCACCAGCGCATCGAAGGGGGCCCTGATGGCGGTGTCCTGCAAGCGCGCCCGCCGGTAGTCGAGCGTCCGCTCCGACGCGTCCCGGCGCCGCTGCCCCTCGACGATCGCCGCGCCGGCGCGGGCCACCTCGGCCCGGGCGACCGCGAGCGCCTCGGCGGCCTTGTCCACCTCCTGGGCCGAGGTCGCGTTCCCCTCCGCGGCGGTGCGCAGCCGCTGGTGCGTCCGCTCCGCCTGCGAGGAGACGGCCTCGGCCCGCTGCCGATCGGCCTGCAGGCGTTCCACCGCCGCCGTCGCGGCGGCCACCTCCGCCTCCGCGACGCCGACCTGCTGCCTGAAGTCGGTGTCCTCGAGGAAGACCAGCGTGTCGCCCGCCTCGACGTGCTCGCCCTGGTCGGCGGTGATCCTCGTGATAAGCCCGGCCACCTTCGGGCCCACGCTCGCGCTCACACGGGCCTCGAGCGTGCCCGTGCCGAGCACCTCCGCCGTCACCCCGCCGCGCTCCACCGTGTGCGCGCTGACCGCCACCGGCGCGAGCAGGAGCCACCAGGCCGCCCCCCCGATCGCCGCCGCCACAAGGAGAAGCCTCGCCCCGAGCCAGACCCGCCGCCCGTGCCGCTGCCACCACGAAACCCCGGCATCGCCGCGTCGCGCGTCCGAGGATTTCGCAGTATCGCTCATGCGAACGATGCTAGGGCCCGCGCACCCCGACACGCATACTCACGCCGCCACCGTCGCCGCGCACACCTCCGAACATCGCCCCTTTCCCCCGCGTGCTCACCCAGCGCAGGGCGTAGTACGCCGTCTTGCCCGCTCCCGCCGCGGAGAACGCGACCGCGGCGCGCACCGGGTCATTTCAACGCGGCGCCGCCCGGGCCGACGAGTCTTGCGGCGAGGATGTACGCCCTCACACTGCGGGCATCGTCCTCGTCGAGTCGCGCGCGGCGGGCCATGCGCGGGAGAATGGTGCCCCACTCCTCTTCCGAACGCCCTGCCGGCGGTTGAAGCGTGTGGCACTCGGCACACTTGGCGACGAACACCCCACGCCCGCGTTCGACGTCGGCTGCTGAAAATCCACGGGCGGCGCCCGCGTCGATGGTCGCGGCGGTGATGGACGGGGCGGCCCGCTCCATGCCTACCGTCGCGCACCCGCCGACAAAGAGCGCGACGGCCGCGCCGATCCAGACAGGCTCGGCGCGGCCGCCGCGCGGATTCGGGAGTGGTTGTGTGGGAGTGGGGATCATCAGAACGAGAACCCCACGATGACGCGCACCTGCCACTCGGCCTCGCCCTCGTTGTGCGTGGTCTGCTTGAGCGCGGTCGCCGTGACCCACCAGTCGTGGTCGCCGCCGAAGCGGTAGGACGCCACCGGGCCGAGGAAGAAGTTCGAGTCGGCGCTTGTCGTCCAGTCCGGGAGCGGGATCTCGTGCAGCGCCTCCGCGCCGATCAGGAACTTCGGTGTGACCTCGTAGGACAGGCCCAGCGACTGGCTGAACTCGCCGCCGCGCTCGCGGTAGGCGTGCCCCTCCCACACGGCTTCGAGCGTGACGTTGTACGCCACGACCAGCGGCCCGAAGTTCTTCTGGAGGATGAGCTTGTTTTCCAGCTCGAACAGCTCATCCCCGAGCTTGACCTCGTGGTAGGACGAGAGGCCGAACCCGTCCTTGGCGGGGTCGAGGTAGTTGATCTTGAACTCGACCGCCGAGTCGTCGTACTTGGCCTGGTCCTTCTCGACCGAGCGCCCGCTGGTGACGCTCCAATCGGCGAGGTAGAACGCCACCTGCACGTGGTCGGTCAGGCCGTATTCCAACTCGTGGCGGAACTCGAAGCGGCTGAACGACGAGTCGTCGGGCCTTGCCTTCTTGTAGGTGAACCAGTTCTCGAACTCGACCGCGCCCTTGGGGGCGGTCGGGGCTTCCTGCGTGAACGTGAAGCGCCGCTCGTCGGCGCAGGCCGCGCCGGGCAGCACCAGCGGGATGAGCAACGGCGTGGCCGTGGCCGCGGCCGCGGCGAGGAGCGATGGACGCATGAGGTGGTCTCCAAGGGGGGCCGGAGGTATGACCGGACCTCGGGGGCATTTGTCCCGGCTTCGGCTTTGGCGCATCGCTCGGAGTGCGGCCGCGCGGTGGCCGGAGCCCGAACGAACCATGGTCCAAGCGAAGAAACCGGGACGCCCGCTTGGAGTAGTTGAGACGGTGTCTCAACTGCGGTGAGGCTAGTGGATGGAAACCGGGCCGTCAAGGCGCGGCATCGCGTCGATTTGGGTTCGCCCGGAGACCTACGCCGCCACCGTCGCCGCCGCGACCTCCCACCATGGCCCCTTCTCCCCGCGTGCTCACCCAACAGGGGGCATCGCCGCCGTCTTGCCGGCTTCCTCGTTCGGCCGGTTGGTTTGCGGGTTGCCGCGTGAACCCGCGACCGGAGGCTCGCGGTCGGCATCCGTCCCACGCATCTACACCACCCCCGCTCCCAACAGCGCCGCCACGACAAACAACCCCACCGCCACGACCACCCGCACGCCCCGCATCGTCACCTTCTCCAACGAGCGCCTCCCCACATACGACCCCGCACACCCCGCGGCACACGTCGCCCCCACCAGCCCCAGCGTGCGCCCCTCCGCAAGCACGCCGTAGTCGTGCGTCCTGGCCAGGTACACGAATCCCAGCGCGTACATCCCCAGGCGCGCCAGGTCCACGCCCGTCGAGATCACGTTGGTCGTGCCCACGAACTCATCGCGCCCCAGCCCCGCCCGCAGCAGGAACGGCGCCCGCATCGGCCCCTGCATCCCCGTGAGCCCGCCAAAGAACCCAGAGAGCACCCCCCCCACCGGCAGGGCCCCCGGCCCGAACGCCAGCCGCTGGTACCACGGCACGAGCTCGAGCGCGGCGAACACCGCCAGCATCGCGGAAACGATGATCTTGGCGATCGTCACTCTGGCCCGAACACCCCCGAGCGTGTACTCCGCCAGCGGCGCGGCCGGGGCCATGAGCGCGAGCATCGCGGCCCCGACCATCGCGGCCACCACCGCCGGCACACCGAAGCGCAGCACCACCCCGCGATTGGCCAGCGTGCCCACCAGCGCGATCTTGAAAAGGTTGTTCACCAGGTGCACCACCGCCGTCGCGGCGATCGCGACCTCGATCGGGAAGAACAGGGCGAAGACCGGCATGAGCACCGTCCCCAGCCCGAAGCCGCTGAAGAACGTGATCGCCGCCACGAAGGCCGCGAGGATCGGCAGGATCAGGAGGTCCACGCCGCGAGTGTAGAGACGGCGCACGGCGGCCACGCCCCCGCGCCGAAGGGCCGCATCGCACTACCCTCCGGCCATGTCCACCCACGCCACCTCCGTTCCATCCGCCCGCCCCGGCCCGGGCGCCGTGGACCGGCTCGTCCCCTTCGTCCACGTCGCCGAGGTGGAGGCCTCGCTCGCCTTCTACGCGCTGCTCGGGTTCGCGCCCGCGCACACCATGACGGACCCGCGCGGGCGCGCGTTCTGGGCCATGGCCCGGAGCGGCGCCGCGGAGATCATGTTCGCCCTCGCCGACGGCCCCATCAACGCCGAGCAGCAGGCCGTGATCTTCTACATGTACAGCCCGGACGTCGCCGGGCTCCGCCGGCGCCTGCTCGCCGGCGGCCTGCACGACGGCGGCGTGTATTGCGGGGCCGCGGGCCCGAACAACGGCCGGCGCGTGGTCTTCGCCGTCGCGCACCCCGACCACATGCCCGCGGGCGAGCTCCGCATCGCCGATCCCGACGGCTACTGCATCCTCGTCGGAGAGTCGGCGTAGGACCCGGGCGCGGGCGCGAGGCTCCGCGCTGCGCGTCGCGCCTCCCCCACCGTCGCCGCTTTGCTCCCCTCCATCCGCTTCGCGGCCGGCGCCCTTGGGCCTCCCTCCGCGCCCCCGCGAGAGCCCTCCGCACAGACCCGAAGCGACCTGCTAAACTCCGCCCCGCACCCCCCTCCCGATCCCGCGCCCCCGATGCCCGACTTTTTCCAGACGCTCATCGCCACCATCGCCGTCGGGTCGCTCTACGCGCTGGTCGCGCTGGGGTACACGCTGGTGTACGGCATCCTCAAGTTCATCAACTTCGCCCACTCGGACGTCTTCGTGCTCGGCGCGTGGACGACGTTCGCCTCGTCCACCTTTATTCTCTCGCGGCTCAACGTCGAGGCCGAGGCCGCGCCCTGGTGGGTCGGCGTCTGCGTCCTGCTGCTGGCCATCGCCGTCTGCTCCACCGCGGGGTATCTCATCGAGCGCTTCGCCTATCGCCCCTTGCGCAAGGCCCCGCGCCTGAACGTGCTCATCACGGCCATCGGCGTCTCGCTCCTGATGCAGAACCTCGGCCAGCTCCCCGGGTGGGTCATCGCCCGCGGCCCCGACCGCATCGTCACCAAGGCCGAGGCCGCGCTCACGCCCAAGGACCGCGAGGGTGATGTCACCATCGCAAACGGCACCGCCACCATCCGCTATCCCGGCGACCCGCTCGCCACCATTCCCTTCGGGGCCTCGCCCAAGCGGGCCCCCACGCTCCTCCCGGACGCCGTGCTCAACGAGTCCGTCGTCTCGCGCGGCATCGTCTCGGGCGGGTCCAAGCGCGGCCTGCTGACGCTCGACCATCCCATCACCCTGGCCCCGCAACGCGGGTACCGCCTGGAGATGGTCCGCGACGACGCGGACCACCGCACGGAGACGCTCAACCTCGCCGTCGATCCCGGGCAGTACGCGGCGGGCGTCGAACTCGCCACCCAGCCCCGGCGCAACCCGGCCGACGTCGACGGCGCGACGTACCGGCTCCTGCAGGACCCGCTCGTGCCCATCCGGCTGCTGGACGTGCTCATCGTGGGCAGCTCCATCGTCCTGATGCTCGCGCTGCAGTGGCTGGTCTTCGCCACCAGGTTCGGGGCGGCGATGCGGGCCGTCTCCTTCAACTTCGACAACGCCTCGCTCATGGGCATCAACGTCGGGTTCGTCGTGAGCGTGACCTTCGTGCTCGGCTCCTCGCTGGCCGCGGCGGCGGCGTTCCTCTACGCCATGAAGTACCCGGGCCTGCAGCAGACCGCCAGCGGCGTCTGGGTCCTGCTCGGGCTCAAGGCGTTCGTCGCGGCCGTGGTCGGGGGCATCGGCAACGTCCGCGGCGCGGTCCTCGGGGGCTTCCTCATCGCGGGCATCGAGTTCTTCGGGGCCCGCTACATCTCCACCGAACTCCGCGACGTCTACGTCTTCGGCCTGCTCATCGTCGTCCTCCTGGTCCGCCCCAGCGGCCTGCTCGGCTCCACCGTCCGCGTCAAGGTCTGACCCCTTCTCGCTTCTCGCTCCCCGCCGCTCACTTCCCCCGTGAAGACGCTCGCCCAGCACATCGCCGAAGTCTCGCCCTCGCGGGCCTTCCGCCCCGCGCTGATGCTCGTGCCGTGGCTGGCCTGCCTCGCCGTCGCGCTCCTGATCCACTACGCCGCGCCGATGGCCGTGAACGACTACTGGGTCAACGTCATGCGGCGCATGGGCGTGTTCATCGTGGCGGCGGTCTCGCTCAACATCGTCAACGGCTACACCGGGCAGTTCTCCATGGGCCACGCCGGGTTCATGGCCATCGGGGCCTACATCGGCGCGGCCGTGACCTACTACGGCTCCCTCCTCGCCCACGGCTCCACCAACGATCCCGCGTTCTACACCCAGGGCGTGCTCCTCATGCTCGCGGGCATCCTCGCCGCGGGATGCGTCGCCGCCGGCGCGGGCCTGATCGTCGGCCTGCCGTCCCTCCGCCTCCACGGCGACTATCTGGCCATCGTCACCCTCGGCTTCGGCGAGATCATCCGCGTCCTGCTCGAACTCACCTCCACCCAGATCTACGACGCCAAGGAGGTGACCCTCGGCGCGCTGGCGACGTTCCCCCTCAATGGCCCCGTCGGCTTCGAGCGCATCCCCGGCTACGCCTCGCTCTTCTGGATCTATCTCTTCGCCGCCATCACCTGCCTCATCGCCTTCCGCGTAAAGATGTGCAGTTCCGGGCGGGCCTTCCTCTCCATCCGCGAGGACGAAATCGCCGCGCGGTCCATGGGCATCAACCTCACCAAGTACAAGGTCCGGGCCTTCGTCCTCGCCGCGTTCTTCGGCGGTGTCGCGGGCGCCCTCTACGCCCACACCGGCGTGAACCCCTCCCCCACCGACGCCGGCTTCGCCCGCTCCTTCGACATCATCATCATGGTCGTCCTCGGCGGCCTGGGCTCCATCAGCGGCTCCGTCCTCGCGGCGATCATCCTCATCGCTCTCCCGGAAGCCCTGCGCGACCTGCAGCAGTACCGCCTCATCGTCTACGCCCTCCTGCTCATCGGCATGATGCTCCTCCGCCCGCAGGGGCTCTTCGGCGTCAAGGAAGTCTGGGACCTGTTCCGACGCAAGCCACAACCCAAGGACAAGGATCCGCACGGCCCCGCTCGATTCGCCTCGGCAGCCGGCACCACCGGAGGTGCTCGATGAGCGACTTCCTTCTCGATGCCAAGGGCATCGGTATCAGTTTCGGAGGCTTGAAGGCCTGCCAGGCCCTCTCCCTCCAGATCCCGCGCGGCGGCCTCTACGGCCTCATCGGCCCCAACGGCGCGGGCAAGACCACCGCCTTCAACCTCCTCACCGGCGTCTACTCCTGCCAGTGCGGCACCGTCCACCTCGACGGCCTCCGCATCGACACCCTCAAGCCCCACCAGATCGCCGAGGCCGGGCTCTGCCGCACCTTCCAGAACATCCGTCTCATGGGCGAACTGAGCGTCCTCGACAACGTCCGCCTCGCCTCGCACCTGCGCGGCACGCACACAATCTGGCACACAGTCCTGCGCACGCCCCGGTTCGTCGCCCAGGAACTCGCGATGGAGCAACTCGCCCGTGAGTTGCTCGTCGTGATGGGGCTCGAAGACCAAGCGACCGAACAGGCCAAGAACCTGCCCTACGGCGACCAGCGCCGCCTGGAGATCTGCCGCGCCCTCGCCACCGAGCCCAAGGTGCTGCTGCTGGACGAGCCCGCCGCGGGCATGAACCCCAGCGAGAAGAAGGACCTTGCCAGGACCATCCGCGGCATCTGCGACTCCTTCGGCATGACCATCCTGCTCATCGAGCACGACATGGGCCTGGTCATGGACATCTGCGAGCGGATCACCGTGCTCGACTACGGCGAGACCATCGCCGTCGGGACGCCCGCCGAGATCCAGTCCAACAAGAAGGTCATCGAGGCGTATCTCGGGGAGGCGGTCGATGTCTGACGCTCCCCCCGTCATGCTCGAAGTGAAGGACCTGCAGGTCGCCTACGGCGCCATCAAGGCCATCCGCGGCATCAACCTCGTGGTCCGCATCGGGCAGATCGTCACGCTCATCGGCGCCAACGGCGCGGGCAAGACCACCACGCTCCGGGCCATCTCCGGCATGGTCCGCCCGTCGGCGGGCACGATCACTCTGCGCGGCCAGCCCATCGGCGGGCTCGCGTCGCACCAGATGGTCCGCCTGGGCATGGCCCACGCCCCCGAGGGGCGCGGCATCTTTGCCAACCTCTCCGTCGAGGAGAACCTCGACCTGGGCGCATACATCCGCCGCGACCGGGCGGGCATCGCCGCCGACAAGGAGAGGGCCCTCACGCTCTTCCCCCGCATCCGCGAGCGCCTCGGGCAGAACGCCGGCACCCTCTCCGGGGGCGAGCAGCAGATGCTCGCCATCGCCCGCGCCCTCATGGCCCGCCCGACGCTGCTGCTCCTCGACGAGCCCTCGCTGGGCCTGGCCCCGCAGATCGTCCAGACCATCTTCCAGATCATCCGCGACATCAACGCCGGCGGCACGACGATCCTCCTCGTCGAGCAGAACGCCCACATGGCCCTCAACGTCGCCCACCACGCCTACGTACTCGAGGCCGGCGAGATCACCATGGAAGGGCCGGCGAGGGAGCTCGCCAGGAGCGACGAGGTGCGCAAGGCCTACCTCGGCGGGCACTGAACTCGCGGGCGGTTGTCTCCGCTCCCCGGCCACCGGCGCTGGCACGCCTCGCCAGAACACGGCCGCGGCGCGCACGAGCGGGCTTGTTACTTCAGGAAGCTGCGAACGTAGGTGTCCTTTTCGGCCTCGGTCAGGTGCTCCCACCCTCCGTTGTACCCGGAGCTCTTGTCGCAGCAGAACGCGATGGTGTATCCCTTGTAGGTCGTTTTCGGCGAGGCGAGCCCCGTCGGCTTGCTCGTGAAAAGGTCGATCGAGTTCACGGGTACGCGCACGCCCTCCGGCGCTGGCGCGAGGCCCGGATGCGGCGGATTGGTGATGAACAGCGGGAGCGTCTGGCCGGGAGCGACGCCCTCCCAGGTGGCCAGCAGCGGGGTCGGCGTCACCGAGGTCGGGGCGAGCAGGCTCACGCGGTCGGGCGGGGGGGGCGGCGTGGCGGGCGCGGAGATCGGCGGGGCGGGCGCATCGGGGACACTGGGCGTCTTGGCGATCGGGGTCTCCGGGGCCGCGGGTTGGATCTGCGTGTACGCGACGGCCCCCGCCGCGGCGAGGGTGATGATGAGCAGAACGAAGTTCGTGCGCGTGCACATGGAGCACAGGCCGGTGGGCCGGGGCTCGGCGTTGTGGACGTTGACGGCGGCGACGGGCTTGCGGCTCATGGTGTGGCTCCGGAATTGCTAATTATACGGGCGCACTCAGGGCGTCGGGGCGCTTGTTCCGATCGCGCCCGCGACGGCAACGATGTTGTCGCCGACGATGAGCGTGAAGACCGTGATGATGGCGATGCAGATGAGGTTCAGCCCCAGGCCGGCCCGCGACATCTGCGAGATGGTGATGCGTCCCGAGGCAAACACGATGGCGTTGGGCGGCGTGGCGACGGGGAGCATGAAGGCCATGCTCGCGGCGATGGCCGCGGGGACGACCAGTCGCAAGGGATCGACACCGAGGGCCGGCGCGCCGGCGGCGAGGACGGGGAGGAGCGCGGTGGTGACCGCCGTGTTGCTGGTGAGTTCGGTCAGGAAGATGACCAGCGTGCAGACCAGCAGCACCGCGAGCCAGACGGGCAGGTGCCCCAGGCCGCCCAGGAGGCCGCCGAAGTAGGCGTCCACGCCGTTGGCGGTGATCGCCGCGGCGAGGCTCAGGCCGCCGCCGAAGAGGAGCAGCACACCCCACGGCAGGCGCTCGGCGGTGGCCCAGTCCATGGCGAAGATGCGCTCGCGCGGGCGGATGGGGATGACGAAGAGGGCGAGTGCGGCGAAGATGGCGATCGACGCGTCGTTGAGACCGGCGAGGGGCGTGCCCCCCCCCACGGCCCACCGCTGGATGAGCGGGCGCGTGAGCCAGAGGGCGACGGTGGTCATGAAGACGGCGAAGACGACCCACTCGCCGGTGGACATGGGGCCGAGGGCGCGGAGCTCGGCGCGGAAGAAGCCGCGCCCGCCGGGGATGCTCTTGAGGCGGACGGGCTGGCTGACGCGGGTGAGGTAGACCCAGGTGATGGGGAGCGTGACGGCGACGAGCGGGACGCCCAGGAGCATCCACTGGGCGAAGCCGAGTTGGCGGCCGAGGGTGGTCTCGACGAAGCCCTTGAGGATGGCGTTGGGGGCGGTGCCGATGAGCGTGGCGACGCCGCCGATGGAGGCGGCGTAGGCGATGCCGAGGAGGAGGGTGGAGTCGAAGTTGGGATCGGGCGAGCGGGCCTGGTCGTCGGGCGTGCCGCGCGGGGCGTGGGCCACGGCGACCATGCGGATGACGCTCATGGCGATGGGGACCATCATGATGGTGGTGGCGGTGTTGCTGACCCACATGCTCATGAGGGCGGAGGCGAGCATGAAGCCGCCGACGACGCGATGCGGGCCGGTGCCGACGAGGAGGATGGTGGTGAGGGCGATGCGGCGGTGCAGGCCCCAGCGCTCCATGGCCAGGCCGAGGACGAAGCCGCCGAGGAAGAGGTAGATGACGTCGCTGGCGTAGGGGGCGGCGGCGGCGGCGATGGACTGGGCGCCGGTGAGGGGGAAGAGCAGGAGGGGGAGGAGGGCGGTGGCGCTGAGGGGGATCGCCTCGGAGAGCCACCAGACGGCCATGAGGACGGCGACGGCGGCGGTGGCGCGCCCGGGCGGGGAGAGGTGGGCGGCCGGGAGGAGGGCGTACACCAGCAGCGCGCCGAGGGGGCCGAGGAGGAGGCCGGACCAACCGAGGAGGGCCATGGCGCGGTTGGCGGGGGCGGGGGGGGGGACCCCGGCACGGGCGTCTCAGGGACCGGAGCGAGCCGGGCGGTAGGATCAGGCCATGATGACCACGATGGGTGCCACGCCCGAGCCCACGACGCTCCTGGATTGGCTGCCCGAGCCACTGGCGCAGTTCTGGCGTTTGCCGCTGTTCTCGGTGGAGGGCGTCGAGGTGACGTTGGGGCACGTGATGCTGTGCCTGACGGTGCTGGTGCTGGGGTTGATCGGGGCGCGGATCTTCTCGCGGGTGTTCGTGTCGGTGCTGACGAGGCGGACGAGGATCCACCCGGGGGCGGCGGCGGCGACGCGCTCGCTGCTGTTCTATGCGCTGGCGCTGATGGTGCTGCTGCTGGCGCTGGATGTGGTGAACTTTCCGCTGCGGCTGTTCGCGTTCGCGGGGGGGGCGCTGGCGATCGGGGTGGGGTTTGCGAGCCAGAACATCCTGAGCAACTTCATCAGCGGGCTGATCCTGCTCATCGAGCGGCCGGTGCGGGTGGGGGATGTGGTGCAGTTCGACGGGTCGCGGTCGGTGACGGGGGTGATCCGACGGATCGGGGCGCGGAGCACGCGGATCGTGACGGGGGAGAACCTGGAGGTGGTGGTGCCCAACAGCACGCTGGTGGAGCAGAACGTGGTGAACTGGACGCTCTCGAGCGACGAGATCCGGGCGAGCATCACGGTGGGCGTGGCGTACGGCTCACCGCTGGAGGAGGCGCTGGGGGCGCTGCGGCGGGCGGCGGCGGAGCACGGGTCGGTGCTGAGGGACCCCGCGCCGGTGGCGACCTTCGAGGAGTTCGGGGACAGCTCGCTGGTGCTCACGCTGTACTTCTGGATGCGGATTCACGAGATGTTCGAGCGGCGGGTGGTGCAGAGCGACCTGCGGCTGGCGACGGAGCGGCTGCTGCGGGAGCGGGGGATCGTGGTGGCGTTTCCGCAGCGGGATGTGCACCTGGACACGGCGGGGCCGCTGGAGGGGCGGGGGGGTGGGGGGGGGGAGGGGGGGGGGCGGGCCGGGGCCGAGGGGGGGTCGCGGGGCGGGGCGTTTTCCTGGCGTGGCGGAGGGCCCGATGGCGTGCTCGGACTCGTCGGCGAGGTCGCCGAAATCGAACTTGCCCTTGAGCCGCTTGGCACCGTCGAGCGCGGCCTGCATGGACTCGGTGGCCTTGGCCTTGTCGCCGGAGTGGAAGTAGGCCCAGCCCAGACGCCACTTGGTGAACTGGGCCCATCGGGTGTCCGGGGTGGCGAGCGTGTCGGCCATCTGCGCGGCGCGGAGGGCGAGGGCCTTGTCGAAACCGGGCTCGTCGTCGCTGGCGGTGACGATGACGGCGGAGACGAAGCCGACGATGTCGGCGTTCTTGGGGTAGCGCTCCAGGAGTTGGCGGGCGTAGGCGTTGACTTCCTCGCCCTGGGCCTTGTGGCGCTGCATGAGGATCATGATCTTCCACTGGTAGGCCGCGACCTCGGAGGAGGGGTCGGCCTTGAAGGCGGCGTCGAGGGAGGCGAGGGCGGCGGCCTGGTCGCCGCGGTCCATGGCCTCTTTGTAGCCGGGGTACTTGGCGTACAGGCCGTCGGTCTTGCCTTTGGCGGCGGCGATGTCGGCGGCGCTGCGCTTCTTGGCCTCGGCCTCGGCGGCGGCCTCGCGCTCGCGTTCCTTCTTGATGTCGAAGGTGCCGGCGAGGACTTCGCCGACGATGCGCTCGACGTCCCTGGGGTCGCCGATGCCGACCCAGGCGACGAGGCCGTTCTGATCGATGATGTAGGCGGTGGGGATGCCGCCGGTGCCGGCGGGCTTGAACCAGGCGGTGTGCATCTGCTTGTCGGGGGTGTCGACGGCGACGGGGTAGTCCATGCGGTCGTCCATCTTGGCGACGAACTTCTCGACGAGGTGGATGTAGGCGGTGTCGGCGGCGTCTTTCTGCTTTTCGGAGATGCTCACGCCGATGATCTCGACGGTGTCCTTGTGCTCGTGGGCGAGCTTGGTGAGGTGGGGGATGGCGGCCTTGCAGGGGCCGCACCAGGTGGCCCAGAAGTCAACGACGTAGACCTTGCCCTTCTGGAACTGCTTGAGGGGTTCGCCCTTGACCCACTTGGCGACGGTGAAGGGGGGCGGGGGCTTGCCGATGAGGGCGGCGGCCGGGTCGGGGGCGGGGGGAGCGATCGCGGGGGCGGGGGGTTTGGAGGGGGGCGGGTGATGCTGGGGGCTGGGCAAGGCTCAGACTCGTCGGAGATGCGACGAGCAGGGAAGAGACAATGACGAGTGCGTTGGGGCGCATGGATACATCCTTCGCTGGGGAAAGGGGGATCGAGGAACGGAAGGGTAGGGGTGGACGGGGGGTGGCGGGGGCGAGTGCCCGGTGCCGGTGCTCAGGGTTGAGTGCGCGAGTTTGTGCGCAGCGCGCATGGATTGGGGGGCGCGATCGCGCGCCTTGGGGGATGGGGCGTTGGGCTGGGGTTTGGAACTAGGATGCCGGGCGCAGCGCGGGGGCTACGGAGCTCGGGCGCGGCCGGCGGCTTGGAGGAGGGCGGCCGGGGAGGCTCTTGGATTTCGGGCACGGGTGTCGGGGTTGAAGGGGCGGGAGGCGGGGGAGCGGGTTGGTGCGTCGCGGTGCCTAGTTGGGTCGCGGTGCCTAGTTGGTGAGTGTTGCGGCACCGGGTGGGGCGTGGGCTCGGGTTCGGGTTCGGGTTCGGGTTCGGGTTCGGGTTCGGGGTGGTGATTTTCGAGGAGGTT
>OEIU01001194.1_pt1 | contig 18061 bp, 15 predicted proteins | sample 1539221 | NCBI WGS metagenome assembly OEIU01 (sample SAMN03792071, study PRJEB22550) | activated sludge metagenome | feature: wastewater treatment plant; material: activated sludge; isolation source: Wastewater treatment plant of a petroleum refinery complex | place: Argentina: Zarate | collected...
ATCGCACCACTCGCAGCCGGGCCGGCGACTCGTCACCGTCGAGCACCGCGCGCAGCCGTTCGCGGCCGCGCGCGAGCCGCGACATCACGGTGCCGATCGGCACGTCCAATGTCGCCGCGATCTCGGCATAGGTCATTTCTTCCAGACCGACCAGCAGCAGCACCGCGCGCTGCGTCTCGGGCACCTGCTCGAGCGCGGCCGCCAGTCCGGCCAGCTCCAGGCGATCGTCCTGCGTGGCCCGCGTGGGCACCGCGGCGACCGCTTCGTCGTCGATCGGGTCGGCATCGAACCGCGATCGCCGCAGCGCATCGACGCGCAGATTGTGCATGATCGCCAGCAGCCAGCCGCGCAGGTTCGTCCCCGGCTGCCAACGATGGGCCTGAGCCCAGGCGCGTTCGAGCGTGTCCTGCACCAGATCGTCGGCCAGGCCGCGATCGCCGACCAGCGCCCGCGCATATCGGCGCAGCCGCGGCAGCTCGGCGATCAGCGCCAGGCCATCCATCATTCAACCGGGCCCTCGACGTCTACTCAAGGCCGCGCGAGCCGCCAAACGTTGTTGAAACCGTCGCCGGTCCGGTCGCCCGGCTTCTGGTCCTTGACCCAGTAGTACAGCGGCTTGCCCTTGAACGCCCACTGTCGGCCGCCGTCGTCGCGGGTGACGACGGAGTAATCGCCGGCAGCACCGCCGCTGCCGCTGACCATCAGCGGCGGCCAGTTGGTGGCGCACGGGCCGTTGCAGACGCTCTTGCCGCTACCCGCGGCGTCGCGGTCGAACGTGTACAGCGTCATGCCGTTGGGGCCGACGAGCACGCCGTCGGCCACCTTGGCGGGGGTCGACGACGGGGTCATCGCCGCGCAGGCGGCGAGCAGGCCGGCGGCGGCGACGGCGGCGGACATCCGGACGAGTTTCATGAAAGGCTCCTCGAAGAGATTGGGGAATCCCCACGAGTGAACGTTCGGGACGGCGGATTTATTCCATCGACGACGAGCATGCAGTTCCGGTCGCAAGGCCACCGTCGACCGTCAGGGCCGTCCCCGGTATGCTGCTCCGGCGTCCCGTCCACGGTCACGCCCCCCAGACCTCCTTCAGCACGCGCACCCAGTTCTCGCCGATCGCCTTGCGGATGCGGGAATCCTTCCAGCCGCGCCTCTGCATCGCCGCGGTCAGGTTCGGGAACTCGCCGATCGTGCGCAGGCCCTCGGGATTGATCACCTCGCCGAAATCGGTGAGCCGGCGCGCATAGCCCTTGTCATGCGTGATCCAGTCGAAGAACGGCTGGCCGTAGCCCTGCGTGAAGTCGGTGCCGATGCCCACCTGATCTTCGCCGACGAGGTTCGACACATATTCGATCGCCTCGACGTAGTCGTCGACCGTGGACTGCGGGCCGCGCGCGAGGAACGGCGGGAACATCGTCCCCCCGACGAAGCCGCCGCGCCCGGCGATGAACCGGAGCTGCTCGTCGCTCTTGTTGCGCGGATGCGCCTTCAGCCCGGCGGGCAGGCAGTGCGTGTAGGCGACCGGCCGGGTCGATGCCCGGATCACGTCCTCGCTGGTGCGCGGACCGACGTGCGAGAGGTCGCACAGGATGCCGAGCCGGTTCATCTCCGCGACGACCTCGCGGCCGAAGTCCGACAGCCCGGAATCGCGCGACTCGTAGCATCCGGTGCCGACCAGGTTCTGCGTGTTGTAGGCCATCTGCATCACGCCGACGCCCAGCGCCTTGAACAGCCCCAGATAGCCGATCCGGTCCTCGATGCCGCTGACGTTCTGCCAGCCGAGGATGATCCCGGTCCTGCCCTCGCGCTTGGCGCGTGCGATGTCGGCGGTGGTGAACACCTGCGTGACGAGATCGGCGTTGTCGCGGAAAAGCCGTTGCCAGCGCACGATGTTGTCCATGCTCTCGCGGAAGTTCTCCCAGATCGAGCAGGTGCAGTTGGCCGCGGTCAGCCCGCCGCGGCGCATGTCCTCGAACACCGACCGGTCGAAGTTCGAGATGATCAGTCCGTCGATGACGATCGCGTCGTCGTGCAGTGTCGTGGCCATGAGCCCTCCGGTGGGTTCCGTGGTTGATTATCGCCCCGGAACGCGCGCCGTCAGAGGCGACGCGCGTCGTGGCGGACAGGATGCGCAATCGACGATGCCGATCACGGAGGAGCCGCCGTGCCGAGCATCTCGACGAATCGCGACAGCGCGGACGACGGCCCTTCCTCGACCCAGCAGGCATGGGTCGTGATCGTCTCCTTGACGTCGGCGAGCGGCCGCAGCACGACGCCGGAACGGCGCAGATTGCGGGCGCAGCCGGAGAAGATCGTCACGCCGACGCCGGCCGCGACCATGCCGAGGATCCCGGTGGTGCTCGATGCCTGCTGGACGATGCGCGGAACGTAGCCGGCCGCATGGCACACCGACAGCATCAGCACGCGGAAGCTGCTGAACGTGTCGTCGCTGCCGACGACGAACGGCTCGGCCGCGAGCTCGCCGACCGAAAGCTGCCGGCGCGCCGCGAGCCGGTGCCCGTCGGGCAGCAGCGCGACGAAATCGTCGCGGTCGACCAGCAGGTTCGCGACCTTGGGGCTGGCGAACTCGCCGATCACGAAGCCGACGTCGATGCGCCCCTGCAGCAGCGCGACGTGCTGCAACGCGGTCGGCATGTACTGGAGGTCGAGGTTCACGCGCGGATGACGGGCTCGGAATGCCTGCAGAAGCCGAGGCAGCCGTCCGTTGATCGCGAAGTCCATGTAGCCGACGCGCAACCGCCCTTCCCCACCCTCGGCGGCCGCCTGCGCGGCGTTGACCGCGCGGCCCAGATGCGCGAGCGCCAGCCGGCATTCCGCGGCGAACGCCTCGCCCGCCGGCGTGAGCCGCACGCGCCTGGTCGACCGCTCGAGCAGCGACACGCCGACGTCGGCCTCCAGCGTCCGGATGATGCGGCTCAGCGCCGGCTGCGCGATGAACAATCGTGCCGCGGCCCGGCCGAAATGCAGATCCTCGGCGACATGAAGAAACGCCCGGACCTGCCGGACGTCGAGATGGCCGACGCGCAGCTCCGCGGCCCTCTGCGACGCACGGCTGACCGGGGCGCTCGTGGAAATCGGGGCTGACATGTCGATCGGCTCCATTGATGACGGATTCGGAATCAATCCGGCTCACATCGATATCAACACGTTTGCGCAGCGGACTACGATGAAGGTTTCATCTGCCGGAGACCACCGTGAACGACAAGCTCGCCGATCAGCAACTCGAGGCCGCACTGGAGGCCGCTTTCGCAGAGGCGACGCGCCGCTATCAGGCGCGCGGATTCCAGCGCCGGGTCGGCTTCGGCCGGCACCCGGCGCTGATCAGCGTCGACCTCGCCAACGCCTGGACGCGGCCGGGCAACCCGTTCACCTGCGAGCACGTCGACGATCGCATCATCCCCGCGATGCAGAAGCTGCTGGCGGCGTTCCGCAAATACCGCCTGCCGGTCGTGCACGTGACCACCTGCTACCAGATCACCGATCGCAAGAACCCGTACACCGACATGGGTCTGTGGCACGACAAGATTCCGGTCGACGTCGTCGATCAGAAGAACACCGAGCTGTGGGCGATCGATTCGCGGATCGCGCCGGTGGAGGGCGAGCAGGTGCTGGTCAAGAAGCGCGCGAGCGCGTTTCACGGCACCTATCTCGCCGGCTATCTGCGGGCCGCCGGGGTCGACACGATCCTCGTCACCGGCGTGACGGCCTCCGCCTGCGTACGCGAGACCATCTGCGACGGACTGGCGGACGGCTTCCGGACGATCGCCGTCAAGGAGGCGATCGGCGATCGGGTACCCGGCGCCGTGCTGTGGAACCTGTTCGACATCGATGCGAAGTTCGGCGACGTGGAGACCATCGAGCGCTGCCTGAAGTACCTCGACGAGGTCGGCGCCCGCCAGTCGCCGGCCGAAAGCGCCGCCTGACGTCACGGGATCGGACACGGTTGCTCAGTCGACGACGAAGCAGCCGTCCGCACGCCAGCCCAGCGTCATCCGCTGCCCCGGCGCGGCGACGCCGCCGCGGCCGGACGAGCCGCCTGCACGAGCGCCATCCGGCGCGGCGCTGACGATCAGCAGCTCGCCGTCGTCGGTGACCGTCTCGACCTCGGTCGACGCGCCCAGATAGGTCACCGATCGCACGGTGACGGCGATGCGGTTGACCAGCTCCGGCGACGGATCGCCGGTCGCCGCGGGCGAAGCGCTTTCGCCGGCGCCGCCCGGGAGCAGCACCGCGTGCTCGGGCCGCAGGCAAAGAGTCGCCGTCCCCGCCGGACGGTCGCCCGGGAAGGCGAACGCACGCCCGGCGGCCGACTCGAATCGCCGGTCGGCGGTGACGCGGCCTTCGATGAAGTTGCACTTGCCGATGAAACCGGCGACGAACCGCGACACCGGCCGTTCGTAGAGATCCTCGGCGGAGCCGAGCTGCTCGAGACGCCCCTGGTTCATCACGCCGATGCGGTCGGCGATCGCCATCGCCTCCTCCTGATCGTGCGTGACGAACAGCGACGTGATTCCCGCATCGCGCTGCAGGTCGCGGATCTCCTTGCGCATCTGCGTCCGCAGCTTCGCATCGAGGGCCGAGAACGGCTCGTCCAGCAGCAGCACGTCCGGCTCGATGGCCATCGCCCGGGCGAGCGCGACACGCTGCTGCTGGCCCCCCGACAGTGCCCGCGGCTGCCGGTCGGCCATCGCATCGAGCTGCACCCAGCGCAGCATCTCGGCCACGCGGCGCGCCTTGCGCCCGGCATCCCAGGCGCGCACGCGCAGACCGAACTCGATGTTCTTCGCGACCGACAGGTGCGGGAACAGCGCGTAGCCCTGGAACACCATGCCGACGTTGCGCTTGTGCACCGGCACGTCGGTCACGTCGCGCTCGCCGAACGCGATCCGGCCGGAGGTCGGCGCGATGAAGCCGGCGATCATCCGCAAGGTCGTCGTCTTGCCGCAGCCGCTGGGGCCGAGCAGCGCGAGCAGCTCGCCGTCACGGATGTCGATCGACACGTCGTCGACCGCGAGCACGTCGGCATAGCGTTTGCACACCCGGTTCAGCGTCACGCCCGACATGTTGCTAGAACGCCTTTCCCAGCTTGACGAAGCGATCGGAGACGAACAGCGCGGCCGCGATGATCGCGATCTGCACGGTCGCCACGGCGGAAATCGTCGGATCGAGGTTCCATTCCAGGTAGTTGATGATTGCGATCGGCAGCGTGGTCTTGCCGGGGCCGACGAGGAACAGCGACTTCTCGAGATCTGAGAACGACGCGATGAACGAGAACATCGCCGCGGCGATGATTCCCGGACGGATGATCGGCAGCGTGACGAGGAAGAACGTCTGCATCGCGTTGGCGCCCAGGCTTCTGGCCGCCTCCTCCGACCCGGTGTTGGCGGCCGCCAGCGATGCGCAGACGAGCCGCATCGTCCAGGGCAGCGCGATCAGCGTGTGGGCGATGACCAGCCCCGGAAACGTCGCCGCGAGCCGGAAGTCGGTGAGGATCTCGACCTCTACATAGTAGATGTAGATCGCGGCGCCGGCGACGATCGCCGGAACGTACATCGGCGCGAGCAGCACCTGGCGGACCGTTTCGCGGCCCGGAAACGCGAAGCGCTCGACCGCGAGCGCCGCCGGCACGCCGAGCAGCAGCGAGCCGAGCGTCGCGCAGATGCCGACCTGCAGGCTGGTCAGGAATCCGGACGCGAAATCGGGCAGCGCGGCGGCTTGCAGATACCAGTCCAGCGTATAGCCGGTCGGCGGGAACGTCAGGATCCGGTCGACGAAGAAGCTCGCCCAGACGATGAACAGCAGCGGCGCGATGACGAACGCGAAGATCAGCACGACCAGCGTGACGAAGGCAGCCCGTCCCCATCGGATGCGGTTCATCCTAGAAGTACCTCCGGCGCAGCATGCGGGTCGACACGACCGTCAGCAGCAGCGTGACGGCCATCAGCAGGCATGCGAGCGTGGAGCCGAACGGCCAGTTGTTCGCCTTGGCGATCTGCTCGTAGACGACCGGGCCCATCATCTTCATCGTCGGCCCGCCGATCAGCACCGGCGTCGCGTAGGCGTTCATCGCGAGCGCGAAGCAGATCGCCGCCGCGGCGATGACGCCCGGCATCGCCAGCGGCAGCACGACGTTGCCGACGGTGCGCAGCGGCGAGTGACCGAGCGACTGACCGGCCTCCTCCAGGCTCGCCGGGATGGAGTCCATCACGCTCTGCAAGGTGATGATCGCGAACGGCAGCAGCACAGACACCAGCGCGATGACGACGGCGGTCGGCGTGTACAGGATCTTCAGCGGCTCGTCGATCAGCCCGACGCCGATCATCACCGAGTTCGCGACGCCCTTCGTGCCCATCACCAGCATCCACGCCGCCGACCGCACCGCATTGCCGAGCAGCAGCGGCAGCACGGTCAGGATGATCAGCCAGCCGCGCAGGCGCTGCGACTGCACGCGCGAGATGAAGTAGGCGACGGGGAACGCCATCAGCATCACGATGACCGTCGACAGCGCGGCGATCCGCGCGGTGATGCCGAGCACGCCGAGGTAGTACGGATCGGCGAACGCCTGCACGTAGTTGGCCGGGCTGAACACGCCCAGCATCAGCTTGATCGGATCGAAGCGGTCGAAGCTGAACCGCAGGATCAGGCCGAGCGGCGCGAGCAGGAAGGCGGCGACCAGCAGCAGTGCGGGGATGACGAGCGCACCGCCGCGCAGCCCCGCGCCGTCCGCGCTATCGCCGCCGCCCGCCATCGTCTGTCCGCAGCCCGCTCAACTGCCGAGGTAGTCCTTCTTCCACCAGTCGAGCCACTTGCTGACGTTCTCGGCCCAGTAGGCCTGGTCGTAGTAGTGCAAGGCCGCCGTCTGCTGGGGCGTGAACGCGATCTTCGCGCCGATCTCGCCGGGAATCGACACCGCGGTCGTCGGCGGCGCATAGAAGTTGTCGGCGCACAGATTGCGCATGCCCTCGGGATCGAGCAGCGCGTTCAGGTACGCGTAGGCGCCGTCCTTGTTCGGAGCGCGCTTGGGCACGACGACGCCGAACACGGTGTGGATGCCGCCCTCCTTCGGCGACACCACGCGGACGTTCAGGCCGTCCTTCGCCCACTGCAGGCCGCGGGCCTTCCAGTTGCCCATGATCCAGATCTCGTCGCTCTTCAGCGCCGCCTGCGCCTGCTGGTGCGACGGATACACCTTGGGCTGCACCGTCTTCTTCCATTCGGTGAGCTTCTTCTTCGCCGACTCGAAATCGTTCATCTTGCCCGATGCGACGATGCTCGCCACCTGCATCGCCGCGCCGTAGTTCTGGTCCATCACGCCGACCTTGCCGGCGTACTTCGGGTTCCACAGGTCCGCGTAGGCGGCGATCGGATCCTTGATGCGATCGGGGTTGTAGACGATCTCCCAGGCCGACCACAGCCACGGCATGAAGTACGGCCGCTTCATCTTCTCGATCATCGTCGCCGCGTTCGGGATCTTCGAGTAGTCGATCGTCTCGAGCGCCTCGTTGACGTGCAGCGAGTAGGCCTCGGCTTCCGCGAGGTGCACGACGTCGACGGTTCCGCGCGGCAGCCGCCGCTCGGCCAGGACCTTCGTCATCCGCTGCGGCTGCTCGTTGAGATCCCGGACCACGGTCCAGCCCTTCTTCTCGAGCAGCGGCCCCTCGATGTGCTTCACCGTGCGGTCGTTCCAGTCGCCGCCCCAGTTCATCACGACGATCTGCTTGCTCTGGGCCAGGGCAGGCGCTGCCCCGAATACGCCGCCGGCCGCGGCGACGAGACCTGATCCGACGAACGCTCTGCGCTTCATGACTGCCTCCGGGTTGCCATCAGAATCTCACTTCCAGACCTGCCTGCAGACTCGATGGAAGTTCCCGCCCAGGATCCCGCGGATGACTTCGTCCGAGTAGTGGTTGCGGCACATCAGCTCGACCAGTTCGCCGACCTGCTCGGGCTGCGCGAACTTCGTGTGGCGATTGGGCCGGCCGTCGTTGGCCGGCCAGGCGTCGGGCGCCTCGTCGACGTATTTCCAGAAGCCGGCGGCGTCGCGCACGTAGTCGAGGCCGAGGCCGGCATGCGCGGGCCCGACCAGATCGACGATGTGATCGAGGTGGCGGAACACCGACTCGCTGGCCGCTTCCATGTCGTCGAGAAACTCGCCCAGGCCGTTGACGCCGATGACGCCGCCGGTGCGCGCGCACATCCGGATCTGATCGTCCCTGATGTTCCGGTAATGGGCGAACACCGCATGCGCGTTGCAGTGCGAGAAGATGCACGGCGCGGTGCTCGCCTCCATCGCTTCCATCGACGTGCGATAGCCGGTGTGGGTGCCGTCGACCAGCATGCCGACCCGGTTCATCTCGCCGATGACGGTCAGCCCGAATCGCGACAGGCCGGCATCGGTGCGCTCGGCACAGCCATCGCCGACCAGGTTCTTCTGGTTGTACGCCATCAGCATGTGGCGCACGCCGAGCCGATAGAAGACCTCGACGAGGTTCGGATCGTTGGCGAGGACGTTCGTGCCCTGCAGGTTCAGCGTGATCGCGAGCCGGCCCTCCCGGCGCGCGGCGTCGATGTCGTCTATCGTCTCGACGAACCGGTATCGCTGCGGCTCGCGGGCGCACAGCGCCATGACCTTGCCGATGTTGGCCAGCGCGACTTCGGGGCCGAAGGTCTTGTCGCCGCCGATGGTCAGCGACACCAGGTCGAAGCCCGCCGCATGGAACCGCGGCAAGGTCACGCCGTCCGTGGCGTGCTGGACGCCGTAGGGGACCGTCATGTCCCATACGAGCGTCGATCCGACGATCTCGCGCGCTCTGGCGCTTACCTGCATTGACGTCTCTCCCTGCCGCCGGTCGCCCGGCGGATGCATGCCGACGTCCATGCAGAACGCGGTCGTTGCAGGTTAACGAATGCGTTGTCCCGAGTTTTGATTCGAAGCGACGACTTCTTGCAGGTTTGCGAACGAGGATGTCGGGCGCACGGGGGCGGTGCGGCGCACCGATCACGTGCCCGATGGCGCACTGCAATGGATTGATGCGGACTCAGCGTTCGGCGGAGGAGTGCGAGGCGCGTGATGAGGAACGCGACGTGCGGCGCAGCCGCGACGGCGGCATCTTGAAGCGGCCGGAGAATGCGCGCGAGAAATGCGAGCAGTCGCCGAAGCCGCATTCGAGGCCGACGTCGGTGATCGACAGGTCGGTGTGTTCGATCATCCAGTGCGCCCGCGCCAGCCGGAGCTGCAGCCGGTACTCGCGCGGCGTGATGCCGACGTCGGCGACGAAGCGCCGTTCGAGCTGGCGCATGCCGATGCCCAGCGACTGAGCGACCTGCGTCAGCGGCTCGCTGTGCGCGAGCTTCTGCTCGATCATCAGCATCGCGCGCCGCACCGTCGCATCGTGCGCCTGACGCGTGACGACCACTTCGGGCTGCGGCGTGTTCGACGGCAGCGGCTCGTTCTCGATCAGGATCCGCAGGCTCTTGCTCGCCAGCGAGCGCCCGCAGTGGCGCTCGATCAGCGCCGCCGCCAGGTGCACGACGCTGGTGCCGCCCGCGCAGGTCATCCGGTCCCGGTCGATGACGAACATCCGGTTGGTCACCAGATGAAGCTTGGGAAACTCGTTCTGGAAGTCCTCGCGGTGGAACCAGCTCACGCATGCGAGATAGCCGTCGAGCAGGCCGGCACGCGCGAGCACGAACGAGCCGGTGCACAGGCCGACGACGCCGACACCCGCGCGCGCCGCCTCGCGCAGGAACGGCAGCGTGCCGGGCAGCATCTTCTGGCCGCCGTGAAGCAGCCCGCCGACGACGACGATGTAGTCGAAGCGCGTCGGATCGCGCATGTCGTCCCAGGGCTGCACGGCGGCGCCGCAACTCGACGTGACCGGCGTGTTGCGGTCGCCGAGCACCGCCCACGCGCATTCGACAGGCCGGCTGCGGTCACCCTCGTCGGCCGCCAGCCGCAACGCATCGACGAAGCCGGCGAACGCCGTCAGCGTGAAGCGCGGCGTGAGCACGAAGCCGACGCGGATCTTCGGGCGGTGCCAGTCGTTGCCGGCGGAATCGGGTTTGGCGGATCTTGCTCGACGCATCGGCGGGCAGGGCTTCTCAGAACCTGTGAACGTTCACGGAAACGCGCCATGCACGCTTCGGCGGAGCCGCGGCGGACTGACGTTTCGATCATACAACATGTCGTCAAATTCAAAGTGTTGCCCATCGCAGATGTCTAGCATCGGGGTCCAGCCTGTCCGATGCGATGCAAGACTTCTCGATCCTCAGCCTGATCCGGCACGCGCTCTCCGGCCACAAGAGTTGGCAGCCGTTCTGGCGCGATGCCGTGCCCAAGCAGCGTTACGACGCGGTGATCGTCGGCGGCGGCGGCCACGGCCTCGCCACCGCGTACTACCTGGCGAGGAATCACGGGCTGCGCAATGTCGCGGTGCTCGAGAAGGGCTGGATCGGCGGCGGCAACACCGGCCGCAACACGACGATCATCCGCTCGAACTATCTGTGGAACGAGAGCGGCGCGCTCTACGAGCATGCGCTCAAGCTGTGGGAAGGGCTCGCCGGGGAGCTCGGCATCAACCTGATGTTCAGTCAGCGCGGCGTGCTCAATCTCGCGCACAATCTGTCCGACGTCCGCGAGGGCATCAGACGCGTCGAGGCCAACCGGCTGAACGGCATCGATGCGGAGTGGCTTTCCCCTGAAGACGTCAAGGCGTTCTGTCCGATCATCGACATCTCGCGCTCCGCGCGCTACCCGGTGCTGGGGGCGACCTTGCAGCGGCGCGCCGGCATCGCGCGGCACGACACGGTCGCCTGGGGCTATGCACGCGCGGCCGACGCGCTGGGCGTGGACATCATCCAGAACTGCGAGGTCACCGGCATCCTGCGCGAGGACGGCCGGGTGACGGGCGTGCGAACGACGCGCGGCACGATCTCGACGTCGAAGGTCGGTCTCGTCGCGGCCGGGCATTCGTCGGTGCTGGCGGCGATGGCCGACATCCGCCTGCCGTTGCAGAGCCATCCGCTGCAGGCGCTGGTGTCGGAGCCGGTCAAGCCGATCCACCCGTGCGTGGTGATGTCCAACGCGGTCCACGTCTACCTCAGCCAGTCCGACAAGGGCGAGCTGGTGATCGGCGCCGGCATCGATGCGTTCAACTCCTATGCGCAGCGCGGCTCGTTCCACGTGATCGAGCACCAGATGGCGGCGCTGATCGAGCTGTTCCCGATCACCAGCCGCATGCGGATGCTGCGGAGCTGGGGCGGCATCGTCGACGTGTGTCCGGATGCGTCGCCGATCATCTCGAAGACGCCGGTTGCGGGGCTCTTCATCAACTGCGGCTGGGGAACCGGCGGCTTCAAGGCGACGCCCGGCTCGGGCTGGGTGTTCGCCCATACGATCGCCACCGGCGAACCCCACCCGCTCAACGCGCCGTTCGCGCTCGACCGCTTCAAGACCGGCGCGCTGATCGACGAGCACGGCGCCGCCGCGGTCGCGCACTGACGGGCGGGCAACACGATGCTGAAGATCCGCTGTCCCTGGTGCGGCGAGCGCGACGAGATCGAGTTCGGCTATGGCGGACAGGCCCACGTCGCCTATCCGAAGGATCCGTCGGCGCTCGACGACGCCGAGTGGGCGCAGTACCTGTTCATCCGCGACAATCCCAAGGGGCCGTTCCTGGAGCGCTGGGTGCACGCGCACGGCTGCCGGCGCTGGTTCAACGCCGCGCGGCATACGGTGACCCATCAGATCCGCGCGACGTACAAGCCGGGCGAATGCCGGCCGTCCGAGGCATGAGCGGCGCACGGGCGACATGACCAGCAACGCGTTCCGCATCGACGGCGCCGGGCTGATCGACCGGACCCGCCCCCTGGCCTTCACGTTCGACGGCCGGCGATCGAGCGGTTTCGCCGGCGACACGCTGGCCTCGGCGCTGCTCGCCAACGGCGTGCACCTGGTCGGCCGCAGCTTCAAGTATCACCGCCCGCGCGGCATCCTGAGCGCCGGACACGAGGAGCCGAATGCGCTGGTGCAGCTAGAGCGCGGCGCCCGCACCGAGCCGAACCTGCGGGCCACCGAGATCGCGCTGTACGACGGGCTCGACGCGGCCAGCGTCAACTGTTTCCCCAGCCCGCGATTCGACCTGCGCGCAGTCATCGGGCTCGCGTCGCCGATCCTCGTCGCGGGTTTCTACAACAAGACCTTCAAGTGGCCGCGGGGGTTCTGGAAACGCTGGTACGAGCCGGCGATCCGTGCGACGTCCGGCCTCGGCACGGCCCCGGCCCTGCCCGATCCGGACATCTACGACCGGATGCACTGGCACTGCGACGTGCTGGTGATCGGCGCCGGGCCCGCGGGACTGTCGGCCGCGCTGCCGATCGCCCGCGCCGGCCTGCGCGTGGTCGTCATCGACGAGCTGCCGCGGCTGGGCGGCAGCCTGCTGTCATCGGATGCCGCCATCGGTGACGAGCCGGGCGCGCGCTGGGCCGAACGCGTGCAGGCCGAGCTCTCCGGGCTGCCCAACGTGCTGGTGCTGACGCGCACGTCGGTGTTCGGCTACTACGATCACAACTTCCTGATGGCCGTCGAGCACCGGACCGACCATCTCGGGCCCGGGCGGATGCCGGGTGTCGCGCGCAAGCGGCTGTGGCACTTCCGCGCGCAGCGCGTGGTGCTGGCCAGCGGCGCGCACGAGCGGCCGATCGTGTTCGGCAACAACGATCTGCCGGGCGTGATGCTGGCCGGCGCCGGCGCGACCTACGCGCATCGCTTCGGCGTATCGCTGGGCAGGTCGGGCATCGCGTTCGTCAACAACGACGTCGGACTGCGACATGCGCTCGACGCGCATGCGCTCGCCCGCAACCTGACCCACGTCGTCGATGTGCGAGCCGATCCCGATCCGCAGCTCGCGCAGCGCGCACGGTCGTCCGGCGTCGAGCTGCTGACCGGGCATCTCGTCGCGAGCGCGAAAGGGGGACAGCGGGTGCGCTCGGTCGAGGTCCGGGCCGCCGCGGGCGGCGCGGGCGGCGCGGCGCGGCGGCTCGCCTGCGATCACCTGCTCGTCAGCGGCGGGCTGAATCCGACCGTTCACCTGTTCAGCCAGTCGTCCGGCACGCTGCGGTACGACGCGCAGCTCGCGTGCTTCCTTCCCGACCGCACGATCCAGGCGGTCGAGGTCGCGGGCGCCGTCAACGGCTGCTTCGCGCTCGAGCGGGCGCTGGCCGACGGAGCGGCGGCGGCGGCGCGGACGCTGAGCGCGCTGGGGCGCGACGCCGTTGCAGCACAGGGGCGCGATGTCATCGCCGCTCCCGGGTGCGATGCAGTTGCCGCGCCCGTCTGCGATGTTCCCACCGCGCCGTCGCGCGACGACCTGCGGCTGCAACCCTTGTGGTCGGTGCAGACGACGCTCGGCACCGAGCTCGCCGGCAAGCACTTCGTCGACCAGCAGAACGACGTGACCGAGCGCGACATCCGGCTGGCGGCGCGCGAGGGCTTCCGGTCGGTCGAGCATACGAAGCGCTATACGACGAACGGCATGGCGACCGACCAGGGCAAGACGTCGAACGTCGTCGGGCTGGCGCTGCTGGCCGATGCGCTCGCGAAGCCAGTGCCCGAGGTCGGCACGACGACGTTCCGGCCGCCGTTCACGCCGGTCACGTTCGGGGCACTCGCCGGGCGCGACCTCGGCGCGCTGGCGGACCCGGTCCGCAAGACGCCGATGCATGCGTGGCACGTCGCGCGCGGCGCGGTGTTCGAGGACGTGGGCCAGTGGAAGCGCCCCTGGTACTTCCCGCTGCCCGGCGAGGACAGGGCGGCGGCGGTCGCCCGCGAAGCGCGCGCCGCCCGCACGACGGCCGGTGCGATCGACGCGACGACGCTCGGCAAGATCGACATCCAGGGCCCGGACGCCGCCGATGCCGAGAACCGCATCTACACCAACGGCTGGACGAAGTTCGCGGTCGGCGCCTGCCGGTACGGACTGATGTGCAAGCCCGACGGCATGGTGATGGACGACGGCGTCACCGCGCGGCTCGCCGACGACCGCTTCCTGATGACCACCACCACCGGCAATGCCGCGCGGGTGCTCGACTGGCTGGAGGAGTGGCTGCAGACCGAATGGCCGGAGCTGCGCGTGTACTGCACATCGGTCACCGAGCAATGGGCGACCGCGGCGGTCGTCGGCCCCCGGTCGCGCCAGATCATGCAGGCGCTGGCTCCCGACATCGACTTCTCGAACGCCGCGTTTCCGTTCATGACGTTCCGCGAAGGCCGCGTGGCCGGCCTCGACGCACGCGTGTTCCGCATCAGCTTCAGCGGCGAGCTCGCCTACGAGATCAACGTGCCGTCCTGGCATGGCCTGGCGATGTGGCGTTCGCTGATGGCAGTCGGCGAGCCGCTGGGCCTGGTGCCCTACGGCACCGAGACGATGCATGTGCTGCGCGCCGAGAAGGGCTTCATCATCATCGGCCAGGAAACCGACGGCACCGTGACCCCGCACGACCTCGGGATGGACTGGATCGTGTCGAAGCAGAAGGACTTCATCGGCCGCCGTTCGTTCAGCCGTGCGGACACCGCGCGCGCGGGCCGCAAGCAGCTCGTCGGGCTGCTGCCGGCCGACGCATCGTTCGTCGCGACCGAGGGCGCACACCTGGTCGCCGATCCGCAGCACGCGCGCTACGATCCGTCCAGCGGCAGCCCGTCGCTCGGGCACGTCACGTCGAGCTATCACAGCCCGACCCTGGGCACCGGCTTCGCGCTCGCGCTGCTGGTCGACGGGCGCGCGCGTCACGGGCAGACCGTCCATTGCATCGCCGGCGACCGGCTCGTGCCGATGACCGTCACCGATCCGGTGTTCTTCGACAAGGAGGGCAGGCGCCGTGACGGCATCGACTGAACGCGCAAGCCCGCTCGGCGCCGAGGCCGGGTGGCTGACGGCGGCAAGCGCGTCGCCGGCCCACTTCGCGCTGCGCGAGCTGCCGTTCGTCGCGCAGATCAACCTGCGCGGCGAGCCCGACGACGCGTTCAAGGCGGCGGTTCGCGACGCGACCGGCCTGACGCTGCCCGAGCAGGCCGGCGCCTGGAGCGGCGACGCCGCTCGCTGTGCGATCTGGCTCGGGCCGGACGAATGGCTGATCACCGGCGGCGACGGCGAGCATGCGCCGATCGAATCGGCACTGCGCACCGCGCTGCGCGGCCGCCATCACTCCGTCGTCGACGTGTCGGCGAGCCGGACGGTGCTGGCGCTGTCGGGGCGCGACGCCCGGCCGGTGCTCGCCCGCGGCTGCACGCTCGACGTCTCGACGCGCGCGTTTTCCCCGCCCGCCACTGCGCAGACCTTGCTCGCCAAGTCGCAGGTGATCCTGCAGTGCATCGCCACCGAGCGGGAATCCGCGTTCCGGCTCTACGTGCGCAACTCGTTCGCGGAGTACCTCGCGCGCTGGCTGGTCGACGCGGCCGGTGAGGCGGCCGCGTCGCGGGCACTCGACGGCGAACGGCTGGCGGATCGCTTCCTGCGCGGCTGAGCGGCGCACACCGCATCGCCACGCATCGCGCATCGATCGAACATCGAACATCAACGTCAACGCCAAACGACCATCGATCAACGACCAGGGAGACAGAGCATGAGCGAGATCACGGTCTTCGTCGCACGCCGGGTGCGCACCATGGACCCCGGTCGGCCCGTCGCCGAGGCCGTTGCGGTGAGGGACGGACGCATCGTGTCGACCGGCACGCTGGCATCGATGCGTCCCTGGCTGTCGCGCCATCCGCACCGCATCGACGACACGCTGAAGGACAAGGTGATCCTTCCCGGGCTGATCGATCCGCATACGCACTTCACGATGTCGGCGGGCTACCTCGCGCTGCACTACATCGGGCCGATCGAGTCGCCGGGCCCGCACGGCATCAATCCGCCGCTGCTGACGCACGACGAGGTCGTCGCCAAGCTGCGCAGCGCACACCTGGCCGAGCAGGATCCGGCGAAGCCGCTGATCGCCTGGGGCCTCGATCCGGCGATCCAGGGCGGTCACCTGCACCTCGACGAGCTCGACACGATATCGCGCGAGCGCCCGATGTGGGTGATCTCGTACGCGCCGCATTTCGTCTACGTGAACAGCGCCGCGCTCGCGCTGTCCGGAATTCCGCAGAACACGACCCTGCACGGCGCCGAGCGGTATCCCGACGGGCGGCTGCGCGGCGTGTTCGTCGAGATCGAGGCCTGCCGCACGGTGCTCGGCAGCATGCGACTCGAGATCCAGAAGGGCGGCGGCGTGGCCGGCCTTCGCCGGATGGGCGACACCGCGCGGCGGGCCGGCGTGACGACGACCGCCGAGCTGGTGTTCGGATTCAACGACTTCGAGCTCGAATGGCAGATGCACGTCGAGGCGGTCGACGATCCGGCGTTTCCGCTGCGGATGGGCCTGGTGCCGCTGGAGAACCCGCTGTACAAGACGCATGGCGACAAAGCCGCGCAGTTCCTGCTGCAGGCCGCCGGGCGGAACAACGACAAGCTGTTCTTCCACGGCATCAAGTTCCTGTCGGACGGATCGTTCCCCGCGATGTCGCTGCGGCTGAACTTCCCCGGCTACCTCGACGGCAGCAACGGGCTGCGCAACGACGTGCCGTGGGACCAGCTCGCCGAGCGGATGCTGCCGTTCTGGAAGGCCGGCATCCAGATCCACTGCCATGCCAACGGCGACGAGGCGATCGACGCATCGCTCGGCGCGCTCGCACAGCTTCAGCAGATGCAGCCGCGCTTCGACCATCGCTTCACGATCGAGCACTACTGCATCAGCACGCCGATGCAGGCGCGTCGTTTGAAGGCGCTGGGCGGCGTGGCCAGCGTCAACAACTACTTCGCGCACTTCCGCAGCCTGCTGCACAGCGACCAGGGATACGGCCCGGACCGTTCCGAAGCGGTCGGCCGGCTGGCCTCGCTCGAGCGCGAGGGGGTGGTCTTCGCGCTGCATTCCGACTTCTCGCTGGTCGTCGTGCCGATGCATCCGCTGACTGCGGCCTGGGTGGCGGTCAACCGGATCGCGGCCGACGGCAAGACCGTCGTCGCCCCGGGCGAGCGGATCGGCGTCGAGCGCGCGCTGCGCGCGATCACGATCGACGCCGCGTACGTGCTCGGCCTCGAGGACCGGATCGGCAGCCTGGAGCCGGGCAAGTTCGCCGACTTCGCGATCCTCGACGAGGACCCGTTCGAGGTCGACCCGGTCCGGCTGAAGGACATCGGGATCTGGGGAACGGCGCTCGGCGGCAAGCTGCAGCCGGCGTGACATGGAACAACCCCCACGCTCACCAAGTTCGCAGCCCCCCGAGGAAGCTGCGGCCGGACGCCGCTGAGATGGCGCGCGACGACGCGGAGCCGCCCCTGGGGCGCGACGCAGCCGGATCGGCGCCGGACGGCGCGGGGACGCCGCTGCGCGACGAAGCCAGGCAGCGCGCCAAGGCGGCGGAGGCGTGGCAGATGCTGTCCGGTCTGTTCGAGGCCACGCGGCTGATGCCCGCACAACTGCGGGCGGCCGCCGGATCGCTGCCGCTGACGGTGATCGGCGGCTTCCTCGGCGCCGGCAAGACGACGTTGCTCAATCGCCTGCTGAGCGCGCCCGGCGGACGGCGGGTTGCGGTGCTCGTCAACGACTTCGGCCGCATCGACATCGATGCGGCGCTGATCCGTTCGCGCACCGACGACATGATCAGCCTCGCGAACGGCTGTGCGTGCTGCAGCGTGGCGGGCGACCTCACGAAGGCGCTGATCGCCCTGGCCCAGCGCGAAGACCCGCCGGATGCGATCGTGCTCGAGGCGAGCGGGCTCGCCGATCCGCGCGGCATCGCCCAGGTGGCGCTGGCCAATCCGGCGCTGCGGCTGGACGGCCTGCTGACGGTCGTCGATGCCGAGACGCTCGGCGATCGGCTGGCCGACCGCGATACCGGACCGATGGTGACCGCGCAGATCGATGCCGCCGACATGATCGTGCTGGCCAAGCTCGACCTGCTGTCTGCGGACGGCCAGGCCCGCGCCAGAAGGCTGCTCGACGCGCG
>OEIU01001195.1_pt1 | contig 18058 bp, 20 predicted proteins | sample 1539221 | NCBI WGS metagenome assembly OEIU01 (sample SAMN03792071, study PRJEB22550) | activated sludge metagenome | feature: wastewater treatment plant; material: activated sludge; isolation source: Wastewater treatment plant of a petroleum refinery complex | place: Argentina: Zarate | collected...
GTCGCAGGCCGGAAGGTCGTCGCGGTCAAATTCCGAAAAACTCTCAGCCTCTGAGCCGGGCTGCAGCAACCGCGCTCGACCTGAGAATCCGTTCGTTCGAGAGGGGTGCGTCCCACATTGCCGATCGTGCGGTCGGTCACGGCTCGTGCGAGCTTCCATTCGCCGTCGGCTCAACACCTTGCGCGAGCGGTCGATGGCTATCGAAGAAGGCCGTTCAGGGCCTGCTTCATTCCTCAACCTCTGTTTCGCCCCAATACCTCGTCCGCCATGAACTCTGTGCGTCTGCTTGCTGCCATCGCCCTCGTGCTCCCAGCGTCTTTCGCCGGCGCAAACGAAGCCGCGCTGCCGAACAGCACTGCTTCGGTTCCTGCCGCTTCGGCGGCCAGCGTTGTGCCCCCCTTGCCCCGCTGCGAGCAGGCGCTGGCCTCGGTGATGGTCGGCAAGCTGCAGTGCAAGGCGTCGAACTGCGGCGGCGCGCCCGCCAACGCCCCGAACACCGGCCTGGCGGCCTTGCTGCAGCTGGCCAATGTGGCCAACGGCGGCCCGGCGAACGTCACCGGCATCGCCGACGGCATCAAGGACGTGCTGGTCACCGCGCTTGCCGACACGGGGTGCTTCGACATCCAGGACCGCGAGCAGATGGACGAGATCGCCCGCGAGCTGGACCTTGCCGGCAAGAAGGTGCAGACCCAGCAGGCCGACTTCCTGATCTCGGGTGCCGTGACGCAGGTCGACGTTTCCGTGGAGAACACGAGCTTCGGTGGCGGGTTGCTGCCGGTGATCGGCTCCATTGGCACCAAGACGCAGAAGGCGGCCGTGTCGCTTGACATGCGGCTGGTCGACGTGAACACGGCCAAGGTTCTTGGCTCCAAGCGCGCCACGGCCAGCACTGAGAATTCTTCGTTGTCGCTGGGCGGTTTTGGCGGCGGTGCAGTGGGCGGCACGTTCGCAGGCTTCGGCGGTCAGTTCCAGAGCCTTCAAGGCACGAACCTCGAGGCTGTGACCAAGGATGCGATTGCGCAGTCGGTGGTGTTTCTGGTCGAGCAGGTGAAGACGGCCAAGGCGTCCAGGACGGCGCTGGCGACTCCGCGCTGAGAGGAAGGGGCGCCGTGCCGACACTACACGAAGCCGCGAAGGCATCGGCAGCAGGAAGTTCGGCAGCGTCAGCACCACGTAGGGCAGCTGCTTGCCGATCAGGAACCCGGTGCTCGTGACCAGCGCCACGTCATCGAGCCCAGCTCCTTTTCGCGCACCACGCTACTTCCACATCCGTGGATCGAACGCGAACGGCCGAGGGCGACCGATCCGAGTGCGTTGGAACTCGGGGTGCTTGGGGTTGAGCAGGTAGTTGCACTCCGAGGGGACGATGGCTGAGGGCACATCGAGCGCGGCAGTGCGCTGGCGGCGCAGCCAGTTCGAGCCGCAGCGCATGCTGGCCTGCTGGGGCGGTTCGGCGCGCCAGTCTGCGGGCGGCCGCCGGCAGTGTTGAACTGCGATGTCGTCGGGTATTTCCACACGGAAACACACGAACTCGATGTGCATCCCGTCGTCGCCGAAGTGCACGAAGGCCTCGATGGCTGCCAACGCCAGCGAGGATGATGTGTAGACCGCGGCGTCGCCCGGCGCATTCCAGCGGCCGCCGGCGATGCGTGCGCCTTCGCCGCTGAAGGCGTCGCGTGCGTACCGCGCCTTGACGATGCGATGGGCGACCGGTAAGGGTCAGCTGTAGACGCCGTGCTCGATGCGCAGCAGCAGCTTCTCGACTTGGTCGCGGCCGGCGTCGGAGGCGAGCATGGACAACGGCACCTTGCCGCCCAGCCCGACCTGCGGACGCTTGAGCCAGTGCAGAGCGGGCTGCACGCTTTCCAAGACCTCGATGGACAATGCGGCGATCCGCGCGACGCGGAACAGCCGATCGCTGGCGACCCGATCGAGCCGGCCGTTGGCGGCGCGCGCCCTCGACAGCGTCTTCTCGCTGATGCCCAAGAGGGCGGCAAGCTGGTTGTCGGGTATCGCGATGCTGCGCTTCAAGACCTCGACGGAGCGCACCGGCATGCCCTTATGGATCAGCGCTTCCCAGTCGGCTGCCTTTCCCCGCTTTACGCCCAGCGCTTCCTTGCCGCCCAGGAAGTCCTCGACTTCTGCGATGGTGGTCATGGATGCCATTCCGAACAAGGCGACATATGGCGAGATCGTAAGCGACATTTGCGCCCCGGCAAGCAATCGACCGCCACCGCTGCCCCCGCGGTGAATCGTCGTCCTCGACGAGCATGGCTCCCGCTCGATCACGCGCATCGCGCCTGCGCTCATCGCTCCGCCCCGGCCAGCGCCATGCGCACGGCGACGCACAGCCCGCTGCGCCCGGCGGCGTCGGCAAAGCCGAGTTCGATGCGCGCGCCGATCCGATCCGCGACGGCGCGAACGATGGCCAGTCCCAGCCCCGAGCCCGTCTGCCCGCTGCCGGGCACGCGGTAGAACGGGTCGAACACGCGGCCGCGATCGGCGGGCGCGATGCCGGGGCCGTTGTCCGACACGCGCAGCACCGCCAGTGAACCCTCCTCGTCCAGCCTGAGATCGACCCGGCCGCCCGGCGGCGTGTAGCGGATCGCGTTGTCGGCCAGGTTCCTGACGATCGTGAAGACGTCGATCTCGCTGGCCGCCACCATTGCGTCGCGCGCGCCTTCGATGCCGAAGTCGATATCCCGCGTTTGCGCCAGCGGCATCAAATCTTCCAGCACCCGGCGGTACACGCGCTGGACCGATACCGGCCCGCCGGGCGCCGCTGCGGCGGATTGCGCGCGCGCCAGCGCCAGCAGCTGCTCGAGCAGCTTCGCGCCGCGCCCGATGCCGTCGCGCAGCGTCGCGAGGCGCTCGCGCGCGGCCGGCGACATCGGCGCCTCGCCCAGCCGCTCGGCCTGCAGCGACAGCGCGGCCAGCGGCGAGCGCAGCTCGTGCGCCGCGTCCGCGACGAAGCGGCGCTGGGTGTGCAGCGTATTCGCCACCCGCGCGAGCAAGCGGTTGATGGCGGCGACGAACGGCCGCACCTCGGCCGGCACCGGGGCTTCGTCGAAGGGCCGCAGGTCGTGCTCGCCGCGCAGATCGACCTCGGCCGCGAGCACCGCGATCGGGCGGAACATCCCGCGCACGAGGCCGGCGGCGACGAGCAGCAGCACCGGCATCAGCACCAGGAACGGCAGCACCGTGCGCAGCGCGCTGTCGCGTGCGATGTCGTCGCGCAGGTCGGACTCCTGCGCCACGGCGAAGCGCTCGCCGCGCCCGGTGGTGCGCACCAGCACGCGAAAGCGCTCGCCCCCGGCATCGAGCGTGTGCAGCCCGTCGCCGAGCGTCGCCGGCAGGGCAAGCACACCGCCGTCGTCGATGCCCGGGCCCGCCGGGCCGGCCTCGCCCAGCCGCTGCACGATCACGCGCGAGCCGTCGTCGTGGTTCTTGAAGTGTTCGTCGCGCGGCAACGCCACGGGCGCAATGCGCTGGCCCTCGACCAGTTGCGCGACCTGGCGCAGCACGTCGTCCTGCAGCTCGCTGGCCTCGTCGTAGGCGGCCAGGAACGAGAAGATGCCCGCTGCGGCGGCCGCGACGGCGATCGCCAGCGCGAGCGCGAGCGCGAGCCGGCGCTGCACCGACGGCCTCAACCGCTCTTGGCGACCATCCATCCCGCGCCCCTGACGTTCCTGATGACTGTGCTGCCGAGCTTGCGCCGCAGCGAGTGGATCAGGAACTCGACCGCATTGCTCTCGACCTCCTCGCCCCAGCCGTAGATGCGATCCTCGAGCTCGCCGCGCGAGAGAATCGCGCCGGGACGCACGAGCAGCGCGTGCAGCAGCGAGAACTCGCGCCGCGACAGCACGATCGCCGCGCCGCCCCCGCCGCCGGCCACGCGCGCTTCGTGCGTCGCCGGGTCGAGCGAGACGGCGCCGTTGTCCAGCACCGGCGCCGCGCTGCCGGCCTTGCGCCGCAGCACGGCGCGCATGCGCGCCAGCAGCTCGACCATCTCGAAGGGCTTGAGCACGTAGTCATCGGCGCCGCCGTCGAGCCCGCGCACCCGGTCGTCGACGCCGTCGCGCGCGGTGACGACCAGCACCGGCAGCGGATTGTCGCGGCGGCGGGTCGCGGCGAGCACCTGCAGCCCGTCGGTGCCCGGCAGACCGAGGTCGAGCAGCATCAGGTCGTAGTGCTGCGCGGCCAGCGAGGCCAGCGCCGCCTGCCCGTCGCGTACCCAGTCGACGGCGTAAGCGGCGTCGCCCAGGGCGCCGCGCACGGCCTCGCCGATCATCGCATCGTCTTCGACCAGCAGCACGCGCATCGGTCCTCCTCCTCCTCCTCCTCGTGCCGCGCGGTGGCCGCGGCGTTGCCCGTCAGTGCGCAGCGCGCGCCGGGCGCTGCCTGACGAAAATGATCATGAGCAACATGAAGCATGCCAGCACGGCCGACGCGCCATAGCGGCTCAGCGCCAGGCCGCCCGCGCCGAGCGGCTTGTCCAGGAAGTCGCCCAGGCTCGCACCCAGTGGACGCGTCAGAACGAAGGCAGCCCAGAAGAGCAGCGTGCGCGAAACAGGCGTCCAGAAGTAGGCCGCGGCGACGCCCGCGAGCAGCACGGTAAAGACGATCGCCGCGCCGACATAGCCGAGACCGGCGGTGCTCGAGCTCCAGTCGCCCAGCGCCGTGCCCAGCGTCTGCGAGAACATGATCGTCACCCAGTAGAACATCTCGGCGCGCGGCGTGCCGACGCTGGCCACGGCGACCGAGCCGAGGCTGCGCTGCCACAGCCACAGCGATGCCAGCAGCAGCCCGAGCAGCAGCGCAGAGCCGCCCGCGTAGCCGATGCCGAGCGAGCGGTCGACGAAGTCGGCGATCGTCGTTCCGAGCGTCGTCGTGGCGACGATCGTCGCCCAGTACAGCGCCGGGCGGAAGCGGCGCGCCCGGACCTGCGCGCCGACGCAGACGATGAAGATCGCGATGAAGACGAAGGTCGCGTCGAGATAGCCGAGCTGCATCGACATCGAGACGGCGTCGCCGCCGGTCTCGCCCAGCGTCGTCGCGGCGATCTTGAGCAGCCAGAAGCCGAAGGTCACTTCGGGCACCTTGGCCAGCGTGTGGTCGGTAGGCGTGTTCATGATGATGACGATGGAATTCAACGGCGCGGCGTGGGTTCGATGGACTCCGGGCGTCGGGCCGCGGGCGGCGGGCAGCCGGCCTCGGCCGCGGTGGACGTCGCGTCCGCGCGCGCTGCGCGCCGGCTGCCCCGCGCCTGCGTGGCGTCGGGGATCGGGCATCCATTTGCGGCATGGCTGGGACGCGCGAGCGCCTGCGCGTGCGCGGCGCGGCGCCGGCGCGCGGCCAGCCACCACAGTGCGCCTGCCGCGAGCAGCAATGCGAGGCCCCAGAGCTCGTCGGCGTCGATCACGGCGAGCGCGTGCATCAGCGCGTGCCCCGCGCCGTAGCCGACGGCGGCGATCAGCGACGCCCACGCCGCGGCCCCGATGAAGTTGAGGGCGCTGAAGCGCGGCCAGGCGACGCTGCTCATGCCGAGCGCCATCACCCCCGCGATGCGCAACCCGTAGAGGAAGCGGATGCCGAGGATGAGCGGCAGGTGCCAACGTTCGAGCAGGCGCATGACGCGCTCGACGCGCGGCTGCAGCGCCGGAAAGCGTCCGAGGAGCGCCGTGCCGTGGCGGCGCCCGGCCAGGAAGTACAACTGATCGCCGAGAAAGCTCGCGAGCGTGGCCACCGCGACCACGGCGGGCAGCGCCAGGTGCCCCTGGACGACGGCCGCGCCGGCGAGCAGGAGCACCGTCTCGCCTTCGAGGAAGGCGCCGATCGCCACGACCGCGTAGCCGTAACTGTGGATGAGAGCGGCAATGTCCATGGCGTGCGGCGGTCAGGCTTTGCCCTGCAGCGTATCGAACGTGGCGAGCAGCGCGGCCAGCGTCGCCTTGCACCTGGCCGCATCCGGGGCGTCGGCGCGCAGCGCCTGGAGCGCGCGATCGATCGCCCTGTCCAGCATGTGCCAGTCGTCGGCAGCGCGCGGTTTCAGGCCCGCCTCGGCCGCATCCCAGCTCACTTCGAGATCCTTGATGCGCGCCTTGGCGGCCGGCAGGTCACCCTTGTCGACGATGGCGGCCGCATCGGCAGCGATGGTGCGAAACGCGCTCAGGTCGCCGAGCCGCGAGGCCGATCGCGCCCGGGGCGCCACGGCCGTTGCGCCGCTGCCGGGCGACGCTGCGGCGGTGGCGCCCGGATCGCCGGGCTTGGAGCAGCCGGCGCCCAGGGTCACGCATGCAGCGAGCGCCAGCGCAGCCAGCGGATGCGATGCGGAATTCGGAATGCACATGATGCAGCCTCGGAGGATCGCGATGCCGCTCACTGCGCGGCCAGCGGCTTCGGGCAGCGCGTCGCGCCGAACTGTTCGACGGCGACCAGCACCACGATGACGCCGAGAAAGAGCGCGCTCGTCCACATGGCGCCCAGGCCCAGGCCGCCGTAGGCCGCCGATTGCGTCAGCAGGTCGCCCAGCGCGGCGCCGAACGGGCGCGTGAGGATGTAGGCGATCCAGAACGTCAGCACGGCGTTGCCGCCCAGGCGCCAGGCGCCGTAGGTCATGGCGATCAGCGCACCGAAGGCGACCGCGCCGCGCGTGAAGCCCAGCTGCAGCGCCTCGGTCGCGAGGTCGCCGGTGGCGGTGCCGAGCGCGAACGTGCACAGGATCGCGACCCAGTAGAAGAGCTCGCGGCGGCGCGTGGCGATGTCGTGGATCGAAAGCGTGTGCTCGACACGATGCCAGACGAAGAACGTCGCCGCCAGCAGCACGGCGAATACGGCCGAACTGAGGTACAGGCTCACGCCGAGTCGATCGGTGAGCAGGTCCGTGATCTGGGTGCCGACGATGCTGACCAGCACCACGCTGAGCCAATAGATCCACGGCGTCCAGCGCGGGGTGCGCAACTGCCATGTCAGGGCCGCTGCCAGCAGGACGGCCATCAATGCGCGCGTCGGCCCCTGGCCGAGGCCGGCGTCGACGGCCAGGAAGTCCGCGCCGGTCTCGCCGACCGTGGTGCACAGGATCTTCATGACCCAGAAGGCCAGCGTGACCTGCGGCACCTTGACGAGCCAGTCTCTGCCGGTGTCTGTCGATGCGTTCATCGTGTTCCTCATGCGTGATGCTGTGATGCCGTGATGCCGTGATGTGCAGTGGGCCGGGCAGCGGCAGGCCCGGCCGCCCGGTCTTCAATCCAGCTTGTCCGGTGTCGAAGAGAGCACGGCGCCGGTCTCGGCACTGACCTGCACGTCCAGAACCCGGGTCCCGGCGACGACCTCGACCTCGTAGACCCAGCCTTGTCGCGAGTGCTCGAATTCGGCCTTCGCGGCTTTGCCGCCGGCGTGCTGTTCGGCCGCGGCAATGGCCTGCACGAGCGGGATCCTGGCGTTGGCGATGGCCAGCGCATCGTTTTCGCCGCCGCCCTGGGCGGCATACGCGACGGCGCCGGTCGCGCCGGCGGCGGCAGTGGCGATGGCCAGCAGCGCGCGTCGGGTGGTGGGATTCATGCTGTCTCTCCAAAGGCACGCAGGAAGTTGCGTGCCGGAAAGACTAGAGGCGCCGACTTAGCCGTCCCTGAGCGCCCTCAGGGCCGCGCTGCGCCCGACCCGCGGCCCGCTTCCGCCGCCCGGCTGCGCGTGAAGATGGACGCCGGCAGGACCACGCCGCCGGCAAAAGCGGCGCTGCGGCGACCACCCGCCAGGTGCTGCGCTTCGAGTCGAGCTGCGGGTGGTGGGCGCCTCGCCGCCGCGGCGGGGGCTGCGCAAACCGCAGCCAGGTGCCGGCGGCTGCGCCGCGGGCCGGGAGCCGGCCCGCGGGTGCCGATGTGGGTTCGTTACTTCGACGCGCTGCGCTTCTTCGCCGGCGCGGCCTTCGCCGCGGCCGGCACCGCACCGCCCAGGCCTTCGCTCATGCCGATGAGCACGCCGCTGACCATGGCCGCATAGCTGTCCAACAGCGCCTGGCTGGCGCGCAGGCTGGTGGCGCGGCCCTTGCGCAGCGCGTCCTGCGTCTGGCCCATCAGCTGCTCGACGGTTTGCGCCGCGCCGGCGCCGGTGGCCGTGCCTTGGAGCTTCATCGACTGCAGCACCTGCTGCCACGGCCCCTGCAGCGGTGCGGCGACGCCCTGCACGGCCTTGCCGACGGTGCTGAAGAACATGTCTTCCATCTTCTCGACGCCCTGCAGCGCGGCCTTGACTTGCGTCTCGCGCAGGCCGGCGCCCTGGTCGACCAACTGCTGCAACGCCTTGTGGTTGGCCTGCACCGCCTTCAGCAGCGCCGCGTCCATGCCGTCGAAGGCCTTGCGCAGCATGGCTTCCACGTCGACCGCCGGGGCCGGGTTCTTGGCCGCGCCGGCCGAGGCCGCCTGCGTCACCGTCTTGATGACCTTGCGCACGTTCTCCAGCGTCAGCTCGCGGCCCTGCAGCGCCTTCAGCGTGGCCTCGGCGACGGTCTTGCGCAGTTTCTCGCCCTGCTTGGCCGAGGCCTCGGCAAACATGTCGATGAGCGCGTCCTGATCGATCCCTGACTTCAGCATGTGGGTCTCCTCGTGTGGGTCGTGGGTCGCGGCGGGCGCCGCAGCGCGATTCTGGATCAACTGGCGCTAGTCGACACTGGGAAAGTGGCAGGCCGCCACATGCCCGGGCGCCAGCTCGCGCAGTTGCGGCGACTCCTCGCGGCAGCGCGCCTGCGCGCGCGGGCAGCGCGGGTGGAAGTGGCAGCCGCGGGGCGGGTGGATGGGGCTCGGTACATCGCCTTCGAGCACGATGCGCTTGCGCTGGATGCTCGGATCGGGGATCGGCACGGCCGACAGCAGCGCCTCGGTGTACGGATGCTTCGGCGCGGCATACAGCTGGCGCGACGGCGCGAGCTCGACGATGCGGCCCAGGTACATCACGGCCACGCGGTGGCTGATGTGCTCGACCACGCTCAGGTCGTGGGCGATGAACACGTAGCTCAGGTTGAACTGCGCGCGCAGGTCTTCCAGCAGGTTGATCACCTGCGCCTGGATCGACACGTCCAGCGCCGACACCGCCTCGTCGCAGACCACCAGCTTCGGGTTGACCGCCAGCGCGCGTGCGATGCCGATGCGCTGGCGCTGGCCGCCTGAGAATTCGTGCGGATAGCGCCGCATGTGGTCGGCCGACAGGCCCACCGTCTGCAGCAGCTGCGCGACGCGCTCGCCGATCTCGCGCGGGTTCTTCGCCAGCTTGTGGATCACCAGCCCCTCGCCGACGATCGCGCCGACGGTCAGGCGCGGGTTCAGACTGGCGAAGGGATCCTGGAAGATGATCTGCATATCGCGCCGCAGCGCGCGCAGCTGTTCGGGCGCCATCGCGCCGACCTCGCGACCCTCGAAGCGCACCTCGCCGGCAGTGGGCTCGATCAGCCGCAGCACGCAGCGGCCGGTGGTGCTCTTGCCGCAGCCCGATTCGCCGACCAGGCCCAGCGTCTCGCCGGCCGCCAGATCGAAGCTGACGCCGTCCACCGCATGCACGTGGTCGACCACGCGGCGCAACAGCCCGCCGCGGATCGGGAAGCGTTTCTTCAGGTTCTTGACCTGCAGCAGCGGCGCGTTCACTGAGCCCCCTTGGCGCTGCGCGCCTTCCCCCCGAGGGGGAGTTCGCGCCTCGGGCGGCCGTGCACGCTCATAGGTCAAGGATGCAGGCCACGCGGTGGCCGCTCGCCGCTTCGCGCAGCGGCGGCGTGGCCTGCAGGCATGCGGCCTTGGCATGCTTGCAGCGCGCGGCGAAGCGGCAGCCTTCGGCCGGCTCGATCAGCTTCGGCACGGTGCCGGGAATGGCTTCGAGGCGCAGCTTGTGCGCGGCCGCCAGGTCGATGCGCGGAATCGAGCGGATCAGCCCCTGCGTGTACGGATGGCGCGGGTGCGCGAACAGCTCGCGCACCGGGGCTTCCTCGACCACCTTGCCGGCGTACATCACGACCACGCGCTGCGCCACTTCGGCGACCACGCCCATGGCATGCGTGATCAGCATCACCGCCATGCCCATCTCGTCCTTCAGCCGCTGCAGCAGGTCGAGGATCTGCGCCTGGATGGTCACGTCCAGCGCGGTGGTCGGCTCGTCGGCGATGAGCAGTTGCGGCTGGCAGGCCAGCGCGATGGCGATCATCACGCGCTGGCGCATGCCGCCGGAGAACTGGTGCGGGTAGTCGCGCACGCGCCGCTCGGGCGTGGGGATGCGCACCAGCTTCAGCATCTGCACCGCACGGTCCAGCGCCGCGCGCCGCGACAGGCCTTCGTGCAGGCGCAGGCTCTCGGCGATCTGCTCGCCGACCGTGAACACCGGGTTCAGGCTGGTCATCGGCTCCTGGAAGATGATCGAGATTTCCTTGGCGCGGATCTTCTGCATCGCCGCCGGCGGCAGCGGCACCAGGTCGCGGCCCTTCCACAGCACCTGGCCGGCGACGATCCTGCCCGGCGGCATGTCGATCAGCTTCAGCACCGTCTTCGCGGTGACGCTCTTGCCGCAGCCCGATTCGCCGACTACGCCCACCGTCTCGCCGCGGTCGATCTGCAAGTCCACGCCGTCGACCGCATGCAGCCAGCCGTCGTCGGTCTTGAAGTGGGTCTTCAAGCCGCGGATGTCGAGCAGCGCCGTCACAGCACCCGCCTCGGGTCGAGCGCGTCGCGCAGCCCGTCGCCGATGAAGCTGATCGACAGCACGGTGACGAAGATCGCCAGCCCCGGGAACAGCGACCAGTGCATGGCGATGTCCAGGTAGTCCTTGGCGTCGAACAGCAGCCGGCCCCAGGTGGGGATGTCGGGCGGGAAGCCCAGGCCGAGGAAGCTCAAGGTGCTTTCCAGGATGATGGCCGCGGCCACGTCGATGGTCGCGGCGACGATCACCGGCCCGAGCGAATTGGGCAGGATGTGGCGCGCCACCACGCGCGGCGTGCTCGCGCCGAGCGCGCGCGCCGCTTCGACGAACTCCTTCTCTCGCAGGCTGAAGAACTGCGCGCGCACCACGCGCGCGGCCGGCATCCAGCGGAAGCCGCCGATGACCAGCACGATGAGCACGAAGATGCCGACCTCGGGGCCGACCAGCGCCTTCAGGCCTTCGCGGAAGAAGAAGATCAGCACCAGCAGCATCGGCAGCTGCGGCAGGCTCAGGAACAGGTCGGTGAGCCACATCAGCGCGGCATCGACCCAGCCGCGCGAGATGCCGGCGATGGCGCCGACGGTGACGCCGGCGACGATGGCCACGAGCATCGACGCCAGGCCCACGGCCAGCGAGATGCGCCCGCCGTAGAGCACGCGCGCCAACAGGTCGCGGCCCAGGTCGTCGGTGCCCAGCGGATGGCGCCAGCTGGGCGGTGCGAGCCGCGCCTGGAAGTCGATGTCGTTGATGCCGACCTTGTAGACCAGCGGGCCGAGCAGCACCGCCAGCACCAGCAGGCCCAGCAGCCACAGGCTCCAGTAGGCCAGCCGATGGCGCTTGAAGCGCCGCCAGGCCTCGGCCCACAGCGAGCCGGCAGCGGCCTGCCGGCCCAGCGGCTCACCGATAGCTGATGCGGGGGTCGAGCCAGCCATAGAGCACGTCGGCCAACAGGTTGAACAGGATCACCAGCACGCTGAGCACGAAGGTCACGGCCATGATCACCGGCGTGTCGTTGCGCAGGATGGCGTCGATCAGCAGCGAGCCGATGCCGGGAATGCGGAAGATCTGCTCGGTGACGATGGCGCCGCCGAAGAGCTGCGGCAACTGCAGCGCCACCAGCGTGACCACCGGGATCAGCGCGTTGCGCAGCGCGTGCTTGACGATCACCACGCGCTCGCTCAAGCCCTTGCTGCGCGCGGTGGCGACGTAGTCGAGCCGGATCACGTCGAGCACCGACGAGCGCACGTAGCGCATCCAGCTGCCGGCCAGCGCCAGCCCCAGCACCGACACCGGCATGATGCTTTGCTTGAAATGTTCCCACCACCAGGCCCAGCCGGTGTCAGGCAGGTCGGCGCGGAAGACGAAGGGCAGCCAGTCGAGCTGGATCGAGAACAGCAGGATGAACAGCAGCCCGGTGAAGAAGGTCGGCAGCGAGAAGCCGATGAAGGCCAGCGTGCTGGCGATGCGGTCGAACCACGAATAGGGCTTGACGGCGGCGAGCACGCCCACCGGCAGCGCCACCCCCAGCGCCAGCACGATCGAGGCGCCGACGATGGCCACCGTCACCGGCAGGCGCTGCCAGATCAGCGTGTCGACGTCGATGCGGCTGACGAAGGAGAAGCCCCACTGGCCCTGCAGCATCGAGCCCAGCCAATGCAGGTAGCGCTGCCACACCGGATCGTCCAGCCCGAGCTGCGCGCGCAGCGCCAGCCGCACCTCGGGCGGCACGTTCGGGTTGGTGGCCAGCTCCTCGAAGGGGTCGCCCGGCGCCAGCGCCAGCACGGTGAACAGCACCAGGCTGATGCCGAGCAGGCTGGGCAGCGCGATCAGCAGCCGGCGCAGCAGATAGTTGCCCACGGCAGCGCCCCGTGCGGTTCAGGCAAGCGGTGTTCAGGCTTCCTTGAACCAGTGCGGCAGCGCCCACAAGTCGTTGTCCCAGCCGGACAGCGGCGCCACCAGCTTCAGCGCAGCGGCCGACGGGCGCGGGCGGAACACCACCGGGATGATGTTGCCGTCGCCGACGACGATCTCGTTCATCTTGATGTACATCGCTGCGCGCTTGACCGGATCCATCTCCGCCTGCGAGGCGGTGTGCAGCTGGTCGTACTCGTCGTTGCGCCAGCGCGAGATGTTGCGCTTGGCCCACTTGTTCTCCTTCTGCGCCAGCTCCCACGAGCAGTACTGCTCCATGAAGGTCTGCGGGTCGGGCTGGGTCATCGTCGTCGTGTACATCTGCATGTCGGCCCAGAACTTCTGGTAGGTGTCCGGATTGGCGAAGTCGCCGCCGAAGAACACCGCCGCCGTCACGCTCTTCAGTTCCAGATCGATGCCCGCCTTGGTGCAGGCATCCTTGACGATGGCCTGCGTCTTCTGCCGCGGCTGGTTGACCGAGGTCTGGTAGACGAACTTCAGCTTGACGTTGCCCTTGGCGCGGATGCCGTCGGCGCCCTTCTTCCAGCCGGCCGCCTCGAGCACCTGGTTCGCCTTGTCGACGTTGAACTCGAACCTGGTCGCCTTGCTGCGATAGCGCTCGGGGTTGTTCAGGAAGTTGGCCGTGGCCACGCCGGTGCGGCCGTAGATGAAGTCCTGCACCGCCTTGCGGTCCACCAGCAGGCCCATCGCCTCGCGCACCGCCTTGTCCTGGAAGGCCGGGTGTTTGCTCTTGATGCTGGCGCGCTCGCCGTCGACCTCGGTCCACGGGTCGGTGGAATTGAGCAGGATGAACTCGATGTTGCCGCCGGCGACGATCGTCACCTTGCCCTTGCCCGAGGCTTCCAGCCGCTTGAGGATCTCGTCCTCGACCTGCAGGTTCCAGGCGTAGTCGTACTCGCCGGTCTGCAGCACCGCGCGCGCCGCGCCGATGGCGTCGCCGCCGCCCTTCATCTCGATGGCGTCGAAATAGGGCCGGTTCGGCTGGTGGTAGTTCGGGTTCAAGGTGCCGCGCAACATGTCGCCGGGCTTGAAGTCGGTGAACTTGTAGGGGCCGGTGCCCACCGGCGCGAGGTTCATCGGCGCCTCGCGCGACTTCGCGCCGCTGTACGGCGCGAACAAATGCTTCGGGATGATCATGCCGTTGGTGCCGACGAAGGGCTCGGCCCAGAACGGCGTCGGCTTCGGGAAGGTGATGCGCACCGTGTGCGCATCGACCTTCTCGACCGTGATGTCCTTGTAGACCGAGATCACCGCCGACGCGGTGGCAGGATCCTTGGCGAACTCCCAGTTGAAGATCACGTCATCGGCGCTGAAGGGCTTGCCGTCGTGCCAGGTGACACCCTGCTTGAGCTTCCAGGTGACGACCTTGCCGTCGGCCGAAACGCTGCCGTTCTGCGGCGACGGCACTTCGGCGGCCAGCACCGGGAACAGGTTGCCGTCGTTGTCCCAGGCCGCCAGCGGCTCGTAGAACATGCGCGAGCCTTCCTGCTCCTTGGTGCCGGTGGCCCAGTACGGGTTCAGGTGCACCGGACCCTGCCACCACAGTAATTTCAGCGTGCCGCCGCCGCCGCGCTTGGCGGGCTTGTAGGCGGGCAGCGTGCTCTGCGCCTGCGCCGCGCCGGCATGCAGCAGCAGCATCGAGGCCATCGGTGCGCTCAGGCCCAGGCCGACCATCCGGTGGATGAAGCTGCGCCGCGGCAGCTTGCCGGTCTTGACGTCTTCGATCAGAGTTCTGAGGCTGCGCTCGTTCATCTGCAAACTCCTGGAATTGGGTCGAATTCACCGTCCAGGGACGAAGCCCTAGCCGGTAGCGGCGAAGTAAATCCCATGCCGGTGCACGAAGCCATCCCCCGAAACCCTAGACCGGCATGCGGGCTTTGCGTTGCACGGTTCATGCCGAACGGCGCCAAGCGGGCCTCCGATACAGTGGCGCCCCCATGAGCCACCGCCTGCGCCTGCGCCCGACGATGCTGTCCGACCTGGACTACGTCACCACCGTCGAGCGCGACAGCCGCAACCTGCCGTTCATCACGCCTTGGGAGCGCACCCAGCACGAAGGCGCGGTGCGCTTCCCGGATTTTCGCCATTTCATCGTCGAGGGCGGCGCGGACGAGGCGGCCATCGGCTTCGTCATCCTGCAGGGCTGCCGCAACCCGCACGGCAGCGTGGAACTGAAGCGGCTGGTGCTGCAGACCAAGGGGCAGGGCTACGGCCGCGCCTGCGTGCGGCTGCTCAAGAGACTGGCATTCCGAGACCTGCATGCGCACCGCTTCTGGCTCGACGTGAAGCAGCTCAACAGCCGCGCGCTGGCGCTGTACGCCAGCGAAGGCTTCGTCGAGGAAGGGCGGCTGCGCGAAAGCGTACGCGTGACTATCGACGGCGCCGACGGCTACGATTCGCTGGTGGTCATGAGCATGCTCGACCGCGAATATCAGGCCCGCCTGGCGCTCGGCCAGGAAGAAGGAGACATCAAATGATCGCCACGATGATGGACGTGCCGCTGTCGCTGAACCACCTGCTGGAGCGCGCCGGAACGATCTTTTCCCGCAACAGCATCGTTTCGCGCCTGCCCGACAAGTCGCTGGTGCGGCACAGCTATGGCGAGTACTACCGGCGCACGCGCGCGCTGGCCTCCGCGCTGCAGCAGCTGGGGCTTCAGCGCGGCGAACGCGTGGCCACGCTGTGCTGGAACCACCATGCGCACCTGGAGGCCTATTTCGGCATCCCGGCGGCCGGCGGCGTGATGCACACGCTGAACCTGCGCCTGGCGGCCGAGGAGATCGGCTGGATCGCCGGCAATGCCAAGGACCGCTTCCTCATCGTCGACGACATCCTGCTGCCGTTGTACAAGCAGTTCGCCGGCCTGCATGCTTTCGAGAAGGTGATCGTGTTCCCGTTCTCCGGCGCGCCGGTGCCGGAGGTCGGGCGCCCGGCCGCCCCAAGCCCGACGCTCCCCCTCGGGGGGGCGGCGCCGGAGGCGTCTTGGGGGTCCGATTTCGTCGACTACGAAAAGATGCTGGCCGGTGCCGACCCCGACGGCTTCGAGTACGCGCCGCATGCCGAGACCGACCCGGTGTCGATGTGCTACACCTCGGGCACCACCGGCCGCGCCAAGGGCGTGGTCTATTCGCACCGTTCCACCGTGCTGCACACGCTGGTGGCCAGCCTGGGCGACTACGTCGGCCTGCGCGGCGCAGACGTGGTGCTGCCGGTGACGCCGATGTTCCATGCCAACAGCTGGGGCGTGCCCTATGCCGCGGTGATGACCGGCGCCAAGCTGGTGTTCCCGGGGCCGCACCTGCACCCCGAAGACCTGCTCGACCTGATGCAGCAGGAGCCGCCGACGCTGTCGCTGGGCGTGCCCACCATCTGGATGAGCCTGATCCAGCTCTACGAGCGTGCGCTGAACGAGCAGCCCGGCCGCTGGGCGCTGCCCAAGGGCATGCGCTCGGTGGTCGGCGGTGCGCCCGTGCCCGAGGCGCTGATCCGCGCCTTCGACCGCCACGGCGTGCGGCTGCTGCAGGGCTGGGGCATGACCGAGACCTCGCCGCTGGGCTCGGTGTCGTACCCGCGGCCCGAGCTGAAGGACGCGAGCCTGGACGAGCGCTACCGCCGCGCGGCGATGGCCGGCGTGCCGGTGCCGCTGGTGGACTTCCGCATCCGCACCGATGACGGCCAGGACGCGCCCTGGGACGGCAAGACCATGGGCGAGGTGCAGGTACGCGGCCCCTTCATCACCGGCAGCTACCACGAGCTGCCGGTGACCGAAGACAGGTTCAGCACCGACCCCTGCGGCGCCGTGTGGCTGCGCACCGGCGACGTGGCGACGATGGACGAACTGGCCTTCCTGCGCATCACCGACCGCACCAAGGACCTGATCAAGTCCGGCGGCGAGTGGATCAGCTCGGTGGACCTGGAGAACGCGCTGATGGCGCATCCGTCGGTGGCCGAGGCCGCGGTGATCTCGATCCCCGACGAAAAATGGAGCGAGCGGCCGCTGGCCTGCATCGCGCTCGGGCCGGGGCAGACGCTCGACGCGCAGGCGCTGAACGCGCACCTGCTGGCGCACGGCTTTGCCAAGTGGCAGTTGCCCGAACGCTACGAAACCATAGCCGCGGTGCCGCGCACCTCCACCGGCAAGTTCTGGAAGCTGAAGCTGCGCCAGACCTTCCCGCGGTGAGAGCGCTCTGGATATACAATTGCGGTTTGTTTATCCAGCACGGAATGCGTCAACCATGCAAGTCTCGAAGTGGGGCAACAGCCTGGCGATCCGCTTGCCCGCGGCGGTGGTGGAGGTGCTGGGGCTGAAGGAGGGCGACCAGATCGAGGTTACCGTGGCCGGCAGCGACCGCCTCGCAATCAAGCGATCGCCCGGCAACCGCGAGATCCTGGAACGGTTGCGCAAGTACCGCGGCCTGATTCCTGCGGACTTCAAGTTCGACCGTCTGGAGGCCTACGGAGACCGTGGGTGAGCGGCGACGCGTTTTTCGACACCAACGTCCCGCTCTACCTGCTCTCGACCGACAGCGCCCGCTGCGCCCGGGCCGAGGATCTGCTGGCCGAAGGCGGCACCATCAGCGTGCAGGTGCTGAACGAGTTTGCCGCCGTGGCCAGGCGCAAGCATGCGCTGCCGTGGCCGGCCATCGAGGATCTGCTCGCCGGCTTGAAGCAGATGTGCCGCGTGCTGCCCTTGACGCTGGCGATGCATGAGCGCGCGATTCGCATCTCCAGGCGCTTCGGACTGCATGTCTACGACTCGACCATCGTCGCCAGCGCGCTCGAAGCCGGTTGCTCCACGCTGTATACGCAAGACCTGCAGCATGGCCAAAGGCTGGAAGGCCTGACCGTGCTCGATCCCTTCAGATGACAGATCCATGACCCGCGAACCCGACCTTTTCGACCCGCCGAGCCCCGATCCCGACGACGCCATCGCGCTGGCGCAGTACGCCGAGCGCGCCTACCTCGAATACGCGCTCAGCGTGGTCAAGGGCCGTGCGCTGCCCGATGTCTGCGATGGGCAAAAGCCGGTGCAGCGCCGCATCCTCTACGCGATGCAGCGCATGGGCCTGGCGTATTCAGGTACAGGTGCCGCGGGCGCGCCCAAGCCGGTGAAGAGCGCGCGCGTCGTCGGCGACGTGCTCGGCCGCTTCCACCCGCACAGCGACCAGGCGGCCTACGACGCGCTGGTCAGGATGGCGCAGGGCTTCAGCCAGCGCTACCCGCTGATCGACGGCCAGGGCAACTTCGGCAGCCGCGACGGCGACGGCGCGGCGGCGATGCGCTACACCGAAGCGCGCTCGAGCCCGATCGCGCGGCTGCTGCTGGATGAGATCGACGAAGGCACGGTCGACTTCGTGCCCAACTACGACGGCTCCACGCAGGAGCCGGCGCTGCTGCCGGCGCGGCTGCCCTTCGTGCTGCTCAACGGCGCCAGCGGCATCGCCGTCGGCCTGGC
>OEIU01001196.1_pt1 | contig 18039 bp, 17 predicted proteins | sample 1539221 | NCBI WGS metagenome assembly OEIU01 (sample SAMN03792071, study PRJEB22550) | activated sludge metagenome | feature: wastewater treatment plant; material: activated sludge; isolation source: Wastewater treatment plant of a petroleum refinery complex | place: Argentina: Zarate | collected...
GCGCCCCGGGTTTGGGGAGCCGGGAGCCCGAGGCCGGGTTCAGCCGGTTCTGGCGCGGGGGGGCCCCCCCGCCGGCGCGGCCGGCCAGGCCCTCGCGAGAGAAACTCGGCGCCCTCACAGGCGCCGGAGCGAGACCTGCTCGATGCGGTGGCTCGCGCCCTTGCGCAGGATGAGGCTCGCCCGCTGGCGGGTCGGCAGGATGTTCTCCTGGAGATTCACGAGATTGATCCGCTCCCACAGTCCCTCGGCGAAGGCGAAGGCTTCCTTCTCCGACAGGCTCGCATAGCGCCGGAAATAGGAGAGCGGATCGCGGAAGGCCGTGTTGCGCAGGCGCATGAAGCGGTGGAGGTACCAGCGGTGCAGGTCCTCCTCGTCGGCGTCGAGATAGATCGAGAAGTCGAAATAATCGGACACATAGGGAATGGCCGCCCCGTCGCGGGGCAGGCGCGCGGGCTGGAGCACGTTCAGCCCTTCCACGATGAGGATGTCCGGCCGCTCGACCAGCGTCACCTCGCCGGGCACGACGTCATAGACGAGATGCGAATAGAGAGGAGCCGCGACCTGCGCCTTGCCCGCCTTGATGTCGTGCAGGAAGCGCAGCAGCCGCTGGATGTCGTAGCTCTCGGGGAAGCCCTTCTTCTGCATGATGCCGAGGCGTTCAAGCTCGGCATTGGGGCGCAGGAAGCCGTCCGTGGTGATGAGATCGACCTTCGGGGTCTTTGGCCAGCGCGCGAGGAGCGCCTTCAGGATGCGGGCCGTAGTCGACTTGCCGACCGCAACGGAGCCTGCGACGCCGATGATGTAGGGCACCTTCCCGTTCCCTCCCACGTGCAGGAAGTTCTGCGTGGCGTGGAACAGGCCCTGGGCCGCTTCGACATAGAGCGCGAGCAGCCGCGAGAGCGGCAGGTAGATCGCCACCACCTCGTCGAGGGAGACCGGATCGTTGAGGGATTGAAGCTGGTTGACCTCCTCCGCACTCAGCGTGAGCGGCGTGTCGGCGCGCAACTGGGCCCATTCGTTGCGGGCGAATTGCAGATAGGGAGAGAGATCGCCGGTTTCGTCGGGCGAGGCGCCGCCTCCCCCCTCTCCGGCGCCGCCCGTCACGGGGCGCTCCGCGCGGCCTTCTCGGCGAGGCCCGATTGTCCCGTGCGGCGGCCGAGCTCGCGCTCGACCTCCGCCAGTTCCACGCCGCCGAGCCGCAGCACCACGAGCAGGTGATAGAGCAGGTCCGCGCTCTCCGCGACGAGGGCCTTGCGGTCCTGCGCCATGGCGGCGATCACGACCTCGACCGCCTCCTCGCCGAGCTTCTTGGCCGCGAGGGGCGGGCCTCCGGCGAGGAGCTTCGCCGTATAGGAGGTATCGGCGGCGGAGGCGCCGCGCGAGGCGACGACGCGCTCGAGATCGGCCAGCGTAAAGCTCACGCGCTGATCCTCATCGGAATGCCGGCGGCGGCCATATGGCGCTTGGCCTCGCCGACCGAATATTCGCCGAAATGGAAGATGGAGGCGGCGAGGACCGCGCTCGCATGGCCGTCCCTCACGCCGGCGACGAGATCGTCGAGTCCGCCGACGCCGCCCGAGGCGACGACCGGGATCGGCACCGCGTCCGAGATCGCCCGGACCAGCTCGATGTCGTAGCCCGAGCGCGTGCCGTCCCGGTCCATCGAGGTGACGAGAAGCTCGCCGGCGCCGCGGCTCGCCATCTCGCGGGCGAAGGCGATCGCGTCGATTCCCGTCTCCCGGCGCCCGCCATGGGTGAAGATCTGCCAGGCGAGGCGCTCGCCGGGCCGGGAGGTCCGCTTCGCGTCGATGGCGACGACGATGCACTGGTCGCCGAATTTCTCGGCCGCCTGGCTGACGAAGGCCCGGTCGTTCACGGCGGCGGTGTTGATCGAGACCTTGTCGGCGCCGGCCAACAGGAGGTTGCGGATGTCCTCGACCTTGCGGATGCCCCCGCCCACGGTCAGCGGCATGAAGCATTCGGCGGCGGTGCGGGCCACGATGTCGAGCAGGATGCCGCGATCCTCGTGGCTCGCCGTGATGTCGAGGAAGCACAATTCGTCCGCGCCGGCGGCGTCATAGGCGCGTGCGGCCTCCACCGGATCGCCGGCATCGCGCAGATCGACAAAGCGGACGCCCTTGACCACGCGGCCGTCCTTGACGTCGAGGCAGGGAATGACACGGACCTTCAACATGGTGCCTTCCTAGAACATTTTCGGGGAGAATGGACACGGCCCGTGCAGGGAAACGAGCGGGAATCCGCAAGATGCGGGCCGCCCCGTCACTCCGTCATCCCCCCGGGGCAAACGTTCAGCCTACCGCGAGGCTCAACTCCTCGGAGGTCTCGCGCAGGCGCTGCGCGGTGAGCCGCGCGATCGTGGTGAGCAAAGCTTGGCCGAGATGGGCCTCCTCGCGCAGCAGCACGTCGAAATCCTCCGCGCTCAGCCCATAGGCATCGACGTCCTCGTCCGCCACGACGTCGGCCGAGCGCGGGCGGCGGTCGAGGAGCCCCATCTCCCCGACCGTGGTGCCGGGCCCGAGCGCCGCGATGCGCCGGCCGTGCTGCGCCCCCGCGGCGCGCACGCTGACCGAGCCGCGCGTCAGGATCCACAGCCGGTCGGCGGGCTCGCCCGCGCGGCACAGGACGTCGCCGGCATTGAACTTGAGCGGCTTCAGCCGCGAGGAGAGAACGGCCAGCTCGCGTTCCGACAGGCCGCTCGCGAGATCGGTCTCGCGGATCGCGAGCCCGGCCCAGGCGAAGGGCGCCCCGTACCGGCGCAAAATGCGGTTCTCGGCATTCTCCAGGGCGGCGTCGAGATCGGGGAAGATGAGCACGTCCGGCTCATCCACGAGCATCTTGCGGAGCAGGTCCTCGTATTTCGGCCCCGGATGGGCGAAGAAGAGCCGGATCTCGTTCTCGCGGCAGCGGCGCGCGATCTGCCGCAGCACCGTCGCTCCCGAGGTGTCGAGATCGGCGACTTGGCCGAGATCGAGCACGATGGTCTCGACCCCGTCGGGCAGGTTCTGGATGGAGGTGGCGAGGTCGTCCGCGTTGCCGAAGAAGAGGACGCCGTCGAGATCGTAGACGACGATGCGCCCGCCATGGGAGGCGAGCACGGCGCAATCGGGCTGGGAGCGGATGCGCTTGGAGGCGATGTGGGGACAGGTGACCTGCCGCCGCACGATCGGCCGGCTCATCTCCATGATGAAGACGAGGCACGAAAGGGCCACGCCGACGAGGGCGCCCAGGATCGGCTGGCCGAGCACCGTCGCGGCCATGACGGCGAGCACGATGGCGGTGTTGCGGCGCGCCCGCGTCCGCACCCGCGGCTCAGCCGAGGAGACGGCGTCCCGCAGCATGGCGAGACACCAGCGGTCCCACATCTTCCAGCCGATGCAGAGCAGCATCGCCGTGAGCACGATGATGGGAATGGCGGAGATGAGCGGGGCCGCGAGGAGAGCCGCGAGAAGGAGGCAGAGCGCCATCGAGATGGTCGAGAGGCGCGTGCGGCCGCCATTCTCGAAGAGGGCCGTCGTCGTCCCGAGCGAGGCGGTCACGGCGATTCCCCCGACCGCCGCCGAAGCGACGCTGGCGAAGCCCTGGCCGGCGAGGTCGCGCCGCGGCGACTGGCGCAGGTCGCACAGGTTCTGGGCCGTGCGCACCGTGAAGGTGAAGTCGAGCATCGCGACCGCCGCCAGGGTCGCCGAGGTCAGGAAGAGCGTCTGGAGGATATGGAGGTCCCGCAGGGCCTCGCTCATGCTCGCCCAGTCGATCGCGAGCCCGAGGGTCGCCTGCCGCAGGGAGAGAGCCCCGATCGTCCTGCCGAGATCGAGCCCGGGCCAGAGACCGTCCAGCGCGTGCCAGGCGAGCGTGCCCACGCCGAGCCCGACCATCATCGCCGGGATGCGCGGGGCGAAGGTGTCCGAAACGCGGATCACCACGACGATCGCGATGCCGAACAAGGCCATCACGGGATGGGGCAGCGCCCCGTGCCTGAAGGCTGCCCAAAGCTCGCCCGGCCCTGTCAGTTCGAAGAAGCGCGGGGATTGCTGCACGAAGGTGCGAACCGCGAGGCCCGTCACGAACCCGGCCAGGACCGGATAGGGCGTGAACTTGACGATGCGCACGAAGCCGGACCAGGCGAAGAGCGCCTGCCACAGCCCCGCGAGCAGGACCGAGAGGGGCGCCACGGCCAGCGCCTTGCCGACGTTCCCGTCGAAGAAGCCGACGAGGGTGGCGATGAAGCTCGCCTGGATCAGCGCCAGGGGCGCCGAGGGGACGTTGACGATGAAGGAGGAGGTGCGCGTGAGGGCGCCGGCGAGCCCGCCGACCACCGCGCAGAGGATTCCCGTCGCAGCCCCCGCCGCGACATGATCGGGCCCGAGGGTGCCGAAGGCGAGGACACCGGCCGAGACGGAGAACGGCAGGGTCAGGAGGGCGCCGATCGCCCCCGCGCCGACCTCGCGGGCCAGCGTTTCCTTCGCCGGATACCGGGCCCGCTCCTGCCGCGCCGCCGCGACCGCCTGCGCCGCCTCGACATGGGCCGTCGCCCCGATCGAGACCTCAGAGACCGGCATTCTCTCTCTCGGGCGTCATGGCTCCAGGTGGAACTTCCCGATATTCCTGTGCTCGGCCCTGATGCGGCGCACCGTGCCGGTCACCGAGCGGTAGACGATCGTGTCGGTCTCGACATGGCCGCCCTTGAAGCGGACGCCGTGGAGCAACGCCCCGTCCGTCACGCCCGTCGCCGCGACGACGACGTCGCCGCGGGCGAGGTCGTTGAGATCGTATTTCCGGTCGGGATCGGTCACGCCCATCTTCTTGGCGCGCTCGCGTTTCTCGGGTGTGTCGAGGATCAGCCGCCCCTGCATCTGGCCACCGATGCAGCGCAGCGCGCCCGCCGCGATGACGCCTTCCGGCGCCGCGCCGATGCCCAGGTAGAGATCGATCCCGGTCTCGTCCGGCATGGTCGTGAAGATCACGCCCATGATGTCGCCGTCCGTGATCAGGCGGATGCCGCAGCCGAGGCTGCGGACCTTCTGGATCAGCTCCTGGTGGCGGGGACGCTCGAGGATGAGGACCGTGATATCCTTCGGCTCGACGCCCTTGGCCGCGGCGACGGCGCGGATATTCTCCTCCGGCGAGCGGTCGAGATCGACGACGCCCTTCGGATAGCCGGGGCCGACGGCGATCTTCTCCATATAGACGTCGGGCGCCGCGAGCAGCGTGCCGCCCTCCGCCATCGCCATCACGGCGATCGAGCCCGGCATGTCCTTGGCGCAGAGGGTGGTCCCCTCCAGGGGATCGACCGCGATGTCGACCTTGGGGCCCTCCCCCGTGCCGACCCGCTCGCCGATGAAGAGCATGGGCGCCTCGTCGCGTTCGCCCTCGCCGATCACGACCGTGCCGTCGATCGGCAGCGTGTTCAGCTCGCGCCGCATGGCGTCGACCGCCGCCTTGTCGGCCGCCTTCTCCTGCCCCCGCCCGCGCAGCAGCGAGGCGGCGACGGCCGCGCGCTCGGTCACCCTCACCAGTTCGAGGGTCAGGATGCGCTCGAGAAGTTGGCTGGGCTGAGCGGCCTTGTCGTTCGCCATGATGTTCCCCCTCTCAATCGCGCTCGATTCGGATCACCTGCGGCGGCTCTGCCAGCAGTCCGTCCGCGGCCATCTCGCCGAGCGCCTGCCGGATCGCCGCCTCCGTCGCCTCGTAGGTGATGAGGACGATGGGGACGGGCTCCCCCGAGCGCCCGAGCTTGTCGCGGTCGGCACCGGGCGGACGCTTTTGCAGGATCGATTCCAGCGAGATGTCGGCTTCCGCCATGCGGCTCGCGACGCCCGCGGCGACGCCGGGACGGTCATGCACCGTCACGCGGACGTAATAGCCGCCCTTGTGGCGCTGCATCGGCGCCCGCTCGGCCCGCTCCAGCCCCGCGACCGGCCGGCCGAAGGGCGCGCCGAAAGTCCCCGCCGCAACATCGGCGATGTCCGAGACGACCGCCGAGGCGGTGGCAGAGCCGCCCGCGCCCGGCCCGACGAGGGTCAATTCGCCGACCGCATCGGCATCGACGGTGACGGCGTTGGTGACGCCCATCACCTGCGCCACAGGCGAGGTCTTGTGCACCATGGTCGGATGGACGCGCTGCTCGATCCCGGCATCGCCGACCCGCTCGGCGACGCCGAGCAGCTTGATGCGGAAGCCCAGTTCGTCGGCCATCCTCAGGTCGAGCGGCGTAATGGAGGAGATACCCTCGACATAGATCGCCTCCGAATCGATCGCGCTGCCGAAGGCGAGCGAGGTCAGGATGGCGAGCTTGTGGGCGGTGTCGTAGCCCTCGACGTCGAAGGTCGGATCGGCCTCCGCATAGCCGAGCTGCTGCGCCGCCGCGAGGCATTCGGCGAAGCTCGACCCCTCCTGCTCCATGCGCGAGAGGATGTAGTTGCAGGTGCCGTTGAGGATTCCGTAGATGCGGGCGATGCCGTTGCCGGCGAGCGATTCCCGCAAGGTCTTCACGATCGGGATGCCGCCGGCCGAGGACGCCTCGAAGGCGAGCGCCCGCCCCTTCGCCTCCGCCGCGGCGGCGAGGGCGAGGCCGTGCTTCGCGAGGAGCGCCTTGTTGGCGGTGACGACGTGCTTGCCGGCGCCGAGCGCCGCCTCCACGGCCGCCCGAGCCGGCCCCTCCTCGCCGCCGATCAGCTCGACGAGGCAATCGATCTCGTCGGAGACGGCCAGGGCCGCCGGATCGTCGAACCAGCGATAGGCGGAGAGGTCGCGGCCGCGATCGCGCGTCCGGTCGCGGGCGCTGACGGCGGTGACCACGACGGGACGGCCGGCGCGCCCGGCGACCTGCGCCGCGCGACGGGACAGAATGTCGAGAACCGCCGCCCCGACCGTGCCGAGGCCGGCGATCCCGACCCTCAACGGTGGCTGCATGAAGGCATCCTCGGGAAGACGGGCCGCCCTCTTAGAGCATGAAGCCGAAAAGGGGAATTCGGTTTTCCGCGAAGGCGGCCCGCGTTCAGCCCGGCCGGGTATGGCGCGCGACGAAGCGGGCGATGGGCGGCCCGGTCAGAATCACGACCAGGACGCGGAGCACTTGCAGCGCCATCACGAAGGGCGTGTCGGCTCCGCCCGCGAGCGCGATGATCGCCACCGTGTCGATGCCGCCTGGGCTCGTGGCGAGGAAGGCGGTGAGGGGGGCGATGCCGCCGAGCACGACCATGACCCAGGCCGCGAGCCCGCACAGGGCGACGATGGCGAGAGCGGAGCCCATCATCTCCGGCAGCGCCCGCATCGAGCGGATCAGCGAGCCGCGCTCGAACTGAAGGCCGATCGCCCATCCGATCAGGGCATAGGCCGCCGCGAGCAGCGAAGCCGGCACGGCGAGATGGACCGGGGTCAGCGCATTGACCAGCGCCCCGATGCCGAGAGGCACCAGCAGGCTGCCCGCGGGAATGCGCAGGCGCCGGCCGAGCCAGGATCCTCCCAGTGCGATCGCGAGGGCGGCGGCCACGCCCAATACGAAGACGGGGGACAATGCTGGAACCTTCCGGGCCGCGACGGGGGCCAGAGGCGTGTCGATCAGAAGCCGCGAGATGAGCGAGGCGGCGATCACGACGATGATGACCCGCACATATTGCATGGTCGCGACGAGGCGGGGATCGGCGCCGTGCTCGTGCGCGAGGGCCGCCATGACGGAGGCCGCGCCGGCCGAGGTGCCCCAGGCCGCCGTCGAGCCCGGCAGCGTCCCGAACCGCGCGAGCGCCAGGCCGACCGAGGTGCTGGCGGCGACCGTGGACGAGACGCCGAACAGCATTTCCGGCCAGTCGCGCACCACCTCCGCCACGACCTCCGGCGTCACCGAGCCGGCGAGGAGGCAGCCGACGACCCCCTGGGCCGAGGAGAACAGCGCGCGGGAGACGCGGACCGGCGAGCCGGCGAGGCCCACGCCGATGGCCGCGATCATGGGCCCCATCAGGATCGCGGCCGGAACCGATGCCGCGTTCAGCCCCCAGGCCAGAAGGAAGGACAGGGCCGCGAGGCCGATCCAGGTGAGCACGTGGCGGGGGAGCGGGGGCAAGGGTCAGGTTCCCGGTCGGCTCCGGCCGGAGCCGGCGGCCCGGAGAGGAACGATCACGAAGAGACAGGGGAGACAGGCAAGAAAAAAGCCGCTCTGCGGCGGCTCGGGCGAGCCGTGGCCGAAGGGGCCACGGCGCGAAAAGCGGAAAGGCTCAGAAGAGGCCCAGCACGATGCAGGCCATGAGCGCCAGCGAAAGACAGACGGCACCGACCTGCACGCCCGGCCACCATGCACGCTTCAAGATCACGTCCATCGCCGCCTCCTGGTCCGTACCGTAAACGCGACGTTACCATTCCGGTTTCCCGCTGCAAGCGAGATTTGTTGCTGCGCTGCGACGCGGCTCGAAACACTAGTGAAACATTTACCATCCGCCTCGCCTTAACCCGTTGACAATCCTCATGCTGCGCCGCAATGCCGATTGTGTCAGGGCGGCGGCGACAATGCGGCCTCCACGAAGGCGGCGACATCGAGCGCGCGAGCGTCCCGGCCGAAAGGCGCGACCACCTGGATCCCGACCGGGAACCCGTCCGTCCCGCTCAGCCCCGGGACGTTGACGCAGGGGGTTCCGAGCAGGGTCCATAGCCGGTTGTAGCGCGCATCCCCCGTCGTCCCGAGATCGAGCCTCGGCGCGATGCCCGGCGCGGCATAGGTCAGGATCGCATCGACATCCCCGAAGAGATCCCGCGCCTCGTGCCGCGCCTGACGCGCCACGCGCCGCGCCTCGTCATATTCCGCCGGCCGAAGGCGCGAGCCGCGATCGAGCATGGCCCGGAGCTTGGGCGGCATCCCCTCCCCCTCGTGCTCGTGCTCCCAGGCGAGCGAGACCGCCGCCTCGAAATCATTGATCGTCGCATGCGCCGCCCATCCCTCGCGGAGGCCGGAGGACGGGGACAGGTCGATGACCGCGGCGCCGGCGCGCTCGCAGCGCGCGATCGCCTCGTCGAGGGCGGCGACCCCGTCCGATTCGGCCTCGCCGGCAAAATCCTGACGGACGATTCCTAGGCGGGGGGCCGTCCGTTCCTCTTCCCGGGAGGGGCGTCCGGTGACGGCCTCGAAAGCCGCCGCGAGATCCTCGACGCGGGCGGCGAAGAGCCCGAGGGTGTCCAGCGTCCACGCCTGGCATTTGACCCCGACGGTCGGAATCAGCCGGAACGAAGGCTTGATCGCCGCCGCGCCGCAGAAGGAGGCCGGGCGGATCACGGATCCCCCCGTCTGCGTGCCGAGCGCCAGCGGCACCATGCCGGCGCCGACCGCCGCCGCCGAGCCCGCCGAGGAGCCGCCCGGCGTGCGGCCGGGCCCCTGCGGGTTCAGCGTCGCGGTCGGATCGGAGGAGGCATAGGCGGTGGTCGTGGTCTTGCCGACGAGGGTCGCCCCGGCCCGGCGCAAGGCGCAGACGACCGCCGCATCCGCCCGGGGACGCCAGCCGCGACAGGAGGCCGAGCCCATTTCGGTCGGCATGTCGGCGGTGTCGATGATGTCCTTGACCGCGACGGCGATGCCGGCGAGCGGCCCCTGCCGGGCCGCCCGCGGCTCGTTTGCCAGATGGGCGAAGGCGCGAAGGCCCGGCTCGCGGGCGGCGATCGCCTCGCGCGCGAGATCGAGGGCGCCTTGCGGCGTCAGGGCGCCCTGGCGGATGCGGGACCGGAGATCGACGAGCGAGAGCATGATTCCGGTCTAGAGGCTGTCATGAACCCCGGACAAGGGCCGGGCGGCCCGATTCGGGGCAGGCGCCGCCCGGAGAGGTTGACATGCCGTTAACCCGGCCGGGGGCATTTTCGGCGCATGCGTCGTGCCTATGTTGCGTGTCTGGGCCTCGCGCTGATCGTCGCCGGTCTCGTGGGTTGCGGACGCTTCTCGTTCCAGAGCCGGGAAGCCTGGCGCCGGCAGGCCGAGGAAACCTGCCTCGCCTCCCACCTCGTCCGGCCGAGCGCCTACATGTCCTTCTCCGCCCAAGAGATCGACGGCCCCGGCATCTGCGGCATCACCTATCCGATCCGCGCGAGCGCCTTCGCCGGAGGCTCGGTCGGGCTCACGAACCGCCTCACCCTCGGCTGCCCGATCATCCCCTCGATCGACGTCTGGCTGGACCGCGTCGTCCAGCCGGCGGCCACGCTTTATCTCGGCCAGCGCGTCGTGGACCTGCGGGCGGGCTCCTATTCCTGCCGGCCGCGCAACAACCAGTCGGGCGCCAAATATTCCGAGCACAGCTTCGGCAACGCGCTCGACGTGATGGCCTTCCGCCTGGAGGACGGGAGGGAGGTCGCGGTCAAGACCGGCTGGCGCGGCGCGCAGGAGGAGCAGGATTTCCTGCGCGAGGTCTTCGTCGGCGCCTGCCCCTATTTCACGACGGTGCTCGGGCCGGGCTCGGACGTCTTCCATTACGACCATCTCCACCTCGACCTCGCCCGCCACGATCCGGCCCAGAAGCGCCACATCTGCCGGCCGGTCATCAAGTTCGAGCCGCGCCTTCCTCCGGCAGGATGAAGCCGCGCCGATCGGAAGCGAGTGTTGCAGCCCCGCCATTGTGGCGGGGGCGGCGGGGGGGGCTGGTCGCCTCCCCCATCGCGGCTGGCTCATGCGGCGTGTTTTTTTCGCATTCCGCTGCCCCGCCCCCCCTCTCGCCCCCGCGGCGCGGGCTTCCGAGATCGTGCCCTCCGAAAAGCGCGTCATCCCCTATACCGCCGACCTGCCGACCTGCGGCGATCCCGAGGTCCTCGCCTTCATCACCTCGCGCTTCTCCGAGCGGGAGGCGAAGTTCTGGGGCTCCGACCTGACCCTCGTCGAATACAGCCACATCAAGCCGCTCGCCTGGCGCCCCTGGGGGCTCGACACCATCCCGCGCCGCTATTGCTACGCCAAGGTGCTGACCTCCCGGGGAAGCTGGCACCGGGTCGATTATTCGGTGCGCGAGGATCTCGGCTTCCTCGGCGTCGGCTGGGGGGTCGAATGGTGCGTGCTGGGGCTCGACCGCAATTTCGCCGATTCGCCCTCGTGCCGCATGGCCCGGCCGTGAGGGCGGCGCGCGCCGCCCTCGCCTGCCTCGCCCTCGCGGCCGTCTTCCTCGCCGGGCCCGCCCTTGCGCAGCGGGGCGGCGGCACGCCGGGGGAGTTCGATTTCTACGTCCTCGCCTTGTCCTGGTCGCCGAACTATTGCGAGGCGCGGGGCGACAGCCGCGGCTCGCCCCAATGCGAGCCCGGCCGCAATCTCGGCTTCGTGGTGCACGGCCTGTGGCCGCAATATGAGCGGGGCTACCCTTCCAATTGCGGCGGCAACCGCTCGGCGCCGCGCTACGCGCTCGACGAGGCGAAGGGCGTCTTTCCCGACGAGGGCCTCGCCCGCCACGAATGGCGCCAGCACGGCACCTGCTCGGGCCTTCCCCCGAGCGCCTATTTCCGGGCCGTCCGCACGGCCCGCGACAAGGTGCGGATCCCCGAGGCGATGGCGGCGCTCGACCGCGACAGCCGCACCACCCCGCAGGCGATCGAACGCGCCTTCTCCGAGGCCAATCCCGGCCTGCGCCCGGACATGATCTCGGTGCAATGCAGTCGCGGCGCCTTGAAGGAGGTGCGGATCTGCCTGACGCGCGACCTGCGCACCTTCACGAGCTGCCCCGAGATCGACCGGCGCGCCTGCCGTTTCGGCCCCATCCGGGTGAGCGCGCCGCGCTGACCCCGCCGGGCCCCTCCCCTGCCGGCGCCATGTGGCATAGAAACCCGCAGCATGCTCTAGTGATGGCCTGATCCTGCCGTTGCGATGGCTTTGAGATACATGCCGTAGCTGTTGTTCATCCGGCTTCCTTCGCGCAGAAGCTCTTCGGTCGAGATGAAACCCTGGCGCCAGGCCACCTCCTCGGGGCAGGCGATCTTGAGTCCCTGACGGCGCTCGATGGTGCGCACGAAGGCGGAAGCCTCGTGCATGGCGTCGACCGTCCCGGTATCGAGCCACGCCGTGCCGCGCGGCAGGACCTCGACCCGCAGCGTTCCCTTCTCCAGGTAATGCGCATTCACCGAGGTGATCTCGACCTCTCCGCGGGCCGAGGGCTTCACGCCCCGCGCGATCTCGACCACGTTCTCATCGTAGAAATAGAGGCCCGTCACGGCGAGGTCGCTCTTGGGCTCCTGCGGCTTCTCCTCGATCGACAGGGCCTTGCCCTCGGCATCGACTTCCACCACGCCGAATTCGCGCCCGTCCGCCACCCGGTAGCCGAACACGACGGCGCCCGAGGCAAGCGAGGCGGCGCGTTCGAGCTGGGCGGTCAGGCCCGCGCCGTAGAAGATGTTGTCGCCGAGAGCGAGGGCGCATTTCCGGCCCGCCACGAAATCCTCCCCGATCAGGAAAGCCTGCGCCAGCCCCTTGGGCTCCGGCTGCTCGGCATAGGAGACCGAGACGCCCCATTGCGTTCCGTCGCCGAGAAGGTCCCGGTAGAGCGGCAGGTGATGGGGGGTCGAGATGATCAGGAATTCGCGGATGCCCGCCAGCATCAGCGTCGTCAGCGGATGATAGATGAGCGGCTTGTCGTAGATCGGGAGGAGCTGCTTCGAGACCGCGCGCGTCATCGGATAAAGCCGGGAGCCGAGCCCTCCGGCGAGAATGATGCCCTTCTTGACCACGGCGTGACTCCTGACGATCGGCGATGAGAGGCTGTTGGGACAACGCGACGGGGCCCGGGCCCCTTTCGCGATACGATTCCGCAGACTTGGCGGCGAGGGATCCTTTCTATCCGGGCGCCCCGCCCGTCTCGTCGAGCGCGACGCTCAGCGAACGGCGCCAGGGCGGGGGCTCGATCCCGTATTCCCGGCGCAGCTTTTCGGTGGAAAGGCGCGAATTGGCGGGACGTCTCGCCGGCGTCGGATACTCTGCCGTCGTGATGGGCACGATCCGGGCCGCCCGGAAGCCGCGAGCCGCCGCGCCCTCCATGATGGCGGCGGCGAAATCGGCCCAGCTCGCCTCGCCCGCGCCCACGAAGTGGAACGTGCCCGCCGGCGCGTCCGGCTCCCTGGCGAGCCGCAGCGCGATCGTGCGCACGGCGCCGGCGAGATCGGCCGCGAAGGTCGGGCAGCCGCGCTGGTCGGCGACGACGCGCAGCTCCTCGCGCTCCGCCCCGAGGCGCAGCATGGTCTTGAGGAAATTGGCGCGGTGGGGAGAGACCACCCAGGCGGTCCGCAGGACGACATGGCGGGGATTCGCGGTCCTGACCGCCTGCTCCCCGCCCTCCTTCGAGGCGCCGTAGACGCTGATCGGCCCGACCGGATCGTCCTCGCGATAGGGCTCGGGCTTGTCGCCCGCGAAGACGTAGTCGGTCGAGAGATGCACGATGGGCGCGCCCGCCCCGGCCGCCGCCTTGGCCAGGATCGCCGGGGCGAGGGCGTTGGCGGCCCAGGCCGCCGCGACCTCGCTCTCGGCCTTGTCGACCGCCGTATAGGCGCCGCAGGAGATCACCGCGTCCCAGCGGCGCGAGGCCATGACGCGGGCGACCGAGACCGGATCGACGAGGTCGAGCTCGGCCCGCGCCGGGGCGTGGAGGCGAACCTCCCCGGGCCAGGGCTGCCGCAGCAGCTCGATCCCGACCTGTCCCGTGCCGCCCGTGACGAGGATGTCCATCTTCAGCCCTTGGCCTCGAGTCCGAGGCGCTCGCCGCCGTACTGGCCGGCCTGGATCGCCCGCCACCAGGGCTCGTTGGCGAGATACCATGCGACGGTCTTGGCGAGGCCGGTCTCGAAGGTCTCGCGCGGCTCCCAGCCCAGCTCGCGCTTCAGCTTGGCCGCGTCGATCGCGTAGCGCATGTCGTGGCCGGGCCGGTCCGCGACATAGCCGATCTGGTCCGCATAGGGCTTGCCGTCGGGGCGCGGGCGCAGCCTGTCGAGGAGGCCGCAGACCTGGCGCACCACCTCGATATTGGTCCGCTCCGAATTGCCGCCGACATTGTAGGTCTCGCCGGGCGTCCCGGCCTCGAAGACCCGCCGGATGGCGCGCACGTGATCCTCGACGAAGAGCCAGTCGCGGACGTTCTCGCCGCGGCCGTAGACCGGCAGGGTCTCGCCCGCGAGCGCCTTCACGATCATCAGCGGGATCAGCTTTTCCGGGAAGTGGTAGGGGCCGTAATTGTTGGAGCAGTTCGTCACCACGGCCGGCAGGCCGTAGGTGTGGAACCAGGCCCGCACGAGATGGTCCGAGCCCGCCTTCGAGGCCGAATAGGGCGAGCGCGGATCGTAGGGGGTCTCCTCGACGAAGAAGCCTTCCGGGCCGAGCGAGCCGAAGACCTCGTCCGTCGAGACGTGGTGGAAGCGGAAGCTGCCCTGCCGGCCGCGATCCAGGCCCTTCCAGTGCCGCGTCGCGGCCCGGAGCATGCGGTAGGTGCCGACGATGTTCGTCTCGATGAAGGCGTCCGGGCCGTCGATCGAGCGGTCGACATGGCTCTCGGCCGCCAGATGCACGACGACGTCCGGGTCGAAGCGCGCGAAGATGCCGGCGATCGCCTGCGCGTCGCAGATATCGGCGCGGACGAACTCGTATCGCTCGCTGTCCGCGACCGAGGCGACCGACGAGAGCGTGCCCGCATAGGTCAGCTTGTCGAGGTTCAGCACCCGATAGTCGCTTTCCCCGATGAGATGGCGGACGAGGGCGGAGCCGATGAAGCCGGCGCCTCCCGTCACGAGCACGCGCGACGTCAATCGAACCTCCAGGTCATCCAAGCTTGCGATCAGTCGAGCGTGGCCGCAAGCGGCTCGCCGTCATACGGGAAGGGGCTGTCGAACTCCGCCAGCGAGGGCAGAGACCTGTCCTTGTCGGAGAGGACGGGGCCGGCCGGCGGCAGCGGCCAGTCGATCCCGACGCTGTCCCAGCGGATCCCGCCGTCATTCGCCGGGGCATAGTCGTCCGTCACCTTGTAGACGACCTCGGTATCGGGCTCGAGGGTCACGAAGGCATGCGCGAAGCCGGCCGGGATCCACAGCTGGTGGCCGCTTGCGGCCGACAGCTCCGCGCCGAGCCATTTGCCGTAGGTGGGCGAGCCGCGCCGGATATCGAGGGCGTAGTCCATGACGCGGCCCGCGACGCAGCGCACGAGCTTGCCCTGCGCATGGGGCGGGGTCTGGAAATGCAGGCCCCGCAGCGTGCCGACGGCGCGGGACAGGGAATGGTTGTCCTGCACGAACTCGGCTTCGATTCCGAGCGCCGCCAGCGCGCGCCGGCTCCAGGTCTCCATGAACCAGCCGCGCTCGTCCCCGAACCGGCGTGGCTTGATCAGCATGATTCGCGACAAGGACAACCCCGCATAGCGCGATCGGGCTTACGAGCCCGCGCGTATATCTCCTGGCCGAGGCGGAGCGCAAACCGGGGCGGCCTTGCGGGCTCGCCGTGGCCCATCCTCCTCAACCGGCGCGTCCGACCCCGGTATAGGCGAAACCGTGCCTCGCCATGTCCTGCGGCCGGTAGACGTTGCGCAGGTCGACGACGACGTTTCCCGCCATGGCCGCCTTGATCCGGCGAAGATCGAGGGCGCGGAACGAATCCCATTCGGTCATCAGGACCAGCGCCTCGGCCCCCTGCGCGCAGGCATAGGCGTCCTTGGCATATTCGACGTCGTCCAGGAGGGCCCGGGCATTCTCCATCCCCTCCGGGTCGAAGGCCTGGATCGCCGCGCCCGCATCCTGGAGGGCGCGGATGATGGCGAGGGCGGGAGCCTCGCGCATGTCGTCGGTATTGGGCTTGAAGGTGAGGCCGAGGATCGCGATCCTCTTGCCGCGCACCGAGCCGCCGCAGGCCGCGAGGATCTTGCGGGCCATGGTCGTGCGCCGCTGCTCGTTGACCGCCACGACCGTCTCCACGAGCCGCAGCGGCGAGCCGTGGTTCTGCGCCGTCCGCGCGAGCGCCAGCGTGTCCTTGGGAAAGCACGATCCGCCATAGCCCGGCCCGGCATGCAGGAACTTGCGCCCGATGCGGTTGTCGAGCCCGATCCCGCGCGCCACGTCCTGCACGTCGGCGCCCACCTGCTCGCAGAGATCGGCGATCTCGTTGATGAAGGTGATCTTGAGCGCCAGGAAGGCATTGGCGGCATATTTGGTCAGCTCCGCCGTCCGCCGCCCGGTGGTCAGGACCGGCGCGGCGTTGAGATAGAGCGGACGATAAAGCTCCGCCACGAGCCGCGCGCCGCGCTCGTCCTCGGCCCCGATCAGGATCCGGTCGGGTCGCTTGAAATCCTCGATCGCCGCGCCCTCGCGCAGGAATTCGGGATTGGAGACGACCGAGAACTCCGCCTGCGGGCGCTCCTCCCGGATGATCCGGTCGACCTCGTCGCCCGTCCCGACGGGGACCGTCGACTTGGTCACCACCACCGTATAGCCCTCGAGCGCCGCCGCGATCTCGCGCGCCGCCCCGTAGACATAGGAGAGGTCGGCGAAGCCGTCGCCCCGGCGCGACGGCGTGCCGACCGCGATGAACACCGCATCCGCCCCCGGCACCGCCCCCGCGAGGTCGGTCGAGAAGGACAGCCGCCCCGCCTGCGCATTCGTCGCCACGATCTCCTCCAGGCCCGGCTCGAAGATCGGGATCTCCCCGGCCCTCAGCGCCTCGACCCGGGCCGGGTCCTTATCCACGCACACCACCTCGTGGCCGAAATCCGCAAAACAGGCTCCGGAGACCAGCCCCACATAGCCCGCCCCCACCATCGTGATCCGCAATGCCCATGCTCCCTGCCGGCCGCGCCGTCATATGCGACGAAGCCGCCTTCACGTCGAGCAGGGCTCGAAGCGCCGGTTCGTCCCGCGCGGGAAGGGCTCGTTAACGCGCCGTTTTCCATGGCGGAGTCACTACAACAGCAGCAGTCGCCGCGGATTCTGACCATCATGGAAGCCATGCGTCCAACCACGAAGCGTCCGATCGTCATCGAGAATCAGGAAGTCGAATCGACAACGGCGAATGTCGCGTTTCTCGCAAAGCAAGGCCGTTCGAGCCTGTCGCAGGCCGAGGGGACGAAAATGCGGCCCGTCACCACCCCGGTATTCGACCCTCAGGCACAGCCGTCGCAGCCCGCCGACGTGCCGCCCTGGTTCACGGCATTCGATCTCGCCGCGAATACGCGGTTCACGCGCACCCCCGACCATGTGCGGCGGCGGCAGGCGGGCGAACTCGCCGCGATCGCGCCCCTTCGCACCCCGGCGGCCGGCTCGGACATGACGGCGGAGCCGGCGCCTCGGCACGATCGCCGCCTGGACGAGGCGTCCGAGGATCGCGACGCGCCGCCGGCATCCCAGGGGATCGACGCGCCTCGCGGGCATCCGGGAGACTTGCCCGAAGCGATCCTGGCCGATGAGCCCGATCCCTGGCTCGACCAGGGTGAGGCGGAACCGGAGGAGAGCGACGAGGACGATATCGCGGAGTTCGTGGCTTCGCTGACGGGTCCGCCGCGCCTGCCGTTCCTCGGCTACGGCGCGGTGACCCTCACCGCGCAGCTGACGTGGCGGTCGATGCGCCGCCCGCGCGACCGCTCCCGTCCGCACCCGGTGGAGCAGGACGAGCGTCCCGACGACGAGCTTCCGCCGCCGGATCGGGCGCCGTCATGCGGGAGCGCGGCCGTCGCGATACCCGCGCCCGCGCCCTGCCGGGCGGAATGCGAGGAATACAGCCTCCCGCCGCTCGACCTCCTGGCCGAGGCGATGATCGGCGAGCCCACCTACGAGGCTTCGGCGGAATACCTCGACCGCAGCTCGGTCACCTTGCAGCAGACGCTGCACGATTTCGGCGTGCGCGGCGAGGTCATCGACGCCAATCCCGGCCCGGTCGTGACCCTGTACGAGTTCGAGCCGGCGCCCGGGACCAAGGCGAGCCGCGTCATCGGCCTGTCGAACGACGTCGCCCGCTCGATGTCGGCGGTCTCGGCCCGTATCGCCGTGGTGCCGGGACGAAACGTCATCGGCATCGAGCTGCCGAACCAGAAGCGCGAGACGGTCTTCCTGCGCGAGCTG
>OEIU01001197.1_pt1 | contig 18033 bp, 15 predicted proteins | sample 1539221 | NCBI WGS metagenome assembly OEIU01 (sample SAMN03792071, study PRJEB22550) | activated sludge metagenome | feature: wastewater treatment plant; material: activated sludge; isolation source: Wastewater treatment plant of a petroleum refinery complex | place: Argentina: Zarate | collected...
AACCTTGCGGCCGTACTCCCCAGGCGGTCAACTTCACGCGTTAGCTTCGTTACTGAGAAAGTTAATCCCCAACAACCAGTTGACATCGTTTAGGGCGTGGACTACCAGGGTATCTAATCCTGTTTGCTCCCCACGCTTTCGTGCATGAGCGTCAGTGTCATCCCAGGAGGCTGCCTTCGCCATCGGTGTTCCTCCGCATCTCTACGCATTTCACTGCTACACGCGGAATTCCACCTCCCTCTGACACACTCTAGCCCTGCAGTCACGAATGCAGTTCCCAGGTTAAGCCCGGGGATTTCACATCGGTCTTACAAAACCGCCTGCGCACGCTTTACGCCCAGTAATTCCGATTAACGCTCGCACCCTACGTATTACCGCGGCTGCTGGCACGTAGTTAGCCGGTGCTTATTCTTCCGGTACCGTCATCCCGTCCGGGTATTAGCCAGACGGATTTCTTTCCGGACAAAAGTGCTTTACAACCCGAAGGCCTTCTTCACACACGCGGCATTGCTGGATCAGGCTTGCGCCCATTGTCCAAAATTCCCCACTGCTGCCTCCCGTAGGAGTCTGGGCCGTGTCTCAGTCCCAGTGTGACTGGTCGTCCTCTCAGACCAGTTACGGATCGTCGCCTTGGTAGGCCATTACCCCACCAACAAGCTAATCCGACATCGGCCGCTCCAATAGCGCGAGGCCTTTCGGTCCCCCGCTTTCTACCTCAGTACGTATGCGGTATTAATCCGGCTTTCGCCGGGCTATCCCCCACTACTGGGCACGTTCCGATGCATTACTCACCCGTTCGCCACTCGCCACCAGGGTTGCCCCCGTGCTGCCGTTCGACTTGCATGTGTAAGGCATGCCGCCAGCGTTCAATCTGAGCCAGGATCAAACTCTTTAGTTCGATCTTTTGGTTGGCCTGTTGCCAGGCCTGCTCAACGGAATCGACATTCATTGGTTTGACCCAATGGATATCTGTTTACCGTGTGAGCGTTCGATTTTCCGAGATCCGCACCGGAACGAGTCCGGATTGGAACCCGCCTCGGGTCCGTGAGAACCCTCGGCTTGGCGCGTTCGCCCGAACGCCCACACTTATCGGCTGTTGGTTTTTAAAGATCGTCGATCGCGCTGCATTTGCAGTTGTTCGCGATCAGCACAGAAGGGAGAGTATGGAGACTTTTTGCAACCCTGTCAACTCGCTCGCCCTTCCGTTCCGTTCCGCCTTTGCGGCCCGGACCCTGCCGGCCCTGCGGCGCCGAAGCACTGCAGAGCCCGCAACTATAGCAACTGTTGCGGGGGCGCGCAAATCGGGGCGCGCGCCCTGCGGCTGGTTCCCGGCGCGGCCACCCTCAGCGGTGGCGGAACTGCGCCTTGCGCTTCTCGACGAAGGCCGCCATCCCCTCCTTCTGGTCCTCGGTGGCGAACAGCGAGTGAAACAGGCGGCGCTCGAAGAGGATCCCCTCGGCGAGCGGCGCCTCGTAGGCGCGGTTGATCGCCTCCTTGGCCATCATCAGCGCAGGTAGCGAGAAGCCCGCGATCGTCGTGGCGGCCTCGAGCGCCTCGTCGAGCAGCCGCTCGGCCGGGACCACGCGCGAGACGAGGCCGGCGCGCTCGGCCTCCTCGGCGTCCATCGTCCTGGCCGTCAGGCACAGGTCCATCGCCTTGGCCTTCGAGACCGCACGCGGCAGGCGCTGGGTGCCGCCGGCGCCGGGAATGACACCGAGCCGGATCTCGGGCTGGCCGAACTTCGCGGTGTCCGCGGCGATCACGATGTCGCACATCATCGCCAGCTCGCAACCGCCGCCCAGCGCGTAGCCGGCCACCGCGGCGATGACCGGCTTGCGGATCCGCCTGAGCGTCTCCCAGTTGCGGGTGATGTACTCGCTGCGGAACACGTCCATGTAGCTCCAGCCGGCCATCGCGGCGATGTCGGCGCCGGCGGCGAACGCCTTCTCGTTGCCGGTGATCACGATCGCCCCGATGCCGTCGTCGGCGTCGAAGGCGCGCAGCGCGGCACCGAGCTCGTCCATCAGGCGATCGTTGAGCGCGTTGAGCTGCTTGGGCCGGTTCAGCGTGACCAGGCCGACCCGGCTGCGGGTCTCGACCAGGATGTTCTCGTAGGACATGGCGCAGTGCTCCTCGTGGCGCCCGCGCGGCGGGCAGGTGCGTGGCAGGGTGTCGGCGATTCTGCCACGCCGCCTGCGCGGCGCGTCGATCGCCGGCGCAGGGTTTAACATCGCATCGCCGCGAACGACGGCAGGCGGCCGGCGGGCCCGGCCCGAACGATCCCGATGGAGGAGTCGCGATGAAGAGCAAAGGTGCCGGGGCGATGACGTCGGCCGGGGGGTTCCCGCTCGAGCCGATCGAGCGGGCCAGCGTCGACGAGCTGCGCGCGCTGCAGCTCGAGCGACTGCGCTGGTCGCTCGACCATGCGTACCGCAACGTCGCGCACTACCGGGCGAAGTTCGACGCCGCCGGCGTTCGGCCCGAGGACCTGAGGTCGCTCGAAGACCTCGCGCGGTTTCCGTTCACCACCAAGGCCGACCTGCGCGAGACCTATCCGTTCGGGATGTTCGCGGTGCCGCGCGAGCAGGTCGTGCGCATCCACGCCTCGAGCGGCACGACCGGCAAGCCGACCGTCGTCGGCTACACCGCGCGCGACATCGACACCTGGGCGAACCTGATGGCGCGCTCGATCCGCGCCGCCGGCGCCCGCCCCGGCGAGATCGCCCACGTCAGCTACGGCTACGGCCTGTTCACCGGCGGGCTGGGCGCGCACTACGGCGCCGAGCGGCTGGGCCTGACCGTCGTGCCGTTCGGCGGGGGCCAGACCGAGCGCCAGGTGCAGCTCATCACCGACTTCCGTCCCGCGGTCATCATGGTCACGCCGAGCTACATGCTGGCGATCGCCGACGAGATCGAGCGCCAGGGGCTCGACCCGCGTGGCACCAGCCTGCGCATCGGCATCTTCGGCGCCGAGCCGTGGACCAACGAGATGCGCGCGGAGATCGAGAAGCGCCTCGCCATCGACGCGGTGGACCTCTATGGGCTGTCCGAGGTGATGGGCCCGGGCGTCGCCTGCGAGTGCCTGGAGACCAAGGACGGGCCCACTGTCTGGGAGGACCACTTCTATCCCGAGATCGTGGACCCCGAGACGGGCGCGCCCCTGCTCGAAGGCGAGTTCGGCGAGCTGGTGTACACGTCGCTGTCGAAGGAGGCGCTGCCGATCGTGCGCTACCGCACCCGCGACCTGACGCGGCTGCTTCCGGGCACAGCGCGCACGATGCGGCGCATCCAGAAGATCACCGGCCGCTCGGACGACATGATGATCGTGCGCGGCGTCAACGTGTTCCCGTCGCAGATCGAGGAGCTGATCCTGCAGCGGCCGAACCTGGCGCCGCACTATGTGTGCGAACTCGAGCGCGAGGGGCCGCTGGACGTGCTGACCGTGCGCGTCGAACTGAAGGCGGGCGAGCACCACGACGGCGCCGACGCGGTCGGCGCGGCCGCCGCGCTCGAGCACGCGATCAAGACCTACATCGGCGTGACGGTGACGGTGAAGGTCGAGCCGCCGGGCGCGATCGAGCGCTCGATCGGCAAGGCGAAGCGGGTGATCGACAAGCGCAGGCGCTGAGCGCGCGCCCGCTCAGGGGACTGGCACGTACTGGCTGCCGAACGAGCCGACCGCGATCAGGCCGTTGCTGGTGCGAAACCGCAATCGGCCGGCAAGCTCGAAGCCGATGTCGCCCAACGGCCCGAAAAAGCGCGCTTCGAAGCGGCTCGTCGGGATCCGGTCGTCGACATCGGGATTGGCGCCGCCGGCCGACGCGAACGTGCCCGTCTGGGCATTTGGGGAAATTTCGGTCCCCGCCGGCACCAGATCGATCGGGTCGAGCGGCAGTTCTTCGAACCTCGGGATCCCCTGCGCGTCGAAGTACGACAGCATCGAGATCGTGCCGATCTGCCCCGTCACGATTCGCCCGGAGCCGTCGACCGTGACCTGGATCGGAGCGCTGAAGCTGCGCAGCCGGTCGAGGTAGGAGGGGGCGGCGCCGTCCTCGTCCGGGCCGATCGCGCCCACCACGTAGCCCCGGTAGACGCGGTCGGCGGCGCCGATCGGCCACTGCGAGGTCACGCTGGCCGATGGCCGTTCGTACCAGGCGCCAACGAAGCCCTCGTAACTGGTCGGCACCCTTTCCCAGCTGCCGAAGCCGACATACTTCAGCTGCGGCGGCAGCCACGGCGGGTTGTCGAGATAGCAGCACGGAGCGTGGAAGTCCGTCAGCGCCGTATAGGGCACCTGCAGAACCTCGTTCAGCGGATTCTCGTAGGCATCGCCGCGCAGGGCGCCGAGGACGTTGCGCCCCCAGGCCGACGGGGTCAGGTTCAGACTGGTGAAATCGGTGATGCCGTTGTTCGCCTGCAGGACCTGCGGAAACAGGAGGGTCAGTCTGTACCCATCGGCCGGCGCCGTGATCGCGACAGTGCTGTCGACGTTCACCAAGACCGCGGTCTTCGTCGACGCGCACATGCCAATCGCGAATCCGTCCGCGCTCGACGCGCTGGCCGAATCGCAGGCCACTGGCGCAGGGACGATGGTGCTGCCGGTGCTCGAACCCCCGCCGCAGGCGGCCAGCGCGCCGACCAGGAACAACGACGCGCCGGCGACACGCGCCAGTCGTTGAAACCCAAAACGCGATCCCGCTTCCGTGCTCGATTCCACAATCACCTCGGCTGTCTCGACCAGGTGCATCGTAACCGGGCCGTAGTGCAATCCCCCGTTTCCGGCGCGGCATCCCGGACCCAAGGGGCGTACCGTCGCGGGCACCCAGCCAAAGCTATCGCCACTACCCCGCCGCGAGTGTGACGGAGTCGACGTTCGACCGGACATCCGCGGCACAATAGCGGATCGTCTCCAATCCATCTCGCAGGGATATCACCGATGTTCGACGCGCTCTACCTCGACAAGACCGAAGGCGGATTCTCGGCGACGCGCCGCCGGATCGACGACGAGGAGCTCGTCGCGGCCACACCCGATGCCGACGTGACGCTGCGCGTCGAGTACTCGACGGTCAACTACAAGGATGCCCTCGCGCTCACGAACCGGTCTCCGGTGGTACGCCGCTGGCCGATGGTGCCCGGCATCGACGGCGCAGGGGTCGTCGAAGCGAGTACCAACCCCGCGTTCTCGCCGGGCGACCGGGTGATCCTGAACGGCTGGGGCGTGGGCGAAACGCACTGGGGGTGCCTGGCGCAGCGCGCGCGGCTCCGGGGCGACTGGCTGGTCGCAATGCCGCAGGGACTCGACGCACGGCGCGCGATGGCGATCGGAACGGCCGGCTACACCGCAATGCTGTGCGTGATGGCGCTCGAGCGCCGAGGCGTCGCCCCCGCCGACGGGGAGGTCCTCGTCACTGGCGCCGCGGGCGGAGTGGGCAGCGTGGCGATCGCGCTGCTCGCCCGGGCTGGCTATCGGGTCGTCGCGTCCACCGGGCGCGCAGCCGAGGCCGACTACCTGCGCGCACTCGGCGCGGCCGAGGTGATCGACCGCGCGACGCTGTCTGCGCCGGGCAAGCCGCTGCAGAAGGAGCGCTGGGCCGGCGTCGTCGACGCGGTCGGCTCGCACACGCTGGCCAACGCGTGCGCTCAGACAAAGTACCGCGGTACCGTCGCGGCCTGCGGGTTGGCCCAGGGCATGGACTTTCCGGCGTCGGTCGCACCGTTCATCCTGCGCGGCGTCGCCCTGATCGGCGTCGACTCGGTGATGTGCCCGCTGCAAGACCGGCGCGAAGCCTGGACGCGGCTGTCGCGCGAACTCGACCCCGCGCAACTCGAGCGGATCACCACCGTGGTGGGCCTCGACGACGCGCTGCGGCTCGCGCCCGACATGCTCGCCGGCAAGGTGCGCGGCCGCGTCGCGGTCGACGTCAACCGTTGAGCGCGCCGGCGAAGCACGCGCCGGCGAAGCGCCCGGCGGCGGGCGCGGCGCACACGACGGGGACCCCCGCGCGCTCGATCGCGGGCGCGGTGCGCCGGGACCCTGCCGCTGCGCGCCGGCGCGGCGGTGGCGAACCGGTGTCGTACCGGATCGTCCCCGTCGACCCGCACGCTCACCTGTTCGAGGTCACGCTGACGATCGCGCGGCCCGACCCCGAGGGGCAGCGGGTGGCGCTTCCGGCGTGGATTCCCGGCAGCTACATGATCCGAGAGTTCGCGCGCCACGTCGTTTCGATCGCCGCGCGCAGCGGCCAGCGCGCGGTGAGGCTGCGCAAGCTCGACAAGCATGGCTGGCAGGCCTCGCGCTGCGACGGGCCGCTCGAGATCCGCTACACGGTCTACGCGTGGGACCTGTCGGTGCGCGCCGCGCACCTCGACGCCACGCACGGCTTCTTCAACGGCACCAGCGTGTTCCTGCGCGCCATCGGCCAGGAGGATTCGCCCTGCGAGGTGCTGATCGAGCCGCCGGCCGGCGATGCGTATGCCGACTGGCGAGTGGCGACCACGTTGCCCGAAGCGGGCGCGCGCCGCCACGGCTTCGGCCGCTATCGCGCCGCCGACTACGACGAGCTCGTCGACCATCCGGTGGAGATGGGGCGCTTCACGCTGGCCTCGTTCGACGTGGGCGGCGCGCGGCACGAGGTCGCGATCACCGGCCGGCACGACGCCGACACGGCCAGGCTGTGCCGCGACCTGGCGCGCGTCTGCGCCGAGCAGGTACGGCTGTTCGAGCCGCGCACGCGCCGCGCGCCCGTCGGGCGCTACCTGTTCCAGGTGATGGCGGTCGGCGACGGCTACGGCGGCCTCGAGCACCGATCGAGCACCGCGCTGATCTGCTCGCGCAACGACCTGCCGTGGCGCGGCCAACGCGAGCTCCCGGAGGGCTATCGCGGCTTTCTCGGGCTGGCGAGCCACGAGTACTTCCACACCTGGAACGTCAAGCGGATCAAGCCCGCGGCATTCGCCCGCTACGACCTTCAGCACGAGAACTACACGCGCCTGCTGTGGATCTTCGAGGGGTTCACGTCGTACTACGACGACCTGATGCTGGTGCGCTCGGGTGTGATCGGCCGCGACGCGTACCTGGGCCTGCTCGCGAAGGCGATCTCGGGCGTGATGCGCGGCCCGGGCCGCCGGCTGCAGAGCGTGGCCGAGTCCAGCTTCGACGCGTGGATCAAGTACTACCGGCAGGACGAGAACTCGCCGAACGCGATCGCGAGCTACTACGCGAAGGGCTCGCTGGTCGCGCTGGCGCTCGACCTGACGATTCGCAGCCGCAGCGACGGTCGGCGCTCGCTCGACGACGCGATGAGGCTGATGTGGCGGCGTTATGGGCGCGACTTCTTCGAGCGGCGCGAAGGCCTCGGCGAAGACGAGTTCCCGCGCCTGCTCGAGGAAGCCACCGGCCTGAGGCTGGATGCGCAGATCCGCAGCTGGGCCTACGGAACGGCCGAACTGCCGCTCGCGCGGCTGCTCCAACCCGTCGGCGTGCAGCTGGCGCTCGGCCGCGGCGACCAGGGCCCGGCGTCGCTGGGCGCGAAGCTGGCGATGCGCGACGGCCAACTGGCGATTGCGACCGCCTATGCCGGACAGGCGGCGCAGCGCGCCGGATTGTCGGCCGGCGACACGCTGGTGGCGGTCGACGGCCTGCGCGTCGTCGACGAGCGTGCGCTGAAGGCGCTGCTCGCGCGGCGCAAGCCGGGCGACCGGCTGAAGGTGCACGCGTTCCGGCGCGACGAGTTGCTCGAATGCGAGCTCGAGCTCGACGCGCCGCCGGCGACCGAGGCGACGCTGAAGTTCGCGCCGAGGCCCGGCGCCCGCGCGGCGCGACTGCTCGCCCGGTGGCTCGGCCCGGGGCGAGGGAAGCCAGCAGCCTGAACGTCGCGGCGCGCCGACGCCCGCGCGCTCAGCCGAACAACGTCGCCAGCGCCTCGCCCGGATCGGGCGCGCGCATGAACGCCTCGCCGACCAGGAACGCGTTCACGCCGGCCTGCCGCATCCGCGCCACGTCCGCGGGACCGAGGATGCCGCTCTCGGTCACGACCATCCGGTCGCCCGGGATGCGCGGCAGCAATGCGAGAGTCGTGTCGAGCGACACCTCGAAGCTGCGCAGGTTCCGGTTGTTGACGCCGACCAGCGGCGTCTTCAGCGCGAGCGCGCGGTCGAGCTCCGCCGCGTCGTGCACCTCGACCAGCACGTCCATCGACAGCGCGTGCGCGATGGCCTCGAACTCGGCCAGGCGGGCATCGTCTAGCGCGGCGACGATCAGCAGGATGCAGTCGGCGCCGTGGGCGCGCGCCTCGTAGACCTGCCACGGATCGACGACGAAGTCCTTGCGCAGCACCGGCAGCGAGCAGGCCGCGCGCGCGGCACGCAGGTCGTCGAGCGAGCCCTTGAAGAAGCGCTCGTCGGTCAGCACCGACAGGCACGCAGCGCCGTGTGCCGCATAGCTCGCGGCGATCGCCGGCGGGTCGAAGGGTTCGCGCAGCAGGCCCTTGCTGGGGCTCGCTTTCTTGATCTCGGCGATCACGGCCGGGCGCCCCGCCGCGACCTTGTCGCGCAGCGCGCGCGCAAAGCCGCGGGGACCCTGCCCGTCGCGGGCGTCCTCGGCGTCGGCGCGCACCGCGGCGAGCGATCGCCGCCGGCGCGCCGCTTCGACCTCTTCGTGCTTGACCGCGACGATGCGGGCCAGGATGTCCTCAGCCATGGCCCGGCACCGCGCAGCGCTGCGTGAACTGCACGAACTGGTCGAGCCTGGCGCGCGCCGCACCCGAGGCGATCGTCTCGCGCGCCAGCGCGATGCCGGCGCCGATCGAGTCGACGACGTCGGCCGCGTACAGCGCCGCGCCGGCGTTCAGCGTGACGATCTCGCGCGGCGTGCCGGGCTGGTTCGACAGCGCCTCGAGCACCATCTCCTTCGACTCGAACGCGTCGGCCACCCGCAATCCGCGGTTGCTGATCATCGACAGGCCGAAGTCCTCGGGATGAATCTCGTACTCGTCGATCTCGCCGTTCTTCAACTCCCCGACCATCGTCGCGGCGCCGAGCGAGACCTCGTCCATCCCGTCCTTGCCCCACACCACGACCGCATGCTTCGCGCCCAGGCGCTGCATGACGCGCACCTGGATGCCGACCAGGTCGGGATGGAACACCCCCATCAGGATGTTCGGCGCGCCCGCCGGGTTGGTCAGCGGCCCGAGGATGTTGAAGATGGTGCGCACGCCGAGTTCGCGGCGCACCGGCGCGACGTTCTTCATCGCCGGGTGGTGGTTGGGCGCGAACATGAAGCCGATCCCGGTCGCACGCACGCAATCGGCCACCTGCTGCGGACCCAGCATGATGTTGGCGCCCAGCGCCTCGAGCACGTCGGCGGCCCCCGACTTCGACGACACGCCGCGGTTGCCGTGCTTGGCCACCGTGGCGCCCGCCGCCGCCGCGACGAAGGTCGACGCGGTCGAGATGTTGAACGTGTGCGATCCGTCGCCCCCGGTGCCGACGACGTCGACGAAGTGCGGACCGCCGTCGACCTCGACCTTGTTGGCGAACTCGCGCATGACCTGCGCCGCGGCGCTGATCTCGCCGATCGTCTCCTTCTTCACGCGCAGCCCCATCAGGATGGCCGCCATCATCGTCGGCGACATCTCGCCGCTCATGATCTGGCGCATGATCTTCAGCATCTCGTCGTGGAAGATCTCGCGGTGCTCGATGCATCGGGTCAGCGCTTCCTGCGCGGTGATCGTCATGTCAGTTCTCCAGGAAATTGCGCAGCAGCGCGTGGCCGTGCTCGGTGAGGATCGATTCGGGATGGAACTGCACGCCCTCGACGCGCAGCTCGCGATGGCGCAGGCCCATGATCTCGCCGTCGTCGGTCCACGCCGTGACCTCGAGGCAGTCGGGCAACGTTTCGCGCTCGACCGCCAGCGAGTGGTAGCGGATCGCGGTGAACGGGTCGGGCAGCCCGCGAAAGACGCCGATCCCCGTGTGGTGGATCGGCGAGGTCTTGCCGTGCATCACCTGCTTCGCGCGCACCACGCGGCCGCCGAACGCCGCGCCGATCGCCTGGTGGCCGAGGCAGACGCCCAGGATCGGAATGCGACCCGCGAAGCGATGGATCAGCGACAGCGAGATGCCGGCCTCGTTCGGCGTGCACGGCCCCGGCGAGATCACGATGCGCGCCGGCGCGAGCGCCGCAACCTCGTCGAGCCCGATCGCGTCGTTGCGCACCGTGCGCACGTCCTGGCCGAGCTCGCCGAAGTACTGCACCAGGTTCCAGGTGAAGCTGTCGTAGTTGTCGATCATCAGCAGCATGTTCGTCCCCCGCCGCGTCAGATCTGGCCGTCCAGGCCGGCCTGGACCAGTTCGGCCGCGCGCAGCACGGCGCGCGCCTTGTTCTCGGTCTCGACCCACTCGTTCTCGGGGATCGAGTCGGCCACGACGCCGGCGGCGGCCTCGACGTAGAGCGTGCCGTCCTTGACGACCGCGGTGCGGATCGCGATCGCGAGGTCGAGGTCGCCGACGAACGAGATGTAGCCGCAGGCGCCGCCGTAGATGCCGCGCTTCGTCGGCTCGAGCTCGTCGATGATCTCCATCGCGCGGATCTTCGGCGCGCCCGACAGCGTCCCCGCCGGGAAGGTCGCGCGCAGCACGTCGATCGGACCCATGCCGGGCTTCAGCTTGCCCTCGACGTTCGAGACGATGTGCATCACGTGCGAGTACTTCTCGATCGCGAGCTGGTCGGTCACCCGCACGCTGCCGATCTCGGCGATGCGGCCGATGTCGTTGCGCGCGAGGTCGATCAGCATCACGTGCTCGGCGATCTCCTTCGGGTCGGCGAGCAGTTCCTTTGCCAGTGCGTCGTCCTGCGCGGGGGTCGCGCCGCGCCGGCGCGTGCCGGCGAGCGGGCGGATCGTGATGCGGTCGCCGTCGGGCTGGCGCTCCTGGCGCACCAGGATCTCGGGCGAGGCGCCGACGATGTGGAAGTCGCCGAGGTTGTAGAAGTACATGTACGGCGACGGGTTGATCGAGCGCAGCGCCCGGTACAGCGTGACCGGCGAATCGCGGAACGGCTTCTCGATCATCTGCCCGATCTGCACCTGCATCACGTCGCCGGCCATGATGTATTCCTTGGCGCGCGCGACGGCGGCGAGGTAGTCGGCCTTCGCGAATTCGCGCCGCGTCTCGGTCTCGTAGCTCGGCTTGAACGACGGCACGCTCACCGGACGGGACAGTTGCGCGTAGAGCTCGCGCAGGCGCTTGCGCGCGCGCTGGTAGGCCTCGCCCTCGGACGGATCCGCGTAGACCATCAGGTAGATCTTGCCGGTCACGTTGTCGACGATCGCCAGTTCCTCGGTGAGCAGCAGGAACACGTCGGGCACGCCGACCGGGTCGGGCTTGTCGCGGCCGGCCGCGCGCGGCTCGATGTGGCGCACCGCGTCGTAGGCGAAGTAGCCGGCGAGCCCGCCGCAGAAGCGCGGCAGCCCGGGACGCACCGCGACCTTGAAGCGCTTCTGGTAGGCATCGACGAAATCGAGCGGGTTGCCGTCGTGGCGCTCGACGACCTGGCCGTTCCTGACGACCTCGGCGCCGGTGGCGGTGGAACGGATGATCGTGTTCGCCGGCAGCCCGATGAACGAATAGCGCCCGAAGCGCTCGCCGCCGACCACCGACTCGAGCAGGAAGCTGTAGGGCTTGTGCGCGAGCTTCAGGTACAGCGACAGCGGGGTGTCGAGGTCGGCGAAGCACTCCAGCAACAGCGGAATGCGGTTGTAGCCCTGGGCGGCAATCGCCCTGAATTCGATCTCGGTCATGGTTCCCTCGCGGACTTGCGTCCGGCCCCGGTTCGGGCCTGCGGCGCCCGTCGCGGGGCGCACTGGATGTGTCAGGAAATGTGGCCGGAGGCGGTGCGCCGCGAGGGCGCTATCGGCTCGGCCGGTGCGCGGCGATCAGCGCCAGCACCACCAGCGCCAGGCCCGCCAACCGTTGGCGTTGCGGGCCGACTGCATTTCCTGAACGGGACGCATGAGGGAAAGGATGTCTTGCTCGGGTCTGAACGTCGCGGAATATACCACCATCGCCGGCGCCAGCGTCAACCCGACGCCTCGATCCGCCCCGCGGCATCGAGCAGGTCGTCGACGATCGCGTCGGCGTCGATCGAGCTCGCCGGCCGCCCTTCGTTGTAGCCGTAGGGCACGATCATCACCGGCATGCCGGCCGCACGCGCGGCCTGCGCGTCGTTCAGCGAGTCGCCGATCGCCACCATCTGCGACGGGGCCATCCCGAACTGCTCGCAGACGTGGTGAAGCTGCATCGGGTCGGGCTTGCCCCGCGGGAGCACGTCGCCGCCGATCGTGAACTCGAAGTGCCCGGCCAGGCCGGTGCGCGCGAGCAGCACGTCGGCGAAGGCTTGCGGCTTGTTCGTCACGCAGGCCAGCCGAAGGCCCTTGGCGCGCATCGCGACGAGCCCCTCGACCACGTGCGGGAAGATCGTCGCCGAGCGGCCGTTCTCGCGCGTGTAGTGATGCTCGAACGACTTCAGGCCGCGCTCGGCCGTCGCGTCGTCGACGCGCCCGTCGAGCGAGCCCGACAACGCGCGGTGCACGAGAATGCGCGCGCCCTTGCCGACGTAGCTGCGCACCGTCGACTCGGGCAGCGGCGGCCTGCCGAAGTCGGCCAGCATCGCGTTGACCGCCGCCGTGAGGTCGGCCACCGTGTCGAGCAGCGTGCCGTCGAGGTCGATCGCGACGCCCGACGCGCGGAAGGTGCCGCCCATCGCGATCAGGCGCCGGACGCCGCGAGCGCCCCGCGCAGTTTCTCGAACACCCCGCGATAGCCGCCGTCGGGATCGGCGGCGCTGAACACCGCGGAGCCCGCGACGAAGGTGTCGGCGCCGGCGCGCGCCACCTCGGCGATGTTGTCGACCTTCACCCCGCCGTCGACCTCGAGCCAGATCGGCTGCCCGCCGGCGGCGACGTGCGCGTCGATGCGGCTGCGCACCGCGCGAATCTTCGGCAGCGTCGCCGGAATGAACTTCTGGCCGCCGTAGCCGGGGTTCACCGACATCAGCAGCACCATGTCGAGCTTGTCCATCACGTGGTCGAGGTAGAACAGCGGCGTGGCCGGGTTGAACACCAGCCCGGCGCGGCAGCCGCAGTCGCGGATCAGTTGCAGCGTGCGGTCGACGTGGTCCGAAGCCTCCGGGTGGAAAGTGATCAGGTTGGCGCCGGCCTTGGCGAAGTCGCCGACGATGCGGTCGACCGGGCTGAGCATCAGGTGCACGTCGATCGGGATCTGCAGGTGCGGGCGCAGCGCCTCGCAGACCAGCGGGCCGATGGTCAGGTTCGGCACGTAATGGTTGTCCATCACGTCGAAGTGGATCATGTCGGCGCCTGCGGCCTCGACCGCCCTCACCTCCTCGCCCAGGCGGGCGAAGTCGGCGGACAGGATGCTCGGGGCGATGCGGAAGGCGCGCGTCATGGTGGAGTACCGCCTGTGGTTGGATCGGGGCCGCGGCGCGGCTTTGTCTACAATCGCGATTGTAGCGACCGGCTCGGCCGGCCCGCCTGATCGAACCCGAATCCCCAGTGAGCGACAAGCGCTACCAGTTCCGCGTCGAGGTGCAGGCCGTCTACCTGCCCGAGCAGTCGAAGCCGGACGACGCGCAGTACGCGTTCGCGTACACGGTGCGCATCGCCAACACCGGCAACGTCGCCGCGCAGCTGATCAGCCGGCACTGGATCATCCGCGACGAAACCGACCGCGTGATCGAGGTCAAGGGACTCGGCGTGGTCGGGCAGCAGCCGCTGCTCGAACCCGGCGCCCGCTTCGAGTACACCAGCGGCAGCCAGATCGCCACGCCCACCGGCACGATGCGCGGCAGCTACTTCTTCGTCGCCGAGGACGGGCACCGCTTCGAGGTCCCGATCGAGGAGTTCGCGCTCTGCATGCCGCGCACGCTGCACTAGCCAGTGCGATGAGCCGCAGCCGGCCGCGACGCGCGTCACTTCTTGCCGCGCATCGTCCACCAGACGAAGAACAGCATCAGCGCCAGCACGCCGCCGGCTTCGGCGAACAGGATCCACGCGTCGTCCATGGGAAGGATTCTAGCCCTGCGCCGAATCGCCCCACGCGAATACCGGCGCGCGCGGCGCTGGCGCTCGCTGCCCTGTGCGTCGCCGGCTGCGCGACCGCGCAGCCGGTGCCCCGGACGCTCGACGGACTGCCGGGCTGGAGCGACGACACGCTCGCGGGGTTGCACCGGGCGCTGGCGCGGCAGTGCGCGCTGCCGCGCCCGCCCGAGCCGTGGCCCGCGCTGTGCGCCGGCCTGCCGCCGGCCGATGCGCTGAAGGGCTGGCTCGGCGCGAACTTCACCGCCTGGCCGCTCGAGCGCGGCGACGGCGCCGCGGGACTGCTCACCGGCTACTATGAACCGGTGGTCAGCGGCAGCCGTGTCCGTGAGCATGCGGGCCAGGTGGCGCTGTACCGGCCGCCGCGTGATCTCGTGCGTGGCGCCGACGGCGCCCGCATGCAGGCACCGCCTGGCGACTCGCCGGCAACGTCCGGCGCCGGGCCATCGCAGCGCGCGCCGGCGCCCTACCCGACGCGGGCCGAAATCGAGGCCGGGCGCCTGCTCGAAGGCCAGGAACTGGTCTGGCTCGACGACCCGGTCGAGGCGTTCTTCCTGCACGTGCAGGGATCGGGGCGCGTGCGCTTGCGCGACGGCGGCACGATGCGCGTGGGCTTTGCCGATCACAATGGCCAACCCTATTTCCCGATCGGCCGCGAACTGGTCGCGCGCGGCGCGCTACCGGCGGGCGCCGTCGACGCCGACGCGATCAAGGCTTGGCTGCGCGCGCACCCGGCAGACGCCGACGCGGTGATGCGGAAGAACCGCCGCTACGTGTTCTTCCGGGAGCTGCCCGGCGGCGACGACGGGCCGCCCGGCGCGCTCGGCGTCGCCCTGACCCCGATGCGCTCGGTAGCCACCGACCCGGCCTACGTGCCCCCGGGCACGCTGCTGTACATCGACTCGACGCACCCCGACGACGGCACGCCGTTGCGGCAGGTGGTGGTGAGCCAGGACCGCGGCGCCGCGATCACCGGCGCCGCGCGGGCCGACCTGTTCTGGGGATCGGGCGACGAGGCCGGCCGGCTGGCCGGCCTCGCAAAGCAGCCGATGCGGATGTGGCTGCTGTGGCCGAAGGGCTTGCCAAGGCCCCTGCCGGCCACGCCGCGCGGCACGTCGCCGAATCCGCGGCCCGGCGCCGCGTTCAGCCCTTCGAGTTCTCGGCCAGCATCCGGTTGAAGCGTTCCGGGGGCGCGTACCCCGTCAGCCGCTTGCCGTTCGAGAAGAACAGCACCGGCGTACCTGTGATGCCGAGCTTCTGTGCGAGATCGCGCACCTGGGCCAGCGGCGTGTCGCACGTGCCGGCGTTGCCGGGCACGTGGTTGTTCAGCAGCAGGTCGTTCCACGCGCGCGCCTTGTCGGCGGCGCACAGCGCCTTGCGCGCCTTCGACTCGGAATCCGCGGCGAGGAAAGCCATCGGGAACGTGTAGATCGTCACGTCGTCCAGCTTGACCAGGTCGGCGCGCAGCCGCTTGCAGTAGCCGCAGTTCGGATCCTCGAACACGGCCATGACCCGCTTGCCGTTGCCGCTGACCTGCTTGATCGCCAGCTCGAGCGGCAGCGTCTTGAAGTCGATCGCCAGCAGTTCCTCGACGCGCTCGCGCGTGAGGTTGCGCTGCGTCTTCATCTCGATCAGGTCGCCCTCGTAGAACAGGTACTGGCCTCGCTCGTCGACGTAGAGCAGGTCGTTGCCGATGCGCACCTCGTAGATGCCCGGCAGCGGCGTCTTGCGCACGTCCTCGACCTTGTAGCGGCCCTTGACGAACCCTTCCATCGCGGCCTTCACGCGCGGGATCGCCGGATCGGCGGCCGGGGCGCCCTGCGCGCGCGCCGGCGCCGCGGCGAGCCAGATTGCGGAGGCCGCCAGCACCGCCACGGCGAAGGCGGCGACGCGGGTGAAACGCTTCGAATCGATCATGGGTCCTGCATCCTCGGCTGCGCGACCGCGGTCGCGCGGGTTGTCATGGAGCGGCGCAGCCCGCCTCAGCGGACCGCCTGCGCCACCAATTGTCGCTTGAGCCAGCCCGAACCTGCCACCGCCCGCCAGCCGAGCGCGACCATCGATTCGACCAGCGGGGCCAGCGCCTGCGGAACCGGCCGGCGCGTCGGGTCGAACAGGCGCTGCAGGCCGTCGGTGGTGGTGCGCATCGCCGCGACCGGTTCGGCGCGCGCACGCGCATAGCGGCGCAGCACCAGCCGGTCGCCCGGGTCGCGGCCAGGGTCGCGCTCGCGCAGCACCTGCGCCAGTGCCGCCACGTCGCCGAAGCCCAGGTTCATCCCCTGGCCGGCCAGCGGATGGACGAGGTGCGCGGCGTCGCCGACCAGCGCGACGCGCGGCGCGATCATCGACGAGATGCGGCCCAGCCGCAGCGGAAACGCCTCGACGCGCGAGATCGCCGTCATCGCGCCGAGCGCGGAGCCGGCGGCCTCGCGGACCCGTGCCGCGAGCGCATCGGGCGACATCGCCTGAAGCGCGTCGGCCAGTTCGTGCGGCGCAGACCAGACCATGCTGACTCGCCCGGCCGCGGCCCCCGGGCCTTCGCCGGCGGGCAACGGCAGCAGCGCCAGGATGCCGTCGGTGCCGAACCACTGCCAGGCGATGTCGCGATGCGGCCGCTCGGTATCGAAGTGCGCGACCAGCGCGCGCTGCGGGTAGTCGGAGACGGTCCACCCGAGACCGACCGCATCGCGCACCCGGGATCCGGCGCCGTCGGCGCCGACGAGCAGGCGCACGTCGAGCCGCCGGCCGCCTTCGAGTCGCAGCGCGAGCGACGGCGGCGGCAGCGCTCCCGCGCCCGACGGCGTCGTGGCCGCGGCCGATTGCCCGGGCGCGGAATCGGCGTGGATGCCGTCGAAACGCTCGTCGACGACCGGCAGGCCGGCGAAGCGCACTGCCTGCTCGAGCGCGCGCAACAAGTTGCGCTGCTCGACGATCCAGGCGAGCGCGTCGACGCGCGCCTCGTAGGCGCTGAAGTGCAGCGGATCGCGGTCGGAGCCGAAGGCCGGAAAGACCCGCATGTCGTAGACCGGCGCGATACGCGCAGCGTCGAGCGCGTGCCAGACGCCGATCGATTCGAGCAGCGCGCGCGTGGCCGGCGACAGCGCGAAGACCCGCAGGTCCCAGGGATCGGCTGCGTCGGCCGCGAGCGGCGCGCCGACCAGCGCCGTCGAGAGCCCGGCGCGCGACAGCGCCAGCGCGGTGGCCAGGCCGACGCCCCCGCGGCCGACGACCGCGACGTCGGCCTGCATGACGGCAGGGCGGGAATGCATGCGCCCGATTATAGGGCGGCGGGGCACCCGACCATCGGGCCGGTTCTGCTATGATTGCCGGCTTTCGGGCGCGGCGTTCTGGCCTGCGCCCCGGCGGCCAAGTAGCTCAGTTGGTAGAGCAGAGGACTGAAAATCCTTGTGTCGGCGGTTCAATTCCGTCCTTGGCCACCATCTTCCAGCCTGCGTTTCAGCGCTAGCGAGCACTGACGTAAGGCACCGAATCGCTCCACCATGCAAGCGCAGGTGTAGGCAGATTCTCCGAATCCCGCGAATTGCAGCGGCCGTTCGGCCCAGTCCGCCCGTGCAATAGCGCGCAGTCCGCCAGCGGCGCACGCTTCGGCCATGAACGAGCTTCCTGCGATTCTGCGGTTCGCCGTTGGCACGGGCCTCACCGTCTACCCCTGCGGGCTTCACGTGCGGACAGCGTCTGGCGGCAGTACATGTCATGTCGGTGCGCGCGGGATGGGGCTCCAGGCCATGGACACGGCGAATCCGGACCTTCTGCACGATGAAGAACACCTGGCCGTCAGCCCAGCCATGGAAAACCTGGAGCGCAGAACTCGGCTGCTTCGAGGAGAGGCCGCGCCATGACTCAGGGCGGCCAACAGTGCTGCGATCGGATGCGTCGCGCCTGGACCGTAACGGCGACA
>OEIU01001198.1_pt1 | contig 18032 bp, 19 predicted proteins | sample 1539221 | NCBI WGS metagenome assembly OEIU01 (sample SAMN03792071, study PRJEB22550) | activated sludge metagenome | feature: wastewater treatment plant; material: activated sludge; isolation source: Wastewater treatment plant of a petroleum refinery complex | place: Argentina: Zarate | collected...
GCGTTTCCTCCCTAGACTTGGGCCGCCGGCGTGCCGGTGGCCCTTTTTTTTCGCCTCAGCCCCGACCCTGTCTTCGCACCGGAACGCAGCTTGCGGGCGGGGCTGTTTTCTGGCGCATTGTTCGTGAGGAAACAACACACGTCCCAAGGAAGCCGATGCCGATCGATCCCGACGCCCAGAATCTGCTGGCCATGCTCAAGGCCGCCGGGCGGCCGCCGCTGCATACGCTGAGCGCGCCTGAGGCGCGCGCCGCCTATCTCGCCGGCCGCGCGCTGTTGCAGCCCGACCTTCCCGATGTGGAGGAAGTCCGCGACCTCGCAGCCCCCGGCCCGCACGGCCCAATCCCGCTGCGGCTCTATCGCGGCAAGGGGCTCGGCGCCGGCCCCGCACCGACGCTGGTCTTCGCGCATGGCGGCGGCTGGGTGATCGGCGATCTCGACACGCACGACTACGTCTGCCGCAAGCTCGCCAACGACGCCCGCTGCGTCGTCGTCGCGATCGACTACCGGATGGGGCCCGAGCACAAATTCCCGGCGGCGATCGAGGATTCGCTGGCGGCGGCGCAATATATCGCCGACCAGGGGTCGTCGCTCGGCGTCGATGTGACGAGGATGGCGATCGGCGGCGACAGCGCGGGCGGCAATATTTCCGCCGTGCTGGCGCTGATGGCGCGCGACGGCGTCGCGCCGAAGCTCACGCACCAGCTTCTGCTCTATCCCGCGGTCGACATGAAGATGGACGCGCCCTCGTTCGGCCGCGTGCCGGACGATTATCCGCTGTCGCCGAAAATCGCGCGCTGGTTCCGCGACCATTACATGGCGGGCGACCGCGAGCACGGCGACTGGCGCGCCTCGCCCCTGCACGCGCCTTCGCACAAGGGCGTCGCTTCCGCCTTCGTGCTGACCGCGCGGCACGATCCCCTGTGCGACGAAGGCCGCGACTATGCGCACAAGCTGGAAGAAGCCGGCGTGCGCGTCTGGCATCTCGACATGAACGACCAGCTCCACGGCTTCCTCACCTGGGGCAAGGTCGTACGCGCCGCCGACGCGGCGCTGGAGATGGCGGCCGCCTCGCTGCGCTATGCGTTTTCGACCGCGGGGTGAGGCGCGCTAGTTACAACTCACCGACCGTCATTGCGAGGAGCGAAGCGAGCGGCAATCCATCCACGATACTGGATCAAGCTCCGGTAGATGGATTGCTTCGCTTTCAGACGAAGTCGGCAACAGCCGACTTCTGTCGGGCTCGCAATGACGATCCCCGAATTACAGACTCAGAGGATCCCATGACAGATCTCGCCTACCCCAAAGTCCGCATGCTCATCGACGGCGAATGGACGGAGGGAACCTCCGGCAAATCCCAGGACATTCTCAACCCCGCGACCGGCCAGTCGATCGGGACCGTGCCGCACGCCTCGAAGGGCGATCTCGACCGCGCGCTCGCCGCCGCGCAAAAAGGCTTCGACCAGTGGAAGAAAGTGTCCGCCTTCGAGCGCTACAAGACGATGCGCAAGGTGGCCGAGATCATGCGCCAGCGCGCGCCCGACATTGCGAAGATCATGTCGCTCGAACAGGGCAAGCCGGTCGGCGAGGCGCTGCTCGAGACCAATCTCGCGGCCGATCTCATCGACTGGTTCGCGGAGGAGGTGCGGCGCACCTACGGACGCATCGTGCCGGCGCGGCTCGGCAATGTCGAACAGCTCGTCATCAAGGAGCCGGTCGGTCCCGTCGCGGCCTTCACGCCGTGGAATTTTCCGATCAACCAGGCCGTGCGCAAGGTGTCGGCGGCGGTTGCGGCCGGCTGCTCGATCATCGTCAAGGGGCCGGAGGATACGCCGGCCTCCTGCGCTGAACTGTTCCGCGCCTATGTCGACGGCGGCGTGCCGGCGGGCGTGGTCAATCTCGTATTCGGCGTGCCGCACGAAGTCTCGGAATATCTCATTCCGCATCCCGTCATCCGCAAGATCAGCTTCACCGGCTCGACGGTGGTCGGCAAGCATCTCGCCGCGCTCGCCGGCCAGCACATGAAGCGCGTGACGATGGAGCTCGGCGGCCATGCGCCGGCGATCGTGTTCGACGACGCCGACATCAAGAGCGCAGTCAGCATTCTCGCCGCCAACAAGTTCCGCAACGCCGGCCAGGTCTGCGTCGCGCCGACGCGTTTCCTCGTGCAGGACAAGGTCTACGACGATTTTCTCAGCGAGTTCGTCGCGACGGTGAAGGCGATCAAGGTGGGGCCCGGCATCGATCCGGACTCGAAGATGGGCGCGCTGGTCAGCCAGCGCCGCGTCGACGCCATGGAGGGCTTCGTCGCCGACGCCGTGCAGCATGGCGCTGTCATCGAGACCGGCGGCAAGCGCATGGGCAACGAAGGCTTCTTCTTCGAGCCGACCGTGCTGACCAGCGTGCCCCGGGATGCGCGGATCATGAACGAGGAGCCATTCGGCCCGCTGGCGCCGGTCGCGCGCTTCTCAAGCTACGAGGAAGTCGTGACCGAGGCCAACCGCCTGCCCTACGGGCTCGCGGCCTACGCCTACACGCGCTCGGCGAAGACGATGGCGGCGCTGTCGCAGGATGTGGAGAGCGGCATGCTGTCGATCAACCACCACGGCCTCTCGCTGCCGGAAGTGCCGTTCGGCGGCATGAAGGATTCGGGCTACGGTTCGGAGGGCGGGCTGGAAGCGATCGAGGCCTATCTGAATACGAAATTCGTGACGCAGGCGAACGTGTAGCTCAAGCTGGCGCAAACTGTCATTGCGAGGAGCGGAGCGACGAAGCAATCCAGAGCCGGATCGTCGCGCTGGATTGCTTCGCTTTCAGGCGAAGTCGGCGACAGCCGACTTTCGCCGGGCTCGCAATGACGCGGGAAATCACCCATGATCGTCGTCCATCATCTCGAAAATTCCCGCTCGCAGCGCATCCTGTGGCTGCTCGAGGAACTCGCCCTCGACTACGAGGTGAAGCTTTACAAGCGCGACCCCAGGACGATGCGCGCGCCCGCGGAACTGCGCGCCGTCCATCCGCTCGGCAAGTCGCCCGTCGTCACCGACGGCGACCGGACGATCGCGGAATCCGGCGCGATCGTCGAATATCTGGTGGAGACCTACGGCGGCGGGCGCCTCGAGCCGCCTGCGGGATCGGCCGACCGGCTGCGCTACCGCTATTACCTGCATTTCGCGGAAGGCTCGATGATGCCGCCGTTGCTCATGAAGCTCGTCTTCTCACGCCTGCCCGCCGGCGCGCCAGCGCTGGCGCGCCCGGTGGCGCGGGCGATCGCCGACAAGGCGCTGAAGGCCTTCGTGACGCCGCAGATCGAGCAGATTCTCGCGTTTCTCGAAGGCGAGCTCGTCAATCGCGACTGGTTCGCGGGCGACGACTTCACCGCCGCCGATATCCAGATGAGCTTCCCGCTGGAAGGCGCGGCTGCGCGCGGCGGGCTCGACGGCCGCTATCGGCGGCTGCAGGATTTTCTGGCCCGCATCCACGCCAGGCCCGCCTACGGGCGCGCGCTCGAACGCGGTGGTCCCTACGCGCTTCTATCCTAAAATTCAGGCTTTTGCGTCGGGGACGAAAGAGGTTAGGCTCCCTGTCCGGTCGCGCCGCATGAGAACGACGCGCCTACTTCGGGAGTTGAAACGCATGACGCAATTGAGGTTTGCGGGCGCCGTCGCGCTCGCCGCAGGCTTTGCCCTTTCGAGCTTGGCTCTTTCCACGGGCGCCTTCGCGCAGAAGAAATACGACACGGGCGCGACAGATACCGAGATCAAGATCGGCCAGACGATTCCGCTGTCGGGGCCTGCCTCGGCCTACGGCACGATCGGCAAGGCGCAGGCCGCCTACATGCGGATGATCAACGATCAGGGCGGCGTCAACGGCCGCAAGATCAACCTGATCCAGTACGACGACGCCTACAATCCGCCCAAGACAGTGGAACAGGTGCGCAAGCTGGTCGAGAGCGACGAAGTGCTGGCGACGTTCCAGCTGATCGGCACGCCGCCCAACGCCGCCGTGCAGAAATATCTCAACGACAAGAAAATCCCGCAATTGTTCGCGGCGACGGGCGCGACCCGGTTCACTGATCCGAAAAACTTCCCGTGGACGCTGGGCTTCAATCCGAACTACCAGTCGGAAGGCCATATCTACGCGCAATATATCCTGGCCAATCACCCCAACGCAAAGATCGCCGTGCTCTATCAGAACGACGATCTCGGCAAGGACTATCTGAAAGGGCTGAAGGACGCGCTCGGCGCCAAGGCGTCCATGGTCGTGGCGGAAGCGTCCTACGAACTGAGCGACCCGACCATCGATTCCCAGATGGTCAAACTCAAGGGCTCCGGCGCCGATCTGTTCTTCAACGCCACGACGCCGAAATTCGCGGCCCAGGCGATCAAGAAGGCCGCCGAGCTCGGATGGAAGCCGATTCACATCCTCGACATCAACGCGACCTCCGTCGGCGCGGTGATGTCGCCGGCCGGCCTCGACAATTCCGCCGGAATCATCTCGGTCAACTACGGCAAGGATCCGCTCGATCCGCAATGGGAGAACGACGAGGGCATGAAGCGCTACAAGGCGTTCATGGCAAAGTACTATCCGGACGGCGACGCCAACAGCAACTTCAATTCCTACGGCTATTCGACGTCGCAGGTGCTGATCCAGGCGCTCAAGCAGTGCGGCGACAATCTGACGCGCGCCAACATCATGAAGCAGGCGACCAACCTCGATCCGAAGTTCGTTCCCGATCTCGCCTTGCCGGGCATGACGTCCGGCGGCGAGAAGGACGACTACAGGATCAACAAGCAGTTCCAGATGATGAAGTTCGACGGCAAGCGCTGGGTGCTGTTCGGGCCGATCCTGACGGACACGTACAAGGCGACGAATTGACCGGAAAGGCGGCGCGCTGCGCCGCCTTTTCATTTTGGGAGGAGAGAAAAGAATGCATGCAGTGAAATGGGCCGCGGGCCTCGCGCTCGGCGTCTTGCTGGCGAGCCCGGCCTTTGCGCAGAAGAAATACGACCCGGGCGCAAGCGACACCGAGATCAAGATCGGGCACACCAATCCCTACAGCGGCCCTGCCTCGGCCTATGGTCTCGTCGGAAAGACGCAGGCGGCCTATTTCAAGATGATCAACGAACAGGGCGGCGTGAACGGCCGCAAGATCAACTTCATTTCATACGACGACGCCTACAATCCGCCCAAGACCGTCGAGCAGACGCGCAAGCTGGTGGAAAGCGACGAGGTCCTCCTGCTGTTCCAGGGCCTCGGCACGCCGGCGCAGGCGGCCGTCCAGAAATACCTCAACGACAAGAAGATCCCGCAGCTTCTGGTGTCGTCGGGCGCCACGCGCTTCACCGACCCGAAGAGCTTCCCGTGGACGATGGCCTACAATCCGAACTACCAGTCGGAAGGCCACATCTACGCGCAGCTCGTACTCAAGCAATATCCCAACGCGAAGATCGGCATTCTCATGCAGAACGACGACTTCGGGAAGGATTACGTCAAGGGCTTCAAGGATGCGCTGGGCGCGAAAGCGAACATGATCGTATCCGAGGCGACCTACGAGGTCAGCGATCCGACCGTCGATTCGCAGATGGTGAAGCTGAAGAACTCGGGCGCCGATCTCTTCTTCAACGTCTCGACGCCGAAATTCGCGGCGCAGTCGATGAAGAAGGCGGCCGAACTCGGCTGGAAGCCGGTGCACTTGCTCAACATCAACTCGACGCCGGTCGCCTCCGTCATGATCCCCGCGGGCCCCGAGAATTCCAAGGGCACGATTTCGGTCAACTACGGCAAGGATCCGCTCGACCCGCAATGGGCGAACGACGAAGGCATGAAGAAGTACAAAGCCTTCATGGCCAAGTACGCGCCGGACATGGACCCCAACAACACGCTGTCGAGCTACGGCTACGGCGCCGCGCAGCTGATGGTGTATATCCTGAAGCAATGCGGCGACGACCTGACGCGCGCCAACGTGATGAAGCAGGCGACCAACATCAAGAACTACGTCGCCGATCTCTCGCTGCCGGGCATGTCGGCCTCGACCAGCCCGGACGATTATCGCATCAACAAGCAGTTCCAGCTCATGAAGTTCAACGGCGAGCGTTGGGAGCTGTTCGGCGAGATCATGACCGACACCTACAAGCCGACGAACTGAGCGGCGCGGCAAGAATCGAAGGGCGCGCCGGAAACGGCGCGCCTTTTTTCTTTGCCTCGCCGACCGATCGCGATCGCATGTTCCCCATTCGTTCGCTCCGGCGTGCGAATCGTGATATGCAGACGGGATGGATCGGATTCTCTTCCTTCTCGCCGGCAATCCCGTGCGGCTGCTCGACGTGCTGCTGGTCGGCGCCGCTGCCACGCTGCTGCTGCTCGCCATCGTCTCGATCATCCTGATCCGCACGTCCAAGGCGCGCGTCGCGGACGCCGCGATCGCCGCCGAGCGGCAGCGCGAGATGGACGACAAGATGGCGGAGCTGAACCGCGCCTCCGCGGAACTCGCGGGGCGGATGCAGACGGTCGCCGAAGTGCTGGGCTCCCGCCAGTCCGATCTCGCGCGTCTCGTCACGGAGCGGCTGGACAATGTGCAGCACCGCGTCGGCCAGGGACTGGAACAGGCCGCGCGCACGCAAGGCGAGAATCTCGGCAAGCTGAACGAGCGACTCGCGGTCATCGACGCCGCGCAGACGCGGCTCAACGGGCTCGCGCAGGAAGTCGTGGGCCTGAAGGACATTCTCGCCAACAAGCAGGCGCGCGGCGCCTATGGGCAGGGCCGCATGGAGGCGATCGTGCGCGACGGCCTGCCGCCCTCGGCATACGATTTCCAGTGGACGCTCTCGACGCGCGTGCGGCCCGATTGCGTCGTGCGGCTGCCGGGCGACGAGCGGCTGCTCGCCGTCGACGCCAAGTTTCCGCTCGAAGGCTTCACCGCCTTCCGCGAGGCGCGCTCGGACGAGGATCGCGCGCGGGCCACGACGCGCGTGAAGAATGATCTCCTGAAGCACGTGAAGGATATTTCGGAGAAATATCTCATCCCCGGCGAGACGCAGGATCTCGCCGTGCTGTTCGTGCCCTCGGAAGCCGTTTACGCCGATCTCGCGGAACATTTCGACGAGGTCGTGCAGAAAGCGCATCGCGCGCGCGTCATCATCGTCTCGCCCTCGCTGTTGATGATGGCGATCCAGGTGATGCAGGCGATCGTGCGCGACGCGCGCGTGCGCGAACAGGCGCACATCATCCAGGACGAGGTGCGCAAGCTTGCCGACGACGTGCGCCGCCTGCGCGACCGAACGGCCAAGCTCGACACGCATTTCCGGCAGGCGCAGGACGACGTGACCGCCATCGTCACCTCCTCCGACAAGATCGCCAAACGCGGCGACCGCATCGACCAGATGGATTTTGCGCAAGCCGCGGCCGCGCCCCCGCAGCGCGATCTGTTGGGTGGCGCGCGAACGGCGGCGGAATAGGCGCACAGCCGCCTTCCGCCGATTGGCGTTTCGGGCGGCCGGAATTCTGCTAGTGAGGATGCAAAGCGGTCGCGCCGGGAAGCCGTCATTGCGAGCGCAGCGAAGCAATCCAGCCCCGGTAAACCGGTCCGGATGCGGGGATGGATTGTTGTGTCGCTTCGCTCCTCGCAATGACCGCGCGGGGCGTCGACCATGTACGAGCCGGAGGAGCGCCCTTGAATTTCGACCTCAGCGAAGACCGGATCGCGATCCGCAACATGGCGCTCGATTTCGCGCGTGAAAAACTCGCGCCCCATGCGTTGGAATGGGACGAGAAGAAGTTCTTTCCCGTCGACACGCTGCGCGAGGCCGCCAGCCTCGGCATGGGCGGCGTCTATATCCGCGACGATGTCGGCGGCTCCGGCCTCGGGCGGCTGGACGCGGCGCTGATCTTCGAGGCGCTGGCGACCGGCTGCCCGACGATCGCCGCCTATATCTCCATCCACAACATGTGCGCGTGGATGATCGACAATTTCGGCTCGAACGAGCAGCGCCACAAGTGGCTGCCGGCGCTCTGCTCCATGGAGAAGCTCGCCTCCTATTGCCTGACGGAGCCCGGCGCCGGCTCCGACGCCGCCGCCCTGCGCACGCGCGCCGAACGCGACGGCGATCATTACGTGCTGACCGGCCAGAAGCAGTTCATTTCCGGCGCCGGCAATCCGCACGATTTCTACGTCGTGATGGCGCGCACCAGCGACGACGGCGCGCGCGGCGTCTCGACCATCGTCGTGCCCGGCGGAACGGAGGGCCTGTCGTTCGGCGCCAATGAAAAGAAAATGGGCTGGAACGCGCAGCCGACGCGCGCCGTCATCTTCGACAAGTGCCGCGTGCCCGTCGCCAATCGTATCGGGCCCGAGGGCATCGGCTTCAAGATCGCGATGGCCGGCCTCGACGGCGGACGCCTCAACATCGCCGCCTGTTCGCTCGGCGGGGCGCAGGCCGCGCTCGACAAGGCCGTGACCTACATGGGCGAGCGCAAGGCCTTCGGGAAGACGCTCGCCGAATTCCAGGCGCTGCAATTCAAGCTTGCGGACATGGCGATCGATCTTGAAGCCGCGCGCACATTCCTCTGGCGCGCGGCCGCCGCGCTCGACGCCAAGTCGCCGGACGCGACACGGCTTTGCGCCATGGCGAAGAAATTCGCGACGGACGCGGGCTTCGAGATCGCGAACTCAGCGCTGCAATTGCACGGCGGCTACGGCTATCTCACCGATTACGGCATCGAGAAGATCGTGCGCGACCTGCGCGTGCACCAGATCCTCGAAGGCACGAACGAAATCATGCGCATGATCGTCGCGCGCGGGCTGGTGGGGCGGTAGCCAATCCCGTCGTCGCGAGCGAAGCGAAGCAATCAGGAAGTCGCAGCATGACTTTGGATTGCGTCGTCGCAATTGCGCGAGTTCGTCAATTCGCTGACCTGGGGCGCTCCTTCTCCCGCGCGCGGGAGAAGATGTCGCGCGAATGCGCGACGGATAAGGGACGCGCTGCTCGACGAATGCGCGTCGCAATCGCAGTTCCCTCACCCGACCCGGCTTCGCCGGGCCACCCTCTTCCGCAGTCGCGGGAGAGGGAAAAACCGCGCCTCGAAGCGGAAATCAGATCAGCGAATGAATGAATTCGCGCGGCAATGACGACCAGAAAAACTACGCCAGCCCGCCCTTCTCCAGAATGAAACGCTCGATCTCGTCCGCGCCTTCTCCCGCCTTCATGTTCGCCATCACGAACGGCCGGTCGCGGCGCTGCGCCTTGGCGTCGCGCGCCATGACGTCGAGCGAGGCGCCGACATAGGGCGCGAGATCGGTCTTGTTGATGACGAGAAGGTCGGAGCGTGTGACGCCGGGGCCGCCTTTGCGCGGAATCTTCTCGCCGCCCGAGACGTCGATGACATAGATGGTGAGATCGGCGAGTTCGGGCGAAAAGGTCGCCGCGAGATTGTCGCCGCCGCTCTCCACCAGAATGATGTCGAGATCGGGAAATTTTTTGCGCATGTCGGCGATGGCCGCGAGGTTGATGGATGCGTCCTCGCGGATCGCCGTATGCGGACAGCCGCCGGTCTCCACGCCCATGATGCGGTCGGCGCCGAGCGCCCCGGCTTCGGTCAGAATGCGTGCGTCTTCCTTCGTGTAGATGTCGTTGGTGATCGCCGCGATCTCGTATTTCCTACGCAAGCGCTTGCACAGGACCTCCATCAGCGCGGTCTTGCCCGAGCCGACGGGGCCGCCGATGCCGACGCGAAGCGGGCCGTGAGAAGACGCCATGATCAACTCCTGAAGAGACGGGAATATTGCGTTTCGTGACGCATGGATGCGATGTCGGAACGAAAGGCTGCGGAACCAAGTTCGTCGAGCGAGGCTTCGGCGGCGACGGCGCCAAGCGCCGCCACGGGGCCAGCGAGCGCCGCAAGAACACGTTGCCCCTGCGTCTGGCCGATCACGCCGAGACGCACCGCGGCGGAAACGAGATTGGCGACGAAGCAGAGCGCAAAGGCCTCGCAGGCGCGCAGGTGCGGAACGTCGTGCGCCGCGCAGGCGATTCCGACCGCGACGGGATAGGCTATTTCATCCGCCAGCGTTTCGCCGGCCCATTCGACGGCGGGCTTCGACCATGCGGCGGCGACCGCCGCTTGAAAAGAACGCCCCTGCTGCGCTGATTCCAACCGCCGCTCCGAGGACGGCGCGAGCGCAAGCGCGAGATCGTTGACGTCAGCCAACGCCGTGGCATCGCGCGCGCTTGTCGCGCGCATGGCCGTTGCGAGCAGGATGGCGTCGGTGCGCGCGCTACCGCATTCGACGAGATCGACCAGCCAGGCGACGAGCGAAGTCTCGTCGCGCACGTCGCCGGCCTCAGCGGCCCATTCGAGTCCGTGGCTGTAGGCGAAGGCGCCGACCGGAAACGACGGCGACAGCCAGATGGCGAGGAGAATGTCGGGAGACACTATGACGTCACGACGAGCGAAGCCGGCCGGGTCCGGCTTCGAGAAATGCTCCTCGCAAGGACGGTCTAACCATGCTTGTGCGCATGATCGCGATGGTCGTGACCGCAGCCGCAATGGTCGTGGTCGTGGCCATGATGGTCATGACCGTGAGAATGACCATGGTCATGGTGGCAATCATGCCCGTGCGCATGATCGTGCCCATGATGCTCATGCCCGTGCGTGGCGACATGCTGCGCATAGGCGCCGCCCTCGGGGTCGAAGGGCGCCTCGATCTCCGTGACTTCGGCGCCAAGGCCCCGCGCCATGTCCTCGATGACGTGGTCGCGACGGATGCGCAATTTCGTGCCGAGAATCTGCGTCGGCAGATGCCGGTTGCCGAGATGCCAGGCGACGCGCGCGAGCTGCTTGAGATCGCCGACCTTGATTTCGGCGAGCGGCTCCGGCGCGGAGAGAATCTCGACGAGCCGCCCATCCTCCAGCGCCAGCCCGTCGCCGGAGCGCAGCATGACGGCTTCGGGAAGATCGAGCAGGAATTCGAGACCGCGAATGCCTTTCATGGCGATGCGGCGGCGGTGACGGTCGTCGAAATCGAGCACGACGGTATCGGCCGCCTCGTCGCGCCAGGAACCTGCCGCCTTCACTTCGATCGCGCGTATGCTCATCGTTCTCGCCTTTGCTCGCCGCTCAGAACAGCCGCGCGCCGTCGGGCGCGGGCAGGTCAGGCGAAAACAGGACGACTTCGCCTTCCGCATCCGGGAAGCCGAGGGTCAGGACTTCCGACATGAACTTGCCAATCTGGCGCGGCGGAAAATTGACGACAGCCGCAACCTTCTTGCCGATCAGCCGCTCGGCCGAATAGTGGCGCGCGATCTGCGCGCTGGATTTCTTGACGCCGACGCCCGGGCCGAAATCGATCTCGAGCTTCAGCGAGGGCTTGCGCGTCTCCGGGAATGGCGCGGCCGCGCGGATCGTGCCGAGACGGATGTCGACGGCGAGAAACTGGTCGAACGAGATTTGGGGCGCGGGCGGCGCTTCGTGATCGCGGACGAGATGCATCACATGATCTCGACCTTGCCGTCCGAGATGATCTCGATCCTGCGCGACGTGATCCCGTCCGCGCCGGCCTTGCGCCAGACCTTGAAATGTTCGGCGTTCATATGCGCGGTCAACGCGTCGCGATTTTCCCAGCGCTCGACGAAGACGAAGGTTCCGGGGCGCGTCACGCTCTCGTGCAGGTCGTAGCCGATGCAGCCTTTTTCCTGCTGTGTCGCCGCGATCGCGACACGGGCGGCGGCCAGCGTCTCCTCGCGCTTCTCCGGCTTGATAGTGATCGTAGCGATGACGTAGATCATGTTTCCTCGCTCGTCTTCTTGTGCGCGTCTCAGCCGCCGAGCGGTCCGATCTTCGCGACCTCAACGACTTCGATCACGGGCGGCTCGGCGACGCAAGAGGGCAGGACGCTCATGAATTTCTTGATGTGCGCCGTCTGGAAATGGAAGTCGACCGCCTCCTGAGACTTCCAGCGCTCGTTGAACACGAATACGCCCGGTTCGGTCTGACTCTCGAAAAAATCGTAGGAAATACAGCCCGCCTCCTTGCGCGTCTCGGCGATCTGCTCGCGCGCCGCCGCAATGAAGGCCTCGCGCCGGTCCGGGCGGACGACGCCCCTCGCCAGAATGATCAGCATGGTTTTTCCTCCTTGACAGCCATAGGCTAATGCAAATTGGCTTTGTGCGGGATAGCATTCTTCGCGCTCTGTCATCCCGGCCGGAGCGCAGCGGAGAGCCGGGATTCAGCGCGCGGACGCTAGTAGCTGGATCGGTCTGCGGCCATCCGGGATCACAATCTGCGCCGCACCGAGCGCCGTCAGAACAGGAAATACCGCTGCGCCATCGGCAACCTGTCCGCAGGCTCGCAAGTCAACAGAACCCCGTCGGCCGTCACGCGATAGGTTTCGGGGTCGACATGAATCTTCGGCGTGGCGTCGTTGTGGATCAGGCTCTTCTTGGAAATGCCCGAGCGCGTGTTCTTCACCGCGACCAGCGGCCGCGCGACGGCGAGCTTCGATTGCAGTCCCTTGTCGAGGGCGGCCTGCGACACGAAGGTCAGCGACGTCGCCCTGCGCGCGCCCGCGTAAGACCCGAACATCGGCCGGTAGTGCACCGGCTGCGGCGTCGGGATCGAGGCGTTGGGATCGCCCATCAGCGCGGCGGCGATCATGCCGCCCTTCAGGATCAGGTCCGGCTTCACGCCGAAGAAGGCAGGCGTCCAGAGCACGAGATCGGCGAGCTTGCCGGCCTCGACCGAGCCGATGTAGTCGGACACGCCATGTGCGATCGCCGGGTTGATCGTGTATTTTGCGACATAGCGTTTGGCGCGCAGGTTGTCGGCGCCGCCCTCGCCGGGCAGGGCGCCGCGCTGCCGTTTCATCTTGTCGGCGGTCTGCCAGGTGCGGATGACGACTTCGCCGACGCGGCCCATCGCCTGCGAATCCGACGACATCATCGAGAGCGCGCCGATGTCGTGCAGAATGTCTTCGGCCGCGATCGTTTCCTTGCGGATGCGGCTTTCGGCGAAGGCGAGATCTTCCGGGATCGACGAATCCAGATGATGGCAGACCATGAGCATGTCGAGATGCTCGTCGAGCGTGTTCTTCGTGAAGGGCCGCGTCGGATTGGTGGAGGACGGCAGAACGTTGGGCAGGCCGGCGACCGAAATGATATCCGGCGCATGGCCGCCGCCCGCGCCTTCCGTGTGGAAAGCGTGGATGGTGCGGCCCTTGAACGCCTTGATCGTGTCTTCCACGAAGCCGCTCTCGTTCAGCGTGTCCGTGTGGATCATGACTTGAATGTCGTGATCGTCGGCGACCGAGAGCGCGCAGTCGATCGCCGCCGGCGTCGTGCCCCAGTCCTCGTGCAGTTTTAATGCGCAGGCGCCGCCTTCGACCTGCTCGACGAGGCCGGCCGGCAGCGCGGCATTGGCCTTGCCGGCGAAGCCGAGATTCATCGGAAAGGCGTCGGCCGCCTCGATCATGCGCGCGATGTGCCAGGGGCCGGGCGTGCAGGTGGTGGCGAACGTGCCGGTCGCCGGCCCCGTGCCGCCCCCGAGCATGGAGGTGACGCCCGACATCAGCGCCTCTTCGATCTGCTGCGGGCAGATGAAATGGATATGCGTGTCGAAGCCGCCGGCCGTGAGGATCTTGCCCTCGCCCGCGATGATCTCCGTGCCCGGCCCGATGACGATATTCACATGCGGCTGAATGTCGGGATTGCCGGCCTTGCCGATCGCCGAAATCCTGCCGTCGCGGATGGCGACGTCGGCCTTCACGATTCCCCAATGGTCGAGAATGACGGCGTTGGTTATGACGGTGTCCGCCGCGCCGTCGGCGCGCGAAACCTGCGATTGCCCCATGCCGTCGCGGATCACCTTGCCGCCGCCGAATTTCACTTCCTCACCGTAGGTGGTGAAATCGCGCTCGATCTCGATGAAGAGGTCGGTGTCGGCGAGGCGCACCTTGTCGCCGGTCGTCGGGCCGAACATGTCGGCATAGGCGGCGCGGGGCAATACGGTCGGGCGGGCGTTCGCCATGTGTCTCTCCGGATCAGAACGATTTGCCGTCGACGGCTTTGGAAGGCAGGGCGCGCGCATCCACGCCGTCGAGGCAATTGGCGTTGACGGCCACCATCGGCGTCCCGTCCGGCCCGGACGCGAAGGCGAAACTCTCTATGCCGCACGTGCGGCAGAACTTGTGGCTGATCTTGTGCTTGTTGAAGAGATATTCGCTCAGCGCGCCCTCGCCCGACTTGAGCGTGAACGATTTCTGCGGCGCGAAGCCGAGCACCGAGCCGAGACGGCGGCAGCGCGAGCAATTGCAGACAATCGTATTGTCGAGATCGACGTCGACTTCGAAAGTCACGGCGCCGCATTGGCACGAGCCTTCATAATGCTGAACGGCCATGGTCACACCCTTCCCATCACATCCTGCCGGAAGCCGTAGACCTCGCGCTTGCCCGCAATCGCCACCAGCCGCACCTCGCGGCTCTGGCCGGGCTCGAAGCGCACGGCCGTGCCCGCGGGAATGTCGAGGCGCATGCCCTTCGTGCGGTCGCGCTCGAATTTCAGCGCCGGATTGGTCTCGAAGAAATGATAATGCGAGCCGACCTGGATTGGCCGGTCGCCCGTGTTGGCGACGGTCAGCGTCAGGGTCTCGCGGCCGACGTTCATCTCGATCTCGCCTTCGGCCGTAACCACCTCGCCGGGCGTGAGCTTCGAATGCGGGCCGCGGATCGGATGATGCACGGTGACGAGCTTCGTGCCGTCGGGAAAGGTCGCTTCCACCTGCACGTCGTGGATCATCTCGGCGATGCCGTCCATCACCTGTTCCGTCGTCAGCACATGCGCGCCGGCCTCCATCAGCTCGGCGACGCTCCTGCCGTCGCGCGCGCCTTCGACGACGAAATCGGTGATGAGCGCCACCGCTTCGGGGTGGTTGAGCTTCACGCCGCGTTCGAGCCGGCGGCGCGCCACCATCGCGGCCATGGCGATCAGCAGCTTGTCCTTTTCACGCGGCGTCAGGTTCATCGGAAAGGCTCCGCAGATCGATCTTGAACGTCATTGCCAGACGCGCGGCGCGGCGCGGCCGAGGAGACGGGAAAACAGCCTCAGGATAGCCAACCGCAGATTTTCTGGCGAGGGCGAAAGGAGCCGCGCGACGAGGAAACCGTCGAGCGCGCTGACGCCGGATTCGCATTCGCTGTCCGCAAGAGCGGCGCGGCATTCGTCCAGGCGCGCAAGCGCGTCGGGCGCGACATGGAGCAGCGTCGCCAGCGCGCGGGCGCCGCCGCCGATGGCGGGCCGTTCGAGCAGCGCGGCGGGGGCGGCGAGCCGCGCGTCCTCGGCGAAAATGAGCTTGCCCGCGCGGCGCACGCGCCAGCGATCGCGAAAATCGCCGGCGACGCAGGTCTCGCCCATGGCCTGCCGGCCGAAGACGACGCTCTCGCAGGCGACGAGCGTCGCGTCAGCGGCCATGTCGACGTCGAGCGAGCGGACGAGACTGGCGCGATTGAACAGGATCGTCTCCTGCGGCAGCCAGTCGAGCGCGGCGCCGGATTCCAGCTTCAGCGACGTTTCGATACGGGCGGGCGGCCCGTCCGTGCGGTAGATTTTTTCCGCCGACTGCGTCGTGAGCGCCACGCGCGCGCCGGGGCCGGCGGCAAACGAAAGACGCGCATGATCGCCGCCGACGACGCCGCCCGCCGTGTTGACGATCACGCCTTCGCAGATGTCGCGCGCCTTCGGGAAGCGCAGGCGCAGGCCGCCGGTTTCGTAGAGGCGGCCGACGCGGGTGTGTGCGCCGTGCGCGACGAAATCGGCGCGGATTTCGCCGCGGGCGCGGGGCGGCGTTGCCTTCCCCTCTCCTGCGGAGCGGGAGAAGGGGGCGCTCGCGTAGCGAGCGTCGACACGAAGTCGGCTGTCGTCGACTTCGGTCCGGGGTGAGGGACTGGCGATTTCAATAGACATTCGTGAAGCCGCGCGGCCCTCATCCGTCGCGCTATCGCGCGACACCTTCTCCCGCTTCGCGGGAGAAGGGAAAAGCTACACTACACCGAAATCTTCTGTCGCACGTCCTTTTCGTTCATCGAGGCGCGGTCGCCTTCCATCACGACTTGCCCGCGGTCCATGACGATGAAATCGTCCGCCAACTCCCTGGCGAAGTCGAAATATTGCTCGACCAGCACGATCGCCATGTCGCCCTTGTTGCGGAGATAGGAAATCGCGCGGCCGATGTCCTTGATGATGGACGGTTGGATGCCCTCTGTCGCCTCCTCCAGCCCCAAAAGCTTCGGGCGCGTGACCAGCCCGCCGCCCCTGGCGGGCTGCCGCTGCTGGCCGCCCGAGAGGTCGCCGCCGCGCCGGCCCATCATGGTGGCGAGCACCGGGAAAAGATCGAAAATTTCGTCAGGCGTGAAACGCTCGCCGCGCGGGGCGGCGGCATAGCCGGTTTCGAGGTTTTCCTTCACGGTCAGCAGCGGGAAGATTTCGCGCCCCTGCGGCACATAGGCGACGCCTTTTCGCGCGCGGACGTGCGGGGTCAGCCGCGAAAGGTCCTCGTCGCCCCACAATATCCTGCCGGAGCGGATCGGCTGCTGGCCGACGATGGCGCGCAGCAGCGACGACTTGCCGACGCCGTTGCGGCCGAGCACGCAAGTGACCTTGCCGACCGCGGCCTTGAGCGAAACGCCGCGCAAGGCCTGCGCAGCGCCGTAGTAGAGATCGATATTGTCGACGGCGAGCATGTCAGAGATCCTGCAGCACTCCCCTCCCCCTTGTGGGGAGGGGCTGGGGGAGGGGGTCGCGCAATCCTGCGAGAATGGCGGTTGAGCAAACGTCGCAAGATTGCGCGACCCCCCACCCTAACCCTCCCCCACAAGGGGGGAGGGAATCAGGCTGCCGGCGCGGAAAAGATCGAGTCTGCATCTCAACGCCCCAGATAGACTTCGATGACCTGCGGATCGGACGAGACCTGGTCGAGCGGGCCTTCGGCCAGCACGGCGCCTTCGTGCAGCACGGTCACCTTCACGCCGAGCTCGCGCACGAAATCCATGTCGTGCTCGACCACCACGACGGAATGGTCCTTGGCGATCTCGCGCAGCAGTTCGGCGGTCTGCATCGTCTCGGCGTCGGTCATGCCGGCGACGGGTTCGTCGACCAGCAGGAGTTTCGGGTCCTGGGCGAGCAGCATGCCGATCTCCAGCCATTGCTTCTGGCCATGCGAGAGATCGGCCGCCATGCGGGACCGGTGTCCGGTCAGCTTGGTCGTTTCGAGAATGCGGTCGATGCGCTCGGCGGTCTCCGGCGCGGGCTTGCCGAACAGCGTCGCGCGCGCCGTGCGCGGCGCCTTCAGCGCCAGCAGGATGTTGTCCTCCACCGACTGGCTCTCGAACACCGTCGGCTTCTGGAATTTGCGGCCGATGCCGAGCTCGGCGATGGCGGCTTCGTCGAGTTGCGTCAGGTCCTGCGCGCCGCCGAACAGCACGACGCCCTCGTCGGGCCGGGTCTTGCCGGTGATGACGTCCATCATCGTCGTCTTGCCGGCGCCGTTGGGGCCGATGATCGCGCGCATCTCGCCCGGCGCCAGCACGAGCGACAGGCCGCGCAGCGCCTTGTAGCCGTCGAAGGACACTGCGACGCCGTCGAGATAGAGCAGCGAGCTCGTGAGGATTGCTTCATCCATGCCGCGTCCTAACCCTGACTGGCCTTCGCCGCCGGCTGCGCGCCGTCTTCGGCGACGTCGCCGTTGGCGGGCGCAGCGCTCTTGCGCTTGAGATTGTCCATGAGGCCGAGCACGCCCTTCGGCAAGAACAGCGTGACGAGCACGAAGAGGAGGCCGAGCGCGAAGAGCCAATATTCCGGCAGCGCACCGGTGAACCAGGTCTTGGCGAAATTGACGATGAGCGCGCCGAGCGCGGCGCCGACCAGCGTGCCGCGACCGCCGACCGCAACCCAGATGACGGCCTCGATCGATTGCGCCGGCGAAAACTCGGAGGGGTTGATGATGCCGACCTGCGGCACGTAGAGCGCGCCGGCGACGCCCGCCATCAT
>OEIU01001199.1_pt1 | contig 18010 bp, 16 predicted proteins | sample 1539221 | NCBI WGS metagenome assembly OEIU01 (sample SAMN03792071, study PRJEB22550) | activated sludge metagenome | feature: wastewater treatment plant; material: activated sludge; isolation source: Wastewater treatment plant of a petroleum refinery complex | place: Argentina: Zarate | collected...
CTCGAAATTGATTTCGTCCCAGCGGGCTTCAATCAGTTCGGACTTTCGGACCATACAGAGAATGAGCAAGTGAATCGCCAGCTTGTGTTGGCGCTTAAGGGACGACTGATAGATCCCCCGCAACAACTTGCCTACTTCCTCTGGAGATAGCGCCACGTCGCGACTTCGAGCGGCGGCGATGTACCGGGCCTCAACGGCAGCTGCAGGATTGAACTGGGTTTTCCCTCGTGCGATTGCGTAGGCAAATAGGCGCTTCATCACGTTGCGGGTCTGCAAGGCCATTTGATCAGCGCCACGCGCCTTAATTGCATCGGTGATTGCGAGCACATCTTCCATTCGAACCGCTGCAATCGGCTGTTCACCAATGGCTGGAAGAACATCCTTGTCCAGGACGCGGCGGATATTTCGGGGTTGGCGGGTTGTCTTTTCGACGATGTCGACAAACCACCGTTCTGCGAAGGCTCGAACCGTGTCATTTGCTGCGGCAGTCGCCGCGGCTTTGTTTGTCTGCTTTGCCCTCGCCGGTGAATCGCCATGCGCAACCTTTGCCCGGCACTCCTCACGCCATTGCCGCGCGCGGAGAAGGGTGTACGCCGGGAACTCGCCCAGGGTTACCTTTTCCTTCTTGCTTTCTCGACCACCGAGGCGGTATTGCATCCGCCAGACTTTCTTCCCGGTGGGATGCACCTCGATGTACAGACCTCCACCGTCGGAAGCCTGATACGGGCGGTCTTTGGGTTGCATTCGTTGCAGCTTGGTTTCAGTCAGCGCCATGTCGTGCCCCATTTTTGCCGAGACGTGCCCCATCCAATCTGACGAAAATTGGTCGGATTGGGGCACCTGTGGGGGCACACTAGCAAGGCTTTCCTCGGATGACAATGGACCGCAATGGCCGACAAAGCCTTAATTTCTAGGGTTCTCGATCGCTACCGCGGACTTCGCCGGAATCCCTGAAACCCGCCACTATTTTCCGATGCAGAAGTCGGAAAAGATGCGACCGAGCAGGTCCTCGCTGCTGAACTCGCCGGTGAGTTCTGCAAGCTCGTGCTGCACGCAGCGCAATTCCTCTGCGGCGAGGTCGCCGGCCCGCTGGTCGGCCAGTACGCTGGCCGCCCTGCTCAGGTGCCCGCTGGCGCGATCCAGCGCGGCGACATGGCGGGCGCCCGCGCTGGAGGCCGCTTCGGCCGCGGCGCCTTGCCCCGCCGCGGCCCCGAGGTCCCCCCTCAACAGATCGGAGCCCTCGCCGCTGCGCGCTGACAGGCACAGGTGGGTGATGGCGCCGACCTGTTCGTTCCGGGGCCGCTGGCCGTGCAGATCGATCTTGTTGTGGACGATGAGGCGTCGGCTTGATTCGGGCAGTTTCGACAGCAGGGCCTGGTCGGCGTCGGCATGCGCGTCGTCGGTGACCAGCACGGCCAGGTCGGCGCGCTCGAGTTCGCTGCGTGCCCGCCGCATTCCCTCCATCTCGACGACGTCGCCGGTGTCGCGCAAGCCGGCGGTGTCGACCAGGGTCAGGGCGATGCCATCAAGCTCGATGGTCTCGCGCAGCACGTCGCGGGTCGTGCCGGGGACGTCGGTGACGATGGCCCGCTCGCTCGCGGCGAGCGCGTTGAGCAGGCTCGACTTGCCCGCATTGGGTCGGCCGACGATGACCACGTGCAGGCCGTCGAGCAGGCGCACGCCCCGTCGCGACGCCGCGAGAATGGCATCCAGGCGGGCGCGCAGGCAGGCGAAGTCCTCGAGCAGGGTCGGCGTGGCGAGGAAATCGATCTCCTCTTCGGGAAAGTCGATCGCCGCCTCGATCCACACGCGCAGGCGCACTACCGCTTCGGTCAGTGCGTTCACCTGGCGCGAAAATTCGCCCTCGAGGCTGCGCACGGCGGCGCGCGCCGCGGCTTGCGAGCCGCTGGCGATCAGGTCGGCGATGGCTTCGGCCTGGGCCAGGTCGAGCTTGCCGTTGAGGAAGGCGCGTTCGGAGAACTCACCGGGCCGGGCGTGGCGCGCGCCAAGCGCGATGCAGCGGTCGAGCAGGCAGCGCAGCATGACCGGGCTGCCGTGGACCTGCAGCTCGAGCACGTCCTCGCCGGTGAACGAATTCGGCGCCGGGAAGAACAACAGGAGTCCGCGATCGAGGATCGCGCCGTCGGCATCGAGGAATGCCCGGTAGTGGGCATGGCGCGGTGTCGGCGCGCGACCGAGAAGTTCGACGGCGATCGCCATGCTGCGCGCGCCGCTCAGGCGGATCACGCCGATGCCACCCGGTCCCGCGGCGGTGGCGATCGCGGCTATGGTTTCGCCGTCGGGTTTCATGTCCGCGTGCGTGGCGAAACGCGGCAGCCGCGGCCTATTTGCCGGCGGCCGGCACGACCGCCTTGCTGCCGCCCTCGATGCGTCGCGTGATGATCCATTGCTGGAGCAGGCCGAGGGCGCCGTTGACCGTCCAGTACAGCACGAGGCCGGCGGGGAAGAAGGCGAACAGCACCGAGAAGATGAGCGGCATGAACTTCATCATCTTCGCCTGCAGGGGATCCATGCCGGTCATCGGCGTCAGGAATTGCGTCGCGAGCATGGTGGCTGCATTGAGGATCGGAAGCACGTAGTACGGATCCGGCGCGGTCAGGTTGTGGATCCACAGGATGAACGGCGCCTGGCGCAGCTCGACGCTTTCCAGCAGCACCCAGTACAGGCCGAGGAAGACCGGGATCTGCACGAGCATCGGCAGGCAACCGCCGAGCGGATTTATTTTTTCCTTCTGATACAGTTCCAGCATCGCCTGGTTCATCTTCTGGCGATCATCCCCGTAGCGTTCCTTCAGCGCGGCGACGCGCGGCTGCATCTTGCGCATCTTCGCCATCGAGCGGTATTGCGCCTCGGAGAGCTTGAAGAACACCGCCTTGATCAGCAACACGAGCAGGATGATCGCGAAGCCCCAGTTGCCGGTCAGCTTGTGGAACTGCGATAGCAGCCAGTGCAGCGGCTCGGAGATCACCGTGAAGATGCCGTAATCGGCCGTCTTGGCCAGGCCCGGGGCGAGGTCGTCGAGCGTGCTCTGCAGTTTCGGTCCCACGTAGAGGCGGGCGCTGAAATCGCCGGTTGCGCCGGGCGCGATGCTGATGCCGGGCGATACGCTGCGCACGAGGTAGCGCGTTGTGCCGTTGGCCTTCACTTCGGCGCTGCTGAACTGGTCGGCTTCGTCGGCCGGCGGAATCCAGGCGGCGAAGAAGTAGTGCTGCAAGAGGGCGATCCAGCCTCCGCTGACCTTCCTGTCCAGGGGTTCCTTGGCGAACTTGTCGAAGGCGAGCTTCTGGAACTTCTCTTCCGGGCTGTACCAGGCGGCACCCATGAAGCTGTAGCGGGAGGTATTCGTGTAGCCCTTGATGCCCGATGTATCGAGGACCAGCGGAACGCGTTGCAGCTGGCGATAGGCATTGCCGGTCCAGGCCTTCGCGCTCTGGTTGTCGACTTGCTGGCGCTGGCCGATCACGTAGCTGGCGCGCTCGAAGGTGAAGGTCTTGGTCACCGTGATGCCCGACGCGTCGCGCCAGACCAGTGGCACTTCGAGTCGGGACTGGCCCTCGGCAAGCGTGTAGCTGCGGCTCGCGGCCTCGAACATGGCCTGATGGTCAGGGGCCGGGCTGTCGGTGCTGACCAGTCCGCTCTGGGCGACGAAAAAGTGCGCCGGGTCGGTATCGAGCAGGCGCACGCGCTCCGGCTGCTTGGGCTGCTCGGGATAGGCCAGCAGTTCGGAGCTGACCACGCTGCCGCCGCGCGGATCGATTTCCACGCGCAGCAGGTCGGTGGTGACGACAATCGGATCGACCGGCGCCGGCATGTCAACGCCATGCGTCGGCGCTGCGGGGGCACTCGTGCCCTTGACCGGGCCGACCTGCGGAATCTCGGCCGAGGTGGCCGCTGGCGTGGCTGTCACGGCGGTGCCGGCGGCCGGCGCAACCACTTCGGTGGTCGCAGCGGGTTCCTGCGGGGCGTAATCGAGCTGCCACTGCGACCAGATCAGGTAAGCCAGGGCGAACAGGGCGACCAGCAGGAAGGTGCGAGGATTATTCATGACGGCATCGGGTTCTTGGACGAGGTCGCCGGGGACCGGCCACAGGGAAAGGAGGCATGGGTGCGCGCGGAGGGTGGCCCGGATCGGGACCGTTCGCGCGGCGCAATCAGCCGCGCATTGTGCCGGTGCTGGCAGCCGCCTTCAATGCCGAGAGCTTTTTCCAGAGCGCGGCAAGATCTTCGCGCAGGTCGGCACTGGGTGTTTTTACCGCGCTCGAGCGCGCGATCAGCAGGATATCGAGGTGCGGCAGCTCGCAGCGGACAAGGCGGTAGCTTTCGCGCACCAGGCGCTTGATGCGGTTGCGGTCGACCGCCCGCTTGGAGACACGACGCGACACGGCCTGGCCGAGGCGGCAGGTCGATTGGTCGTTCGGGGAGTACTCGGCGAGGAAGTGGCGGACGCTCAGGCGTCGGGAATTGCCACGCAGCGCGGCGAAATCACCGGCCTTGAGCAGGCGCGCGGCGCGCGGCAGGCCATACCGCCGCACGCTGGCGCGGGGTAGCGGGTCAGACGGCGAGACGCTTGCGTCCCTTGGCCCGGCGCGCATTGATGACGGCGCGACCACCACGGGTCTTCATGCGGGCGCGCTTGAGGTTGCTCGGCTGATAGGTACGTTTGGTGGCCATGAGTCGGCGCCAGGCTTGGGGAAAAGGGCGCGAATCATAGTGGCCAGCCCGTCGCCGCGTCAAGCTGCAGCGCTGGCGCGACTCCGGCGCGCGCGAGTAGACTGCACTGTTCGCGCCGGGCTGTCCGCGCGCCCGAGTCATCGGTCCCCATCAGTAACGAGGAATCATGAGCGATCTTTGGCGACGCTGCATCGAGCGTCTGGAAACGGAGTTCGGCGCCGAAGACGTGCAGACCTACCTGAAGCCCTTGCAGGCCAGCGAGGGCGAACAGGGCCTGCGATTGCTCGCCCCCAACGACTACACCCTCGAAGTCGTGCGCGAGCGCTTCCTGGCCCGCATTCGCGCGGTCATCGAGTACCAGCATGGCTCGGCGGTGGCGATCAACCTCGAGGTCGGCACGCTCGGCGGGCGCAAGGCGCCACCCAGGCGTGCCGCCGAAGCGGCGTCGAAGAAGAACGGACAGGCCGACAATTCCCACAACCTCGATCCGAACTACACCTTCGAGAGCTTCGTCGAAGGCAAGACCAACGAGCTCGGCAAGGCCGCCGCCATCCAGGTGGCGACGAACCCGGGCCGCGCCTTCAACCCGCTGCTGCTGTATGGCGGCACCGGCCTGGGCAAGACCCACCTCATGCATGCCGCCGGCAACCTGATGCGGCAACAGGACGCCTCCTGCAAGGTGCTCTACCTGCGTTCCGAACAGTTTGTCGGCAGCATGATCGACGCGCTGCGCACGAAGAACATGGATGAGTTCAAGCGCCGCTTCCGCAGCGTCGATGCGCTGCTCATCGATGACATCCAGTTCTTTGCCGGCAAGAACACGACCCAGGAAGAGTTCTTCCATACCTTCAACGCGCTGTTCGACGGCAAGCAGCAGATCATCCTGACCTGCGACCGCTTCCCGAAAGAGGTCGAGAACCTCGAACCGCGGCTGAAATCGCGCCTTGGCTGGGGCCTGTCGGTGGCCATCGAGCCGCCGGATTTCGAAACGCGCGCGGCCATCCTGCTCAGCAAGGCAGCCAGCAAGGGGGTCGATCTGCCTGAGGACGTGGCATTCCTTATTGCCAAGCGCATGCGCTCGAACGTGCGCGACCTCGAAGGTGCATTGAATACGTTGATCGCGCGCTCGCATTTCGGCGGCCGCAAGGTTGATGTCGCCTTCGCCCAGGAAACCCTGCGCGATCTCCTCACCGTGCACGCGCAGGCCATCACCATCGGCAACATCCAGAAGGTGGTCGCCGAGTACTACCAGTTGCGCATGGTCGACCTGCTGTCCAAGCGGCGCAGCCGGTCGGTGGCGCGGCCCCGCCAGATGGCGATGGCGCTGGCCAAGGAAATGACCGAGCACAGCCTGCCGGAGATCGGCGATGCGTTTGGCGGGCGCGACCATACCACCGTGCTGCATGCCTGCCGGACCATCCGCAACCTGCGCGAGACCGACGGCAAGCTCAATCAGGACTGGGACAAGCTGGTGCGCATACTGACGGGGTGAACGCGCTGTGGATAAACTGTGGGGGGATTAAGGGGTTAGAATTATCCACAGTTCGTGCACATGCGCGGAAGGCGGTTTTCCCATGGGAGATTTCATTGTAAGCCATTGATTAATTTTATTTTTTAGTGTGAAAGGCGCTTATCCCCAAGGCCTGCTACCACCACCATCTTCTTCAAATCAAAAAGCCAGATACAGGAAGGGACCCAATCATGCGCTTCATTCTTCCTCGCGAAGCCTTGCTGAAACCGCTGCAGCAGGTCGTAGGTGTAGTCGAACGCCGGCAGACACTTCCCGTACTGTCGAACCTGCTGGTCAGCGTGGGTGCCGATGACGTCTCGTTCACCGGAACCGATCTCGAGGTCGAGATGATCGCGCGCACCGCGGCGGAGGACCTGGTCGAGGGTGAGGTCACGATTCCGGCACGCAAGCTGTTCGATATCTGTCGCGCGTTGCCCGATGGCGCCAAGGTCAAGATCGAACAGAATGGCGAGCGTGTCTCGGTCAGCGCCGGGCGCAGCCGGTTCACCCTGTCGACCTTGCCGGCGACGGAATTTCCGGTGATCGACAACATCGATCTGGTCGAGCGGATCAGCCTGCCCGAAGCGACGCTCAAGGATCTGATCGGACGCACCGCTTTTGCGATGGCGCACCAGGACGTGCGCTATTACCTCAACGGCCTGCTCCTCGATGTGCGCGACGAAACCCTGCGCTGCGTGGCCACCGACGGGCATCGTCTGGCCCTGGCCGAAACGAAGCTGAGCTCGGAGATCTCCTCGCGCCGGCAGATCATCATTCCGCGCAAGGGCGTGCTCGAGCTGCAGGGTCTGTTCGAGGCCGGAGAGGGCCTCGTCGAGCTGGAGCTCTGCCGCAACCACCTGCGTGTGCGCAGGGGCAACGTGGTGTTCACCTCGAAGCTGATCGACGGCCGCTTTCCGGACTATGAGGCGGTGATCCCGATCGGAGCGGACAAGGACGTGCGCGTCGGTCGCGAGGAGTTGCGTTTTGCCCTGCAACGCGCGGCGATCCTGTCCAACGAGAAGTACCGGGGGGTCAAGCTCGAGGTCAATCCGAACCGGATGCGCATCGTGGCGCACAATCCCGAACAGGAAGAAGCCGTCGAGGAACTCGAGGTGCAGACGACGGTTTCCGATCTGTCGGTCGGATTCAATGTCAATTACCTGATGGATGCGCTGGCCGCGCTGAGCGGCGAGGAAATCGTCCTCAGCCTGCGCGATGCGCAGTCGAGTTGCCTGCTGCGCAAGGTGGATTCCGACGACACGCGGCATGTGGTCATGCCGTTGCGGCTCTGACGGGCGGGGGCGATGCGCCCTTCGAGGCCCGCGCGTCCGAGGATGCGCGGGCCTTTTCGTTTGCGCGATGGCCGATTGCATGCACCTGAATGAGCTGCGTATCCAGAAGCTGCGTCTGCTCGACGACGTCAGCCTCGACCTGTCGCCCGCCTGGAACGTTTTCGTCGGCGGCAACGGCGCCGGCAAGACCAGCATCCTCGAGGCGGCGTTCATGCTTTCGCACGGTCGCTCGTTTCGCGGTGGTTCGCGCGATACCCTGAGTCAGCTGGGAAGCGGTGGCTTTTCGGTGTTCGGGGTGCTCGAACGCGACGATGGTGCCCGGCGGCGCCTCGGCCTGGCGCGCGTGGGCGGCAAGCTTGAAACACGCGTGGATGGCGAAGTGTCCGGCATCGCAGGGCTGGTCCGCACCTGTGCCGTGGTCTGCTTCGAACCGGGTTCGCACGAACTGATCAACGGGGTGGCGGAGGAGCGGCGTCGCTTCCTCGACTGGGGCGTGTTCCACGTGGAACACGGATTCCTTGAGCAGTGGCGGCGTTACCAGCGGGCGCTGCGCCAGCGCAACAGTGCGCTGCGCGCCGGCGCCGGCGGCAGCAGCCTGGAACCGTGGGAAATCAATGGGTGACTCCGGCTCGTTGCTCAGTGCCATGCGGGATTCGTATGTGGAGCGCCTGCGTCCCGTTCTGCAGGAGGTCCTTGGTGGCTTCCTGCCGGAACTCGGTGGTGCGACCCTGACACTGGAGCAGGGCTGGAAGGAGGGGCTCGGCCTTTTCGAGGCGCTGGTCGAGGGTCGTGGTCGCGACCAGGAGCGCGGTTTTACCGGCAGGGGCCCGCACCGGGCCGACTGGTCGATCGGTTTTGCGCGGGCGCCGCGCCGCGAGCATCTGTCGCGTGGCCAGGAAAAACTCTGTGCGCTGGCCCTGGTCCTGGCCCAGGCGCGCCTGTATGTCCAACAGTGCGGGGAGAGCCCGCTGCTGTGCCTTGACGATCTGGCGTCGGAACTCGACCTCGCCCACCAGGAGCGCGTCATCGGGCTGGCGGGCGCCAGTGGGGCCCAGGTGCTGCTCAGCGGGACCGAGTTCCCGCGGACGCTGGATCCGGGCCTCGCGGACCTCCGCTTGTTCCACGTGGAACAGGGCCGAATCCGCTCCTGACTGCTATAATCAAGGACTTGTCTACCGGACAGGACGCAGCCTGCGCCAAACCGGAACCTGACGACCGCGGAGTCCCATGAGCGAGCAATACGATTCAAGCAGAATCAAGGTTCTGAAGGGCCTTGAAGCCGTGCGCAAGCGCCCCGGCATGTATATCGGCGATACCGATGACGGTTCCGGCCTCCACCACATGGTCTTCGAGGTGGTCGACAACTCGATCGACGAAGCCCTCGCAGGCCACGCCGACGCGGTTTCGGTGACCATCCACACCGACGGCTCGGTCAGCGTCGTCGACAACGGCCGCGGCATCCCGGTCGGCATGCACGAAGAAGGGCGTTCCTCGGCCGAGGTCGTCATGACCGTCCTCCATGCGGGCGGCAAGTTCGACGACAACAGTTACAAGGTTTCCGGCGGCCTGCACGGGGTCGGCGTTTCCGTGGTCAATGCCCTGTCCGAGCACCTCTGGCTGACCATCTTTCGCGAAGGCCATGAACACCACCAGGAATACCGCCTGGGCGAGCCGCAATATCCGCTCAAGGTGGTCGGGCCGTCGAGCCGGCGCGGCACTACGGTGCGTTTCCTGCCCAGCAGGACGATCTTTTCCGATGTCGAATTCCATTACGACATCCTCGCCAAGCGCCTGCGCGAGTTGTCCTTCCTCAACTCCGGCGTTCGCATCGAACTCACCGACGAGCGCAGCGAGCGCCACGATGTCTTCGAGTACGCGGGTGGCATCCGCTCGTTTGTCGAGCACCTGGCCCACCTGAAGACGCCCTTGCACCCGAAGGTCATCTATTTCTCGCTGAAGAACGAAGCCATCACGGTGGATGCGGCCATGCAATGGACCGATTCCTACCAGGAAACGTGCTTCTGCTACACAAACAATATCCCGCAGAAGGACGGCGGCACCCATCTCGCCGGCCTGCGCGCGGGCCTGACCCGCACCCTGACCAGCTACATCGACAAGGCCGGCATCCAGAAGACCGCCAAGGTCGGATTCTCCGGCGACGACATGCGCGAAGGCCTGATTGTCGTGCTTTCGGTCAAGATGCCGGATCCGAAATTCTCCTCGCAGACCAAGGACAAGCTGGTATCCAGCGAGATCAAGGGCATCGTCGAATCGGCGGTCAACCAGAAACTCGAGGAATTCCTGCTCGAAAACCCGAACGAGGCGCGCGCGATCGCGGCCAAGGTGGTCGATGCGGCGCGCGCTCGCGAGGCCGCGCGCAAGGCCCGCGAGATGACGCGGCGCAAGGGCGCCCTCGACATTGCCGGATTGCCCGGCAAGCTGGCCGATTGCCAGGAGAAGGATCCCGCGCTCAGCGAGCTGTTCATCGTCGAGGGCGATTCCGCCGGCGGTTCGGCCAAGCAGGGCAGGAACCGCAAGACCCAGGCCATCCTGCCGCTGAAAGGCAAGATCCTCAATGTCGAGCGGGCGCGTTTCGACCGCATGCTCGGATCGGCCGAAATCGGCACGCTGATCACGGCCCTGGGTACCGGCATCGGCAAGGACGAGTACAACATCGACAAGCTGCGTTACCACCGCATCATCATCATGACCGATGCCGATGTCGACGGCTCGCACATCCGCACTCTGCTGCTGACTTTCTTCTACCGGCAGATGCCCGAGCTGATCGAACGGGGCCACATCTACATCGGCCAGCCGCCGCTGTACAAGCTCAAGCAGGGCAAGCAGGAGCTCTACCTCAAGGACGATGCCGCCCTCAACAGCTACCTGATCTCGAATGCCGTCGACAACGCGGAACTCGTCTACAACCCGGACGCGCCAGCGCTGAGCGGAGCGGGCCTGGAAAAGCTGCTGATCGATTACCAGGCGGCCCTCGACCAGATCGAGCGCCTCGGTTCGCGCCATGACACCGACATGCTGCGCGCTTTTCTCAGTGCCGCGCCGCCAATCGGCGAGCAGTGGCACGACGAGGCATTCCTGACGACGTGGATGGGCGAGCTGTCGCGACTGATGAACCGGATCGGCTCGGGTCGCCCGCGCTACCATTTCTCGATCCGGCCGGCGACCGGCGAACATCCGGCGGCCCTGCTCGTGCGCCGCGAGCAGCATGGCACCGAGACGACCCAGATCCTGCCATCGAACTTTTTCGTCGGCGGCGAGTTCCGCGCCATCGCCGAGGCCTCGCGACAGCTGGTCGGGTTGATCCAGCCCGGCGCCAGCGTCAGCCGCGCGAACAAGCGCCAGGTCCTGACCGACGGCATCGCCGAAGCCCAGGCCTGGCTCATGGAAGAAGCCAAGCGCGGGCGCACGATCCAGCGCTTCAAGGGTCTCGGTGAAATGAATCCGGAACAGCTGTGGGAGACCACGGTCAATCCGGAAACGCGCCGGCTCCTGCAGGTCAGCATCGAGGATGCCGTGGCCGCGGACCAGATCTTCTCGACCCTGATGGGCGACGTGGTTGAACCGCGCCGGGAATTCATCGAACAGAATGCCCTGCGGGTCAGCAATCTCGATATCTGATTGCCGGCGGATGCCCGGGGCCCAAGCCCCGGGACGCCAGAACTTAATATATTTATATACCAGGAATGCCGGCTGAACACCCTGCGCAACCCCGCTCGACGCTGTGCCGCGTTTCAGCTTTCCAGCGCGAATGTGACAGGAAACCCTTGCTTGCGCACGCCTGTACAGCCGGGCGCGGCAGCGGTACGCTCGGAGCAACAGGAATCACCCGTCCACGGGGCCATCCGCGCCCCAATGCATCCAGTCGAGGAACGATCATGAAGTTTCTGAAGCTTGCACGTATAGCGCTGTGCGCGGCCGTGCTGGTGTTCTCGTCCGCAGCGGTTCTGGCCGCAAAGAAGGACAAGGTCGAGAACGAATATCCGAACGCCACCCGCGTCGAGCCGAAGGCCAGCATGAGTTCGCGCGAGCAGCGCGACCTGAGCAAGGCCACCGACCTCGTCAACGACGGCAAGAACGATGAGGCCCTGCCCCTGATCGAGAAGGCTCTCGAGAACAAGAAGATCGGCCCCTATGCCGAAGCGTTCGCCCAGCAGCTGCTCGCGCGCATTTACTGGGACCAGGAAAAGGAAGACCAGGCGATCGCCGCGACCGCCCGCGCCATCGAGCTCGACTCGTTGCCCAACAACGCGCATTTCGGCCTCATGTACCAGCTCGCGCAGTTCCAGGTACAGACGGAAAAATACCAGGACGCGCTGGCGACCCTCGCCCGTTTCAAGAAGGAAACCGGCAGCGAGACGGCCGACCAGCTGGCCCTGCTCGGCAACATCTACTACCGCCTCGACAAGTACCAGGAGGCGGCCGACACGATGAAGCGCGCCATTGCGGCCAGCGACGAGCCCAAGGAAAGCTGGAACCAGATCCTCATGGCCAGCCTGTTCGAGCTTGACCAGTACGACGAAGCCGCCAAGGTCGTCAAGGAACAGCTGGTGAAGAACCCGAAGGACATCAAGCTGCTCAAGCAGCTGGCCACGATCTACGTCAACAACGACCAGTATCCGCAGGCGATCGAGGTGCTCAGCAAGGCGAAGAACGAAGGCCTGATCGCCAGCGCCGAGGACTACGTGCAGCTGGCAAAGCTCTACGCCAATGCCGACAAGCCCAAGGAAGCCGCCGCGACGCTCAAGGAAGGCATGGACAAGGGCATCGTTCCGTCAAGCTACGACAACAACAAGCTGCTCGGCGACGTCTGCAGCCAGGCCGAAGACGACCCGTGCGCGATCGATGCCTATGGCAAGGCCTCGGCGCAGTCGACCGACGGCAATGTCGACTACCAGCTCGGCTACATGCTGTTTTATTCCGAGCGCGGACCGGAGGCCAAGGAAGCCCTGACCCGGGCGCTGCAGAAGGGCGGGTTGCGCCAGGAAGGCGAGGCCTACGTCCTGCTCGGCGACATTGAAAGCTATGCGAACAACGACGCCGCTGCGCTGGCCGCTTGGCGCAAGGCGGAGGGTTTCCCGAGCACCAAGGCGATGGCCGCGCAACGCATCAAGGCCGTGCAGTCGGGCGTGAAGCTCAAGCGGACAGGCAAAAAATGAGTCCGGTTGCGACACATACGCAAGCGGATGCATCAGAAGGCGTCAACCTGCCGGTCTCCGACTCTTGTCGGATAGCAGGCGGGTGTTGTACCGTGCCGGGCTACGCTTTGCGTGACTGGCGCCTGCCACGACCGCGGGGATTCCGGCGGATCGTTCGTAAGAACAACAACTGTTTGGTCAACACCGATGGCTGACGTCTACCAACCCGAACGCGAAACATTCAACTGGCGCCGCGTCTCGGCCCTGTCCGGCGCGTTCACCGTGCATGTATTCGCCCTGGCGCTGCTGGCTACGCCGGCGTCGCCGCCTGAAGCGCCCGAGAAGAAAATTGACAACAAGGTGACGGTCGAGTTCATCGAGCCGCCACCGCCGCCGCCGCCACCGCCACCGCCGCCGCCGGAGCCGCCCAAGAAGCCGCCTCCGAAGGTGATCGAAAAGATCAAGCCGCCACCGACTCCGCCACCGGAACCGCCGCCGCCTGTCATCGTCGAGGAAGCCTCGCCGATGTCCGTTCCTGCGCCGCCACCCGCACCGCCGGCACCCCCGGCTCCGCCCGTGGATATCGCACCGAGCGAAAATATCAGTTACCGTAGGCTTCGACCGCCGAAATACCCGCCGCAGGCCGTCCGCCAGCGCATGGAAGGCAAGGTCGTTCTGAAGGTACTGGTTGGCCTCGACGGCAAGCCGGAGGAGATCACAGTAGAGAAGACCAGCGGATACCGCGTTCTCGATCAGGCAGCAATCGCGGCCGTGAAGACATGGGTCTTCAACGCCGGTATGAAAAACGGAGCCGCAAGTCGCGGTTACGCTTTGGTACCCATCGAGTTCAACCTCAACCAGTAGCAATCATCTAAGGTAGCGCCATGCAGCAAGATGCTTCTTCGACCTCGCCTGCGGATCAGTCAGGTGCCATGCCCCCACCGATTCCAGGCGGCGGCAATAATGCCCAAGCGATGTCGCAGATGGGCTTTGATCATCTTATCCACAACTTCGACCTGGTCGGCTGGGTAGTCTTCATTACCCTGGTCACGATGTCGGTGTTGTCGGTCTACTTCATCATTGCGAACTTCATTCGCAACACGATGGTGCGCTCGCGCATGGACCGGGTGATCCACACGTTCTGGGAAACGCCTTCGGCGCAGGAAGCCATCCGCTTCCTCGAAGAGCAGCCCAAGTCCGAGCCGTTCTCCAAGATCGCGCTGGAGGCAGCCACCGCTGCGCAGCACCACACGCGTCACGAAGGCAGCCGTCTGGTCGAGGCCCTGAACCGCTCCGAGTTCATCGACCGCGCACTGCGCCAGGGCGTTGCCCGCGAAAGCATGCGGCTCGAGGGCGGCCTGACGGTCCTCGCCACGGTCGGATCGACCGCGCCGTTCGTCGGCCTGCTTGGTACGGTCTGGGGCATCTACCACGCCCTGATCAAGATCGCGTCGACCGGCTCGGCCTCGATGGAAGCCGTCGCCGGCCCCGTCGGCGAAGCGCTGATCATGACCGCCGTCGGTCTGTTCGTGGCCATCCCGGCCGTGCTCGCCTACAACTTCTACGTACGCAGCAACCGCCTGATCTACGCACGTTTCGACGAGTTCGCACACGATCTGCATGACTTCTTCGCCATCGGTTCCCGCGTTGAAGGTGGTGCAGCAGCTCAGGCGCCCGCAGCCGCGAGGAAGTAAGCCATGGCCTTCTCATCCAATTCGGGCGGCGGCCCGATGGCGGAAATCAACGTCACGCCCCTCGTGGACGTGATGTTGGTGCTGCTGATCATCTTCATGATCACCGCGCCGCTGATGACCCACAAGATCCGCATCGATCTGCCGCAAGCCAATCCGAACACGCAGGAAACCACGCCACCGGATCCGATCGATCTGGCAGTCAAGGCCAGTGGCGACCTGTACTGGAACGACGAGCTGATCACCGAAGCCATGCTTGCCGCCCAGCTGCGCGTCGCGGCGCAGAAGAATCCGCAGCCCGAGCTGCAGATTCGCGCGGAAAAGACGACCGAGTACCAGCTGATTGCAACGGTCATGGCCAACGCGAAGAGCGCAGGCATGGTCAAGATCGGATTCATCACGGCGCAGATGGATCGCTGATCGCGCAAGACGGCTTGCAAGTCCTACCGGAAAAGGCGTCGCATCTGCGGCGCCTTTTTTTTCGGCTGCTGCCGGACTGCCGCACTTTGCAGTAACCTCCACAGCGTGCACCCGGTGCAGGAGGATGAGGATCCGCAGCGGGTGCCAAAGGCGCCAACCCGGTATTCCGTCATGCGGTCGAACGGAGGTGCACCATGTCGTACGCAAGCGAGCGCCCCTCGAATGCGAGGGCCATGTCCGAAATCAACATCACCCCGCTGGTCGATGTCCTGCTCACGGTCCTGATCATCTTCATGATCACGACGCCCATGCTGACCGCACGCATCGTCCTGCCCCTGCGCGGCGGAACCGATGGAAAGGCGGCCGAACCGCTGGTTCTCGGCGTCTCGATCCGCGACACCGGCGAATGGCTGCTCGAAGGACAGCCGACCAGCCGCGCGGCCCTGGGCCAGAGCTTGCGCATCGCCGCGGCGAAGGGCCTGCCCCTGCAGCTCGAGATCAGGCCAGAGGCGCACGCTTCCTACGACAATCTCGCCAACGTCCTCGCCATTGCACAAGGCAGCGGCGTTCGCGACCTGCGCGTCCTCGGCGCGGCCCGCGAATAGGCCGGCGCCGCGCGGGTAGCCGCAGGCGGGTGAAAAGCAGCGCCTGCGGCACGAGCGCCGATCGATCAGCCCTGATCGACGGCCACGTCGCGGAGGATGTCGAGATAGCGCCTGACGGTCGGATCGAGGCCCGCGTAGAGGGCCTCGGCAAACAGTGCGTGGCCAATCGAGACCTCGTCGATCCAGGGTACCGCCCGCAGCAGGCAGGCCAGGTTTTCCTGGCTCAAGTCGTGACCGGCATTGACCCCGAGTCCGGCGGCGCGGGCACGCGTTGCGGTGGCCACGCACTTTTCCAGTTCGGCTTGCGGGTTCCCCGCGGCGAATGCCTCGGCGAACGGCCCGGTGTAGATCTCGATGCGATCGGCGCCGCATTCGACGACCCGCTCCACGCCATCGACACCGGCGTCGACGAACAGGCTGACCCGGCAACCTTCGCCCTTGAACCGGCCAACGATCGCCTTCAGCGAACCGAGGTCGGCTGACAGGTCGAAGCCGTGGTCCGAGGTCAGCTGGCCGTCGCCGTCGGGAACCAGGGTGACCTGGGCGGGTTGCGCGCCATGCACGAGCTCGAGCAGGCCCGGATAGCCCTCGCGGGCGGGCGCGAACGGATTGCCTTCGATATTGAATTCGGCGACACCAAGTATGCGCGGCAGGCGCGCGACATCCTCGCCGCGGATATGCCGCTGGTCGGGCCGCGGGTGAACGGTTATGCCATGGCAGCCGGCAGCGAGGGCGCAGCGCGCGGCTTCGACCGGATCCGGCAGGTGGCCGCCGCGCGAGTTGCGCAGCACAGCCACCTTGTTGACATTGACGCTGAGCAGGGTCACCGGCGGTCCGCTTCGGCAAAATCCAAGTGTAGCCGACCGCGCCGTATTCGCACTTGCCCCGCGAGGCGGACTAGTGGCATTCCTCGCTCGTCTCGCTCCAGATCACCGGATCCCAGTACGCTCCGTCGCGCCACTCGTTGCGCTTGTCCTTGTTGAGTTGCGCGGCGAGCATGTAGGTCGTGTTCGGCGCCACGTTCACGGTCAGGGTCTTGTAGCGACTCGACGGATCGCTGTTGCGCAGGCGGTCGTTGAAACTCAGGTAGCGACTCTCGATACGCTCGGAGACCGTCAGCACGTGTTCACCGGCCGATACGCGGAAAGTCGTTTGTCCTCCGAACGGCGAGCGCTTGCCGTCGATGCTGATCAGCGCGGCTGCATGCAGTTCGCGCTGGCGCGGAGCGACATCGAAGATGCTGATGCGACCGCAACCCCCGCTTGCCGCCCGGGACCCATCCGCCCCGGCAGCAGGCGAAGCCATGGCCAGGCTGTCGCCGACGGTGAGGTGCATGGCCGGAATCCAGGCAGACGTCATGGCTCCGGAAACCGTGGTCACCCGCCCGTCACGTGAAACCTCGAAGGCAATGGCAGCGCCATCGTCCATGCTCTCGACCCGTTCGCGAAGCAGTTGGGCGGCCCGCGCGCGGCCCGATGAATCCGCGCCCAGGCCCGATAGCGATACGCCGTTGATCGATCGGATGACATCGCCGCTGCGCAAACCCATGCGACTGGCCGTGCTGCCCGGCGTGGTTCCGAGAACGTGCAGCCCGTCCTCCGCGCGGGCACCGCTGCTGCTGTCGACAAGCACGCCGAGGCCGCTCGTCCGCTGCGCCGGCTCGTCGATGGAGAGCGATATCTGCTCCGCCGGCGTCTTGCCGAACGCACCAGAATCGATCATGTCCAGGAGCAGGGCGCGCAATTCCTCGCGCAGCCGCTGCTCGGGGCTGACCCCCAGCGAAGCCTTGGCCTGGGCGGCCAATGGCGCGACCTGGCCGGCCACCGAATCGGTGGCAGCTGCCGCGGCGGCAACCGACGATGCCAGCAAGCCAAACACCGCGAAGGCCGCAAAGCCCAGGCCGAACCGTCGAACTTCAAATCTCATCTTCATCTCCGGAAAACACTAGATACGTGTAACTGCCTGCACGCGATCACTGTCGTGCCGGATCAGATCCTGCAAGGCGGCGCTCCTCAATTTCCACAACGGAATCAGTTCACTGTCGGTCGCGCCGCGGTCATAGGCGGACTGCAACTGTGAATCGATCAGGCGCAACTCGGCGCGTGAGCGCGGATCCACGGGACTGCCGGGCAGGGTATGCCACTGCGCTTCGAGCAACCTCGAATGCTCGCGCCAGCTGGCCAGGTCGTCGGCCTGTCCAGCTGGCAGGGGAAAGCGGGAAAAGACCGCAATGCAAAGCATCGCCGCCGCGGCCAGTCCGGCGCCGAGCCAGCCCCGACGCTGCCTGCGGCTCCGAAGCTGGCGCGCGGCCCGGACCGACTGGATGCGCGTCCACAGGGCCGGATCCGGCTCATGCTCGGGCAATCGGTCCAGCAGCGCGGCCACTCCGGGGGGCAGGGCCCGATTCTCCGTACTCGACATCATTTGACCTCTCCACTTCCAATGCCGCCATGTGCCAGCAGGTCGAGGCGTCGCAGCGCCCGCGCCAGCACCGACTTCGAATAACTCTCACTCTGGCCGAAAAGCCCGGCCAGCTCCTTGTGCGTATAGCCCTCCATCTCGTGCAGCAAGACCACGGCGCGCGAGCGCGGACTGAGCTGCATCAACAGCGACCAGGCGTCGGCCGCGGTCTCGGCCGGAACGT
>OEIU01001200.1_pt1 | contig 18001 bp, 7 predicted proteins | sample 1539221 | NCBI WGS metagenome assembly OEIU01 (sample SAMN03792071, study PRJEB22550) | activated sludge metagenome | feature: wastewater treatment plant; material: activated sludge; isolation source: Wastewater treatment plant of a petroleum refinery complex | place: Argentina: Zarate | collected...
TGATGAATCAGTAACAGTTAATTTTAATTGAACATTAGAACCATCAACAACTTTTTCAGCCGATAGTCCCGAAACATCTTCCAATTGGGTTATGATGCTGTCGATCACTTCTTCATAAGTTCCGGCTGAGTAATCAATCGTTTTTTCAGTTCCATTCACATTAAACGTAAATGAGCCGGAAGACAAAGTGCTTCCGCTAACCGAGTTTGAAGTAACAACTGCTTTATCATTGTTAATAGCTTTTGTAACAAGTGAAGAGATATCTTTAAACGAAATATTTCCATTTATAAAATCAGAAGCTTTAAGCTCGACTGAAACATTACTTGTAAACTGTCCGCCATCTCCATCGCCGCTTTTAATTGCAAAAGTATAATTACCCGGTGTTGTGATAGAAGAAAAATCTGCAGAGTTTTTATCTAACGAAACAACTAAATCATTTTTTGCAAGTTGATTAATGCGAAGAGCAAAAGCTCCTTTTTGAGCTGTTGAACTTGCGCTGACAGTTACCGCAGTTGTGTTGCTTGATGTTGCTTTTTTAACTGCAAAGGCTGATGAAGTTCCGGTTGATTTTAAAATGGACATTTTGTTTTTTAACGCATCAACCTTACTGAGTAAACCGGAATAGATACTTGATATTCTTGTAAAATTTGTTTGACGTGTTTTAAGAGGCAAAATGCGTTTTTGAGATTCGTTTGCCGAATAACTATTTACTAATGAATTTATTCCGGAAGTTGTTAATAGATCATAAGCCATAATTTAGCCTATCTTTTTTCAATTGCTTTTAACCAGCTATTTCTTAGCTCGGTTAAGATTGTTGTTACTATTTCAAAATTACCTTTTCGTGCCTGATCCTGGCAGAACTGATAAAGTTTTATCAAGTTTATCGCAAGATCTTTATAGCTTTCATCATCAAATCTCAAAAATCCTATTAACTCTTGTATTGCATTATTTGTTTTAATCATATCTTTTTTTTCAGAGTGAACAACAGCAAAATCAAAAACTTTAATAAAAAGTTGCTCCGGTGAAGCATTAAGAATCTGATTTGATAGATAAGGATTTATTTTACTTTTATTTAGCACAGCAGCTTGATACATTTTTTATTTTTCCCGGTTCTTTCTTAAAAATACCCCCCGAAGAATTTTCCTCGGGGGGAACACCCAGTTACTTATTTAAAGTTTATCTGAATAATGATAGAAGACTTTGTGGAGCTGCGTTAAGTGTACCTAACATTGCTGTTCCAATTTGTGTTCCTATCTGACCTTTAGTTGCATTCAACTGTTCCATTGCCATATCTGCATCGAAAAGACTCGAAATCAATGCTGTGTTATTGGCTATTGATGCTGTAAGATATTCTTCCCGTGAAGCAAAAGTTTGGCTATAGTTACCGATGTAGCCTAAAGCTGTTTTAATATCAGCTTGTAAACTTGTTACAGATGTTGTTAATGATGCAGCATCACCAGCTTTTACAGCATCCAAAGCTGTCTGGTTAGCTCCTGTTAAATTCATTTGTGCACCTATGTTAATAACAGATGATGCAGAACCGCCTGAGCCAAATGAACTGTTAGCACTTGCAAGCACGTCCGATCCGTTGATTGAAGTATTCGAAAGAATACTCTGAATTTCGTCTGCAATTGCTTTAACGTCTTTTTGAAGACTTGTAGCACTCTTCAAAGGATCTTTTGCGTCTTCTTGTTTAGCAATGATCTGATTTAATTTATCGTCAACGAGTATCAAAGCAGATTCAGCAGTTGATAACCAGTTCTTACCTGAAGAAATGTTATTCAACTGAGCTTTCATTTTCATGTTACCTGCTTCTAATTCTTTTCCAACTTTAAAACCAGATGTATCGTCGCCTACACTGTTGATCTTTTTCATTGTAGCAAGACGTAACTGTGCTTTGTTTGTTTGCGCACTAACTTTTGCAAGTGCGTTGTATGCATTAAATGCATCAAGGTTGGTGTTAATTTGAAAAGCCATAAGAGAACCTCCGTGTTATTTTAATCAAGCATCCTTGCTTGATTGTTTGTTAATGTTGTTTATTAAAAGAACTTTTTGTGTTCTGTTAGATTATCGTAGTCGGTAATAATTTGTTTAGAGGTTGCGTAATTATTTTTTTATACGGGTTGGTATGACTCTGAATTTTTTAGGATTGGATTGAGTTTTTCTTTCAAAAAATCAATTTTTTGTTTGATTTGCGGCTTATCCGAACAGTTAGCTTGCAGGCTGTTAAAGCACTCTCTTACACTTTCATAATCATTTTTTGAAATGTAGATTGAAATTAAGTTGATATAAACAGAAGGATCTTTTTCAAATTGCAGTGATTTGTTAAACAACTCAATTGCTTTTTCTTGATTTGAATTGATATATAATTGTGCAAGATTTTTATAAAGAGTTGATGATTCAGGGAATAGCTTTATTAATGCATCAATCGAATTTCTGACTGAGTTCTCATCTTTACAATTTTTTATTATCTCAATTACATTAGCTAAATGTTTTGGATGGATAATTTTTTTTAATTGATCTGAATCAAAATCTTTAACAGAATATTTTAGGAAAAGATTTTCAAGCAGCGATTTGACAATTCCAATCTCAATTTCAATATTTTGATTGTTTGAAATGTAATCAGCTAAATCAGATAATAGATTTTCGATATCAGTATCGTGATTTAATTTAAAATGTAAATTTATTGCACGCAGATACAAATCAATTTGGTCTAAAATATTTTCACTTTCTATTTTTGACTTACTCTCTAAAAGATTTTTGTTTGATTTTATAGTAATTAAAATATACTTGAGTGCTTCACTATAGTTTTCTGATCTTAAAAAGATAAGATAGATAAGATAACTTAGTTCCGCTTTGTCTTTTAGATTTTTATAAGATTTTAATGCAAACTCCAAAGCAGATTTTAAATCATTCTTTTCAAATTTAATCTGTGCGATATAAAACAAGACTAAACTAAGATAATTAGCTGCAAGTGATTTCCCTTTTATTAACTTGTTAATTCTCAGTTCAGCTTCATCAAATTTATTTAATGAAATAAGTGTTTGGATTAACTTTAAACTATCATAATTATTTGATTTTTTATTTTCATTAGATAGAAGCAGTGAAAGGTTTCGTTCTTTTTTTTGATTCAAACCAGCTTCATCAATTGCATAACCGTGATGTATGATTTCTATCTCAGAATCAATCAATGGAATTTTATTTCTTTTCAGAGAGTCAACTACTTGTTCGTGAACTTTACCCACAAACTCAACTCCCGGAAAATTTGCAAACAATCGCGGATATCTCATAACACTTCCGTTTACATCGGAAGTGCCAATACTTTTAACAGTGCAGTAAACTCCAGCAGATGCGTGTGATTTAAAACTAAGTAATTCATCTATACTATTTGGATTTAATTCTTCATCAGCATCAAGATAAAGAATCCAACTGCCTGAACATTTACTTAAAGCAAAATTTCTTGCGGCAGAAAAATCATTCACCCAATCAAAATGAAAAATCTTAGAATCAAAAGATTCCGCAATAAAAATTGTCTTATCAGTTGAACCGGTATCCACAACAATGATTTCATCAACAACATTTTTTACAGAAGAAAGACATCTCGCAAGATGCTTCTCTTCATTCTTAACAATCATACATAAACTTAAAGATGGCATCAATTACTTTCAGCTTCAATTTGAACTTCAGCATTTTCAAAAAGCGTATTATGATTTTCCGGTAACGATAAAATCTCATTAACAGATTTCAGGGCATCAGTCGCCATTTGGTTATTTGTATTATTTTTAATCGCCCATTCAATCATTGTTTTAGATTGCTCAAACATTTCAGCCTGATAAAAAACCTGCCCCAAACCAAAACACGCTTCTGAAGAAGTTGGATTTAGTTTTAGTGCGTTTTCAAAATATGTTTTTGCTCTTTCAATATCTTTTATGATAAGTGATATGTTGCCTGTAAGGATTAGTAAATCTTCTTTTGATATAAGTGAACTTGATTTATCGGATGACTCAAAATTTTCTACTGCTAACTTCAATTCAGGTAATGCAAAAACGTATTCTTTATCGGCAATCATTTTAGCTGCTCGTTCAAAACGTTTTACAAACTCATCATTATTAATTGAAATGAACAGACTTCTGTTATGGTTAAATGATTTTTGTTTGATCCAGATGTCCTCCGGATCAGCGCCCCATTTATTAATAAAAATTTCTCTATTAGTATTTAATCTTTCAACATAATTTTTTTCACCATCAGCCTTAAAACTTTTTGAACCGTAATGATGAATAAAAACATCTTGTGCTATAACTGTTTTATATCCTGTTAACTGAGCACGTAAACAAAAATCATCATCCTCAAAATTCCCAGGAGTGAATCGCTCATCAAGCCCGCCGATTTTATCAATCACTTCTCGTTTTAAAAGTGTGCATAAAAATGCTACTCGCGGAAATTTCATTATTCTATTCTTATTCTTCTCTCTTACAATAGCAGCATAACCATGCATTTCATCGATCGTTTTATAATTAGCGTCCTTATCTTTCTGCAGACCACTAACTTCATTACTAATTGGACCAACGATACCGATTGATTTATTATTGTTAGCAATATCTAAAAGTGTTTCGAGCCAATATTCTGTAACCACAACATCATTATTTAATATTAAAACATATTCACCTATTGATTCTTTTATACCTTGGTTAATGCTAATTGGAAATCCCATGTTCTCATTATTCAAAATCATTTTTATGTTGTTATTCAATTTTGAAAATTCATTTAAGAGTTCAACTGTTCCATCATTTTTATTATTTATTATTATAATTAATTCAAAAGGAATTTTGGTATAAGCATATAAAGATTCGATGCACTCTTTGGTAAACTGCAACTGGTTATAAGTTGGAATTACTATTGATACAATTGGTTTATTCAAAAAATCGGTTAACCAAATAGATTGAAATTCTAGAATTAACTCTTTTCTATTTTTAATTTTATTTATTTCAAAAGTATAAACGTCATTAATTTTTTTACGAAATAGGCTAAAGTCTTTTTGTTTTGAAGAGGTGATTGTTGATCCATCATCCTTCCAATTAACTATTACGGTTTCTTTCTTTATATGATAAAAATCCGAGTGCGAAGAAAGCCGCAGCCAAAACTCCCAATCTTCTAATACTGTAAAACCCTCATCAAACAATCCGCTTTTGTTTATTAGTTCTTTATCAAAAACAAAACAATTGACAGGAGAGATATTCCCAAGCATAAGCTTGTCTCTATTATAGTCGATTGAATATGGAGTTGATATTTTTATCAGTTTATATTCGTTACCGGATTTCTTAAAAGTATAACGATAGGCATCAGTATAGACTACTTTATGACCTTTCCTTAACCATTTAAGTGCTGTTTCAAGATGATCATTTAAATAAATATCATCATCATCTAAAAATGCGATATATTTTCCCTTCGCAAATTTAATTCCTGAATTTCTTGCAGCGGCAGGTCCTTCGTTTTGCAATTTATTAATAACAATCAATCTATCATCTTCAAACCCAAGTAATACATTTTCAATATTTACTCCTCCATCGTTCACGATTATTAATTCCAGATTTTTAATCGTTTGCTCCAAGACACTTTTAACAGCAGTTTTTAATTGATCATGTCTGTTAAACGTTGTTATTATTACAGAAAAAAGTAGCGGCTGTTCAGTGAATTTTAAAAAAGTGGATTTGTATTTATTATAATTCAGTGCCTTAAGATTTATCTTCGATGCATATCTTTGTCTTACGCTGTTTGTTTCATTCATCATGTCATCATTATAACGATGTTCGATGCTATCATCTGATAATAAGTACAAGCCTAATTTTTGGGGAATGTGTTTTAGTATAACTTTTTCGGAGATCCTTAGCCACCACTCATAATCACCGGCAACAACCAACTTCCCATCAAAATAGCCAAATTGGTTATGGAGCTTTTTCCGCCACATTGGTTGAGGTCCACAAATAGCACAATGAATTAATTGTATTCTATCAAATTCGGGCCATTCAAAATATCCGGCAGAAATATGATTTTGAAAGGATTGATTTTCGTGATAAGTAACAAATTGATCAGCGTAAACCAAGCCAATGTTCTCGTTCCGATCTAATTGATGAGCCATAATCTGCAAAGCATCTTGCTTATGTCTATCATCTGTATTGGCGTTAGTTATGTATTGCCCGGCTGCTAATTTAATTGCACGATTCCAAGCGCTGTATATTGTCTCTCGCTCGGTCTTTAAATACTTAATGTTTTGATGTTTTGATTGATATTCCTTAATTATTAATTCTTCATTTTCTGTTGAACCAGAATTGACAACAACGATTTCTAATTCCTCTGATTTATATAATGTCTGACTAAGTAGATCATCTAAGCAGCCGCGAATAAACTTTTCTGAATTGTATGTTGAAACTATAGCAGAAACTTTAATTCTGTTAAGGTCTTTATTATTTGATTGACTTTCCAGCGTCTTAATTGTCTGATCCATTTTTTGCATCAATAAATTTTCCGATAAATAGGATTCATCATTAAAGTATTTATGAACTCCTGACTGAATATTTTCCATAACATTATTTAAATCATTATCAGAGAGATATTTTCTTTTCTTTAACAATATTTTATCTTTTTTCAATAAACTTCTTTTTTCCCATTTATCAAAGAAGTAAGATGTATCTGCAAAATATCTGTCCCCGGAGTTTTCTTGTTTTAATCTATCATTTATGTTATTGTGGTCAACAAGTGAATATGGTGATGTTTCAATTGTAAAGCCTGCTTCCCAAATTCTTAAGCACAAATCAACATCAGCCCAATAAAACTTATACTTTTCGTCAAACCCATTGACCTTGTTAAATGCATCTTTGTTAATCAATCCAAAGTTGATGTATGGAAAATCTGAAACCTGATCATACCCGTAATTATCAAAAACACTACCGTATGTTTCTATAGTATTTTTATGCAAAAATGTAATTCCACCAACTTTATCATTTTTTTTAATTGAATTTAGCGCATTCCAAAATGCGAACGGGTAGAACTCAATATCATCACTTGCATAAACAATCCATTTGCCAGTAGAATTAGCAAAACCATGGTTCATCAATTTGGGCCAACTGAACTTCTCGCCTGGTTTAAAAACATCTTCATCATAACAAACCTTTGAAATATTGTACTTATCTATTACCGGTTTAAGCTCATCTGTATTTTTTCTGCTGAAGTACAAAATCGTTTCATATTTAATATTATGCATTGCATGAGGTATACTACTAAGTACTTCTTCCAAACCCTCGTTTCTGTCTTTAGTCGGAATTATTACACTGATTAGAAGTTCATCTGATCCATTTTTAAGTTCTGCATTAGTTTGGTGAGAATTATCACTTGTAAAATTGATTTTGCTGATCTCCATGCCTTCTTTTATTCTGACAATTTTTGTTGATAATTCTTTTAATCGATTTATACTTTCAATATGCTTGCTATTTACTGAAACAACCATCCTATATAGTTTCTCAGCAGTTAAAACCATACCTAACCGATATGCTAAACTAGCTGCAAGACAAGTGATCCTTAAATTCGGAAATGTTTTTTTAGACAACCGTAGATAATTATTTAATGCTTCTTCATTTAGACATTTGGATTCAAGAATAATTCCGCGCCAATAAATTAGCATTAAATCGTTGTCTGAAATTTTACAGGCATATGATAGTATTTCAAATTCGGGATCTGTTATATACTTAATTATTCGCTTTTCAGTTTCAATTAATTTTGAAAAATCAACTGAAGTATTCTGCTCATTAAAGTATTTTATCGAATCTGAAAAAGCTTTTAGTAATTCTTTTAATTCTGGTTTTGAGTAAAAAGTTTGTAGATATCTCTGCCACGAGTTGATTGGTTCTGTTTTATTAAAATCTAACCGCTCAACCTTTGAGGATAGTGAATGTAAAGTATCAGTAAAAACTATCCCGGTTTTTTCCCAGGAAAATCGTTTGATGTTTTCATATCCTTTAATAATAAGTTCACTTCTTATACTAGGGTCCTGAACTTTAACCAAAGCTTCATTTATTTCAAAAATATTTTTCGCGTCTATTAGGATCGCACTATCACCGGCTACTTCAGGTATTGAAGAATTGTTTCCTGCAATTACAGGACAACCTAATTTCATAGCCTCAAGAATTGGGAGTCCAAATCCCTCATATAATGAAGGATAAACTAACGCAACAGCACCGCTATAAGCTGCTGAAAGCTCTTTGTCATTTAAGAATTGTATTTGATACTTTGTTTTATCCAGCAGTTCAACAAAAACAGTTTCCAATTCTTTTCCGCCACCGGTAAAAAAGATTTCGTAGTCAACTTTGTTAGGTAAAAGATTAAATGCTTTGATAAAAGAAATTGCATTCTTATAACCGAGCCTATGTCCATTAAAAATAAAGTATGGTTTTTTAATGGAAAAAGTTCTTTTAAATAATTCTAATTCCCCGGGTTGCGGAACTTTAAAATTATCAGATGTTGCTAAAGGTATAACGGTTACTTGTTTATGTGAATGCTGAGGGTAATGTAGAAAAAAATCTTCTTTCGTAGCATTTGAAATCGAAAAATATGCCGAGCTCTTATCAATAGCTTTTTGTTTTGCACGCCATTCTGGATGATTGAGATCTAAGGACATCGCCTCTGGAATTAAATCATATAACATTATTATGCACGGTGAGTTTTCAGGGTAAGTATAATAGGACGAAACAAAAAGTCCACCGCCATTTGTATCTATTGTATTTTGCAGATACAATGAATCAGATTCAAAAGAATTTTGCACATATTCATTTATCGGTAGTGTTGTAAATCCCTCTATGTTAGGTAGAGTATTTCCTCTATCTAACAAAATAACTCTGTCTGAAAGATTTGATTTTGAGAGTTCTTTTAACAATGAAAACCATACGCGGCTTATGCCGGCAGGTCTGTTTCGCTGAATTTGAAAAATTACACCATCAATAAATATTTTATTATTACTCAATTTTTTCTCCGATCAATATCAAAATAATATTTACTCTCTGAACACTTGAACTAAAATTTTTCATATACATTTAATCGCATTTTTATTTTTCAATTTCTTCAAAAATAATTTCACACTTATTCTTTGCAATGAACCAAAAATTCTTGGTTAATGTAATTTCGATTTTCTAATGCTACTTCATTTGCAGGGTCTATAATTAATATTTTTTGAAGTAGTTGATCGGCGTTTTCATATTCCTTTAAAAGTATATAGTTAACAGCAAGATCATTTAAATAATTTAGATTATCCGGAGATTTTTCAATTAAAAAGGATAGTATCGCTTTTGATTTTAAAAGATCATTATTTTGAATAAGCTCTTCTGCCTGGTTAAATAAATTATCTGTGACAAACTTTTCTGACAACGAATTAATTTTTAAATTTTCAATTATATTTTTATACAATTTTAAGTATAGAGATGTTTGAGTTTCTGATGAATAATCTTTAAGTGTTTTTGTTCTGCTATTGATTTTCATTTCTTTATAATTGCTTTCAAATAGTACCCATCTAATACCTTCTGCTAAATCAAATTCATTTTTTGCCTTTGCCAGATATCCGTTTACTTTGTGATTAATTTGTTCCTTAACCCCGCAAATATTAAACCCAACGGCAGGTGTGCCGCATGCAAGAGCTTCAATGATAACATTAGGCAGGTTATCTTCTATCGAAGGGAGTACAAAAACATCAGCACTGTTATATATAGCCGCCAATTCATGTTCATCAGTTATTTTTCCATAACTAATTAAACTGCAGTTAGTTGGGATTTTATAATTTTCCGGGTAGTAGCCGAATACACCAAGTTCAATCTTAAAATCTTTTACTTCCTCGCATAGGATTTCAAGTGCATTTACTAAATATTTAAATCCTTTTCTATTTGTATCGTAATCTGCGCCAAAAAGTATTAATTTTTTAGGCGGAGTTATTTCAAAATTCTTAAAATCATTGTTATCCGAAAATGGTTTATAAATATCTAGCGGAAAGCCATTCGCAATTACATTAATTGAAGAATTAAAAAACAACGGACTTTGAGATACACAGTCAGCAAGCCATTTACTTGGGGTTACAATTGTAAGATTTAAATTTTTATATGCTTCAGATTTTTTTAGCCAAATCTGGCGCGATAAATCATTTTCATCTTTTGAACCTAATTGTGGACAAGCTCCGCAGCCATATTTATATTTTTCACAACCATCTGAATAATGGCAGCCACCTGTAAAGGCATTCATATCGTGCAGAGTCCAAACAACTGGCTTATTAAAAAATGCTAGTTGCATATACACTGAATCTAATAATCCGGCAGTCCAATGAAGATTAATTAAATCAGCATTTTTAATTTCATCATTATTATTAATTTCAATGCCTGAATTTATATCAGTAAATATTTCAAAACCAATTGGTTTATTTGGATAACTTTTGGCACCTGATAAACATTTATTCCATTGGTTCAACCAAAAACCCTCTTGTTCGCAAAATTCATTTGGAGCTTCAATTGTTTTTATAGACTCATCATTTATCGATTTACTGATTACCAAAAAATTTGAGTCAAATCCTTGTTTCAGTAGTTCAGCATGCAATCTGTATGCAGCTCTGCCTGCCCCGCCGGTATCTACTGAAGTTAAATGAACTATTCTTAGATTAGTAATTTCATCCTGCGGATATTCTGTTAAATCAAGAAGTACTTTATTATGTAACATTCGCTCAAATTTAATTTTATTAACAAAAGGCAGTTGACTTAAATAGATCATTCTTGGCAATTGACCGGTATCAGTGAGAAATCCTTTAATTTTTCCTCCTGCTGTATAATCAATTGCTACAAAGTTGCAATTAATTTTGGAAGCAAAAACAACTGAGTGAAACCTCATGGAGATACAAAAATATGCTGATGCCATTGCCTCCAATATTTCTTCAGGGGTTCGTGGCTTCTTATCATAATAAACTCTACTATTATTAATCGCATCTACAATCTTCTTCGCAAATTGTCTATCATCTTTTCCAACGGGAAAGAAGTGCATAGCTAATAACTCAATATTAAAGTCAGGATACCATTCAAGTAACCTTTGAACGAAACTTATGATATTTATAAGGGCTATTTCGGAAGAGATACCTTGCGGATACTCATCTGTTAATTCTCTAAAAAAGCAGCGGATCACTTTTTCTTTTGAATGATGTTTTATTTTTAATTTATTAATAAATGTTGTTGAGGGATCAGATCTAACAAGTATATTTTTTCTTATACCAAACTTTATTAACAATTCTTTAGAGGCTGAATCGCGCACACTTATTTTACTAGCAAGTTTGGCAATCTGAATAACATTATTTCTGTACTCTTCATAATTTAAGGGTCCAACTCCGCAACCTTCAATAATTGCAGGTTTATTTTGATCATAAAAAAATTTAAATAATCCGGCAATCAATTTCGTTTGAGGTATGTCCATCAAAGGACCTCCAGCCATCACTATCGAATCGCATTTTAATGCAGTTTCATAAGATGCTTTTCCATGATACTCTAATATTTTAACTGAGTTGTCTAAGCTTTTTAAAGTTGTCTTGGAATAAAATGAAAATAAACTAAATAATATGAATTTAAGTTTAGGATTAATGTCTAAATATTCCTGGATGATTCCTTTAAGTATAGCAATGTCACCCGCAGTTTCGGTTCCATACCAACCAACAAGCAATATCGTTTTCATCTGACTAAGATCAACCTCAATTGCCGGAATTTCATTATCAATAAATGATAATGGTTTGTTATATAACATTAAATCATCATAATGATTTTTATTATTTAACTCGGATTTAATTTGTGGGATATAGGTTGAGTGGTAATCATGAATACAATTGTTACAATGGTTTTCTTTTATATGTATTCTTTCATCATAGTTATTTTTCACCTCATCACAAATATTATTTCCGATTTTGTGAAGTCTGCCTTTAGGTGCACAAAATGAAAAATTACCTTCACTATCAAGGTTTATCGCACTTAAATTTTGATATGGGCATTCTACAATTCTACTACCGCCTGTAAGAATTGATAAAATAGAATAATAAGTCGCTAATACAGATGCATCACTTTCATATTCATTAATTAACAAATAAAAAAATGAAACCAGATGTTTGATTTCATAATCATCAAAATTCCTTATCTGAAGATTTAGATTATCATTATTTAACCTGTTTATAAATTCGGCTATTCTAAACCTAACGTAAATGTCGTTTGATTTTGCCCAATCTAATAATTTGTGAAGATGATACACATTGTCTTTTATAATTGTACAACAAGCAATTACATTAATATTTTCATTTCGTAATCCGAACAAAGAAATTGTAGTATTCTTAAAAGCATCTTTTTTACCACGAACTTTATCATGAATATCCGCGAGTCCATCGATAGAAACCATTCCACCAAAATTCAATCGCTTTTGCAAATAGTATTTATTTATTTTTGAATATGTCTCAATTGTTTTTTTGGGCGATAAGCCATTTGTGATAAATGATGCCCCTTTAAGATTTGGTAATGTATCAGGAAGAATTTTATACAGGTCAAATAAGTCATTTCGCAATGTTGGTTCTCCACCGGTAATACCAACATTGGTAACTTCAGAAAAAAAAGGATCTGATAATATTTTTTGAAGCTTATTTACAGATATTTCATTTTGTTTTTTGTTTTTCCAAATATTGCACATCAAACATTTACTGTTGCAAATATTATTTGCTTGTAAATTTATGGTCTTTGGTTTATCGCATAAAAACAAACTATGATTTTTGTTGGCAGCAAGTAAATTAATTTCGTTTTTAATTTCTTCATTTTTTTTTTGATCGATCAATGGAATTGAAATATCGTACATTATTTAGATTCTCTTATTTTTTCATCCAAAACCCAACATCCATACCAACAAATTGATATGGTTATACTTACAATAAATAAGTTTTTAGATGGAGTAATTGTTTTTTATCATAACCTTGGCTAATTATAGCCAATATTATAGTAGGTAAAGCGGGCTTAGTTTTTCTGTGAATGGGGCTAATTGTTCTTCAGCTTCGGCAATTAATATTGGTTCCTGACGTTCTTTTTCTCGCTTGGTGTCTTCAATTTTTTTCTTGTGCGATTCTATTCTCTCAAGATACCCATCCGATAATGCTTTTTGTTTTTGTTCGGCTTCTTTTTTTATCATATCGATGCTCATCTCTTTTTGCTTTTGCAATTCCACAGTTCGCTTTTCAAGTTTTTGTTTTTCATTGGAGCGATCAAACACAACTAAACCTGAAATAAAAACTGAAATAAAAAATCCAATTACAAATGTTAAAGATGACCATTTAACCCCTGTTAGAACTACTCTGCCAAGCATCAGATAAAAATCATTTTCAAAATAACTTGAGTTGTTAAAGTAACCTGCAATGCCTCCGATTATAAATACTATTATGGATACAACTACATTATAGCTCATCGAATTTCTAAAGGAAACAGCAGGATCAAATGAGCTTTGAAATGCCAGGTTTTTCTTTCTTTCTTCAACTTCCCAAAGCGCATCTTTAACATATTCCTCTATCTGCTGGATTTGTATTGCAAGTTTTTTTTGCAGACTTGTTTTTATATCATCAACTTCGCGTTTAAACTGTTCTGTAAGACTTTCACTATCTGAAATTGATTTTTGATAAAGCTCCATTATACGATTAAAATTTTCAAAATGTTTTTCTTTTATTTTGGATTTAATGTCATCCAAAACAAAATGATATTTTTCATTTATATCGCTTGCTATAAGACTTAAAAAGATTGAATTGTTGTGCGAGTGCTGTTCGCAAACATCATACAAAAATTTTATTGTATGTCTCGTTTCATCCGTGTAAAATTCATCAAACTCATATTTTCTTAGTTGATTAAGCCGAGCCAGCAGGTTTGATATAATTTTCTTTTTATCCAATTCATTTTCAATCAGTTCTTTCTGGATGTAATCTGTGTAAGGCGCAAACTCGTAGTGATTTGAAATATTTGGAAATACAGGATTATTTAAAAAGAAATTGAGTGCAACAATACTGCTGCAATCAATGGCGTAGTTAAGTCTGTCTAAATCATAATTTAGGATTTCTTTTATCTGCGCTTTTGTAAAATCCTCGCGCTTTTGCACAGCCGATAGAAAGGCAAAATAAAACTTTGCTGTAATGCCGCCTTCTTTGCTATCCATTGCATAAGAAAGTTCCGATGCTGCTTCTTCATTGTTACCTATGGATAGTAACGCAAATCCTTTGTATAACTGAATAAAATAGTACAGCTCTTTTTTTATTTCTTGCGATAATTCACTTTCATCAACCAGCAATTGCGCGCGTGATAATTCCTCTAAAGCTTTGTAAGGATTTTGAATTGTTTCTTCAAAAATCAGGAGTAAGGCATGATAAATTAAATCAATAAAGGTAAGCGAGGTTAAGCTGCTTTTTATTTCTTTAGTTGTTACTGCGGCAAACATTTTTTTCTGAATTGGTTCCTGCGCAATAACCCATTTAGTATAATTTTTCTTTATCTCATTTCTATCCGATCGTCTATTTCCATTAAAGTTTTCTATAAATGATTTTTCGCAAGTGTTTAGCAGCGGTGATTCTAAAAGCCAAAATAGTGGTGCGTTTTCTTTTTTAAGAAAAATCTCATCAATGTTTTCAGGAAAGTGAAAACTAAAATGACGCGAACCGATTTTTAGAAAATCTAAATAAGATTCATCTTTTTTGATAAAATTTTTGAAGTATGCATGTTTAAGTTTATTAAACTTTATTGCACTACTTTCAAATAAATTTTCAATCTGCTCGGTTTCTTGTATTTCTAATTGTTCTAAATCCATTATTTAAATGTTTTTCTTTCATTATCGGATTTTTTGATATTTTATTTACCTGAAGCAGAATTGATAAAAATAGGGTGGAACTTTGAGTTGGATCTTTAGTTTCTTGTATTTTTAAATATCCTTCAAATAATCCGAACCACCAAGAGAATTTATTTGACGTATTATCCAATTTTGTCTTCCGCGAACGTAGCCACTCGGTTTTATTGCAGAATATTTTCTAGGATTGGGTAATATGGCTGCTAAAAGTGCTGCTTGTGCAATTGTTAGTTTTGATGCGGGTTTTTTAAAATATGCAACGCTTGCGGTTCCAACTCCAAATATTTTATCACCCATTTCTGCAATGTTCATGTGAACTTCTAAAATTCTTTGCTTATCCCATAACAACTCTATTAATAGTGTAAAGTATGCTTCAATTCCCTTTCGCACAAAACTTTTTCCTTCCCACAGAAATAAATTTTTTGCAACTTGCTGTGTAATCGTACTTGCACCGCGTACTCGTTTCCCTCTCTTATTTTCTTTTAATGCCTTTTCAATCTGTTTAAAATCAAACCCAAAATGATTTGGAAAGTTTTGATCTTCAGCAGCTACAATGGCAATAGGCATATATTTAGAAATATCATCATAACTAACCCAATGATATTTTATTAATTCAAACTCGCCGCTAAACAAAGCGGATATTTGCCTTTGAATCATAATTGAGCTTGTAACTGGATTTATCCACCGCATTGAGAATACAAGAAGTATTGTTGAGACAAAGAAAATTATTGCAAACTTTAAAATCCATTTGAAGACTTTAAATACTCTTTGTTTGAATGATATTTTTGATGAAGAAGATTTTTTTGCCATAGAATTATTATTTACGGAACCGGATCATAACCACTGCCGCCCCACGGATGACAACGTGAAATTCTTTTTATTCCTAACCAACTGCCTTTAAATAATCCATACTTTTTTAGTGCTTCCAAAGTGTAATGCGAACAAGTTGGAGAATATCGGCACGATGACGGAAACAGCGGCGAAATTAGTAATTGATAAATCTTAATAAGCAGAATAAATGGAACTGCTAATAGTTTTAAAATTGTATGAAATATATTTTTTTCTGTCAACTCAATCAATGATTATGATTTGCTGATCAAATATTATCATAATTTTTATCATAAAAACGAACTAAATGACAAATAATTGACAATGCTCACGATTTATTTTTGAATTTTGTTTTTTTTATCGGTTAATTTGCAAGCGTTTTTTTTAACAATATAATATTATAAATGCCAAAAAATTTAGTTATAGTAGAATCCCCAGCAAAAGCAAAGACAATTGAAGGCTATCTTGGAAAAGATTTTCTTGTTACATCAAGCTACGGACACATCCGCGATCTTGAAAAGAAAAACAAAGGCGTTGATATTGAAAACGATTTTAAACCCTTCTATAAAATATCAGAAGATAAAAAGAAAGTTGTAACCGAATTAAAAAAACTTTCTAAAAAAGCTGAAATGATTTGGCTTGCAACTGACGAGGACCGCGAAGGTGAAGCAATATCATGGCATTTGAAAGAAGCTTTAGAACTTGATGAAGATAAAATTCAGCGAATAGTTTTTAATGAAATTACTAAAACAGCAATTTTAAATGCAATAAAAAGTCCGCGTAAAATTGATTATCATCTTGTTGATGCGCAGCAGGCAAGAAGAATTTTAGATCGTTTGGTTGGATTTGAAATTTCAGGAATTCTTTGGAGAAAAGTTAAATCAAAACTTTCTGCAGGCAGAGTTCAATCTGTTGCTGTTAGATTGATTGTTGAACGTGAACGTGAGATTGATGCGTTTGTTCCGGAATCACGCTATAAAGTAGTTGCCAACTTTACTGTTGAAGATGAAAAAGGTAAAAAGACAAATCTTAAAGCAGAACTTGCGCGTTATCTTAAAGATGAAAAAGAAGCTCAAGAATTTTTAAAAAGTTGTTCTACCTCAAATTTTATAGTTGATGATGTTGAAAAGAAACCTGTAAAAAAATCTCCTGCGGCTCCGTTTACAACTTCAACTTTACAGCAGGAAGCTTCAAGAAAATTGCGTTACTCAGTTTCGCGCACAATGCTGCTTGCACAAAGATTGTACGAAGCAGGTAAAATAACTTATATGCGAACCGATTCAGTTAATTTTTCTGATTTTGCTGTTGATGCGGCAGAGCAAGCAATCAAAAATGGTTTTGGGAAAGAATATTTACAACGAAGACAGTTTAAAACTAAATCAAAATCCGCGCAAGAAGCGCACGAAGCAATCCGACCAACTGATTTTAATAAAGAATCTGTAGATGGACCAAAAGATGAAAATGCTTTGTATGAATTGATTTGGAAACGTGCTATTGCATCCCAAATGAGTGATGCGGAAATTGAACGCACAACAGCAAAAATAAAAATTACAGGCAGTAAGGATGTTCTAACTGCAAAAGGTGAAGTAATAAAGTTTGATGGTTTCTTAAAAGTGTATCTTGAAGATACTGATGATGAGAATGGCGAAAATGGTTTTGATGCAATTCTTCCGCCGTTAAAAGTTGGACAGCAGCTTGAGATGAAAGATGTTACGGCAACTGAAAGATATACCCGCGCTTCTGCAAGATATACAGAGGCAAGTCTTGTAAAAAAATTAGAGGAACTTGGAATCGGAAGACCATCTACTTATGCTCCAACTATTAGCACTATTCAGAAACGTGATTATGTTCATAAAGAAGAGAGGATGGGAACAGAACGCGCTTACAAGGTTTTATCTTTAAACAAAAAGAAAGAAATAAAGACTGAAACAAAAACTGAAATTACAGGCGCTGATAAAGGAAAACTTTTTCCAACAGATATTGCAATGCTTGTAACAGATTTTTTAAATCAGCATTTCCCACAAATAATGGATTACCAGTTTACCGCCCGCGTTGAAGATGAGCTTGATGAAATTGCCCTGGGAAAAGTAAAATACTCAAAAATGTTAAAAGAGTTTTATTTTCCTTTTCACGAAAAAGTAGAGCACACAACTGAAACAAGCGAGCGAGCTTCGGGTGAAAGAATTCTTGGTATTGATCCAAAAACTAAAAAAACTGTTTCAGTTCGCATGGCGCGCTTTGGTCCTGTTGCGCAATTAACCGATCC
>OEIU01001201.1_pt1 | contig 17993 bp, 17 predicted proteins | sample 1539221 | NCBI WGS metagenome assembly OEIU01 (sample SAMN03792071, study PRJEB22550) | activated sludge metagenome | feature: wastewater treatment plant; material: activated sludge; isolation source: Wastewater treatment plant of a petroleum refinery complex | place: Argentina: Zarate | collected...
CACACTCGCCGATCGTAAACGTCAGGAAAAGGTGCGGGCAAAACACCGCTTACGTTTGAACTATTGATGCCTGCAAAGCAGCCGACATGAGGCTGCAGGCGGTAACGACTTGGAGGGCGTTTAGATGGTCTTGGTCACTGCTGAGACATCTTAACGTTCTCACGAGCGGGTGGATAGCCTACGCGACCAGGATTTAGCCCATTCGCGCGGATGTCGTGAGCTTAGAGATGCCTACTCGACATCTGTTTGTCTAACGCTTCAGGTCTTGCCAGCAAAAAGCGCGTCAGGTCCAGTCCACCAAACAACGTGCCATCGTCCGCCGCCGCGCTGGATTACGGCCCTGTTCTCATCCGGCAGCTTCGCGAAATATTCGCGAAGCCGATCATCGTATTTCTCATAGTAAGTGACGAGACAACTCTTGCCCAATCGTGAGATTCGATCGAGCGCTGCCTTCGTGTCCTTGATATAGTAGAGTACTTCGCAAGCGACCACCAAATCAAAGGGTGGCTCGTTTTGATCTATCGAGAAAACATCGCCTACGGAAAAAGCGCCGCTCGGGCAATTTTTCTGCGCCCGCGCGATCGCGCGCGCACTGACATCAACGCCGTTCAGGCTTCGACATATCAATTGAAGTTCTTTTGACTGCTCACCCTCGGCACAGCCGATTTCAAGCAGCCGATCAACGTAACCAAACTTTTCGCGTATAATTCGGTTGGTTTCGGAGAACCTGTGGGTCTCTCCCTTCAAGCCGTAAGGATCATGCAAAATGAACGCCGTATCGAACGCGCTGTGGTTGTCGCTGAAGTCGACGCGTCGAAAAATAAGCCGCTTCCACAGATTAACAAAAAGATCCAACATTGGTTACTCGATGATTTGAAATTAAATTATCTTACCTTAGGAAACAATCCGTCATCAAGACGGAGCGGATATTGGTCGCGTTAACCTGAATGGGGTGGAACTCCATGCTATGGGCAGAATTGCATTAGCCGCCCGCGATCCTGGGGATTTAATTGCGATCCACCCGCGCCCTCACGCGCTGGAACCCGACGCCGCAGGGGACGTTCAATGTACGCGTCGGTTTTTAGGGCAGTAGTTATTAATTACCTCGAGTGGCAGTCCCGCGCTACCTTTGGGGCGGCGGGATAGCCGGAGGCGTGCTCGCTGGTTGAGAATGATTGTTCCTCGGGCCACAGGAATTAGGAGCGCGTTATGGTTAGATGGCGGCTTGCTCCAGGCCACAAGCCGAAGGCGATTTCCGGAGTGCACGGGTCTGGCTATCGCAACGGATCAGAACCGACGATCTTATCATTCGAGGACTGGTTGCCGAGCTTGCCGAGCGCAAGCTGAAGGTCGACTACCATTCGGCATGGGATTTCGTTGATGCTGAGAAGCTCAGCTTCAAAACAGCATGGTCGCTGGCGAGCGCGATCGTCCCGACGTGGCCTGGCGGCAAGCCCGGTGTGAAGACTATCAAGACCGCGTAGAAGCTGAGCGGCTGTTCTTCATCGACGAGACCGAGACCTGGATGGACCGACATGGCGCCCTTGCGGGGATGGCGCCACGGTGACAAAGGCTTACCGCGAACGTTCTTCATGGTCGCTGGAAGGCTAAAACGCTGGCGGCCCTGCGCCATAACCGGATCGATGCACCATGGTTCATCGAGGGGCCGATCAACGGCGCGCGTTTCCGTACCTGAAAGGTTCTGCTGCACACAATTCGGCCTGGAGATGTTGTCGTCAGCGACTTGTGCGTTAGCTCATCCGCTCCTTCGGCGCCAAGCTACCAAGGTGCTCACCCGACCTGAGTCGATCGAACAGGTTTTTGCCAAGCTCAAGCATCGGTTCTTAAAAGCTGCCGCCCGAACCGTCGATACAGTTTGCATCGCTATCGGGAACTTCTCGACGCCTTCACGCCCGTGGAATGCGCCAATTACCTTCCGGAAAGATAATGGCTGCCGCTTCGCGGCGCCTGCGAAGCTTTTCGACTCTGCAGCAAGAGCTCAGGATTTTTTCATTTATATAATCGGTGGTGATCTGGAACGGAACCGCTCGACATCCGAAGGCACCCCCAAGGGAAGAACGGCGTCCACCGGTACTTCGTGAATGTAAACCGGCGAGCCGCCGGCAATGAGATAATTGTAAAGTGGCGCGACGTACCGCTCACCTTTTTCCAAATTTGCCGGATCACTATAGTGACGAGCATAGGCGGATGCAAAAAGATCAAAAGATGAGAACCAATAAAGCCCGACCGTAGCATGAGGGGAGATACGAACCTTCTCACGCACTTCGCTGACACGGCCTGATTCATCCGCAGCGGCAAAACTCCAGGCATCCCCCTCCGCGGCGAAGCAGGGGATCCAGCCGCCACCTCGGGCCTCTTCGGCCGGCAGCGCGGAGGGATGCACAAAGGTATCGATGTTATAGATGAACATTGGCCGGGCCGTATTCGCCACGGCCGGGCGCGCAGCCATTGCCGTGGTCGCCTGTCCATCAGTCGGTTCGGCCAGCTCCACGATTTCGACGGCTCGAATGCCCAAGGCGCGAGATTCAGCCCGGATGAACTCACTTGCCCTATCATCGGCACGCGCCACAAATACGAATGGAGTCCCCGCGTTTATGAAGCCGCGTAAGCTCAGCATAGCCCACGAAAAAAGCGAGCGGCCGTGCACCTGAATACGGTACTTCGGGACCGTGTATCCCGCGTCTATGAACCGGCGTCCGAAGCCCGCCATTGTGATAATAGCAGTCATGAGTGTGTCGCCTTGCTCAATCATGGCCGACGATGGCGAGTATCTCGTCGTAGCTCAGCTTAAGAAACTCGTCTGGCCGAATCGCCTTGTCGTCAACGTAGAAGCCGCCTTTGCCGGCCCAAGGCTTACCGACGTGAAGTTCATCATAGGGTATCTCATGTTGGTCAAGCCAGTTCATCAATACCTTGGCGGTGTTCGCCGTAATTAGTCCGACGTTGCCATTATAGGAATTCATGTTTCGTGACGTAGAAAGAATCACGTAAAAGCCGAGATCGCGATACTGCCGTAGAGCGGCGACAACCTCCACAATCGGTTCGACTTCGTCGTACGATTGGTCAGGTCTCTTCTTTTTGCAGAGAGTTCCGTCGACGTCGATCACAAGGCAGTGTTGACCGCGAATCATTGAAGGATATCTTTCTTGTTGGCAATGGTATCGAGAATGGAGCCGGCCTTAATTGCGAATGCCAGCACTTTGCGCGGACGATCAATATGCAGCGGCAACATGCTGATGAACAGCGAGGCCTCGCACAGCCGCGTCAATTCCGCATCAAAACCTGGTTTCGCGAGCTGCGCGTGGAACAACTTTTGTGCCCACTCGCGCGATGCATTCTTGATATCGAGGCGCAGGCCGAGTTCGGCATCGACCGCGATGCCGAACAAATCCTGGTTGATAAAGTCATATTCGCCTAGCACCGAGTGGGAAAGCTTTGCCACGTCGTAGTACGGGTCCGTATAGAGACCATTTTCATCTTCCGTGCCACGCGGGTCTATCAGCTTGAGATATTGGTTGGCTTTGGAATACAAGATGTTCGAAAAGCAAAGATCGCCATGGCCGATTACAAGTCGCTTGAGCGGAAAGCGCCCGCGATTTCGTTCCAGCAACACGAAATAGCGATTTACGAGCGTATCAATTCCCCCGCAGGCCCTCTCAAGGAGGGGTGCGAGCTTGCTGTAGGCGGGGAGGGTTTTTAACGCGGCTATCCGTTCTTCCACTTTAGCGACATAAAGCGCATCAAAGACTGCCGTCGCCTCCACCTTACCGACGCGACGTTCCGGCCTTATTGAAATGAAATGGAAAACGTGATTCATAAATCTTTCGAACTCCGCCGGCGCGAACGCGTTATGCAGCCATTGCGTGGCCATGTCGGGTACGCACACGCGCTCCATGCGGTAGCTCGCGGTTTCTCCATTGTCCGCGAAGTCGAAGGGCTGCACGAGGAACATGCGCATCGCCGGCGGAACGAGTTGGTAAAAAGCATATTCTCGCTTCAGTTTCGTCCGATCTTTCGAACGCTTGACGACGGTATATTCCTCGCGCTCGATAGCGTTGAAGTGGCGAGCGTCGAATTGGCCCGAAAGGAAATCTTGCAGCGTACGCTCATCGCTGAGGTCGACCAGTTGCAGACGATCAACGATGTCGGTCAGCATTTCGCGGTGCTGCTGGAAAAAGCCGGCAGCGTCGCCCTCCAACTGCATGGTTAGGAACTTTTCGAGCAGGTTGCCGCGCATAAGCGACCAACCTCGCCAGTCTCCAGCGCCCTTTAGTGGCATGTGCAGAGCGCTCGGCGCATATTCAACCTGCCTTAGGAAGGTTCTCAAGCTCTCGCGAGAGCATGCCGGAGCGAGATGTGAGGGACAGACGAGATAGGGAATATCCTTGCCGTCTTTGTCGAGGCCTTCGATGAACTTGGTGATGTCGGCGGGGCTGCACAGATGAACCAAAGGTGGCCAGCCTGCTTCCCGTGTCAAGTCGCGCATCGCCTCGACGCGCGACTGGTGGTCAAAGACAAGGCTTCCGAAGCGGCCCACACCGACAACAGCGCGAACACCTTCGGGGACAGCAAGCGTATCGTCAAAAATCAACTGAAGCATACTGTTCTCTTCATATATCCGCCTAAGCGCAATGCGGATAGCATGTCAATCGTAGCAGGGAGACTCATGGGGGCAAAGAGCAAGCTATGCACTTATGGCCGATCAGTCGAAAGCCGTTAACGCCGCCATGGTGTTAATGCAACAAGCATCCGGTCCGAGGATATCCCGCGCTATGGTCAATTTCTGAAGAGATTGGCGGCGCGGCTGCCGTCGTTTACCATGGTGAGCGGTGCGGGAGCGACGCCCATCCATCACCACGAAGTGGCTCGATCAGAGATTAGCGAGCGTCGAAACAATGATGGATTCTTTCGTCTCAAGGGCTACTTCCGTGACCATAACGACGTCCGCGAAACCTCTTCATAGAGCCGGCGGCGTTTCTTGCGATTGATTACATGCTCGTCGCTGGAGCAGGACAATGCAGACGCCATAGCTGAAGCGACTCCCCTCTGAACGGTCACCCTCCGCGGGCATTACCTTTCTTTCCCAACAAGTTAGGCCGGATCGTTTTGACTGTTTGACAGGCTTGCCTTAAGCTGTCCTCCAATCTGGACGGGAGCACATGATACCCACTAAAGAAAATTATCAGATACCTTATTATTTTAGCTTTGCCGCATCGCTGTCGGTGTTGTCATTATTGGTTGCACTGCAAATTTTTCGGGGCAGCATCTACATCGAAAGTTATTCCGTTGACATTTTCACTCCGCTCGAAGGCGTACTTCACCTTCAGCAAGGGCATCGCCCGCATTTGGATTTTTCATCGCCGGTCGGCATCTTTTACCTCGTACCGTATTATCTGGTTTCGCTATTTACCTCCGTGTCGGGTATGACAATAGTATATGCGAATGCATTGGTTGGTGCATTCGCTTTCTTCTTGGCAACTGCGGTCGGGATTGGACGCCTAGCCCCGGTGTCAGCAGGATTGTTCAGCCTTTACGTGGGACTGGTTGCGATCTCCCCCCGCTTTCTTGGATTCTCGCTGGATCATTGGATATTTGATTTCACTACCTATAACGCGGCTTATAATCGCTGGGGGTGGAGTTTCTACTGCATTTTGTGCTTGATTGTTGCGCTACCAAAGGCGAGAGACGTCGACGCACGCAGACATCATTTCGATGCATTCATTACTGCGTTTCTCTTGTTCGTCTTATTCTACCTCAAGATTACTTACTTTATGGCCGGTGTCGGGTTGGTGGTTGTGTCGTTGGTGACCATCCGCCGATCGCAGATTGTGCGATATGGGGCCGCTGTCGCGCTTGCGCTTGTGCTTCTTTTTCTTCTGATGGAGCTAGCCAGTCATATCACGGTTCCGTATTTGGACGACCTCAAATCGGCAGCCGCGGCCCAACCACATCGATTTCGAATCGCCTCGTTTTTCCGGATTCTCTTCGCAACATTTTATGAGGATCTCCTCATACTTCTGATCGGCGTTGGCGCTGCTGTGTTAGCCGGCACCATTGCAGTCGATGCATTTCGCAAGGCTATCCTGTTAGCTGCCCTCTTAGGTTCAGGGCTTGCGGTGGCTACGCACAATCATTTCACGTACGAAGTTCCGATCATTCCCGTGGTTGCCCTGATCGCTTTTTACCTCTTTTTTGGTTCTCGCGCCGACGTCGAGCGAACCCGCGGCTGGAACCTCGTACTATATTGTATGGTAGTGTTGGTGTTCCTCAAACCAATGGTCATGGATATCGGTAGCTTACTGCGCGTGAGCTTCCATGCGGGCGCTCGCGGCCCGGATGTCGAATGGCTTCGCGGGACAGCGTTCCGTGACCTGGAAGTTGGGGAGCGACACAACTCCCTCCGGAATGGTGAAAACAAGGGCCCTCTTTGCTGCGCGAACAACGACAATGAATATCTATACGTGCTCTCGGATGGTGTTGAACTCTTACGCAGACACATGTCGCGGCCTGCAACTGTCTTGCCTTTGACTTGGTCTAACCCGTTCCCCAGTTTACTCGGTCTGCCTCCAGTTAAACACGAATTGCTTTGGTGGGATGCGCAGCGCACGTTCTCCGCCTCCTCTCACCCAAATGGCCGCGAACTGCTCAAGGAAGTAGACTACGTCCTCATTCCTAAAGTAGAGGTGCCTCAGGGTCCCGGTCAGCTTATGCGTGAGATCTACGCCGACAACCTGCGGACGGCGTTTGTGCAAATCGATGAGTCGCGTTACTGGACTTTGGTGGCTAAACGATAACGGCGAGTTTCGTCGATTGGGGCGCGAGTGAGAGGACCTTTGGCGAGATCGAAAAATGAGACATTGCTCCGAGCAATGCATGCCTTCCGGTCGAGGGGCCCAAGATTGGGCAAGGAAACTAAGAAGCCAACGTCTGCGAGCAGCCCGCAATTTCTGCGTTCGGGCGGGCTTCTGTACAAGGTTGGGGGCTTCGCTCTGGTCTCAGGTACCGGGTTGGCGCTCGATGTCGGGCTTTTCCTGCTGCTGGTACGTTTTGGCCAGCGCGCGGGCTACGCGAACTTCATCTCGGCCTCCGTGGCCGTGACTTTCGTTTATTTCGTATCTACGAAGCGTGTCTTCCAATATGCAGGCCAGTTTCTATTGCCGCTCTTCCTTCTCTACGTCGCGTATCAGCTGCTAGCGGTGATGGCGGCCTCGTGGGCGGTAGATGCAATCGTGGGGTTCGGCGCCCTTCCGTTGATGGCGAAAGCCCTGATCTTACCGGTAACCTTCACTGCTAACTATTTCTGTTTGGAGTTCTTGACCAAGGTCGGAACCTAAATCACGATGTCAACCGTATCTTAAAAGGGTGTGCTTCCGTGTCGCCTGCGTTGGAGCGATTTCTCCTCTTTATTCCGATCTATAACTGCGAGCGGCAGATCCCGCGCGTGATCGCCCAACTTACACCGGACATCCGCGATTTATTGAGTGAAGTTATCGTGGTTAATAACCGCAGCCAGGATGGCAGCCAAGCTGCGGCGATTTCTGCCCTAAAGGAATTGCGCGGGCTGCCCGCCAAGGTTTTTTTAAACGACGCAAATTACGGCCTCGGCGGATCGCACAAGGTGGCATTCAACTACGCTTTGGCCAACGGGTTCGACTATTGCATCGTTCTCCACGGCGATGATCAAGGCTCGGTGGCCGACCTTGCTCCTCTCATTCGAAATCGTGCCTACCGTGACTTCGATTGCCTTTTGGGCGCGCGTTTCATGCGTGGCTCGAAGCTTGCCGGTTACTCGGCACTGCGCACGTTCGGGAATTACGTCTTCAATTTGATCTACTCAGTCGTTTCAGCCACCAGAATTTACGACCTTGGCTCAGGTCTCAATCTTTATTCCGTTGCCGCCTTGTCCGATAAATCTTACCTTCGCCACGCCAACGACCTCACGTTCAACTACCACATGATCTTGCATTCGATCGCGAACAAATGGCGTATTCGGTTCTTCCCAATCGTATGGCGCGAGGCCGACCAAGTCTCCAACGTCAAGCTCGTGCGCCAGTCTCTGCGCGTGGCTAAGCTCGCAATCGACTTTGCGATCCGGCGCCGGAGCTATCTTGCGGAAGATCATTCCGGCCGGAACGATGCGACCTACCCAGCGACCGTCGTGTTTGACAGTGCCGCCACCTCGGAGCGTGCATTGTGATCGCCTGGAATATCGCCGCGCAGAAGACGCGCCGCGACATTTGGGCACTGACGAGCCGCCTACTCCTGCTCGGCGTGCTCGCATCTCTTGTTTTTATGACAGGAAGAATTTTGTTGAAAGCCGCCTCAGGCGGCTTCAATACCATCGCGTTAGAAGTCCCGCCCTGGAGCCTCGTCCTCGCTGCCATCATCTATCTGGCCGGCCACGGATTACGCATCCTACGACTCGCCCTCCTCATCGGAAGTTGGCGTGTGGGCTTTCGCACGATTGTGAACTTCCATTTCATGACCGCGGCGGCGAGCCTCTCGATACCATTGAAGCTGGGCGAAATCTATCGGATCATAGAATTGTCGAACGTTGTGGGCAGCTTCACCAAGGGCCTTGCGATCGTCTGGTGGGAACGAATATTCGACGCATCGGTTATCCTGCTCATCTTGCTCCTTGCGCTCGCGCGCGCACCAGACTCAACGCCGCCCGAATTCGCTGCAGTCGCCTTAGTCACGATCGGATTCATTGCCGTTACCGGACTCACCTTCTTCGTCTTGCCGGATAATCTGCGCCGCTTGTCGATGCAGATCATTCGTCGCTACAGCGGAAGACGCACAGTTCCGGTGCTCAAGGTGGTCGATCTTATGCGCAATGGCATCCAGGAGGCGCCGCGCATGGTGACGGGAAAGGTGGCGTCACTTGTGACACTAACTTCGTTGATCTGGACCTGCGAAATCATTTGCTTCGCCCTTGCTTTTCCGCACGCATCGATCGGAAACGCGCTCGATTCGCTGCTCAATTTCCTATCGGCTGTCACGCGGGGAGAGACATTACTTGGTGCACTTGGCAAGGCCGAAGAATCTACGCTGGCTTATCTCGCTGCAACGCAGATTCCGTTAGAAATCCTTGGACTAGTCGCGGCCATCCAATACGTCATTTGGCGAATGCGACGCCACTCCTAATGTTAGCCACAACGGTGGCGCCGGTCCGAGTCTTGCCGGCTCCAGAGAGCTGCTTCCGCTTTGGGTGTGAGCGCGATCGCTTGGACGCGCTTGAGCAGTCGTCTCAAGCGGCTACCATGGCGCACCTCAGCTAGGGACTCCGTATACTTTCACGCTTAAAGACGGGGCGACGCACCAGAAGCGCAGACGCTAATGATCGCTTGATGAGTCTAGCCATTGGAGGCTCGACAAACCTCGCGATAAAAAAGGCGAGCAGCAGCATGAAAAGTATTACGCCGAACTGAATGAGCCGAACCTTTTCGATATCAAGCCCGGTTGAAAGCGAGTTGATCAGCCAATAGCCCAAGTTCTGGTGAATCAAGTAGAGCGGGTAGCTCATTGCGCCGAGCCCGCTCAAAATTCGCACCAAGCGATAGTTGTGCACTGTCCTCAAGGATACAATGATCAACCCAAGGATTCCTGCCGATACTAAACACGCGCCCCACCATTTAATCGGAGTAAGTTTAATCGGAGCAAGCTTCAACATCTCTAGTGCCACGCCGTTATATTCAAGATACGACTGCACAGCGCCCAGCAACAGGGAGCACGCCAGTCCTAGCACCACCAATGAGGTTCGCTGTTTGTAAAGAAAGTACAGATAAACAAATATCCCCATCGTGAACCAGGCGCTGTAATTGGACAGAGCGGCAATCCGAAACATCGCCGTTGGCCTAATCGAGTCGAGTGCCAGACTGCATGTGCCTAAGGCAATCAATCCAAAACCAATTGTCTTCCACAGGCGGACGCTCGGGAAAAGGGCTAGAATTAGGAAGACGATCAGATAGAATCGCAATTCGATCCGTAGGGACCAGACCGAATAATCCACCGTGACCGCAGCGCTCGGCCACGCCAACGGAAGGGTAAGCGCGGAAGCGAAATATTGGCTCCATGTCGGTCCTGAAGACGATACATGGGTCGCTTGCGGCCAGAAATGGGTGAAAAAGAACGTTATCGTGGTGCATACAAAAAGCGCTGGAGCTAAACGTGCACAGCGTGCGATCAGAAATTCTGTGGCTGAACGCTTCTCGGCGCTCAGAGCGATCACAAGCCCACTGATGACAAAAAAAGCCTCAACACAAAATAACAGAGGCGAGAGATAATACGACAGGAAGAGTTCCTGGTTGATGTTACCGAGGAGGGGCCCGATGTAGTAATAATGATAAATTACGACGCCGAACGCCAACAAAAATCGGAGGAGCTCGAGCCCGTCGATCTTGGTTATTCCGTTGTTTGGCACAATTTCTTTAGTGCTGACAAATGAAGTCACGCAATTCCTTTCCTGAATACCCACGGCAAGATACACCGCTGTAAAGCGTTATCAAGCTTTCCAATATTCTCGTCGCCTATAGCTAGGACCTTTGATCCCTCGCTCCGCTCGTTTTGGAAGCCGCTTAGAAGCCAAGCTCCTTGGCGACTGCGGTGACGAGGTTATCAGCAGCGGGACAGGCTTGCGGCAGTTGGACAAAAGATGGAAGCGAAGCCGCGATCGCGGCCCGCAATTAACTAAGTCTACGAAATTGCTGGGGCTCCCTAGCTAGCCTGCATGCCCTGCCGGATTAACTATGGAATGCGGCTGAACGCGAGATGCGCGTCCGGTCGGAAACCAAGTTCGCTGCCGGCGTCACCGTTAACTTGTACAGTCGATACCGCTTGTATAATTTCGCTATTCGTGATGCCTCTTCCGAATAATTGTATTGTGCAACGATCGTTTTGCAAGACGTACAACAACCGCGAGAAAGTTTGAACGTGAAGATATTGATCACTGGAAACATGGGCTATGTCGGACCGGCAGTCGCGAAGTATCTGCGGGCTTCACGACCTGACGCCATCTTGCATGGTTTTGACAACGCCTATTTCGCCCATTGCCTGACCGGCGCCACGGTCGTTCCCGAGCGCCATCTCGACGAGCAGTTCTACGGTGACGTTCGCACCGCTTTGCCCGATCTGCGGGGTTATGACGCCGTTGTTCAACTGGCCGCCATCTCCAACGATCCGATGGGAAATCAATTCGAAGCGGTGACGTTTGATATTAACCAGAAGACCACGGTCACCATCGCGAAAGCGGCCGCGGACGCTGGGGTGAAGAATTTTGTCTTTGCCTCGAGCTGCAGCGTCTATGGAATCGCTGCGGGAGGACCCCGGAAGGAAACGGATCCGCTCAATCCAATCACCGCATATGCAAAGTCCAAGATCGGGGCTGAGCGGGAGCTGTCGACCATCGATACGAACATGGTTGTGACGTCACTCCGCTTTGCGACCGCTTGCGGCATGTCGGACCGTCTTCGGCTCGATCTGGTGCTCAACGATTTCGTCGCGTGCGCCCTTAGCCGCGGAGAAATCAGTGTCCTCTCGGATGGCTCACCGTGGCGTCCGTTGATCGACGTTGCCGACATGGCCCGCGCGATCGATTGGGCGATCGATCGTCCTGCAGAAAACGGCGGGCGGTATCTCGCCGTCAATGCCGGAGCCAACGATCGCAATTATCAGGTCAAGGACCTTGCCAATGCCGTCGCGCGCGCTGTTCCCGGAACAACGGTCTCCATCAACACGTCAGCGCCGGCCGATAGCCGTTCATACCAGGTCGACTTTCAACTCTATCGCTCGCTCGCACCGAACCATCAGCCGCTGGTGACTCTCGATCAATCAATCCAAAACCTGATATCGGGCTTGAAGCGGATGAACTTCAAGGATGCGGCGTTCCGTTCATCCGACCTGATGCGCCTGAAAGTATTGCAGGGTCACATCGACGACCATCGACTGAATACCGGCCTCGAATGGCAATAGTTCGGGATAGATCGACCCGGACTTTCGTCGACTGCCTGGAATGTGAGTAAGAGGATCTCTTCGCGCGATCTGACGGGTCGACCAGGCCCGTCAGGATCCTGCGAGGCCGATCATCGTTACAACTGCGCTTGCCGCAGCGTTAGCGATGGCCGCCTACGACGCTTCAGCAATCGCTCCGTTCGATCGTACCCGCCACGGCATTTCTCCACGCTCGACCATTTCTTCCAATACCTGCCGATCGCGCAGCGTATCCATCGCCCGCCAGAAGCCTTCATATTTGTAGGCCATGAGATGCCCGCCATCCATCAGGCGCTTGAACGGGTCCAACACCAGTTCCTCACCTTCCTTGATGTAGTCGAATATCCGGTTACGGAAGATGAAGTAGCCGCCGTTGATCCAGATTTCCGCCTCCTGACTGGATCGGAAGCGCCGCACGGCATCCGCATCGCCAAATTCGACCAAATGGAAATTGAAGGGAGGATGTACTGCGACAAAGCAGGCGATCTTATCGGTCTTGAGGAAGCGGTCGATCATATCGGGCAACGGCACGTCGGACAGGCCGTCGCTGTAATTGGCGAGAAAGACCTCTTCATTCTCGACCAGATGTCGTACGGCCAGGAGGCGCTGGCCGATATTGCGCCAAATGCCTGTATCGATAAGTGTAACCTTCCAGTCCGGCGGCTGCTCGCCCAGAACCTCAACCTGTTCGCCAAAATTCGATACGACGCAATCGCTGTTGGTCCAGCGGTTCGTATTGAGAAAGTAATCCTTGATGACGTTGGCCTTATAGCCGAGGCAAAGTACGAAATCGCGATGTCCGTACTGGCTGTAGTAATTCATGACATGCCCGAGAATGGGCTGCGGACCCACCGGGATCATTGGCTTTGGAATCGCTTCGGAATACTCTCTGATGCGAGTTCCGAGACCGCCGCAAAACAGAACAACTTTCATCGAGCCAGAGTTCCCTTCAAAGGTGCCGGCTGGATTTAACACCGAACGATTGCCGGCGCGGTGGAAAACCGCAAACTAATTCGATATTATCCTAACTAACCTTTATCATTAAGCTTTTCGAACGAGTATTGTGGATTTATTTTTTAGCCGCTATTAAACGCTTAAAATCATCGGCGTCACGCCTCAAATGATTGGGGCTGCAGCCGATCCCTCATTGATCGTCGTCTGCACGGATCGTCGTCTGCACGCAAGGCCCCGACAGGTTTCGCAAACGCCGGCTTGAGAAAATCTAGCTCAAGGAGCCATTCGTGATTTTTACCGAAACCAAGCTCAAGGGCGCCTTTACGATCGACCTGGAGCGCCGCGAGGATTCGCGCGGCTTTTTTGCTCGGGCGTTTTGCCAGCACGAATTTGAGGCGCACGGGCTGAAACCGGTCATCGCACAGGCGAACATTGCCCACAATATTCGCAAGGGAACCGTGCGCGGCATGCACTTCCAATTTCCGCCGGCGGCCGAAACGAAACTCGTTCGCTGCACGCGCGGCGCCATCATCGATATCATTGTCGACCTTCGCCCGGACAGCCCGACCTATCTCGATCATGTGGCGGTTGAGTTGAACGAGGACAATCAGCGGGCGCTTTATGTCCCTGAAAGATTTGCGCACGGCTATCAGGTTCTTACCGACAACACCGATACGAGCTACCAGGTCGGGGAATTCTATACGCCGGAAGCCGAATCCGGATTGATGTACAATGACAGCCGGCTGGGGCTGAAATGGCCCCTGCCCGTGAGCGTGATCTCCGACAAGGACATGAAATTTCGGTCTCTCGATGAAGTGGAGTCGGAGCTGAAACAGAAGATGAGCCGCAGCTAACCTCGATCACCAGGCGTGTCCGACGGCTGGGCACGAAAACGGCTTTGCAGGACTAACCCAGGCTTCGCGGAGAAAAATCATGTTGCTCGTCGATAACGCCCTCAAGGCCCGAGAGGCCGAAGGCAAGCCGATCCGTGTTGGCATCGTTGGCGCCGGCTTTATGACGCAGGGGCTGACGAACCATATCTGCCAGAGCGTGCCCGGGATGCGCGTCGTGGCCATTTCCAATCGAAGGCCCAACCGGGCGCGCGACGTATACAACTATGCCGGACAGGCAAATGTCGTTCAGGTTTCGACGCAACGCGAGCTAGATCAATCGATCAGGGCCAATATTCCGACGATAACCGACGATGCGCTTCTGCTGGCCAGGTCCGAGGTCATTGATGTCATCGTCGACATCACCGGTTCGGTGGAGTTTGGCGCGCACCTCGCGCTCGAGGCCTTCAAACACGGCAAGGACGTTGTCCTGATGAATGCCGAGATCGATGCCACGATCGGGCCGATACTTCAGGTCTACGCCAAACGATATGGGGTCATCCTTTCCGCTTGTGACGGCGACGAACCTGGCGTCCAGATGAACCTCTGCCGTTGGGTCAAGGGCATGGGACTCATCCCGCGCGTGATCGGCAACATCAAGGGGCTACAGGACCCATATCGCAATCCGACGACCCAAAAGGGCTTTGCCGAAAAATGGGGGCAAAACCCGGCAATGGTCACGAGTTTTGCGGACGGCTCCAAAATCAGTTTCGAACAGACGATTGTCGCCAACGCGACGGGTTTCAAGGTCAGGTCGCGCGGGATGTCCCGCGGGCTCGAGTATCGCGACGACATCATGCAGATCGGCAAGCTCTATGACATCGATGAGTTGCGTGAGCTGGGAGGGATCGTCGACTATGTCGTGGGCACCCCCCTCACCAAGGTATTCGTCCTTGCAGAGCACACCGACCCAAAGCAGCAGATGTATCTGAACCTGTACAAGATGGGCGAAGGTCCGCTGTATCCGTTCTTCATTCCCTATCATCTCGTCCATTTCGAAGTCCCAAGTTCGATCGCTCGCGTTGTGCTGTTCCGGGACCAGATCGCACCGCCCATTGCTGGACCGGTGGTCGAGGTCTGCGCCGTCGCAAAGCGTGACTTGAAGGCCGGCGAAATCCTCGACGATTACGGCATGTACATGACCTACGGCGAGGCCGTGAACACGGAAGAGATGAGCAAGCACCAGTACTTGCCCGAAGGTCTGGTGGAAGGCTGCAAACTGACGCGCGACATCGCCAAGGACGCGGTGCTGACCTATGCCGATGTCGAATTGCCCGCCAACCGTCTGGCCGACCGATTGCGCGCGGAACAATACAAGCACTTCAGCCGCGATACGTGGCTTGAGCGGCTGCTCGAGCAGCGCGCGCCAACGCGGACGCCGGCTTTGACCCTACCTGTTTGATGAATTCCTCCCCTCCGCTTCATCGGATGGCAGCCGCCGGCAGCTTCCGCCCTGCGGTGGTGTGTGCGTCCGACACAGCTTTCACCGCCCCCGAAGGCCGAGCGAACGCGCCGCAGAGCTGCAGGCAGCTCTGAGGTGGGCGGCATTGACAGCAACCAGGAGTCCTGCGGCGGGAGGCTGCAGGCGACTCGAAAAGCAAGCGCGATGGAATTGGGATATCGTTGATGACCAAGGTAAGCGTTATCATCAAGGCGCTGAATGAAGTCGACAATATCGACAGAGCGGTCACGAGCTCGCTCGAGGCAGTCGCCCCCTTTGGCGGCGAGGTGGTTCTTGCAGACAGCGCCTCGACGGACGGGACCGTTGAAAAAGTGATGAACCATCCCATCACGATCGTTCGGCTTACCGATCCCGCCGACCGTTGCTGCGGTGTCGGCCCGCAGCTCGGCTATCAGCATAGCCGCGGGGAATACGTCTGCATCCTCGATGGTGACATGGAACTTGACCCGGCATTTATCGCGCAGGGAATCGAACTGCTGGATCGCGACAGCTCGATTGGAGGCGTGGGCGGCGTCTTTCGCGAGATGCAAATTCAGAATCTCGAATTCCAGGGACGCGCCATGCGCGCCGCCCGAAGGAGATCGTCGACGACGACCGCGGTTCATTGGCTCACCACCGGAGCGATCTACCGGCGAGCCGCGATAGAGCAGGCTGGATATTTCTCCGACCGAAATCTGCACGCTTATGAAGAATACGATCTTGGAGCCCGGCTTCGCGCAGGCGGATGGCGACTGGTTCGCCTCGATACCCATTCCGCCAACCACTATGCCCACGCGATGAGCACGTTCCCCCTTTTGTGGCGTCGCATTCGCTCGGGATATGTGCTGAGTGCCGGCGAGATTCTGCGCGCCGCCATCAAAAATGGCTACCTGAAAAATGTTCTGCTCGAACTTCAGGGAATACGGATTGCTTTGAGTGTATGGGTCTATTGCGGCATTGCCGCGCTCATTGCCTTCCAGATTCCGAGAGCGCACTGGGCCGCAACGTTCCTGTTATTCGCCCTGTTGCTGCCGCCGGCTGCCATGGTGTTTCGCACCAGATCGTTGAAGCTTGCCGCCTTCTCCGTGCTGGTGTGGTACGTAAACGCCGTCGCCATGGTCTTTGGATTTTTCCGAAAGCGTACTCCGCCCACACAACGCATTGACAGCCGGATCTTGCGCACTGTCCCGGAGAATATTCGTGTCGCTCCCTAGCGCCTGACCAACTCCTGGGGCAGGTCGGCGAGATGCCGTTCTGGCTTGTAATTTCACCAGGCTCCCATCGCTCACGCCGGATACTGCAAAGCCCAATATGTCTCTTGATTTGAAACCCGAACGCACTCGGCCTGTCATGCAGCAGACGCAAAAGACGCTCCGCGTAGGCATGACCGTACTGGGCCGCAAGGGCGGAATGGACCGGGTTGCAGACCTTATCACGGAACGGCTCGAGGCCCGCCCGGATCTCGATATCAAGCTCACTCGGCTGACGACCCGAGGAGACGGCGGCATCCTCGGAGGCGCGTTCATCTTCGCCTTTGCGCTCGCACAGTTTTGGATCGCAGCGACCCGCGGAAAGGTGGACGTTCTCCATCTCCACGTCGCCGCATATGGCAGCGCCTATCGTAAACTCCTGCTCGCGCGGGTCGCGCGACTTCACAAGATACCCTACATCGTGCACCTGCACGGGTCTCGCTTCAGTGAATTCTGGCCGTCGCTCTCGCCTCGCGCGCGGCGGCCAATCGACCGGCTGTTTCAGGAGAGCGCGAAGATTCTTGTCCTGGGCCGCTTCTGGTCGCAGTTCGTCACCGAGATGTTGCCTGGCGTCAAAGACCAGATCGTTGTTTTTCCCAACGCCACGATGCCCGTTCCAGAGCAACCTTCACGGCAGAGGCAAACCCTGGTCCGCATCTCCTGCATTGGCGAACTCGGCGCCCGAAAAGGTACGCCGCAATTGATCGATGCGCTTGGCTTGCTCGCCGACCGCGGCGACTGGAAAGCCACGATTGCGGGGAATGGTGATGTCGATGGAAGCAAGGTGCGGGCTCGAAGCCTTGGATTGGGCGACCTGATAGATATTCCCGGCTGGGTAGATGCCGCCGAGGTCGAACACATACTCCGTCAAACCGACATTCTCGTACTTCCGTCGTTTGCCGAAAATCTCCCGATGGCCATCCTCGAGGGTTTTGCGCATGGCGTCGCGGTCGTGGCAACGCCGGTTGGCGCCATTCCCGAGGTCATTGATCACGAGCGCAACGGAATGATCGTGCCAGTCGGGGATGTCAACGCACTCGCGGACACCCTGCGCCGATTGATCGAGAGCCCCGGACTTCGTCGACAACTCGGCGAGGCTGCGCGGCGCGACCATGCGGCAAACTACGACATCAACATGTATGTGGCACGTCTGGCCGCAATCTGGCGCGATGCCGCGCAATCGTCGGCAGCGTGATCACCAGCGTCCCGGCACCACTTGCCATGCTGCGCGGTGGCTTTCCTGGCCGGTGTCCATGACGATTGGGCCGCCGGCATCCTGCAGCAGAGCCTGAGCTCCGCGGCTCATGCCCTAGCTATGAGGGAGAGAGTTAGTCGTCCGTTAAGAAGCCCATCTGATTGCGGCTGGAGGGGCGAGCAGCCGCGAGAAGGTGTTCAGGATTAGGGACAACAGAAGCCTCAGCCAGGCGAGGACGCGGCGGAGATTGTGAC
>OEIU01001202.1_pt1 | contig 17975 bp, 17 predicted proteins | sample 1539221 | NCBI WGS metagenome assembly OEIU01 (sample SAMN03792071, study PRJEB22550) | activated sludge metagenome | feature: wastewater treatment plant; material: activated sludge; isolation source: Wastewater treatment plant of a petroleum refinery complex | place: Argentina: Zarate | collected...
AAAATAATGAAAAACAGTTTGATCGGAAAGTAGAATGGACCAGATAAAATTTACTGAAGGATTATATGCCCCATTTTATCGCGTTTTGTTTGCAGGTACTTTTCATTGTTTTTATTTGGTGTAATTTCTATCGGAACCCGTTCAACAATTTCCAAACCATACCCCTTTAATCCAATAACTTTTTTTGGATTGTTCGTTAGCAAACGGATTTTTTTAATTCCAAGATTAAGCAATATCTGAGCACCGATTCCATAATCCCGCAGATCAGCTTTAAAGCCAAGTTCTTCATTTGCCTCAACAGTATCTTTGCCCTCATCCTGCAACTTGTATGCTTTTATTTTATTTTCTAATCCGATACCCCTTCCTTCCTGCCTCATATAAACCAAAGCACCGGAACCATTTTTTTCAATCAAATCAAGTGCAAGATTAAGCTGATCATGGCAGTCGCATCGCAAGGAATGAAACACATCGCCAGTTAAACATTCAGAGTGCATCCTAACAAGAAAAGGTTTATCTGGATCGGGTTGCCCTTTAATCAGCGCTACTTGTTTTTTCCTATCTAAAAGATTTCTGTAAAGATGAAGTCTGAATTTACCGTGTTGAGTTGGAAAATCTATATCAGAAATTTTTTCAATCAGATTTTCATTTTTAATTCTATGATGAATCAGTTCCTGAACCGTAACAATTTTAAGATTAAACTTTTTTGCAATTTCAATCAACTGAGGAACACGAGCCATCTCACCATTTTCTTTTAGAATCTCGCATAGAACACCAGCAGGATTAAGATTTGCAAGCTTGCATAAATCAACTGCAGCTTCTGTATGTCCAGCTCTTCTAAGAACTCCCTCTTCAAATGCGCGCAATGGAAATATATGACCGGGTTTTGCAAAATCTTCAGATTTAGATTTTGGATCGATTAGTTTTTTAATTGTAAGCGCACGATCGGCTACAGAAATACCAGTTGAGGTTCCTTCAACAGCATCCACAGTAACAGTAAATTGTGTTCCGTGTAATGCAGAATTAGATTCAACCATTAAAGGCAAACCAAGTTGATCTAATCTTTTTCCACTTAGAGCAACGCACAGCATACCTCTGCCGTGCGTTACCATAAAGTTTACAATATCAGGCGTAACATATTCTGCTGCACAAATAAAGTCGCCTTCATTCTCACGGTCTTCATCATCAACAACAATAATTACTTTGCCGTTTTTTATTTCTTCGATTGCTTCTGGAACACTGCAAAACATAAATTAAACCAATTAAAAATTATTTAGTGACATTGCTCAAAATTTTTTCATCAATTTACCATAATCACTCTTCGACTTCGCTCAGAATGACGAAGCTCTTGAGCCTAATCCATTTGTCATACAGATCAAAGTCGAAGTATGACCTTATTATACTCATAAGACAGATTATTCTCTAAGTAAATTTTTTATTTAATCACGCTTCCAATAGCCGAGCGTTCAATTTTAATTTTAACATTTGGAGCAACTTCAATCAGAACAGTTTTTTCTTCAATACCAACGATAGTTGCGTGCACTCCGCCGCTGGTAATGATTTTATCACCCTTTTCGATATTTGAAAGAAGTTTTTCTCTTTCCTTTGCACGCTTTTGCTGCGGTCTGATAATCATAAAATAGAAAATGGCGAAGATTGCACCAAACATTATCAAAGTGCTTATTAAACTTCCGCCGCCGCCGTCACCGCCTTGTGGTGCCATTGCTAATAATATATTCAATTTATTCTCCTTTTGTTTTTAATTTTTAAATGATATTTCAGTTACTGTTTTATTTTTCCACTCGATAAAATTTCCATCCATAATTTGTTTGCGAGCTTGCCTAACCAGATCAAGGTAAAAATATAAATTGTGAATTGTTGCAAGCTGTAAAGCCAAAATTTCTTCGGCAATAATTAAATGCCTTAAATAAGCCCGCGAATAATTTCTACAAGTATAACAATTACATTTTTCATCTATCGGACTAAAATCATCTTTATACTTTGCATTGCGCATCGAAAGTGTGCCGTTCCAGGTAAATACATTTGAATTACGCGCATTTCGTGTTGGCATAACACAATCAAACATATCAACACCGCAAGCAATTGATTCCAGAATATTCTCAGGTCTTCCAACTCCCATTAAATACCGCGGTCTATCCTGGGGCATAAAATCAGTTGTAAAATCAACAAGTTCATACATTTGCTCAGTCGGTTCACCAACTGCAAGTCCGCCAATTGCATAACTATCAAAATCTAATTTTAATAAATCGTTTGCAGATTTTTCTCTAAGATCTTTATAGATACTTCCTTGAATTATTCCAAACTGAAACTGCTTATGTCCATAAAGCGGAACTGATTTTTCAAATGCCTCTTTATTTGAAATTGCCCAGTTACTTGTAAGCTCAACAGATTTTTTGGCATAATCATAATCGCAAGGATATGGTGCGCATTCATCAAGAACCATCATTATATCTGATCCAATACTTCTCTGGATTTCAATAACTTTTTCCGGAGTGAAAAAGTGTTTAGAGCCATCCAGATGGGATCGAAACTCAACGCCATTTGATTTTAGTTTCCGCAAATCAGATAAACTAAAAACCTGATAGCCGCCACTATCAGTTAAAATAGGTTTTTGCCAGTTCATAAACTTGTGCAAACCGCCTGCGGCTTCAAGAATTGCCATTCCTGGTCTCAAGTAAAGATGATAAGTATTTGAAAGAACAATCTGAGCTTTAATTTCATGTTCAAGATAATTCTGATCAACAGCTTTTACAGTTCCCTGAGTTCCAACAGGCATAAATATCGGCGTTTCAACTTTTCCGTGATCAGTTTCAAACCATCCCGCACGCGCTTTTGAGTTATTATCTTTTGAATCAATATTTAATTTTAACAATATGCCTTTAACTCTTCAATTTGGGATACAAATTTAACCTAAATTATCTTTTATCCCAATTAAAGAATTTTTAAAAAATTTAGAGAAACTTGATTTTATCTTCTTCAGTGGGAATCCTGCAAACATCACGTTTGCCAAATATCTTATATCGGTTTTTAGCTACGAAATCATAAATAAAATCATTAAAAGAATTTGGTAATAATTTTAGAGGAGAAAATATTTTAAGCCATCCATTTAAATCTTTAGCAATTTCAAATGCAGCGGATGATTTTTTTAGAATTTTATTTTGTGATATTAAGATGAAAGAATCAAAATCATCTTCAGGTAAATCAAATTTAGTTAAAAGTTCTTTGGCGATTTCGGATTGGAGTGCGGCAAACCTGAATTGATTTTTCTTATCTCTATCTATAATAAAATTGACCCAGAAGTTGCAAAAGTTACAAACACCATCAAAGAGAATGATTTTATAATGTTGTTCATTCTGATTGAACATCTTTTTTTATGGTAAGTTTAACAAGATCAATTTTAACTTTATCTGCACGAATAATAAGAAACTTATAATTATCAATCGTTACACTCTCGTTTGATTTAGGAATGTAACCAAGCTTCTCGATAATAAATCCGGCAATTGTTTCATAATCACCAACCGGAAAATCTATATTATATTTATCATTAAGATGATCGATTTCAACTTTACCGCTTAAGATATATGAATCCTGTGAAACCTTTCGGCAAATTGTTTCTTCAACATCATACTCATCTCTAATTTCACCAAACAATTCTTCAATAATATCTTCCATAGTTACAATACCTGCAGTTCCACCAAACTCATCGACAATAACTGCGATAGAAACATTAGAGTTGAGAAATTCATTTAAGATTTCCAGACTCCTTTTTGTCTCAGGATAAAATGGAATTTCCCGGGTGACACTTTTTATATTGGCAGGATTTGAAAACATATCTTTAGCAAGGATTACACCTTTTATGTTATCAAGATTTTCTTCATAAACTATAAGCTTTGAATAACCGGAATTAACAAATAAATCAACAGCATCCTGAATAGAACTGTTTATCTCGATGCCGGAAATTTCGGTTCGTGGGCGCATTGCCTCATAAACTTTTTGTTCAGTAAAATCAAAAACTCTTGTTATGATGTTGCTTTCTTCTTCTTTAACCTTACCTGCTCGATGACCTTCATCAACAAGAAGCATGAGATCATCTTTGTCAAAAAGATGAGTTATGTTTTCCGCAGATTCCTGCTTTCGTTCAGATAATAGCTTTAACATTTGCTTGGTAATCTTAATCACAGGGGAAAGTAAAATTGAGATGATTCTTAATGGAACGGAAAAAATTAATATTAAAGAATCCGCTCCTTCGGTTGCAATAAATTTAGGAATCAGCTCACCGATAAAAAGCGTAACAATGGTAATTGCAAATAAAATTTTGTATTCGCTCCAACCGAAATAGTTAGTGAAGATAATGGTTGCTAAGGATGCAAAAGCGACGTTAACGATATTATTACCAATAAGAATTGTAGAAAAAAAGTCCTGATTATCTTTTACATAATGATATGCTGATTGAGCAGCAAGATTTTTTTTCCGTGCTTTAACTTCAATTTTTAATTTGTTAGATACAATAAAAGCTATCTCGGTACTTGAAAAGAAAGCACTAAGTAAAAGCAAAACGATTAATATTAAAAAATCCTGCAGCATTTTATCAAATCAATTTATAAACAATTAGGATTGTAGTACAGATATAAAGAAGGACAGTGACAATCATCGGAATATCTGTAAGCATTACCTGCGTAGTGTTCTCTCCTTTTTGATTCAGGTATTCCAGATACATATATCTAAAAATTCCAAAGACGACAAAGGGAGTTGTGTAAATTAAATTTTCAGTTCCAAACACTGTAATAGTTCTTTGGGAAACCGTATAAAGTGCATAACAAATTATAACACCAGCGGCTGCAACAGTAGCCATTTGATTAGTAAAAGTAATTGAATACTCGGTTAAAACTTTTCTCGTTAAGCCATTTTCAATATCTGATACTTGTTCTAATTCTGAATGTCGTTTCATAACACCAAGAAAAAGTGAAATGAACATTGTGGTTAGAACTAACCAGCTAGAAACAGGAACATCAATTATTGCTGCTCCACCCAAAACACGAATTGTAAAGCCAGCCGCAATACTAAAAACATCCAGAATAACTATATGCTTAAAATAAAATGAATAAAAAATATTTAAAGTAACGAAACCAATAAGGAAAAACTTAAAATTATTATTTGCATATAGAGAAAGTATGATTAAGATTATGAAAATAATCCCTGCAATAAAAAAGGCAGTTTGTTTTTTAATTCTTCCCGAAGGTAACGGTCTTAATTTTTTTTTCGGGTGGGCTGAATCAGAATCTATATCAATTATATCATTGATTACATATATTAAACTCGATGCCAGACTGAATAGTATAAATGCAAAGAAAGATGATAGTAAATAATTTTCTTCAAACAGGTGAAGTGAAAATAGCAATGGCACAAAAACAAATAAGTTTTTTATCCATTGCGGAACTCTTAAAAGCTGTAAGTAATCTTTAATCATCAGAAGACCGCAATTTCGTCGTAAGTTCCAAATACTTCTTTAAGTTCACCAACCATTTCACCTAGTGTAACATAATTTTGTGCTGCTTTTAAAAACACCGGCATAAGATTATTGCCATTAATTGCTGCAGATTTTATTTCAGACAAACTTTCTTCAACTGCTTTTTGATTACGGTTTTGTTTAAGTTCAGCTAATCTTTTTACCTGTTGTTTTTGTACTTCAGGAGAGATTGAAAGAATTGGTATATCAATCTTTTCATCTTCTTCAACAAACTCATTAACACCCACAATAAACTTTTCTTTTCTTTCAACTTCTTTTTGATAACGATATGCAGCATCAGAAATTTCTTTTTGAAAATATCCCGATTCAATAGCAGCCACAACTCCGCCAATTGCATCTATTTGATCAAATATTTCATTCGCTTCTTTTTCCATTTTATCTGTTAATGCTTCAACAAAATAACTTCCGCCTAAAGGATCGACAGTGTTAATTACCCCGGTTTCATAGGCAATCAATTGCTGAGTCCTTAATGCAATCTTAACAGCTTTTTCACTCGGCAAAGCTAAAGTTTCATCCATAGAATTTGTATGAAGTGATTGTGTGCCACCAAGAACTCCTGCCAGTGCCTGAAAAGCTGTTCGAACAATATTATTTTCTGGTTGCTGTGCTGTTAAAGTACAACCGGCAGTTTGAGTATGAAAACGTAGCCACCACGATCGGGGATTTTTAGCCCCATACCTTTCCTTCATTCTTTTTGCATAAATTTTTCTTGCAGCGCGGAATTTTGCGATCTCCTCAAAAAAATCTAAATGTGAGTTGAAGAAAAATGAAATTCGTGGAGCAAATTCATCTACATCCATTCCTCTTTCGATACAAGCTTCGATATAAGCAAATCCATCAGCAAGCGTGTATGCAAGTTCTTGCACAGAAGTTGAGCCGGCTTCTCTGATATGATATCCGCTTACTGAAACAGGATTCCATTGAGGCACCTCGTTTTTGCAGTACTCAATCATATCAACAATTATCCGCATTGATGGAGTTGGAGGATAGATGAATTCTTTTTGTGCGATGTACTCTTTCAAAATATCATTCTGAAGTGTGCCGCGTAAATTTTTAAAATCAACTCCTTGCTTTTGAGCAACTGCAAGATAAAAAGCAAAAATCATTGCAGCAGGTGAATTGATTGTCATCGAGGTAGAAACTTTATCCAAAGGAATTTTATCGAAAAGAATTTCCATATCCTGCAACGAAGAAATTGCCACACCACAAATTCCAACCTCACCATCACTTAAAGGAGCATCAGCATCCCATCCCATCAAAGTTGGAAGATCAAATGCAACTGATAAACCTGTTTGCCCCTTATCCAATAAGTAATGAAATCTTTGGTTTGTGTCTTCGGGAGTACCAAAGCCAGCAAATTGTCTCATCGTCCAGATTCTTCCGCGATAACCATTTGGATGAATTCCTCTCGTGTAGGGATACTCACCGGGAAAACCAATTTCACTCAAGTAATTAATATTTTCAATATCATCGGGTCCATAAAAAACATTTATGTCCTTACCGCTTACTGTCGTAAATTTCATCCCTGTTGTCTTTGCAGACTTAGCTTTATCATCATAAATTTTTCTTTGTTTAAGATAATCTGAATTCACGGTAACATTCCTTTCTTAATATTTTGACATTAAGCATTAGTTTTACTTTAATAAAATTAAGTTCTGCCAAACCTTCTATCAAACTCTTCCAAAGATATTTTAATTACAATTGGTCTTCCGTGAGGACAAACATACGGCATTGTTGTAGCAAACAATTGATCAATCAACAAACGCATCTCTTTTTCGGATAATTTATCACCGGCTTTGATTGCTGCTTTACACGAGTATGATTTAGAGATATTATCTTTTTCTTCAAGTTGTTTTTGAGTTTGATTGCTCATGTATTCTGAAATAAACTCACGTAAGATTTTTTCTTCTGATCCACTTTTGATATCATCAGGAACACCTTCAATCAAAATATAACTTTTGGGTAAATATTTTAATCTGAATCCTAATTTAGTAACCATTGGATCGAGTTCTTTTAATATTTCATAACTGGCAAGATCAAATTGAATTTTTATTGGAAATAGTAGTTGCTGACTAAAAGGCATATTTGCCTCAAGTCGGGCTAATGCTTTTTCATACAAAATTCTTTCATGCGCAGCATGCTGATCAATAATCATAAGTCCGGTTTTTATCTGCGAAAGAATATACTTATTGTGTAACTGTGTTATGGTGGTAGTTTCAGTATCTGTAGAAGATGCCCGTTCAACCTGCCGATCAAAATTACTATCTCTTAAATTTTGTTCAGTTGTTTCTTCTTTGCCTGAGATGATATTTTTTGTTAATGAACCAAAAACCAGATCTATTTCTTCATCTGTCACTGATGTTTTTTCACGTGGCTCCCTTCTATTAAATACCGGTCTATCGGTAAAATCATTCTGCTTGACTGCAGTGAATGGATTGAACGAAAGTTTTTCATTCTGAGATTCTGAAGTTTCGAAAGCCATTGTTGGAACTAAATCATGCGTACCGATACTTTTGCGAATAACCGATAAAACAAAATTGTAAACATCTTTTTCATCATCAAATTTAACCTCCAGTTTGGAAGGATGTATATTAACATCAACCCTGGCTGGATCAATGGATAAGAAAAGAATAAAAAAAGGATAATCACCTTTTTCAAGAACATTTTCAAATGCAGCAAATACTGCGTGATTAATATTTTTATTTACGACATATCTTTTATTTAGAAACAAAAACTGTTCACCCTTACTCTTCTTAAAAATAGATGGTTTACCCAGATAGCCTATAATCGATAAGTAATCAGTAACTTCATTAACGGGAATAAGTGCATCCATCATATTATCCGCAAATACCTGTTCAATTCTTTTGTCTAATGATCCTGATAGATAATCAAAAACAATATTATCAGAATTATAAAATCTGAATGAAATATCCGGATGAGCTAAAGCTATTCTGTTAAATGTATCAATGATATGTTTAAGCTCTGTCGTATCAGTTTTCAGAAATTTTCGTCTGGCTGGTATATTATAAAAAATATTTTTTACAGAAATACAAGTCCCATCTGAAGCAGAAACTTTTTCGGTGGTTATTTCGTTATCACTTTCCACTTTTAATAAAGTACCAAGCTCGCTTTCTCTTATTTTTGTTTTAATTTCAAGTTGACTGACAGAAGCAATTGAGCTTAATGCTTCCCCGCGAAATCCTAAAGTTTTAATTGCCTCAAGGTCTTCCAATGATGATATTTTACTAGTTGCATGTTTTTGAATGCAAAGCAGTACTTCCTCTTCTGTCATACCGGAACCATCATCACAAACCTGAATAAGAGATTTACCGGCTTGTTTAACAATCAGTTCAATAGAAGATGAATTAGCATCGATAGAATTTTCTAACAATTCCTTTACAACAGATTCCGGTCTCTGAACAACTTCACCGGCAGCAATCTTATTTGCTAAATTATCAGGTAATATTTTAATTCTTGAGTTCATTAATTCTTTCTGACATATCTAAATATTTCGAACAATTCATGTTCAGCAATTTTTTCAGCTATCCACTTTTGTTGATCAAATTCCGGAAATTTAATATCACCTTCAGCATTAAATTTCATATATGAAATTAGCATTTCATCAACTATATCAAAAGATTGTTTATAAATCTGAGCGCCGCCTATAATAAATATTTTTTCAGGATTTAATAATTTACAATAATCAACAGCTCCCATTAAAGATGATTTAACGATAACATCCTTAAATTCTGTTTTATAGTTTACATTTCTGCTTACGACGATGTTTAATCTTCCATTTAATGGTTTCCCAAGAGTTTCAAAAGTTTTTCTTCCCATTATTATCGGATAACCAAAAGTAGTTTTTTTAAAGTGCTGAAACTCTTCTTTTACATGCCATGACATTTCACCGTTTGATTTTCCGATAACACCATTTTTGGCAATAGCTACAATTAAGCTGATTATCAAACTGCAACCTCAAATTTAATTTTATCGTGATGTTTATAATCAAGCAATTCAAAATCATCAAACTTTAACTCATCAATTGGTTTCCTGCCAATTTTTAACTTTGGTAAAGGAAATGGTTCACGTGTAAGCTGTAATTTCAATCCTTCCACATGATCAAATTTTTCCATTTCCGAACCTTTTGCTGCATGGTAAATATGAGCATCAATAATTGTATGAGCAAAAAATCCCAATTCCAGATTAGTTTCCTGTGCAATAATCTGAGTAAGTAAAGAATACGCAGCTAGATTAAAAGGAATACCAAGGGCTATATCGCCTGATCTTTGAGTTAAGTGACAATTTAGCTTACCGTTATTTACATTAAAAGTAAATGTATAATGACACGGGGGTAATTTACTTACAGTAGCATTTGCAGGATGCCAGGCAACAATTACTAATCTTCTTGAGTTTGGATTTACTTTAATTTCATTTATCACCCAACCAATCTGGTCAAAAGTTAATGATCCATTCTTCTCTCTTTTAACAAAAGGATGATTTTCTTTTACATAAACTTCTCCATCCAAAATTGCGCTGCTCTCCGGTACTGGAAATCTTCTCCAGAAACGTCCATATGCAGTTTGCAATCTTCCTTCGTTATCTGCCCACGCATCCCATATTTTTGTGTGCTGCTTTAAATTTTTGATATGCTCATCACCGGATAGATACCATAGCATCTCGTGAAGCAATGATTTCCATTCCATTTTCTTTGTTGTTAAAAGCGGAAAACCTTTTTGCAAATCAACACGATAAAATGCACCAAAATATGAAATTGTATCAACTCCTGTGCGCGACTTTTTATATGAACCATGTTCCATTACAAGTTTAACAAGATCGTGATATTCTTTCATTCAGAATCCTTTAGTTTAGTATAGTTGCTAATAATTTTCGTTGAAATTTACAAAAAAATGGTGAACTGTTAAAAGTCTAATGCTTAAGTTCACTTTTGATGAGTTCAGATGCTTTAGCTAAACCTAATTTGTAGTTCTTTATCGAATCGTCTTTATTATTAAAATATTTTTGTAATTCAATTACAATGATATTATTTGCAAGTTTAAAATCGTTTGGTAATTCGGATATACCACAAATAATAAATTTTGGGATATTAAAATTCTCAAATAATTCCAGAATCACTCCGATACCTTTTCCTTCAAAAGATTGGAAATCAAATTTCCCTTCACCGGTGATCAAAGCATCAATTTCTTCAGGATGAATGTCATTCAAAATATTTTTTTTAATGAATTCTTTTGCAGGAATTATTTCTGCATCATAAAATAAATTAAAGCCCGACGCAACTCCACCACCTGCACCATTTAATTCTGATGGAATTTTAAATTCAAACTTTTTAGTGATCAGATTTAAGATATTTTTAAATCCTGATTTAATAATTTTTAAATCTTGATCAGAAGCACCTTTTTGTTTACCATAAATTTCTATTGCACCCGGCTCACCAAAAAGTGGTGTATCAACATCTACTATGAAAACAATCTTAAATGGTAACTGAACCTTAGAAAATTCAAAATCCTTAACTTCATCAAAGTTTTGAGGTGTTGGATTAATTATTTTTTTTGAATCATCAAAAAGTTTTAATCCTAACTGGGAGCATGCACCTATTCCAAAATCAATTGTTGCAGTGCCACCAACACCAATATTAACCTGTTCAACATTTAATTCACCTGAATCTGCATCTTCCTTAATTCGTAATAATATTTTCCCGAGAATTTCTGAGTTTAATTCTAATGGACTTGACTGCTTTTGATGAAGTCTTTTCATCCCGAATAATTCAGCAGATTCAATATAAATATTTCCATTATTTTCGTTATAAAGGACTTTATAATTATTTAGTTGTTTCCCATAATCATGATAAATAGAATAAATTATAGGTTTTAACTTAATTAAAAAATTGCAGACTGATAAAAATCCATCTCCTCCATCTGTTAATGGTTTTACAATGAAATTTTGATTCACATCCACAGATAAAAATTCTTTAATAATTTGAGATATTACGACCGAATCTGCGCATTGCTTAAAACTGTTGGGAGCAATCAAAATATTTTTCATTTTTTCAGGGAATCGATAAAAAATTCTAATTTTTTCATTACTTCCTCGGCCCTTAAACCACCTTCTTTAGAATAATCACATTTCTTGGGATCAATTGGACATTGAGTTGCACAATATGTATCTGAAGGCATAATTATTTCAGATTTATTTCCTAATGGTCCCCAAAGTTTTGGGGAGCACGCCGTTAATGGACAAAATAAAGACAGAGTTGGGACTTTTAACGCTGCTGCTAGATGCATTGGGCCTGTACTACTTGAGATTATTAAATCAAATACCGATAAATTAATGATGGATATTCTTAAAGTATTATTTCGATTGGGATAAATAACCGATTTAATATTATCAACTGATTCCGGAATGCGATCATCAATTACAGCAACTTTATAATTGGGATTTTCTTTTAAGATATCTATTAGTCTTTTGTATTCAGAAACAGGCAAATTGGGAGCTGAGTTACCTGAAGTTACATTTATGCCAATCAACATCTGTTGTTTTATAATTATTTCTTTTCTAAAATTTTTAGCAATTACTTTTTCTTTATCAGTTAAAAATATTTCCGGAGTATAGTCATTGGCATCAATTCCGATTTTTCTAATCATATCCAGACAATAGTCAGCTTCATGCCTAAGAGGATTATATTTTTTTCTATTAACATATTTTGTAAACGTTATAAACTGATATAGCTTGTGCCCTACCCCGATTCTATTTTTAATCCCTGTTGCAAAAAGTAAATAATTTAATCTTTCATTTGGTAGCAGCATAAAAGCATACGAGAAGTTTTGTTCACTTAATTCTTTTCGCATAAACCAAAAGGGTTTAAGATTTCCGGTTTCATCATCATATGTGATAATCAAGTCTACATATGGATTATTTAAATAAATATCTCTTGTGTAATTTCTTACAAGTACAGCGACAAAACTTTCAGGATACTTTTTCTTAATCTCACGCGGTAATGCAGTAGAAAGAACTACATCACCAATCCTATCAATTCTTGCAATTAAAAATCCAGGGTTCTTCATAAAATCATTTGCGTTTTTGTAACTCCCACATTTTCATTTGAACCTGCAGCTTGGTCATAGAATGCATCAAAGAAATTAATAAACCGCGGGTACCATCCAAAAATCCTTTTCTAAAAAGATAATGCTGAATAAATCCGATTAATGGATAAAGGAATATTGTAAACCCGGATACATTTTTACGTTTGTATTTTTCATTTGCTTCCAGGGTTGAATATTCATTGATCTTTGCAAAACCTTCCTTAAGATTTTCATAAGAATAATGAATCATAGAATTTTTTAAAGTAGAAATATCACCATCAACTACAAATCCTTCATGCACCAACCTATCTGTAAGTCTGGTTTTTGATTTTTTGAATAATCTTAACTGATAATCATTCCCCCATCCGCAATACCTGATTTTTTTACCAAGGAAATAATTCTCGCGATGAATTTTATAACCGTTAACATTAGGATTTTCAAAATCCATAGTTAATATTTCCTGAGCAAGTTCGGGCGTTATTCTTTCATCTGCATCAACACTTAAAACCCATTCATTTTTAGTAAGACTTAATGCATAAGCTTTTTGTGCAGCGTATCCTTCCCATTTATGGATAACTACTTTATCTGTAAAAGTTTTTGCAATTCCAATAGTATCATCCGTACTTTCAGAATCCACAACAATAATTTCATCAGCCCATTTTACGCTATCAAGGCATTCACGAATATTTTTTTCTTCATTTCCTGTAATTATGATTACAGATATTTTATTTTGCATTTGTGTTTAGATTAATTTTCTAATTTCAGTTCAAATTTAACAAAATAAAGAGTAAAATAACTTGGATGTAAAAAGAATTAGCTTGCTTACCAGTGGGCATCCGCCATTTGATGAACGTATTTTCTGGAAATTTGCCAAATCTTTATGCGCAGCAGGCTTTAAGACTTCTGTTTTCTGTTCGACACAAAAGATTAACATTGTCAAAGACGATATTCTTATAAAAGGATTTAATAGTCAAAACTTATCAAAGAACAATAAGATTGTTCAATTTTTTACTTTGATTGAATCGTTTGAACCTGACATTGTAATTTGTTCTGAGATGCTTCCTGTTTTTGCTGCTTTGAGATATAAAAGATTAAAACCTAATCTAAAAGTTATATTAGATGTGACCGAATGGTATCCCGAGAATGTCGTTTTCAAATTTATAGGTATAAAAAGATGGTTAAAATATATTCAGTTGATTCTCCCCTACATTTATATTATTCAGAAGGTTAATCATATCATAATAGGTGAGCATTCTAAAAAAAGACGATACGATTTATTAGCATCTAACAAACCGAAATCAATAATTGGATATTATCCAGTGCTAGAATATTTTAATTATAAACCACCGGATTTATCAAGAGAAGAAATTGTTTTTGGTTATGCAGGTGTTCTAACTTTTGAGCGAGGTATTATTAACCTTGTACGAATAACAAACTCAATTGCTCATAAATATCAAAACAAAAAAATTAAACTTTTGATTTTTGGGAAATTTACCTATCAGGATGAAGAGAAGGAATTCCATCAAATACTAAGAAATTACGATTCTATTAAAGTAGAGTTTGTTGATTGGATGGATTATGATAAAATGAGTCAAACAATTGAAAGAATGGATATCTGTTTTGATTTAAGAGCGAGAAATTTTATTTACATAAATTCTCTGCCTATAAAGATTTTTGAATATATGGCTTGCGGTAAACCTTTTATTTATTCTGATATAAAACCAGTAAGCGAAGAAATAAACATTGAAGATCACGGTTTTCTTGTTAATCCTGAAAATGATGCTGAGGTTATCGAAGTAATTGAAAATTATCTTAATAATCCCAACCTGGCTCTTAGACATTCAGAAAATTCGAGAAAGTTAATTGAAGAGAAAAAGAATTGGGAAACTGAATCGAAGAAATTAATTGATTTGGTTAATACACTTTTAAGCTGAGATTATTCCTTTTTCATAGTAAAGTTCTTTTAATTTTTTATTCACATTCTCATAGCTGTGATATTTCTTCACCCACTCTTTTCCTTTTTGCCCTTTTTGAATTCTCAAATCTTCGCTGTCAATCAATTCAATCAAAGCTTTATATAGCTCATCAAAATTATTTGCAACAACAAAAGGATTTTCCGGAAGCCAATTCGCATAATCTTTTGTCATATTAGTAATTGTTGGAATTCCCATTGCAAGGGTTTCGAGTCCGGCTTTACCATAACCTGTTCCACCCATAGTGCCGCCAACCTGATCAATTGAAATATCACATTCACTTTTTATTTCAAGAAGTTTATCACGATCAATATTTTCGAGAAGTAGGAACTCTATCTTTCTTTCCTTTTTAATTTTTTCTATAACAGAAATAATAAGTTCCGTCCCTTTATATTTTCTGTTAGTTGGTGAATGAACAATTTTAATTACTTCATTCACCTGTTCTTTCTTCAAAGGTAATTCGGATGGATCATAAGGATAGAATAAATATTTCAAATCCTTTTTTAGCACAAGATGATCAAATTCACTTGTGATGTTAAGATCAGAAATTTCATCGAGTTGTTTGATTAGCCCCCGAATGCGTAAATCACTTCCATAATAGCAGCATACAATTTTCTTTCCATGCTTTTTCCATTTAACTGCCTGTCTGGCATCCCGATAAAAATCGAGTCCGCCATCATAATGAACGATATCAAAATCATTTAAAGAATAATCAGAAATAGTTTTTTCAATTTTCGGTTGAATAAAAAAGTCATAAAAATTGTAGTAAAATTTTTCAAAGAAATTTCTTGTTTCAAAATAATGCGCAGCTTCACGATTTTGCTGCTCAAGTTTTTCAACTTTTTTAGATCTTATTTTTTTTGCAAGTAATTTATTTGGCAGTGGTAAGTTTAAACAAATGTCTTCCGGAAAGACCCTCTCATTTTTATGCAATGTTATCAATCTTGAGAAATCACCGCATTGATTGTGCATTTTGTAAAAATCGTAAGGTACGCCCGCAAAATTAAGCGGAGCTATGTGAAGAATTTTTAGCATTAAAGATCTTTATAAAAAGTATCTCTGAAAATTCCGCGAGCGCCAAAATTTTCTTTGAATCTTGCCAATCCCCAATTTGGTTCCATTATTACAGTAAAAATTCCGAAGTCTAAAAACTTAAATCCCTCTGTCTGATATCTTTTCATAATTTCATAAAACAATAAATTAACAGGACGATACTCCTGATATGCTTCATCGTGACTGATATAAAAAGCGAGCACAACGTTTTTGTTCACTGAGAAGTTGCAAACGCCGGCAATCATTTTGTTGTTAAGAAACGCTCCCCACAATCTTATTTTGCTTGGAAAAAGATTTTTAACTTTTTTTAGTTCATCTAAAGTGTGTGCAGGATTTACACCGTGTCGCAGCTTTAAATTCTTTTTTAAGATTTCATAATATTCATCAAATCTTTCAGTCTCCACAATCTCAACACCTTTTTTCAAAGCTTTTTTAGTCGCAGTTCTTGCCTCGGCTCGATAAGTATTTAGAAGCTGATCTGGTTCAAAATCGAGTTGAACAATACTGGATACTTCTCTTTTAAGATATTGAAATCCATTTCTCACTAAAGCAAAATCAATATAGTTTGAATATTTTGTCTGATAAATAATTGGTGCAAGTGTTAACTGAATTCTATCTGCCTTTAAATTTTTAGCATGATCTAAAAGTATATCAACTAAATCGTGAGCTTCTTTAAAGTTTAATTCTGATTTGTAAACATACCCGCCGTACGATGCACCTGGATGTGATGAAAGGATTTTCTTTCCATCTCTTTCTACTAATGCTGCTGTAAATACGGAATGAAGTTTGCCATCTTTAGTGATGTAAATAGATTTATCTTTAAACTTGTTTTTATCGTGATAGGAAAGAAATTTTCTTTTACTGAAAATAGTTCCGTTATCGGAATCATCAACAAAACTATCCCATTCTTCTGAGGATATTTTTTTGTCATCGAATTGAAAATACTCTAACATAATTTTTCTGTTTGTAGTGAATATAATTTTATATATGAAAAATAAGATTATTGGAATTTACTAAAAAGGGATTGATAATTTTATTCAATTATAAAAAATAAGTAGAGACGTTTGGCAAAACGTCTCTACATAATTTACGTTTGATATTATTTTAAAAGCAGCATTTTGTTCGAAGTAGAAAAACCATTTACTTGCAAAGTGTAAATATATACTCCGCTTGGTAAGTTTGAAGCATTAAATTCTACCGAATGATAACCGGCTTCTTTTATTTCGTTTACTAATTCTGCAATCTCACTTCCAATAACATCATAGACTTTTATTTTTACTAAACCTGTTTCTTTCACTGAATAGTTTAGTAGAGTCGTAGGATTAAACGGATTAGGATAGTTTTGCTCTAAAATATATTCTGAAGGCATTTTTTCTCCAGAACCTACGCTTATTTTTGGTGCTAATGCCATTACCGATACCTTGTCACTGGCTACAGAAAGTAAATTTGTATTATCTTTTATTTTTATGGTATAATCATACTGATCACTCGGTATACTTGTGTTTGCACTATAATCTGTAAATGTTTTTCTACTTGACTGCGAAACAAAACCCAATAATTGTGGTGCGCCGCCGTTCTCAGACCTATAAATGTTATACCCTGCAAGATCAGGTTCTATATTAGCTTCCCAGGTTAAAACAGGGTGATTATTCAGAATTGATAACTTTAAATTTTGTGGCTTGGAGGGCGGACCTTCCAATGATGTTCCAACATAAAAATCCAATGAGGCTACTCCCGAATTAATGCTATTAACTTTAAATCCAAAAGGAGTAGTAGTTTTATTTAATCTTTGAGAATTTGGGTTGCTGTATGGAGACCATAAATCATTATAGCCTATTTTAAAGGCATCTTTCCCATCACCAGAATAACGAACATCTAAAACTGGTTGACCATATTCATTCTCAGTAAAATGTATAGGTGCCGGAGATTGAGAAATACCATTCCAAATCCAAGGTATAAACTGTAAATCTTGATACCCATTAACTCTGTCTACAGTAAGTTTTTTAAAAACAGGTAAATTGCCTGCGCCCCAAGGATTTGCAATTAATTGATTAACTGTCCAGCTCCATCTGCCATCGGCAGGTAAGCATTTAATAAATGTATTATCGCCACTAGCTCCTTCTTGTCTGAGAACATACACACCATTTTCAACATTTCCATAAGGGCTTCTTAAAAACATTTGGTTGTTTTCCCAAAACGAAAGTTTTTAATGATTTTCAATATAAAAATATTCATTTGTTGCAGCATTAATAACAAATTTGTATGCAACTCCACTTGTAACAAAATCCGGCAGATTTACATTTTGCA
>OEIU01001203.1_pt1 | contig 17970 bp, 12 predicted proteins | sample 1539221 | NCBI WGS metagenome assembly OEIU01 (sample SAMN03792071, study PRJEB22550) | activated sludge metagenome | feature: wastewater treatment plant; material: activated sludge; isolation source: Wastewater treatment plant of a petroleum refinery complex | place: Argentina: Zarate | collected...
GTCCCGTTCCTCCAACACACGAAGCCCCGCCATGATCACACGCATCATCTCCGTCGTCGCGATCGCCTCGCTCTCGCTGGTGTCGTTCGCACACGCCCAGGAGCACGGCCGGGCCAACGCACAGGAAGTCCAGCCCGGCCCGGGCGTTCTCAGCGGCGGCGGCGGCGACGATCGCCCGGGCGTGGTCAACCCCATGCCCCCGCTGGACCAGATCCCGCCGCTGCCCATGCCCGTCATGGACGCCCTCGCCAGGGGCCCGCTGGGCAACACCATGATCATCTACGACGAGAGCACCGGCGAGTCGCGCACCATCACCGTCCGCGTTGACCCGGGCCTCACCGGCGGCGCCGGCGGCGGCGGCCTTCCGCCCGAGATCCCCGTCGGCAATGAGGGGCTTCTCCCCCGCGGCTTCGGCACCATGAGCGCGATCTCCACCCGCAACGTCTTCCCCTGGAGCGCCAACTGCAAGGTCGCCGAGCGCTTCAACAACGGCGCCGGCGGCGGCGCGTGGTACGTCTGCTCGGGCACCATGATCGATCCCACCACCTGCCTGGTCGCCGGCCACTGCGTGTACAACCACGGCAACGGCATCCCCGATGGATGGGCCACCGACGTCTACGTCTTCCCCGGCTGGGACGGCGCCGGCAACATCATCCCCCCCTCCGGCCCGGGCACCAACACCTCCTACGCCAACTTCGGCTACGCCCACTCCAGGTTTCTCGGCGCCGGCACCGACTGGGTCAACAACTCCAATCGCGACCAGGACTGGGGCGTTGTCGCCCTCGATCGCGCCGTGGGCGGCATCACCGGGTGGTACGGCACAGCCTGGGGCTACGACTGCGCCACCATCCAGGGCCGGACCTACTACAACGCCTCCTATCCCGCCGAGAACCCCTGCGGCATCGCCGGCCTCCACAACGGCCAGACCATGTACTTCTGGTCCGGCGGCGTGGACTCCTGCCCCGGCAACCAGCTCCACCTCAACACCACCGCCGGGTGCTTCACGGCCGTCTGGGGCGGCATGAGCGGCTCGAGCATGTACTACTTCGACGGGAGCACCCGCGTCGCCCACGCCGTCTGCTCCACGTCCAACCGAACCACCTCCGGCAACTACTGCAAGCTCGACCAGGGCGCCTTCAACTACATCAACTCCACCTTCATCCCCTCCGTCCGCGGCACCACCTTCGACCTCCAGGCCCTCAACTGCGTCGTCTTCCCGACCACCATCCAGGCCGGCTCCACCACCGCCACGCAGAACTTCCTCATGTACAACGCCACCAACGGCACGGCCAACGCGACGTGGACCTATCGCGTGTACCTCTCCACCAACGACTCCATCACCACCGCCGACACCCTGCTCTCCACCCAGACGATCTCCTGGAACTTCGGCGCGCTCTCCTCGGTCCGCGTCAACATGGTCCCCGTGACCATCCCCAGCGGCACGCCCACGGGAACGTACTGGATCGGCGTCATCATCGATCCCGCCAGCGACTCCAACTCCGGCAACAACGCGACGAACAACTGGGACGCCGTGCAGATCACCGTCACCCCGGCCGCGCCCTCCAACGACCTCTGCCCCAGCGCCATCCCCGTCTCCGAGGGCGCGTTCTCGGGCAACACCTCCACCTCCAACACCGAGGGCTCCGCCACCTGCGGCCTCTTCGGCGTCTCCACCCAGTCCTCCAAGGACGTCTGGTACCGCTACACGGCCTCGGCCACCGGCACGGTGAACATCAACACCTGCGGCTCGGCGTACGACACCGTCCTCTCGGTCCACGGCGCCTGCACCGGCACCACCGGCAACCAGCTCGCCTGCGACGACGACAACGCCGGCGCCGGCGGCAACAACGCCTGCGGCGGCGGCCTCCAGTCCGGACTCGACCTCGCCGTGACCGCCGGCGCCGTCTACACCATCCGCGTCGCCGGATACAACGGCGCCAGCGGCTCGTACATCCTCAACATCGGCCCCAGCCCCGCCGCCAACGACAACTGCGCCGCCGCCATCGCCATCGCCCCGGGGACCTACACCGGCTCCACGGGCTTTGCCAACACCGACGGCGCGGCCTCGTGCGGCTACTCCCTCTCCGCCCCCGACGTGTGGTACTCCATCACCCCGACCACAACCAGCCTCGCGCGTCTCGACACCTGCACCTCCGCCTACGACTCGGTCCTCTCCGTCCACACCGACTGCCCCGGCACCCTCGACAACGAGATCGCCTGCGACGACGACAACTACCTCCCCTTCACGTCCTGCTACGCCACCCTCCAGTCCATGGTCAACGTTCCGGTCCAGGCCGGCAGCACCTACTACGTCCGCGTCGCCGGATACAACGGCCACAACGGCGCCTACACGCTCCACTACAACGTCGGCCTCCTCGGCGACACCTGCGACGCCGCCATCCCCGTCTCCTACGGCGCCACGCCCTTCGACAACACCGGCGCCACCACCGACGGGCCCACCGAGTCCGGATGCACCTTCTGCTGCCTCGACCTCCAGATCAACCAGGACCTCTGGTATTCCATCGTTCCCCCCTGCGGCCGGCTCATCACCATCGACACCATCGGCTCCTCGTTCGACACCAAGCTCGCCGTCTACGCCGGGTGCCCGGTCGGCAACGACACCGCCGTCGTCTGCAACGACGACTTCGCCGGCCTGCAATCTCGCGTCGCCCTCTCCCCCGTCGCGGGAACCACCTACCTCATCCGCGTCGGCGCATACTCGACCAACTTCGGTGCGGGCGTTCTGAACGTCAACACCTGCCTTGCCGACTACGACTGCTCGGGGAATCTCACCGTTGCCGACGTCTTCGCCTTCCTCAACGACTGGTTCGCGGGCAACCCGAACACCGACTTCGACGGCGCCAACGGTCTGCAGGTCGCCGACATCTTCGCCTTCCTCAACGCCTGGTTTGCGGGCTGCCCGTGACCGACGGGCTCGGGATTCCTCCGGGGCCGGGCAATGCCGTTGCCTCTCGCTCGTTGGGCGGGCCGGAGGCTCCATGAACACCCGAACCCTCGTCGCCCCGGCCGCGCTGATCCTCGCCCTCGCCGGGTCCGCCCCCGCTTCGGACTGCACCGGCACCGGTCGCGGGTATGTCCCGATCAACGACCTCGGGCCCGGCCTGTACCTTGGCCGGTTCCAGGGCGGGCTGTATCCCAATGGCTCCAACACCATCCCCTTCGCCCACGCCTTTGTCGGCATGCGAAAGGCCGGGCAGATCACGGCTCGCGACGCGGCAGGCGCTCCGTCCGCGACGGGCAAGGTCGCGTTCCTCTCGATCGGCCTGTCCAACTCCACGCAGGAGTTCTGCGGCGGGAACTTCCCGAACTGCCAGAGTTTCTCCTTCATCGGCCAGGCCGCGGCCAGCCCGGCGGTGAACCACTCGAGCCTCGTCATCGTGGACGGCGCGATCGGGGGCCAGTCCACCGTGACATGGGACTCGCCGACGGACCCGAACTACGACACGATCCGCACCACGCGTCTGGGCGTCGCGGGCGTGACCGAGCGGCAGGTGCAGGCGATCTGGATCAAGCTCGCCGACCCGGGGCCGACGGTCTCGCTTCCCGATGCGGGCGCCAACGCGTACACGCTCGAGCAGGGGCTGGGCAACGTGGTGCGGGCCTGCAAGGTGCGCTACCCGAATCTCCAGATCGTGTACCTCTCCAGCCGCATCTACGCCGGGTACGCCACCAGCTCGCTCAACCCCGAGCCGTACGCCTACGAGTCCGGGTTCTCCGTCAAGTGGCTCATCCAGGCGCAGATCACGCAGAAGACCGGCGGGGGAGTCGATCCGCTCGCCGGCGACCTCGATCCCGACACCGTCGCGCCGTGGCTGGCCTGGGGCGCGTACCCGTGGGCCGACGGCGCCACGCCCCGGAGCGACGGCCTGACGTGGGCCTGCTCCGACTTCAACACCAGCGACGGCACGCACCCGGCCAACCCGGCGCGCCAGAAGGTCGGCACGCTGCTGCTGACGGGCCTGCTCGACTCGCCGCAGACGACGAGCTGGTTCACGACGCGCTGCCGCGCCGATTTCAACGGCGACGGCGGCCTCTCGACGCAGGACATCTTCGATTTTCTCAACGCCTGGTTCGTCGGGCTGCCCCGGGCCGACTTCACGCTCTCGGGCGACCTGAGCGTGCAGGACATCTTCGCGTTCCTCAACGCGTGGTTCGCGGGGTGCTGAATCGAGCCGAGGCCGCCCGGACCGCCCTCGCGAGAAAACAAAAGAACCCCGGGCCACACGCCCGGGGTTCTGTTCTTTGTGCCGTGGCGATCGCACCACACCGGCGCGTCTCAGCACCCGCCAAACCATCCGTTCAGGAAGTCGAAGATGTCCTGGACCTCCAGCAGGCTGTCGCCGTTGTAGTCGGCGCGGGGGTCGCCCGCGAACCAGGCGTTGAGGAACGAGAAGATGTCGGCCGTGCTCAGCGCGCCGTCGGCGTTCATGTCCGCCTCGCACAGGGGGCACCCGCCGCTGGGGCAGAAGAGCCGGAACTGGGCGATGGTTGAGTAGGCCTTCCCGCCCGGCGCGCCCGCGTCGTCAACCTCCCACTGGGCGTACATCGTCTGCCCGGCCGCGAGCGGGTTGCCCGCGCCCGGGGTGAGGTTCCAGTGATTGGTCGCGACGCCGTTGCCGGCGCCCGTGCCGGAGGCGATCTTGGTCTCGAAGGTGCGCGTGGGCGTGATGCGTCCGCCCACCGGCGGGCTCGTCGAGACCAGCAGCCTCGCCGCGGCCCCGCCCAAGGCCCGGTCCATCCCGATGCGGAAGTCCGGGTTGCCCAGCATGGGCGGGCTGACGGCGATGATCTGCGGCTTGAACGCGCCGGTTCCCACCACGCCCACGCCGTTGCCCGTGATGATCACCGGTTGGTCGGCCGCGCGGCTGGAGAACAGCACCGGGTGATCGAACGGGAAGGTCTCGTTGCGGACGCGCGGATCGACCAGGCCGTTGGTGAGGAAGTCGGTGATCACCGCGCCGTCGGGGGGCGGGATGCGGACGGTGGGCATCACCGGGTCCTGGTTGTCGGTGAACTGCACCACGCCGGGGGCGCGATCGTAGAAGCCGAAGACGGCGCCGAGGTTCGCGAACACACCGTTGTGCATGAACGAGGCCCGCAGCGCGACGTTGCGCAGCGACGGCACCCTCATCTTGCCGCGGTCGGCGGCGTTGCCCGTCACCAGTTGCCGGCCCGGGTCCTCGGTCGGCGGGCGCAGGCCGAGGTTGCGGAACGAGTGGTCGGTGAACAGCGGCGGGGTGTGGCAGGCCGTGCAGTTGGTCCCCTGCGGGCCGACGCTCTGGAGTCGATTGAGCCCCTGCTGCTGGTTGGGCGTCAGCGCCGTGGTCTGCCCGGCGAGGAACAGGTCGTAGGGCGTCTGGTCGGCGATGAGCGTGCGCTCGTAGGTCGCGATCGCCCGGGCGACGCGGTCGGCCGTCACCGCCCCGTCGCCGAAGGCCCGCTGGAACAACTCCGGGTACCCGGGCTTGCCCGCCAGCGCGCTGGCCACGTCCGCCGGATAGCCCGTCGCCAGCGCCAGCGGCGTGGCCCGGGCCAGGCGTGCCGTCACCTCCGGCCAGAGGATCCCGTCGTGGCCCATCTCCACCGCGTTGGTCACGGGCCCGACAGCCTGGCTCTCCAGCGCGCCGCCGGCCTGGATGCTCACCTGCCCCGTCTCCGGGTCGATGAACTGCGCCGTGGCCCGCCCGTCCCAGAACAGCGCCGGCGAGTACGCCGCGTTGATCGGCGACGGCGCGTTGCGCCCCGTCACCTGCCTGCCCGTGCCAAACTGGCTGTCGCGGATGAAGTCCTTGATCGAGTCCGAGCGTGTGATCCCCGGCGAGCCGAAGATGTCGTCGGGGGTGTTGAGCGTGCTGTCCGGCCCCGCGACGCGTGTGCGCCGACTCTCGCCCCCGCCCCGGCCGAACGAATGGCACGTGGCGCACGCCACGGTGCCGTCCACCGAGAGCTGTTCATCCCAGAACAGGATCTTGCCGAGCACGCGCTTGCTCTCGGTGATCGGATTCCCGGGAGGAACCGGCACGGGCGGGAGCGCCCGGGCCGCCGTGGCCAGTGCAAGCGAGGCGAGTGTGCACAATCCAAGCAATCGTCCCAACCGCATGTGTCTTCTCCTGAAAAGACGTGAGTCGCCCGTATCGGCCCTCGTCGGTCACTGGCGGGGCTCTGGTTGCGTGCCCTGATCGGGCGCGGCCGGAGCCGGCGGCGGGCCGCCCCGCGGGCCGTCTGGACGCGCCCCACGACCGGCGCGCCGATCGCCCCCGTCGCGATTCATCGGATCGCGCGCCCCGTCCTGCCGCTCATCACCAGGACCCATGCCCCGCGGGCCGTCGCCGCGCCGATCATCCTCGGGACGGTCACCACGCGGCCCCATCGGCCCGCGACGATGACGCATCCGTTCCGGACCCCGCGGCCCGCCCTGTTGATCGTCATCGGGCCCCATGCCCCGCGGTCCATCGCCGCGCCGATCATCCTCGGGACGGTCACCACGCGGCCCCATCGGCCCGCGACGATGGCGCATTCCTTCCGGGCCCCGCGGGCCCGGACCGAACCCGCCGCGCTGGGCGCGCGGGCCCATCGGGCCATCCCTCATCATCGGGCCACGGCGCATCGGCCCCATGGCCATCGGTCCGTGTGGGGGATGTGGGGGGCGGAAACCCGGGCCCATCGCGCCGGGTCCCTGCGGACCGGGCATGCCGTCGCGCCGCTCGGGACGCGTGAAGTTCTGCTGCGGAGGCCGCCAGTCGGCGCATGGTCCGTGGTTCCAGGCCATCCGTGGCCCGCCACCGTCGCCGGATCCACGTCCATATCCATCGCGCGGCTGCGAGGCGCAGGCACCGAGCGACGCGGCCGCGAGTGTCAGGCACAGAGTTGCGATTGTCTTTGCGAGCATCTGGAAACTCCCCATCTTGCCCCCCCACCACCACGAGCAAGGCCACGGGCCCCGCGTCGGAGAAGATTGTCTCCCGCGGCCCCCGGGGGACAGCCGGGTCCGAAAATTCCGTTCCTGCCGCGCCGGGTGCCCCCGACACTCCGTGGCGGGTCTCCGGGCGCCCCCGACACTCCGTGGCGGGGTCTTCGGGTACACCCATCAACCGACTCCGAGAAACCCCCGCGACGAAGTCGCGGGGTACCCGGGAATCCCATCCTCCGCCGCGGAGTGTCGGGGTACCCGGAATTCCGTCCATCCCTTGTCCCCCCGTCCTCTCCTCCGGACAATGCCCAGTGACCACCCCCGCTATGCGCGAAACCCCCGTCAATCCCCCAAGCGACCCCGCGGCCTCCCGGCCTGCCTGGGACGGGCGCGCCGTCTTCGAGATCCTCGCACGCGAGCACGCCGACATGCTCACGGCCTATCTCCGCAGCCTGATCGGCAACGACTCCTCCATCGACGACCTCTTCCAGCAGTCCATGCTCGTCGCCTGGCGGCGGCTCAACGACTACGACCGCTCTCGCCCCTTCGGCCCGTGGCTGCGCGGCATCGCACAGCGCCTCGTGCTCGAACACCGCCGGCGCACCGCCTCGCGCCCCGCGCCGATGGACCCCGCCGTGCTCGTCGAGCTCGACCGGCGCTTCGACGCGCTCGCCGCCGGTCCGGGCGACACCTTCCGCGAACGGGCCGAGCGCGTCATGGGCTGCCTGGCCAAGCTCCCCGAGGCCATGCGCCACTCCATCGAGATGATCTACGCACGCGGCATGCTCATCGCTGCCGCCGCCGCCGCGCTCGGGGCCACCGAGGAGGCCGTCAAGAAGCGCGTGCAGCGGGCCCGGCAACTCCTGGCCCAATGCCTCGCCGGGAGCGTCCTCGGCGATGAGCGCGCGGCGCGCGTCGAACCCGTCGGAGACGCACTCTCGTGAGCAACTCGATGAACACCCCCCGCCACAACTCCCGCGAAGGCGCGCCCCCCGGCGCGAGCATCGAGCCCGCGCCCGAAGCAACAGCGCAGTCCCAGGCCGACGAGCTCCTCGCCCACGGCCTGCTGACCTATCTCCACAACGATCATCCTTCGGCCCAGAACGCCCGCGTCACCCGCGTCATGTCCGCCATCGCCGCCGAGCCCCTCCCCACCGCGGACGATGCGCCCGCGCCCTTCCGCTTCCGCATGCCCATCCGCAGCGTGCGTGGCTGGGTCGCCCTCGCCGCGTCCATCGGCCTTGTCGCCCTCGCGGGCTTCTTCGGCTTCCCCGGCGAGACCTCGGCCCAGGCCGTGGTGAAGCAGTCCATCGAGGCCATGCGTGCGGGCGTCGGCGGCGGAGATCGCCGCTACGAGGTCCGCCTCACCGTCCGCGCCGAGGACGGCCCCGAGCGCACGCTCGATCCCGCCATCGTGGACATGCGCTCGCCCGACCAGCTGCTCCTGCGCGTCCGCTCGCCCGAGGGCGACGACATCGTCGCCGGTCGCGACGGTATCGGCGACTGGTGCATCCGCCTCCCCCGCGACGGCGGCGGCATCGAGCGCGAGCACCCGCAGATGGCCTGGCCGCGCTGGTCCAGGGTCGGCGAGGAGTCCCTCTTCGCCGACTCGGTCGATCGCCTGCTCGAGGAGATGACCCGCGGCTACACCCTCTCGCGCCGGCCCGACGGCGTGCTCGAAGGCTCCACCAAGCCCTTCCACCACATCATCGCGACCAAGAAGCGACTGCGATCTCCGGGCGGCGACACCGTCGAGATCTGGATCGACCCCGACACCAACGCCGTCGAGCGGATGGTCATGAAGTGGAACGACCAGCCCGACGATCGCCCCATGCGTCCGCGCGCCCCGCGCGCCGGCCCCGAAGGCGGCCCCGATGCCGACGGCGCCCCGGCGCGCCGCCACCGCCCGCGACCGTTCCCGCCCGAGCACGACGCCCCGGGTCCGGACGATGGCCCGCGGGGTGAACGCCCGGACCATCCGCCCGGCGGCCCCGACGGCCCGGTCGGCATCCCCGGCCTGGGCCCCGTGCCGCCCGGCGCATTCGGCCCCAGACCCCAAGGCCCGCAGAGCCAGGGCCCGCAGAGCCAGGGCCTTGAGGGTCCGGGCCGCGCCCCGGGCGACCGGCGCGGCCCGCCGAAGATGATCGTGATCCAGCGCGTCGATGCGCCGGTGTTCCCGGCGAACTGGTTCAGCCCCGAAACACACAACCAGTAGTCATTCCGAGCCCCCGCGGTCACGCGGGAGCCACAGAAGCCGCACGGCGCGCAGCCCGCGCTCGTTCTCCACGGCTCCCCCGCGCCGAATCAACCCTTGGGAATCTCCACCAGCCCGCTGCTCTGGAGCTGTTCCTTGCCGCCCTTGGGCTTCACCTTCACGCCCGCGCCGTTGTACAGGTTCAGCGGGTTCCGCTTCATCGCCTCGCGCAGTCTCGGGCTCACGTAGCTCGGAATCTGCGGATCGAAGTCCTTCTCGTCGAACACCCCCACCGTCACCATGCTCATCGTCGGCCCGTGGTAGTAGAACGCCAGTTCCCCCTCCGAACGCAGCTTCGCCGCGGCCTCCTCCGCCGCGCTGCGAACCTCCTTGAGGTCCTCCTCCGTCGGGCTCCGCAGGTCGCGCCGGCCGTACGCCCCCACCTGCAGCGTGTAGAGCGCGCCGTCGCCGAACTGCTCCTTCGCCTTGGCGAGGTTGAACTTCGGCATCGAGCCGGCCATCTTCCACTCCAGCGGCGGGGAGAGCATCGCCGCGCCGTAGGGCCGCTCTCCCCCGACCTCCATCGCCTGGATCCGCGCCAGCTCGGACTTCGCCTTGTCGTCCTCGGGCCCGCTGAAGTCGCCGACGGCGATGATCACCGAGTCGTTGCGCTTGGCGGCGTACGCCTCCGGCACGCCCCCCTGGGTGCGGATCCACGCCAATCTCGTCGCGGCCCGCTGCTGGTAGTCCTCACCCTTGAACGCGCCCAGGCAGACGGCCCACCCCTTCGCGCCCGACTCGGCCTTGTCGCCGCCGGCGCCCGACGGACCGAAGAGCTTCTCCCCCTCGGCCTTGAGTTTGTCCCTGTCCGTGGCCTTGGTATCGGCGGGCTTGGTCGTCGTCGCCGGCTTGGCCTTCTTCCAGGGGCTGTGGTCGTCGGCCTGGGCCATCGCCAACGGCGCACCCACGATCGTCAACGCCAACGCCGCCACGATCGCGGAGAAAAAACGCCCACTTGGTGAGAAACCCAAGATCATCATAAATGTTTTCCTTGCAGAGAGTTGCGCACCAATACCGGGACGGCGATTCGGGCCTTTGTGCAGCGATTTGGCCCCCGCGGTCGATGACTATAGGGCCGGGCGAGACCATCGCCCGTGCCAGTGCTGCCGGGCAAGGATGGCCGCGCAGTGTCGGCGAAGGATCGCGACGCTCCCCCCCGTATTCCTCCCGTGCCGGCCGCAGAGTGACGCCCAGACGCCTCGCTTCGGTCTGAACGGGAAAGGAGCCCATGCCCATGAACTCGATCACCTCGACCAACTCCATCTCCTCCACCCCCTCCCTCCGCCTGGGCGAAGACTCGTTCTCTCGTCGGGTGGAGCCCAAGCCCCTCGCCCTGAGCCGGGCCCCGGATCGGGTGGAACTCTCCGACGCCGCCCGCCAGGCCGCGTCGCAGGCCCCCGTCCGCCTCGACCTGGTCTCCCGAGTCCGCGAGCAGATCGCCGCGGGGACGTACGACTCGCCCGAGCGGACCGACGCGGCCGTGCTCGACATGACCCGGTCTCTTCGCTCGGGCGGCTGAATCGAAAGTTCAGAGCACACAGTTCAAAGTTCAGAGTTCAAATGGGCGCCGCGTTTCGGCTGTTCATTTGAACTTTGTGCTTTGACGCTTTGAGCTTTCTCAGGTCCTCATCCACGACACGCTCGCGATGGCGATCGGGCACAGGATCACCACCGGCACGAACACGCCGAACCCCGGCGGCAGGCCCGGGTACGCCACCGACGAGAGCAGGATCCCGCCCATGAGCGAGAGGATCCCCACCGGGGCGCACTTGAGCGACTGCACCATCATGTTCTTGGGCTCGCGCGTCAGGAAGAACGGCATCGTGATCACCAGGGCCAGCAGGCTCGAGAGCGTCTGGCTCACGCGCCCCCACCGGATGCGCTGGAGTTTCTCCCGCACCTCCGCCCGGCTGTTGCGCACCAGCTCGGAGATCTGCCCCCACGAGAGCGTCTGGCTGAACGCCTCGAACCGCTTGAGCTTGAGAACCTCCGGCGAGAGGTCCGTCTGGATCTTCGCCGGCGGGGGCGGCGGGACCTCGCCCGTGGCCGTGCCCCCCTCCGAGAGCGCCAGGGGCTGCACCCACGCGCCGCTGAGCACCCATCCATCGGTCTCCCACACGGCCCTGGCCGCGTGGATCGCCCGCTGGCCCCCGGGCGGGGAGATCACCTCCGCCCCCGCCGCGCCGCCGCGGTCGCGCTCCCACACCGTCAGGTTCTCCATCACGCCCGCGACGGGATCGAACGTCTCGGCCAGGAACACCCGCCCGGAGGCGTCGGGGATGAGCGTCACGCGGAACTGGGCCCACGACCGCTTGCCGATGTCGCTCGGATCGCGCGTGAGCAGCGGCGCGATGGCCGGGTTGCTCAGCACCACCTCCGAGTTGATCCACCGCAGGGCCATGACGCCGATCGCCACGAGCAGCACCGGGCGGGCCGCGCGGTGCAGGCTGATCCCGCCCGCGAGCACCGCGACCATCTCCCGGTGGCGCACCAGCTGCGTGAAGGTGAACCCCATCGCGGCCACGAGCACCAGCCCCACCATGTAGTTGAACAGTTGCAGGAGCTTGGGCCACCAGATGTCGATCACGCCCAGCGCGATCAGCGCCGTCCGCCGGATCGCCCCCGCGTCCGGGTCCATCTTCGCCACGGCCTCGATGTACTTGTCGATGTTCAGCGACACATCCACCGCCACCACGAACGAGAACAGCACCACCAGCAACGCGATCACGTTGAAGAGATACTGCCGGGCGATGTAGCGGTCGAGCGTGTTCATGGAATCCGGACTTCACCGCCGAGAGCACCGAGAACACCGAGAGAGCGTTTGGGCTTGTTCTGTACCATCCCCTCTTCCGCCTCTCTCTGTGCCCTCGGTGCACTCGGTGGTGAACGCCTCGTTCAAGCCCCGATGGGCACTCCGCGGTTGTTCCGCCGGTCCCAAGCGTAGAAGAGGTGGAAGGCCCCGAACGCCAGGGCCGCCCCCGCCACCACGTCCGACAGATAGTGCGCCCCCACCGCGACGCGGCCGAGCGCACAGAGCACCGCCGAGCCCCACAGCACCCACCGCCATCGCGGCAAGAGCACCCCCGCCGCCAGCGCGCCCCCGAACGCCACCGCCGCGTGGCTCGACGCCAGCCCCAGCCCCGAGGCGTTCCAGAACCGCTCACTCAACACGCCCGACCCCGGCCACGGCCTGAACTGGTAGTACCCGTCCATCGCCTCCGGCCGCATCCGGCGCGTCAGCAGCTTCATCGCCTCCGCCGCAAGGCCCGCCGCGCCAGGCACGAGCACCACGAACACGCCCCGCCGCAGCCCCGCCTTCACCCTCGCCCCATCCGTCCCGGCCCAGTGCCGGAAGATGAACACCAGCGCCAGAGCAATCCACGGCCACATCCGCCCGTACAGATACAGCGCTCCGTAGCCGATCGCCGCCGCCGCCTCCCCGATCGCCTGCCCCCGCATCCGCAGCGCGCCGCGAAGCAACACGAGCAGCGTCTCCCACGCGAGCGAGTCCTCGAGCCATTGCAGCGTCGGCCTCCCGGCCCGCGTCACCATCAGCCACACCGCCCGGTCCCACCCGCACGCGACCACGAACGCCACCAGCCACCACCCGGCCCGCGCGCCCCGACGGCGTTTCGGACTCGCGGGGGCCTCCACCGGCGCGCCACTCGCCGGAGTCGGCACGGCGTCGGGGCCCACGGGCTTGGTCGGTGGAGGCGAACTCGTCGAAGTCGTCAAGGAGCCTCCGTGCGCGGTGGTGGTGTCGCGGGCGCCTCGGGCGCCCGCGCGCTGGGCCCCCGGTATCCGTACCCAAGATACGCCGACCGATCCGCCTTCCCCTCGCCGCGCAGTTTCCCGCCCGGGATCGGCTCGACGCGCTCGAACATCCGCTCCCACACCGCCAGCGCCTCGGGCCGCATCGACGTCACGATCACCGCGGGGCGCCCCAGCAGCCACGGCTGGTCCAGGCGCGTGTGGGCCCACAGGTCGAACTGCGACCGCCGCCCGCCCGTCTGCACCATGGCGCACACCACGCGCGGCCGGTCGATGCGGCTCACCCCGGGGGCGATCCGCTCCCCCTCCGGCGAGACGCGCGGCGGGGCGGGCGCCTCGCGGGGCTTGAGGTAGTAGGAGAGCTGGCTCGCCCGCCCGTAGTGCTGCGCGACCACGAACGCCTCCACGCCCCGGTCCATCTCCAGCCCGCGCACAAGTTCCTGCACGTGCCGGGCCATCTCCCTGGCCCCGCGCACGCGCCCGGCCAGATCGCGATCCGTCGGCGCGCGACCCGTGACCGACTCGAAGGCCCGCCGGAACCACGTCTGCCGGTTGAGCGCACTCGCCCCGTCGGCCACGACGTCCAACCCGTGGACGGGCACCGCCGCAACCACCGCGTACCAGATGCCGATCCGCCAGAGCACCACGCGGGCCCGCTTGTGATCCTCGGCGCGCCGGCGCGCCGCCACCGCGTCCACGCCCGCCCACGCCGCGAGCGGCACGAGGGTCGCGTACGCGGCCATCGGCCAGTTCCCCTCCGGCTCGGCGATGAGCGCGACGATCGCGTAGAACACCAGGATCGGCGTCGCCGCGCACGAGAGCAGCAACCGCCCCGCGTGCCTCGGATCACCCCGATCCGTGCCGCGCATCGTCCGCCACGCCAGAGCGCACCCGAGCACGATCCACGGCCCCACCATCGCGACCTGCTGAGCGATGAGTTCCGGCAGCCAGACCGGCGACCACGACGACCCGCCCGCGCTCACCGGCACATCCCCGGCGCGCAGGCCCAGATGCCCGAGCAGGTGCGCCAGCGTCGGCCACCCGTTGATCTGGTTCAAATCCCCCACCGGGGCGGGCCCCGCCAGCGGGATCGCCACGCCCGCCGCCAGCCACGCCCTGGTCGCGCGCGTCGGCAGCAGCGGCCCCCGCTCGCGCCGCGTCAAGATCAGAAACAGCACCAGCCCCGGCACCAGCAGCAGCATGGTGTACTTGAACAGGAACCCGACCGCCACCGCGAGCCCCACCGCCGCCCACCACACGCCGCGCCACCCGGCGTCCACTCCCCACTGAGCGTCTTCCTCCCCCTCCCGCGGCCCCGCGTGCGTCAACGCCTTCGCGAACGCCCAGCACCCCACCGCCCAGCACGCCACATACGGCGCATCGATCGTCATGATGATCCCGGCCCCCTGCAGCACCGGCACGATCGAGTACGCCACCGCAGCCGCCAGCCCCACCCGCGCCGGCGAAGCCCACCCGCGCACCGCATCCCCCGCCCGCACCCACGCGTCCACCGCCAGATTCCGCGCCAGCGCCCCCGCCGCCAATGCCCCGATCGCCGAGAAGACCGCCGACGGCAGGCGCACGGCCCACTCCGCCTCCCCGAAGAACTGCCCCGAGAGCCAGATCGCCCACGCCACGCCCGGGCCCTTGGAGTAGTACGACCAGTCCAGATGCTTCGACCACAGCCAGTACTGCGCCTCGTCCTCGATCAGGTCGTACCCGCACAACCAGACCAGGTACACCACCCGGGCCGCGAGGATCGCCAGCACCAGCAGCGCGGCCGGCCAGAGCGAGACCCTCACTTCTCGCTCGGCGTCGGGGCTGGTGGTCTCTTCGTCGCTCATGCCTGTGCCCTGCGCCGCCACCGGCGTGGCGGGCCTCCCGCCATCAGTGCCTGCGAAGCCGCACGAACTCCACCACCGCCAGCGCGCCCAGCGCGGCCACGCCCGCCCAGAGCACCGGCAGCCCCACGATCCCGTTGCCGTGCGTGAGCTGCTGCCCCCCGCTGATGGCCAGCACCGTCGCCAGCGCGGGGAAGAACGCCCACAGATACACCGTCAGCGGGAGCGCATCGCGCAGCCGCATCGCCATCACCGACCCGACGAGCACCATCACCAGGCACGCCACGCTCATCGCGTAGCGCTCGTGCTCCTTGCTGAGCACCTCGTTGAGCAGCCCGCGCACATCCCCGGTGAGCTTCGCCAGGGCGGGCGCGACGACCGGCTCGTCCGACGGCTTCTCCAAGATCCGCCTCTTCGCGTCGCGGATAACCTCGTTCGTCGAGTCCCCCACCACCGAGCGGATCTCCGACCGGGGCAGGCCCACCCGCCCGACCCCCGGGCGGTAGACCACCATCTGCTCCCCCTCGGTCACCACGGCGCCCTTGAACGTCTCGCCCGTGGCGAGCGTGATCGTCGAGAGCGGGCGCGTGGTGTCCTCCACGTCGTAGGTCAGGTCCGCCAGGGCCCGCTGCTCCGCCTGCCCGACCGCCGTGGCCACATCCGGATCGGGCGAGGCCGCCTCGCCGTCGGGGCCGACCTGCACCGCCGCGACGTTGAGGAGCTGGATCGTCATCGTCGGCGGGCCGCGGTCGGGATCGTGGCCGGAGGGCAGCCGCAGGAACGCGCTCTTGGCGATCTGCTTCTGGGCCTTCCCGCCCACCGGCGCCATCTCGACGACGATGTCTCGCCCCGTCGTGGGCGGCAGGATCTGGAAGACCCACGGATCGCGTTCCCGCTTTCCGCTCTCGTTCTCCCTGAACGTCGAGCGCACGCCGGAGGCCCGCAGCGTCACGCCCTGACGGTACGGATCAAGAAACCTCGCCACGCCCGTCGTCTTCAGGGACTGATCGATCGCGTCCACGGCCCGCCGCTGGTCCACCAGCATCGCCAGGGCCCGCTTGTCCTTGTCGATGCGGTCGATCCGCTCGGGCTCGGCCCGCAGCGCGTGGAGCTCGCTGAAGGAGAGGAACTTCACGTTGTCGCTGAACGCGTTGGGGATCAGCAGCGGCTTGACCATCTCATCGCCCGCGGCCCGGAACCCCGGCCCCGCGGCGACCATGTCCGTCGGACGGATGATCACCTGCGTCATCGGCTTGTCGGCCGAGAGCCCCGGACGCGTCACGTTGGTCCGCCGCAGCCACACCCCCGCGTTGCGGGCCAGCCCCTGGCTGATGATCTGCCCCTTCTCGTTGGTCCGCACGACCAGCAGGCCGCCGAGCCACAGCCGGTCGTACGACCCCGAGGCCGGGTCCGGCCCGAGTTGCTTGACCACGTCGGCGTACACGAACGTCCCGTCAACATTGAGCGCCTCGCCCCGCTGCACGGTGTTGACGATCCACTTGGCCGCGTCCTGGGCCACGAGCTCCGACATCCCCTTGAGAAACCGGGGGATGATCGAGTTCGAGAGCGCGAGCAGGATCCCCGCCAGCACGATGCCGCTGAAGGCCGCGGGCACGAGCATCGATCGGTGGCTGATCCCCGCCGCGTGCACCGCCGTGAGCTCGTTGTCAGTCGCCATCCGGTGGTACGCCAGCGTGGCCCCGAAGCACGCGGCGAAGGGCAGCGCATATTGCAGCATCGGCACCATCGCCAGGAACATGAACTTGAGCGTGTCCTCGGGGCCGAGTTTGCCGTCGGCCAGCGGCTTGACGGCCGCGGCGAAGGCGATCACCGTCACCAGCACGCCCGTCGTCAGCAGGACCAGTTTCCACAGGTCCGCGAGGAGGTAGAGCCAGAGGATGAAGGGGGGGCGGCGGTGCATTGGGGCGGGGGAGGATAGGAGTTCACAGTTCACAGTTCAGAGGTCAGATCCGAGCCGATTCCCGGCCCAGGCCGCGGCTGTTCATCCGAACTGTGAACTTTGAACTCTCACCCCAGAACCAGATTCACCATTTTCCCCGGCACGACAATCACCTTCTGCACCGTCTTCCCCGCGATGAGTTCCTTCACCTTGGCATCACCCATCGCGATGGCCTCGATCGTCGCCCTGTCCGCGCCCGTGGGCACCATGATCTTGTGCTTCACCTTTCCCTGGATGGAGATCGGGATCTCCACCTCCGCATCGACGAGCATCTTCGGGTCAGCGACCGGGAATGACTCGTGCGACAGCGATTTCGCGTGGCCAAGCTTTGACCACAACTCCTCGGCCATGTGCGGAGCGAACGGAGCGAGGATCAGCGCGAACTTCTCGAGCTGACCCTTGGTCACGCCCCCGCTGCTGGTCGCGAGGTTCACGAACTCGATCATCGCCGCGATCGCTGTGTTGAACGCCAGGCGCGGGATGTCGTTGTCCACCTTCGCGATCGTCCGGTGCAGGAGTTTCTCCACGTCGGCGTTGGAACTCGCCGCGAGTTTCAACTCCCCCGTCTGCTCATCCACCGCCATCCGCCACGCCCGCTGCAAAAACCGGAAGCACCCGATCGTGTCCTTGGTGTTCCACGGCTTGGTAGCGTCCAGCGGACCCATGTACATCTCGTAGAGCCGGAACGTGTCGGCCCCGAACTGCGCGATGATCTCGTCGGGGTTGATCACGTTTTTGAGGCTCTTGCTCATCTTCGCCACGATCGGCGTGAGCTTCTCCCCCGTGGCCGTCTCCACAAACTCCCCCTCACGCGGCTCGCTCACCTCGTCCACCGGCACCAGCGTCTTGTTGGCCCGCTGGTACGCGTACGAGGTGATCATCCCCTGGTGGAAGAGCCGGTTGAACGGCTCGGGCGTGCAGACCTCGCCCAGATCGAAGAGCACCTTCTGCCAGAACCGCGAGTAGAGCAGGTGCCCGACGGCGTGCTCCGACCCGCCGATGTACAGGTCAACGCCGGCGACGGCTCCGGGTACCCCGCCACTCCGTGGCGGGCATTCGGACGTCGCCCGCCCCCCCGCCCCCCCCCGGCGGGGCGGGGGGCCCCCTCCCCCCCCCCCATACCCCCCCCCCCCCCCCCCCCCTGCCCCAGGTTAGAATTTATTTATGTCTCGCGAGCCACCGTTACCACCTCCATTTGAACCGCCATTACTGT
>OEIU01001204.1_pt1 | contig 17968 bp, 17 predicted proteins | sample 1539221 | NCBI WGS metagenome assembly OEIU01 (sample SAMN03792071, study PRJEB22550) | activated sludge metagenome | feature: wastewater treatment plant; material: activated sludge; isolation source: Wastewater treatment plant of a petroleum refinery complex | place: Argentina: Zarate | collected...
GGTGATCGCCCTGGTGGCGCTGCTCGCCCTGGCGCCGCTCGCGGCCGCGGCGTCGCCGGTCGTCGACCTGGTCGACCGCCTCGTCCCGGCGCACGACGACCTCGACGCGGCGCGCGACGCGTTCGCACGGGCTCGGGCCGGCGACGGCGACGCGAACGCGGCCCGCGACGCCGCCCGCGCCTACGCCGAGGAGAGCGACGACTACGCCCGCCGCACCGACGCGGTGCCGGTGCGCACCGACGACGAGCGCGACCTGCGGGCGGCGATGAGCGGCGCCAGCCGCGCCCTCTCGGACGACCTGCGGTCCTACGCCGCGGGCGTGATCGACGGCGCCGAGCTGGACCGTCGCGTGACCGCCACCCGCGCCCGGGCGGCCGAGCGCGTGTCGTCGCTCGTGCCGGCGCTCGTCGCGCAGGAGGGCCTGGACGACACGGCCGGCGGCCGTGGCCTGGCCGGCGCCATGGCCCCGGTGATCCTGCTGGTGGCCGGCGTGGTCGGGTTCGCCGCCCTCACGCGGCGACGGAGCGCCGCACGCCGAGCGCGGACGTCGTGACCAGGGTCGCGACGACGACCATCCCGGCGGCGCCCGCCATGGCGGCGTGGGTCGACACGGCGTCCACCACGGTGCCGCCCACGGCCGAGCCCACCGCGACGCCCGCGGTGATGCCCGTCGTGATCCACGTGTAGGACTCGGTCAGGGTGCCCTGCCGCGCGACGTCGGCGACCATGGCGTAGAGCGTCGCGAAGGCGGGCGCGATGCACGACCCCGCCAGGACCAGCGCGGCCGCGAGGGTCCACGGCCCGGGCGCGGCCGCCACCAGCGCATCGGCGGCGGCGGTCGCCCACAGCAGCGTCACCAGGCGGCGGCCGGGGTCGGCCGGCGCCCGGCTGCGCGCCACCGCCAGCCCGCCGGCCAGGCTGCCGGCGGCCCACGCCGCCAGGAAGGGGCCCACCAGCGCGGGATGCCCGTGCTCCTCGGCCGTCGCCGCCAACGAGATCTCGATCGCGCCGAAGGAGGCGCCCATGCACGCCACGATGACGAGCAGCGCCAGCAGGGCCCGGCTGGCGAGGGCGCCGGCCACCGTGCGCGCGACGCCGCTCGGCGTCCAGCGCCGCGACGACGGCGCCGATGCGAACCAGGCGGTCCCGCCGATCAGCACCGCCACGCAGGTCACCAGGGCCACCGAGGGCGACGTCGCGGCAGCCACGACGCCCACCATCACCAGCGGCCCCAGGATGAACGTGAGCTCCACGCCCGCCGACTCCAGGGCGTAGATCGCGTGGCGCCGCTCGGGCGGCACGATCTCGGGCCACAGCGCCCGGGTGGCGCCGCTCACCGGCGGGTGGGTCATGCCGGCGACCGCCGCCAGGGCCGCCAGGACCGGGATCGGCGTGTCGTCGGAGGCGAGGGCGATCACCACGAGCGGCACCGAGCTCACGATCGCGGCGGGCAGCAGCACCGCGCGGTGGCCGTGGCGGTCGACCAGGCGGCCGATGAACGGGGAGAGGGCGGCGAGCCCCACGGCGAAGGCACCGGCCACGATCCCGCCGTCCCCGTAGTCGCCGCCCGCCTCGCGGACGCGCAGGATCAGCAGCAGGGCGATCGCCGTGTACGGCAACCGGCCGAGCAGCGACGACGCCAGCGTGCGCGTCACCTCGGGCAGCCTCACGAGGGTGCGCAGCGAGGCGTCGTGGGGCGCGGCCATCCGGGCAGGGTCGCACAACGGCCGGCCCGTTCTCACAGAAGACGAACCGGGGATCCACCCGGATCCCCCGATCCGTGGAATACTCGCGTGAGGCGATGCACATCCGCCGCCGCCCATCCCGCCGCCACTCCGTCCTGGTGATGCTCGCTTCGGCCGGCGTCGCCGCCGGCATCCTGCCGCTGCTCGCATCCGCGGGTCCCGGGACGCGGGCGCCCGACCTGCGCGCCGACCCGGTCGAGGGCGTCGAGGGACCTCAGGTCTACGCCGACACCGGCATCTATGGCGCCGGGCGCCTGCTGGTGCGGTTCGACGGCTTCGTGACCAACGTCGGCGACGGGCCGCTGGAGGTGTCGGGCAACCCGCAGACCGGGTCGGTACGCCAGCGGGCGTGGTCGTCCTCGCAGGGGCCGGGCGACGCGCCGTCGGTGGAGGTCGGCACCCCGGAGGTCCTGTACGAGGAGGCGGACGGGCACGACCACTTCCACCTGAGGAATGCGATGCGCTACTCGCTGTGGAACCTCCAGAGGACCGCTCAGGTCGCGCCCGGCCAGAAGGCCGGCTTCTGCCTGTACGACATCGAGGACGCGCCGAGCCCCGCGCCACCGCAGGACCCGCAGGTCTACTCCGAGGCGGTCACCCATTTCTGCGAGCAGGGCGACCCCAGGTCGACGTCGCTCCGTATGGGCACGTCGTCGGGCTGGCGGGACGTCTACGGCAAGTACCTGGCCTACCAGTGGGTGGACGTGTCGAGCACCGCGCCCGGGACCTACCTCGTGGGGTCGGAGGCCGACCCGGAGAACCGCATCTGGGAAGGCGGCGGCGCGGCGGAGGTCAACCCGCCGGCGTTCGCGAGCCAGCCGGTGACCGTTCCCGGGTGGACCGCCCTCCCGGTGACGGCGTCGCAGTCGGCGTCGCCCCAGACGGTGACGCTCGCGGCCCAGAAGTTCGGCACGCAGGCCGACGGCAACCTGCGGTACCGCATCCTGAGCACGCCGGCGGGCGGGAGCCTGAACGTGCCGGTGGGGGGCAGCTTCAACCCGGCGTCGCAGTCGCTCGTCTACACGCCGACGCCGGGTTACGGGGCGTCCGACGCGTTCACATTCGCGGCCTACTCGGCGTCGTCGCCGTTCCCCACGAGCCCGCCCGTCTCGACGGTCACGATCGTCGGGGCGACGCCCTCGGTCGCGATCTCGGGGATGCCACTGCAGGTGGTCGCCGGCTCGAGCGTCCAGCTCAGGGCCACGGTCGCGAACCTCCCTGGTGGCGTCACGTGGAGCGCGACCGCCGGGACGATCTCGTCCACCGGCCTCTACCTGGCTCCGAAGACCCCGCCCACGGGCGGCGTGGTCACCGTCACCGCCACCAGTACCGCCAACCCGGGGGTCGCGGGGACCGCGGCGACCGGCATCCGGCCGAGTCCCGACGGCGCCGCGGCGCCCGGCATCGCCGGTCGCGCGGTCGCCGGCGGCAAGGCCCTCTCACGGATCCGGACCGGCCACGTCGGCCGGAAGGTGATCCTGGCGAAGGTCCAGGTGGGCGGCCGTCGCGGCACCCTGAAGTTCACCGCCACCGCCGGCCCGCGGGTGGTGGGTCGCTGCGCCATCGGACGCGTCGGCGCCCGCAGGACCGTGACGTGCAAGATCACGATGAAGCGCCCCTACCCGCTGAAGAAGGTGCGCTTCACCGCCCGCTTCACCTCGGTCACCGGCGCGGTCGCCGTCCGCCGGGCCTGGGTCGTCCGCTAGCGCCTCGCCCGCCGGGGCAGGGCGTCAGGCGGCCGGGGTGAGTCCGCGCTGGGCGAGCGCCGCCCGGAAGGCGGGCGAGCGCAGGTAGGCGCTCATCTCGCGGCGCAGCACCCGGACGTGGGCGCGCGCCTCGGCCGACCGGCCGGGGACCGCGCGGGTCGCGACCAGGCGCACCGGGAACGCCTCCGGGTAGGTCAGCGCGGCGACCGTGCCGTCGTCGGGGGCCACCCCGCCCAGCGGGACGGCGCAGATCCCGCCCGTGCGCCCCCGGATGCGGCTCCACGTGGTGATCGCCGCCACCCCCGGGTCGCCGCCGGCGGCGCGGCCCACCCCGCCGTCGGCCGCGCCGGTGGCGCCGGGCGCGTAGGTCACCCGCCACCGCACGCCGCTCCCCGCCCACCGCGTGCCGAGATGCGGCACCGGGTCGCCGGCCGCGTCGATGGGGTGGACGACCCGGATCGGCTCGACCGGCGCGCCCGCCACCACCTGCGACCAGCGCGTGACCCGCCCCGACGCGATGGACCGCGCCTGACCGCGCGTGAGGCCGGCGCACGCCGGATGCCCGGCGGCCACCACCAGCACGTCCGCGTCCCGGTAGACCTCGGCGAGCACCGTGAAGCGCCGCGCCTCGGCGCGGGTGAGCGCCCGGTCGGCGAGGACCGCCTGCCCGCCGGAGCCGTCGCGGGCGTCCCGCCGCAGCGTCGCCAGCCCGTCGGTGGCGGAGAGCGTGGACACGGCCGCCGGGATCCACGGCCCCACGAACGTCCACGCGCCCAGCCGGTACCGGTGGATGGTGCCCGGCGGCACGTCGAGCCCGAACGGGAACCAGCTCGTCTCGGCCCAGATCCGCGACGGCGTGATCTGCGTGAGCTGGAACGAGGTGCGGCTGGTCGCGGCGCCCGCCGCGGCGGGCAGGGCGGCGGCGGCCACGAGGAGCGCGGCGGCCACGGCGAGGTGTCGGGTGACGGACACGGGCCGGGAGCGTACGACCGGGGGACGCGCGGACGCGCCCCCCGGTCGACCAGCCCCGCTCACGGCACGCGCCGGCGGCTCAGGCCGTGGCGGCCTCCAGCCACGTCTCCAGGCCGCGCAGGTAGTCGTCGGGCGTCCGGGTGGCCGGGTCGAACGTGACGTCGAACGTCAGCTCGGCGGCGCCGGCCTCGCGGGAACCCTCGATGTCGGCCCGGATCTGGTCGGGGGTGCCGGTGAAGATGAAGCGGTCGTCGCCGAGGGGCTCGTCGGTGACCCACAGGTTGGCGCGCACGATCAGCTCGATCGCGTCGCCGTCGCGGCCGTGGCCGGCGGCCATCTCGCGGATGCCGCCGAGCATGGCGGTCATGCCGCCGATCGGCACGCCCACCGGCATCCAGCCGTCGGCGAACCGCGCGACGCGCGCCATCGCCGCCTCGGTGTAGGCGGCCATGTAGATCGGCGGGTGGGGCGACTGCACCGGCTTCGGCCCGATGACCGACGCCGGGATGCGGAAGTCTTCGCCCTCGTAGGACACGGGGTCGGTGGTCCAGATCGCGAGGAGGGCCTCGATGTTCTCGTCGGCGCGCCTGCCGCGGCGGTGCCAGTCGGAGCCGGCCGCCTCGTACTCGTCCGGCGACCAGCCCATCCCGAGGCCGACCTTCAGCCGCCCCTTGGACAGCACGTCCAGCGCGGTGAGCGTCCGGCCGAGCAGCGTCGGGTTGTACCAGGGGATGTTGAGAACGCTCGGGCCGATCGTGACGCGCTCGGTGGCGGACGCGACGAACGCCAGGACGGTGAGCGGGTCGATGACGTCCCGGTACACGTCGGGCAGGGAGCCGTCGGCGGAGGCGACGTAGGGGACGGCCGGCGCGACGGGGAAGAGCGTCCGCTCCGTCACCCAGAGGGAGTCGTAGCCGAGCTCCTCCGCCCGCCGGGCCACCTGGATCAGGGCGTCGGGCCCGGCGGCCGGGCCCATCTGTGGGAGGAAGTAACCGAGTCGCACCGTGGGCACCTCGCTGGTCCGGTTCGTGGGGGCGCCGATGATACGGGCGGCCCGGGGCCCGCCGCCCCACGGGGGCGCGTCACACTGCCGCCATGGACTCGACGTCGATGCGGGCGAGGTTGGAGGGGGCGCGGGTCGCCCGCCTCGCGACGGAATGGGACGCCCGGGGCCCGCACCTGGTGCCCATCTGCTTCGCCCTCGACGGCGACGCCCTGGTGAGCGCCGTGGACGGCAAGCCCAAGCGCTCCCGCGACCTGCGCCGGCTGCGCAACGTGCGCGCCCACCCCGTCGCGACGGTGCTCGCCGACCACTACGACGAGGACTGGCGGGCCCTGTGGTGGGTCCGCGTGCGCGGGCCGGCGCGGGTGCTCGAGCCCGGGGGCGGGGACGAGGCGCGCGCGGTCGTCCTGCTCGCCGCGAAGTACCCGCAGTACCGTGCCGCGCCGCCCGCCGGCCCGGTGCTGCGGGTGGCGCTCGACGAGTGGCGCGGCTGGTCCGCGGCCGGCTGAGCCGCCTGGTCGCACGGACCGGTCGCTGTCCGCGGGGTGTGGGGCACGGGTAGCCTTGCGCCTTCCGCGGACCGTGGACGAGTTCATCAACACAACAATCAACGGGCTCTCGAGCGGGGCGATCTACGCGCTCGGGGCCGTCGGCCTGTCGTTGGTGTACGGGATCCTGAAGCTGGTCAACTTCGCCCACGGCGACTTCATGACCCTCGGCGGCTACGTCGCCTTCGCGATCAACGTGAGCGCGGGCGCACCCCTGTGGGTCGCGATCGTGGGCGCGATCGCGGCCATCGCGGTGCTCGGCCTGGTCAGCGAGGCGACGATCTGGCGACCCATGCGGCGCAAGGGCGCCGGCGTGATGCAGCTGCTGCTGCTGTCGATCGGGCTCGCGTTCGTGATCCGCAACCTGATCCTGTTCCAGTGGGGCGGGCAGCCGCGCTCGCTGGACGTCGACAACCTCCAGTCGTGGAACCTGTTCGGCGACGTCCAGATCAGCGCGATCCAGCTGACGGTGATCGTCACCGGGGTGGTCGTGATCCTGATCGTCGCGCTGATGCTGAAGACCACGCTGATCGGCAAGACGATGCGCGCCCTGTCCGACTCGTTCGACCTGGCGGAGGTGTCGGGCGTCAACACCCGCCGGGTCGTGACCTACACGTGGCTCCTGGCGGGCAGCCTCGCCGGCCTGGCCGGGGTGCTCGCCGCGATCTACACCACCCTGACCCCCAACACGGGGTTCCTGCTGCTGCTGTCGATCTTCGCCGCGGTGGTGCTCGGCGGGATCGGCGACGCGTACGGCGCCCTCCTCGGCGGCTTCGCCCTCGGCCTGATCCAGGAGTGGTCGACGAACGTGGTGGAGCCGACGTACAAGGAGGCGATCGGCTTCCTGGTGCTCATCGTCATCCTGCTCGTGCGGCCCAACGGCTTCTTCGGCCGGGCGAAGACGGTCTGATGGATCCGCTCCTGGCATTCGGCTTCTGGGCCTTCGTCCTGACCTTCGCGGGGATCTACGCGATCTTCGTGCTGGGACTCCAGGTGGAGGTCGGCGACACCGGGCTCGTCAACTTCGGCCACGTCGCGTTCATGGCCATCGGGGCCTATGCGATGGGCCTGATGCTCACCAACGGCTGGAGCGTGTGGCTGGCGATGCCGCTGGCGGTGCTGGCAGCCGTGGCGGGCGGTCTGCTGCTCGGGATCCCGACGCTGCGATTGCGGGCCGACTACTTCGCGATCACCACGATCGCCGCGGGCGAGATATTGCGCATCGCGATCCAGAACGAGGAGGGCACGACCGGGGGCACCCAGGGCCTGCGCGGGGCGTCGGGGCCGTGGCGCGAGTTCAACCGCGACACCCTCGACTGGTTCGAGGGTGTCGGCTGGGACCTCGACCGCCGCACCCCCCTGCTGGTGATCGTGTGGACGGTGGCGGTCCTGGTCGGGCTGCTGCTCGTGTACCTGGGCCGCACGCCGTGGCGGCGCAACCTGCGGGCCGTGCGCGAGAACGAGGAGGCCGCCGCGGCCGCCGGCGTCAACGTCTTCTCCTACAAGCTCCAGGCCCTCGCGCTGGGGTCGGGGATCGCGGGCCTGGCCGGCGTGCTCTACACCTTCTTCTCGACCACCCTCTTCCCCAACCAGTTCGAGCCCATCTTCACCTTCGTGGGCTTCGCGATCCTCATCATCGGCGGGATCGGCAGCTACTTCGGCGTGGTGATCGGATCGGTGGTGGTGGCGTTCATCGTGTCGGGCACCCGCTTTCTCGACTTCCCGCTCGACTCGGACAAGGTCGCGGCGCTGCGGTTCGTGCTGATCGGGCTGCTGATCATGGGCTTCATGGCGTTCCGGCCGCAGGGCCTGTTCGGCAAGAAGGAGGAGCTGCACCTCGATGCCTGACGAATCCGCCCTGCTGGACGTCGACGGGCTGGCGGTCCGCTTCGGGGGGCTCCAGGCGGTGGACGGCGCGACCTTCTCGGTGAAGCCGGCGTCCGTCACCGCCCTCATCGGGCCCAACGGCGCCGGCAAGACCACCACGTTCAACCTGCTGACCGGATTCATCAGGGCGGACGCCGGGTTCGTGCGCTTCGCCGACCACGACATCTCCGGGGCACGCTCCGACCTGATCGCCCGGCTCGGGATGGTCCGCACGTTCCAGCTGACGCGGGTGCTCGCGAAGATGACGGTGCTCGAGAACGTGATGCTCGGGGCGCCCGACCAGCCGGGGGCCAGGTTCTCCAACGCGCTGTTCCGCCCGCGGCTGTGGCGGGCTCGCGAGGCCGAGGTCCGCGAGGGTGCACGGGCCCTGCTGGCCGAGGTCGGCATCGAGAGCCACGCCGACGAGTACGCCGCCACGCTCTCCGGCGGCCAGCGCAAGCTGCTGGAGCTGGCGCGCGCGCTCATGACGCAGCCGCGGCTGGTGCTGCTGGACGAGCCGATGGCCGGCGTCAACCCGACGCTGGGGCGGCGGCTGCTGGAGTACCTCCAGAAGCTGCGCGAGGAGCGCGGCATGACGGTCCTGTTCGTGGAGCACGACATGGAGGTGGTCATGGGCGCCTCCGACGAGGTCATCGTGATGGCCGACGGCAGGGTCATCGCGCACGGCCGCCCCGAGGACGTCCGCACCGACCCGAAGGTCGTGGACGCCTACCTCGGCTCCCCTGGCGCGGAGGCCACCGCCGCGTGACCGAGCCGGCGCTGCCGGCCGCGGAGACGACCGCCGGACCCCCCGTCCTCCACGCGGACAACCTCGTCGGCGGATACGTGGAGGAGGTCGACATCCTCCGCGGCTGCACCCTCACCGCGGCCGAGGGCGAGATCGTGGTGGTCATCGGCCCGAACGGCGCCGGCAAGTCGACGCTGGCGAAGGCGATCTTCGGGCTGGTCCGGGTGCGCGAGGGGCGGGTGAGGCTGCGCGGGCAGGACGTGACGGGCGCCCCGCCGCACGAGGTGACCGCCCAGGGCATGAGCTACGTCCCGCAGGTGGCGAACGTCTTCGGCTCGCTCACCGTCCAGGAGAACCTGGAGGTGGGCGGGGTGCTCAGGAAGACGCAGATCCGGGAGCGCAGCCAGCGGATGCTCGAGCTGTTCCCGCCCCTCCTGGTGCGTCGCCGGCAGCGGGCCGGGACCCTGTCGGGAGGTCAGCGGCAGATGCTGGCGATGGCGCGGGCGCTGATGCCCGACCCGTCGGTGCTGCTGCTCGACGAGCCCTCGGCGGGGCTCGCGCCGCAGGCCGTCGCCCAGGTCTTCGAGACCGTCGCCGACATCAACCGCGCCGGCGTGACCATCGTGATGATCGAGCAGAACGCGCGACGGGCGCTGGCGCTGGCCGACCGCGGCTACGTGCTGGAGGGCGGCACCAACCGGTTCGAGGGGACCGGCGACGCGCTGCTGGCCGACCCGCAGGTGGCCGAGCTGTACCTGGGAGGCGTGGAGCGGGGACGGCCGGAGCCGCCCCCGCCCGCAGCCGTCACTCCTTCGTGAACCCGATCACGTCGCCGGTGTCCACGAGCTTGCCGCCCGTGTAGCTCCACGTGCTGTAGTTCGCCGCCGACGGGTCGCCGTTCTCGTCGAGGTCGATCGGACCCGAGGCGCCCTCGTAGTCGATGTCCTCGCCGTTCTGGATCGCCGTGATGGCGTCGGGGAGCTGCTCGTACGTGTACTTCGTCCCCGGCGGGCCGGAGACGGCCGGCAGGGCCTCGGCGATGGCCGTGCCGTCGGTCGACCCCGCGGCGAGCGAGGCGAGCGCGAGCAGGATCACCGCGTCGAAGTTCTGGGCGTCGTACGTCTGACGCGGGCCGTTGTCCGGGTTCGAGGTCCAGAGGGCGTCGAACGCCGCGCCGGCCGGCGCGTCGAGGGACGTCGGCACCGTGCCGCGGATCCCGTTGGTGGTCTCCTGGCCGGCGTCCTTCGGCAGCTCGGACGACCGCAGGCCGTCACCCGTGAAGGTCTTGGCCGGGTCCCACTTGCCGGTCCGCACGAGCGCCGGGCCCAGCTTGGGCCACGTGCCGGTGTAGTCGATGATCACCCAGCCGTCGGGGTCGCCCGCGACGATCTGCTGGGCCTCGGAGTTGAGGCTGGTCGCGTCGGGGTTGTACGACACATTCTTGGCGACGGTGCCGCCGAGCGCCTCATAGGCCTTGGTGAACTCGCTGACCAGCGCATCACCGTACGAGTCGTTGCGGCTCGCGGTGTTCACGGTCTTGCCCTCGCCGAGGGCGTCGGTCACGACCTGGGCGAGCACCTGGCCCTGGATCGCGTCGGACGGCGGGGTGCGGAACACCAGGCCGTCGTCCTCGAGGTTGGTGATGTCCGGGCCGGTGGCCGACGGCGTCACGATCGGGATGCCCGCGTCCACGGTCACGTTCTCGACCGTCGGGATGAGCTCGGGCGTCGCCCACGGGCCGGCGATCGCCGCCACCCCGTCGCTCTCGATGACCTTGGTGGCGGCCTCCTGGGCGGCCTGCGGGTCGGTCTTGGTGTCCTCGGTCACCAGCGTGACCTTCAAGCCCGTGTCCGCCCCGGCGGTGTTGACCTGCTCCGCCGCGAGGTTGGCCGCGGTGGAGCCCGGCCCGCCGAAGTCGGCGAGCTGACCGGTGAGCGGGACCAGGACGCCGAGCTTCACCTCGCTGACGTCGCCTCCGCCGCCGCCGCTCGTGCCGGACCCACTGTCGTCGTCGTCCCCGCAGCCGGCGGCGATGCCGCCCACCACGAGGGCACTCGCCGCAAGCAGCGATGCGATGGCACGTCGCTTCATGCGTCCCCCTTCTGTCTCGTACGGGCCCGCGCCCGGGCCGGAATCGGGCGAGCCTAATCGTCCGGCCGCCCGACTGGATAGATGCTGCAAGCAAATGCGTCCTCCGAGAACCCGCATCATGAATGGGTTCTCATCAGATGGCGCGCACGAGGGCGGTGGTCGCCATCGCCGCGACCACGATCAGGAGGAAGGACCCGCGGCGCCACGCGACGAGCACCGCGGCCGCCAGCCCCGCGGCCCGGGCGTCGATGTCCCATCGGCCGTCGGTGGTCAGGGAGCTCACCGCGACCAGCGCCGCGAGGAGCGCCGCCGGCAGCAGCTCGGCGGTCGCGGTGACGCCCGCGGGGAGCAGGCGGTTGCCCAGCAGCACCGGCCCCGCCGCCTTCATGGCGTACGTGCCCGCGGCGAGCACCAGGATCGCGAGCCAGCTCACGCGGGCCGTCCGCTGCGCAGCGCCCATGCCCCGCCGGCGAGGGCGCCGAGCGCGGCGAGCAGGATGGGCGCCCCCGCCGGCAGCACCGGCGTGGCGAGCAGCGCGATCGCGACCCCCGTGGCGGCGGCCACGCGGGCGGGTGCGGTGTCGAGGCGCGGCCACAGGAGCGCGACGAACGCCGCGGGGATCGCGGCGTCGAGGCCCGTGGCCTCCACGTCGATCGCCCCCGTCAGGAACCACCCGGCGACGGTCCCGGCATTCCAGAGCACGAACACCGCGACGCCGGCGGTCCAGAACCCCCGTCGCGCCGCGGCGGGGTCGGCCTGGGCGGCGGCGACCGCCGCCGACTCGTCGATGATCAGCTGCGACGCCAGCAGCCGCCGCCACAGCGGGCCGCGCAGGAGCGGCGCCAGCGTGACCCCGAACGCGACGCAGCGGGCCGACAGCAGCAGGCCGCCGAGCACGGCCGACAGGGCGGTGCCGCCCTCCGCCACGACGCCCACCGCCGCGAGCTGGGTCGACCCGGCGAACACGAGCACCGACAGCGCCTCCGCCTGGGCCAGCGACAGCCCGGCCTGGCGGGCCAGCACGCCGAACGACAGGCCGAACAACCCGACCGCCACCGCGATCGCCAGGGCCTGGCGCAGGATGGCGCGGTCGCGGTCGCGCGCGGAGATGGTCGCGGTGGCGGGCGGCACGGCCCGCCATGATCGCGGGCCGCGACGCGCCTACGCCTCAGCCACCCCACTCACCGCGCGGGGCGGCGCCGGCGAACGGCTTGGGTCCCCACTGGTTGGGCTCCGGCTCGCCGTCGCGCGCCCACCACACGATCAGGATGATCAGGCCGACGAGGGGGATCAGCAGGAGCAGCTGCCACCAGCCGGTGCGGCCGATGTCGTGCAGCCGGCGCGCCCCGACGGCGAGCGTGGGGATCAGGACCAGCAGCCCGTAGACGCTCGTGAGCGGCCCCGCCCAGTCGTTGCCGATGTCGAGCGCGAGCTCGGCGACCGTCAGCGCCAGGCTGATGATGAAGCTCCACAGCGAGAACCACCAGAACTCGGGCCGGTGCGAGCGCCCGTCGAACTTCGTGTACTGCCGCAGGACCGCCAGGTACCACTCGAAGCCCATGCCCTCCCCTTCGTCTCGGCGGAGGCATCCTGGACGAGATCGGTCGGGAACGGAACCCCGGCGCGGTTCAGATGAGGCCGTGGTTCGGCGGCCAGGCCCCGTTCACGATGCGGTTGCCGCTGTGGACGTACTTCCAGCGGTTGGGATCGTGGAGGGTGTGGGTGCGTGCGTTGCGCCAGTGGCGGTCCAGGCCGTGCACGGCGTCCGTGGCCGCCGTGCCCGCCAGCGCGAAGATCTCGCTCGCGACCTCGACGGCCACGTCGCCGGCGTAGGCCTTCGCCTCCGCGACGGCGAGCGACGCGGCGCCGGCGGCGTCCGCCGTCGGAGTCCCGCCGGGCGGTGCGGCGTCGAGTGCCTCCCCCGCCCGCCGGAGCAGTGCGGCCGCGGCGTGCACCTGGGTGCCGAGCTGCCCGAACCGCAGCAGCACGGCCTGCTCGTCCGCGGCGCGCTCCTCGGCCGCCTCGAACCACGGGCGGGTGCGCTCGCGGACGAACCGGGCCCCGTCGCGCAGCGCCTCCTCGGCGATGCCGACGTCGATCGCCGCGTGCAGGAACTGGCCGAATGCACCCGCCGTCTGCGGGCGCTCGTACGTCTGCCAGTGGCTCACCACGTCCGCCTCCGGCACGGCGACGTCGGTGAACACGGCCGTGCCGCTCATCGTCGCCCGCTGGCCGAATGCGCTCCAGTCCTGCAGCACCTCGACGCCCGGCGCCTCGCGCGCGACGTAGGCGACCACCAGACGATCGAGGTCGTCGAGGGCGAACACGGGGATCCACTGCGCGGTGAGGGCGCCGGTGCAGTAGTACTTGCGGCCGTCCAGGCGCAGATCGCCGGACGGCGCCCGGCGGAGCCGGGTGCGGAGGTCCATCACGTGCTTCGTCCCCCGCTCGGAGAGGGCGTTGCCGAACCGGGCGCCCGCGAGCACCTCGCCGAAGAACCGCTTCTGCTGCTCCGGGGTGCCGTCGAGACGGAGCACGCCGACGAAGACGAAGTGGTTCTGCGGCACCTGCGCGACCGACGGGTCGGCGGCGGCGAGCACCCGGAACACGTCCCCCAGCGTCACATGGCTCACGTCGGGCCCGCCGGAGCGCCGAGGCACGGTGAGGCCCAGCAGCCCGCTGCGCCCGATCGCGTCCAGCTCGTCCACGGGCGGCCCGCTTGCGCGGTCGCGCGCGACCGCCCCCGGGCGGAGATCCTCGGCGAGGGCGGCGGCCACCTCCAGCGCCTCCTCGTCCGATGCGATGACCCGCGCCGCCGTCGCGGTGCTCATGACGCCGTGGCCGCGACGAGGCGGCGGACCCGGGGGAGCACCTCATGCGCGAACCTGCGCATCTCGGCCTCGAAGGGCTGGAACTGGAGCATGAACGTCTCGATCCCCGCGTCGTGGAACGCCAGGATCCGTTCCGCCACGGCGTCGTAGCCGCCCACGAGCCCGGCCGCGGTGCCGCCGTTGGTCCCGATCGCGGGGAACTTCGCGTGGGTCTGGAACATGACCGCGTTGTGGTCGATGTTCTTGAGCATCTCCGCGATCAGCGGCTCATCCCGGGCGGCGATGCTCCAGGCGAAGGCGAGCGCCTCCTGCGCCTCCTCCTCCGTGTCACGGGCGATCACGAATGCCGACAGGCCGAAGCGGAGCGGGGCCCGTCCGGCGGGGACCCGCGCGCCGACGTCGGCCACGATGTCGCGCACCCGTTCGATGGGCTGACCGTTGATGAAGAAGAGGTCGGCCAGGTCGGCCCCCAGGGCGCGGGCCGGGTCGGACTCGCCGCCCAGGTAGATCCGCGGGCGGTCGCGGAGCCGGCTGCCGGGACGCAGCTGGTAGCCGTCGATCTGGAAGTGGCGTCCGCGGTGGGTGGTCCGCTCGCCGGCCAGCAGCGACCGCACCACCTCCAGCCACTCGCGGCCGTAGGCGTAGCGGTCGTCGTGCTCCAGGAACGGCAGGCCCGCCCGCTCGATCTCGGGCTTGTACCAGGCGTTGACCAGGTTGATCGCGAAGCGACCCTGGCTGATCTCCTCGATGCCGAGCGCCTGCTTCGCCAGCACCACCGGGTGCGTCAGGAACGGCTTGATGGCGGTGATGATCTCGATCCGCTCGGTGGCCTCGGCCAGCGCGGCCGACGCCGTCCAGGCCTCGAGCACGTCCAGCTCGTCGTCCCAGGGGTTGATGGTGTGCTGCGCGACCAGGGTGGTGTCGTAGCCGAGCGCCTCCGCCTCCACGATCTGCCGCCGGTTGCGCTGCCAGCTGGCGTCGTTGGTGTCGTCGGGATGGTGCAGCGACGCCCACGTGCCGCCGATGAGCGCCCACACCCCGAAGCGCGGTCCCGCATCCGGGCGGCTCACCGCCGGCCCTCGCCCACGAGCGCGCCGTACCCCAGCGCCGCGTCCCGCGGGCCGGCGGGGGCCGCGTCGCGCAGCGACCCCAGGACCGTCTCGGAGAAGCGGTAGGCCTCCTCCAGGAGGGGCACGCCGGACAGGATGAACGTGCGCACCCCCACGGCCTGGAAGTCGCGCAGGCGGGCGAGCACGGTCTCGGGGCTCCCGACGATCGCGGTCGCCGCTCCGGGCCGCACCAGGCCGAAGCCCGACCACAGCGCCGGGGCGAACTCGAGCTCCCGGGCGTCGTGGGGGATGCGCCCGCCGTGCAGCGCGAGCTGGTCCTTCTGCACCTGGGAGTCGGTCCCCGCGAACGCCTGCTGGATCGACGCGATGACGTCGGGGTCCATGGTGGAGAGGATGCGGTCGGCCTCGGCCCAGGCCTCCTCGTCGGTGTCCCGGAGGATGATGTAGAGCCGGACGCCGTAGTCGAGCGTGCGCCCGAGCTCGGCGGCCCGGGTCGCGACGCGGCCCAGGCGCTCGGCCACCGCCTCCGGCGTGTCGCCGTAGGCCAGGTAGGTGTCGATGCCCTCGGCGGCGACCTCGACGGCCGCGGGCGACGCCCCACCGAACCAGAGCGGCGGCGTCGGCCGCTGGACCGGCGGGAGCGCCAGCCTGCCGTTGCGCACCTTCACGAACGTGCCGTCGATGTCGACGACGTCGCCGGCCACCGCGGCGCGCCACGCGCGGACCCATTCGGCGGTGTAGGCGTAGCGGTCGTCGTGGGCCAGCGTCGAGCCCATCGACGCCAGCGTCGCGGCGTCGCCGTTGACGATGTTGAGGAGCACACGCCCACGGGTGAACTGGTCGAGCGTCACCGTCATCTTCGCCGCGAGCATCGGCGAGAGCAGCGGCGGGTGGACGGCGAGCAGGAAGCGCATGCGTTCGGTGTGGCTGGCCATCGCGGCCGCCAGGACGTGGACGTCGTGGGGGCCGGTGGCCAGGAGGGCTCCGTCGAAGCCCAGATGGTCGATCGCCCCCGCGAGCTGGCGGAGGTAGGCGAGGTCGACGTCGCGGACGCCGGCCTCCGTCCAGGGCGAGCGGCCGTCGGGCGCCGTCAGGTACCAGAGCACCTGGACGCCGGGATCGGCGGTGGGGAGTGGGGTCCGGTCGGTCATGGCACAAAACCCTATCAACCTTATTGTGTTTGTGGTATTTCTCTTCGCCGCCGCCCCGTGCCTGGGCGATTCCACACCGGACGAAGGACCACTCCCGATGCGCCTCACACGTGCTCTGCTCGCCATCCTGCTCGCGCTCGCCGTCGCCCTGCTCGCCTCAGCCTGCGGCTCCGACGATCAGGCGGCCGCCGGCACCGCCGCCGGCGGCGAGACCGCCGCGGCGTCCGGCGACGTCCCCAAGGTCGCCCTGCTCACCAGCGGCCTCACCAACGACGGCGGCTTCAACCAGTGGGCCGCCGAGGCCGCCCAGAAGCTCCAGTCCGAGGGGCGGATCGACCTGCAGATCCGCCAGCAGCTCTCCGACCCGAACGCCGCCGAGCCGGTCCTGCGGCAGTTCGCCAGCCGCGGCTACGACCTGATCATCGGCCACGGGATCGACCTGTCCGCGGCCACCCTGAAGGTGGCGGCCCAGTTCCCCGACGTCCACTTCGCGACCACCGGCGACAACACGCTGGAGGGCAAGCTGCTGCCGAACGTCGAGGGCTGGACGTACGACTTCGGCCAGTTCGGCTACGTGACCGGCGTCGTGGCGGGCTCGGTGAAGGGCGCGGACCAGGTCGGCATCGTGAACGGGCCCAAGATCCCGTTCGTCGAGGCCGCGGAGCGCGGCCTGGAGGCCGGGCTGAAGGCCACCAACCCGAACGCGACGACCAACTCGGTCTACACCGGCGAGTTCTACTCGGCCCAGAAGGAGCAGGAGGCCGTCCGCGGCCTGGTGGAGAAGGGCGCCCAGGTCATCGCCTCCAACACGGCCGAGGGCAACGGCGTCGCGCCCGCCGCCAAGGAGGCCGGCGTGCCGACCGTCGGCGTGGCCGTGGCGGGCTCGGCGGCCGCGAAGGACGTGAACATCACGTCGCCGCGGCTGGACTTCGGCCCGGTCTACACCGGCTACGTCGACCGCCTGGCCGACGGGACCTTCGGCGACACGTTCGAGGTCGGCTCGCTGGCCAACAAGGAGATCGTGATCGAGCCGGTCAACCAGGTCCCCGGCGTCGAGGTGCCCGCTGACCTGCAGGCCCGGATCGACGACCTGTCCGCCAAGCTGGCCTCCGGCGAGCTGACGCTCCCGAACTTCTTCCAGTGACGCGGGACGGCGAGGTCCTCCTCGCCACCGACGCCGTCGTCAAGCGCTACGGGACCACCGTGGCGCTCGACGGCGTCGATTTCGACGTGCGCGCCGGCGAGGTGCACGCGGTGGTCGGCGAGAACGGGGCGGGCAAGTCCACGCTCGCCCGCGTCCTGGCCGGCGCAACCCGCGCCGACCAGGGCGCCCTGCGGGGCGCCCTCGCCGGCCGCGGCCGCGGCCGGCGGGTGGCGATGGTGCCGCAGGCGCTCTCGCTCATCGGCGTCCTGTCGCTGGTGGAGCACGTGGCGCTGGCGCACGGCGCCGGGCGCTTCGGCCCGGCGGAGGCGCGCGAACTGCTGGCCGGCGCGGCCGCCCAGCTCGGTGGCGGGCCCGACCCGGACCGCCCCACCGGCGAGCTGAGCATGCCCGAGCAGCAACTCGGGGAGCTGGGCCTGGCGCTGGCGCTGGGGGCACGGGTGCTGATCGTGGACGAGCCCACGTCCAGCCTCGGGCCCGAGGAGGTCGAGCGCCTGGTCGCCGCGCTGCGCGGCGTGGCGGCGCGCGGCGGCGGGGTGGTGCTGGTGACGCACCGCATCCGCGAGGCGCTCGGCGCCGCCGATCGCGTCACCGTGCTCCGCGCGGGACGGCGCGTGTTCCGCGGCGCGACGGCCGGCCTGGACGCCGACACGCTGGCCGTCCACATGGTGGGCGAGCTGGAGCGCCGCGAGCGCCCGGCCCCCGCGGTCCTCGGCCCCGTGCGGCTGCGGGCCGCCGCGGTCGGCGCCCCGCCGCTGGCCGACGTGACGCTGGAGGTCGCGGGCGGCGAGATCGTGGGGATCGCGGGCGTGGCGGGCGGCGGCCAGGAGGTGCTGGCCGAGGTGCTCGCGGGCGTCCGCCGTCCCACGGAGGGGTCGGTGACGGTCGACGGCGCCGCCCTCGGCGACGCCCGCGCCGCCGTCGCGGCCGGCGTGGCCTACATCCCGGAGCGCCGCGCCGACGCGCTGGTCCCGGCCCTGTCGGGGGCGGACAACGCCGTGCTGCTCGCGCTGCGGCGCGACCGGAGCCTGCGCCGACGGGGGACCGGCCTGCCCAACCGCCGCGCCGATGTCCG
>OEIU01001205.1_pt1 | contig 17949 bp, 12 predicted proteins | sample 1539221 | NCBI WGS metagenome assembly OEIU01 (sample SAMN03792071, study PRJEB22550) | activated sludge metagenome | feature: wastewater treatment plant; material: activated sludge; isolation source: Wastewater treatment plant of a petroleum refinery complex | place: Argentina: Zarate | collected...
GGATCGCGAGATGGTCGGCGCGCTGGGCGTCAACCAGGCGTGGCTGTTCACCGGCATCTTCGCGCTCGGCTCGGCGCTGGCGGCGCTCGGGGGCGCGCTGCAACTGCCGCGCGAACCGGCCAACCTCGCGCTCGACATGACGACGATCGGCGATGCGTTCGTGGTGGTGGTCGTCGGCGGGATGGGCAGCATTCCGGGCGCTTACCTCGCAGCGCTGGTCATCGCGGAAATCAAGGCGATCTGCTACGGGATCGGCACCGTCGAGGTGCTCGGCACGAGCTTCTCGTTCTCGAAGCTGACGCTGGTCGTCGAGTTCCTGGTGATGGCCGCGGTGCTGATCTGGCGCCCGTGGGGACTGCTCGGCAAGCCGCAGGGCGCGGTGCGCAGCGCGGCTGCCGCCGAGGCGCCGATCCGGCCGATGTCGCGGGCAGGCGTCGCGGCGGTGATCGCACTCGCGGCGGTGCTGCTCGCGCTGCCGCTGCTGGGCGAGTCGTTTCCGTACCTGACCGTGCTGATGATCGACGTGCTGATCGCCGTGCTGTTCGCGACCAGCCTGCACTTCATCATGGGTCCGGGCGGAATGCACTCGTTCGGTCATGCGGCGTACTTCGGGTTGGGCGCCTACGGCGCCGCGGCGCTGCTCAAGGGACTGGCGCTGCCGATGGAACTCGCGCTGGCGCTGGCGCCGCTCGCCGCGCTCGCCGGCGGGCTGCTCTTCGGCTGGTTCGCGGTGCGGCTGTCGGGCGTCTATCTCGCGATGCTGACACTGGCCTTCGCGCAGATCGTCTGGTCGATCGTCTTCCAGTGGGACGACGTGACCGGCGGCAGCAACGGGATGGTGGGCATCTGGCCCTCGGAGCGCTTCGCATCGAAGACCGCGTACTACTACCTGACGCTGGCGCTGGTCGGCGCCAGCGTCTTCGCGCTGCGCCGGATGCTGTTCTCCCCGTTCGGCTACGCGATGCGCGCCGGGCGCGACTCGCCGCTGCGCGCCGAGAGCACCGGCATCGGCGTGATCGGCGTGCACTGGGCGGGCTTCGCGGCGGCCGCGCTGTTCTGCGGGCTGGCCGGCGCGCTCTATGCGTTCGGCAAGGGCTCGATCTCGCCGGAAACGATCCACGTGGGGCGCTCGATCGACGGACTGGTCATGGTGCTGCTCGGCGGCGTGCAGACGCTGGCGGGCCCGATCGTCGGCAGCGCGGTGTTCACCTGGCTGCAGGATTCGGTGAGCCGTGCCACCGACTACTGGCGCGCGCTGCTCGGGCTGGCGATCCTCGGGTTGGTGCTCGCCTTTCCGCAGGGCATCGTCGGTGGTCTCGCGGCGGCCTGGGAGCGCTGGCGCTGGCGCGGCGCGCCGGGAGCACGCCGGTGAGCGCGCTGCTGCAGGTTCGCGGGCTGCGCAAGGCGTTCGGCGGCGTGCAGGCCGTGCAGGACGTCGATTTCGATCTGGCCGCCGGCGAGCTGCTGGCGATGATCGGCCCGAACGGCGCCGGCAAGTCGACCTGCTTCAACATGATCAACGGGCAGCTCGTCCCCGATGCCGGCAGCGTCGTGCTGGCCGGCCGCGAGATCGCCGGGCGCCCGCCGCGCGAGATCTGGCGGCTCGGGGTGGGGCGCACCTTCCAGGTGGCGGCCACCTATGCGTCGATGACGGTGGCCGAGAACGTGCAGATGGCGCTGCTGTCGCACCACGGCAAGCTGTTCCGGATCTGGCCGCGCGCGGCGTCGCTGCATCGTGACGAGGCGCTCGAGCTGCTGGCCGCGGTAGGGCTGCGCGACCGGGCCGACGAGCCGTGCAGCACGCTCGCCTACGGCGACATCAAGACGGTCGAGCTGGCGATCGCGCTGGCGAACCAGCCGACGCTGCTGCTGATGGACGAGCCGACCGCGGGGATGGCACCGCAGGAGCGCAACGCGCTGATGCAGCTCACGCGTCGGCTCGTCAAGGAGCGCGGCATCGGCGTGCTGTTCACCGAGCACAGCATGGACGTGGTGTTCGCGCACGCCGACCGGATCATGGTGCTGGCGCGCGGGGCACTGATCGCGCAGGGCACGCCCGAGGCGATTCGCGACGACGCGCAGGTGCGCGAGGTCTACTTCGGCAGCGGCCGGCTGGTGAGGGCGGCGCGAGCCGGGGAGCGATCCGGGGACCGGGCAGGCGGGCAGGCCGGACGAAGCGCCGCGGGCGGCCCGGCTGCGGGGGGGCCATGAGCGGGCGCGCGATGAGCGGGGTCGCGACGACAGCGCCGCTGCTCGCGGTGCGCGCACTCGACGCCTGGTACGGGCGCGCGCAGGTGCTGTTCGGTGTCGATCTCGAAGTCGGCGACGGCGAAGTCGTCGCGCTGATGGGGCGCAACGGCGCCGGCAAGAGCACGACGATGAAGGCGATCATGGGCCTTCTCGCCTCTCGCGCGGGCGAGATCGTCTTTGCCGGCGAGCGCATCGACGGGCTCGAGGCTTTCCGTATCAGCCGCGCCGGCCTCGGCTACGTCCCGGAAGACCGGCGGATCTTCACCGACCTGACGGTGATCGAGAACCTCGAGGTCGGCCGGCGCCCGCCGCGCGCGGGCGCGCCGGCCTGGACCGTCGAGCGGCTGTTCGCGCTGTTCCCGAACCTCGGTCGCATGCCCGATCGCCCGGGAGGCAGGATGAGCGGGGGCGAGCAGCAGATGCTCAGCGTCGCGCGCACGCTGATGGGCAACCCGCGGCTGGTGCTGCTCGACGAGCCGTCCGAAGGCGTCGCGCCGGTGATCGTCGAGCAGATGGCCGACATGATCGTCGAGCTGAAGAAGGAAGGCCTGTCGGTGCTGCTGTCGGAGCAGAACGTCGCGTTCGCCTCGGCGGTGAGCGACCGGGCCTACGTGCTCGAGAAGGGGCAGGTGAAGTTCGCCGGAACGATGGCCGAGCTCGACGGCGACGAGGCCGTGCGCCGCCAGTATCTCGCCTTATGAAGCGGGGCGCCGCCGCGGGCGGCGCCCCGCGGGTCGAACGCAGGCACAGGAGGAAACGCCATGGCGACTGCCGCTATCGCTGAGAAGTCCGGAAAGGTCGTGATCCGCAACGTCGGGCTGATGCTCTCGGGCGACATCGACCGCCCGATCCTCGACGCGGACACCGTCGTCGTCGAGGACGGGCTGATCGCGGCGGTCGGCCGCGAGAAGGATTGCGACACCGGCGCCGCTGCGCGCGTCGTCGACGCGAAGGGGACCGCGCTCGCGCCCGGCCTGATCGATTCGCACGTGCATCCGGTGTTCGGCGACTGGACGCCGCGCCAGAACCAGCTCGGCTGGATCGAGTCGTGCCTGCACGGCGGCGTCACGACGATGGTGTCGGCCGGCGAGGTGCACCTGCCCGGCCGCCCGAAGGACGTGGTCGGCGTGAAGGCACTCGCGATCACCGCGCAGCGCGCGTTCGACGGCATGCGCGCGGCCGGCGTCGGCGGCGGCGTCAAGGTGCTCGCCGGCGCGCCGGTGCTCGAGAAGGGGATGGTCGAGTCCGACTTCGCCGAGATGGCCGCGGCCGGCGTGAAACTGCTCGGCGAGATCGGATTGGGGTCGGTCAAGGCCGGCGACGAGGCGGCGCGGATGGTCGCCTGGGCGCGCCGCCACGGCATCCAGAGCACGATCCACACCGGGGGGCCGTCGATCCCGGGCTCGGGCCTGATCGACGAGCACGTGGTGCTCGAGGCCGACGCCGACGTGATCGGCCACATCAACGGTGGGCACACCTCGCTGTCGTACAAGGCGGTGTGCACGCTGTGCGAGAAGAGCTCGCGGGCGATGGAGATCGTGCACAACGGCAACGAGCGCATCGCGATCCTCACCGCGCGGCACGCGATCGAGCTGAAGTGCCCGCACCGGGTGATCCTCGGCACCGATGCGCCGGCGGGCTCGGGCGTGCAGCCGCTGGGCATCCTGCGGCTCATCGCGCTGATCTCCAGCATGGCCGACATTCCGGCCGAGATCTGCTTCGGCTTCGCCACCGGCAACACCGCTCGCATGCGCGGGCTCAGCCAGGGCCTCGTCGAGCCGGGGCGCCCGGCCGACTTCGTGTTTCTCGACCGGGCGCAGCACACGGCGGGGCGCGACCTGCTCGAGAGCGTCCGGCTGGGCGACATTCCCGGCGTCGGGATGGTGATGATCGACGGCATCGTGCGCTGCCAGCGCAGCCGCAACACCCCGCCGGCGGTCGAGGTGCCGGCGATCGTCGCGTGAGCCGCGAGCGCATCGTGCCGGGAACGACCGGGCGCGCGGCGACTGCGCCGGCCGGGCCGGAGGGCCCGGCGTCACCGCCGCGACGTCGCCGCGACGCCGAGGCAACCCGTGCGCGCATCCTGAAGGCCGCCGCGGTCGAGTTTGCGCAGCACGGTTTCGCGGGCGGCCGCGGCGATCGCATCGCGCGGCGCGCGCGCTCGAGCGAGCGGATGGTCTACTACTACTTCGGCAGCAAGGACGGTCTGTTCCGCGCGGTGCTCGAGGGCGCGTACGCATCGCTGCGCGACGCCGAGCGGGCGGTGCAACTCGACCCCGACGACCCCGCCCGGGCGCTCGAGCAGTTCTGCCGCTTCGTCTGGCGCTACTACGCCGACCACCCCGGCTTCATCAGCCTGCTGAACACCGAAAACCTGCACCGCGCGCGCAACCTGCGCAAGTCCGGCCGCCTCGACGAGCTCGTCGGGCCGGTCGTGGGGCTGCTGTCGCAGCTGCTGGCCGATGGCCAGGCCCGCGGCCTGTTTCGCGCCGACGTCGACCCGGTGGACCTGTACGTCGCGATCGCCGGGCTCGGCTACTTCCGGCTGTCGAACCGGCACACGCTGTCGGCGGTGCTCGGCCGCGACATGGCCGAGCCCGAAGGCCTCGAGCGCTACTGGGTCGAGGCCGCGCGGATGGTGAGCGGCTACGTCCGCGCCGGACGCGATCGCTTATGATGGATGCCCCCGCGCGCCGTCCGCGCGCGCGGCAATCACGAGTCGCTTCCCCGGCACGCCGATGATCATCACCTCGCTGCTCGACACCGACCTCTACAAGTTCACGATGATGCAGGTCGTGCTGCATCACTTCCCGGGCGCGCAGGTCGAATACCGCTTCAAGTGCCGCAACGAGGGCATCGACCTGCGGCCGTACGTCGGCGCGATCCAGGAGGAGATCCAGGGCCTCTGCTCGCTGCGGTTTCGCCAGCGCGAGCTGGACTACCTGCGCGGCTTCCGCTTCATCAAGAGCGACTTCGTCGACTTCCTCGGCCTGTTCCAGATGAACGCGAAGTACATCACGGTGGCGCCCTCGCCGAAGGACAACGGCGAGATCGACATCGTGATCCGCGGCCCGTGGCTGCACACGATCCTGTTCGAGATCCCGGTGCTGGCGATCGTCAACGAGATCTACTTCCGCGAGACCGTGCGCGTGCCCGACTACGCCGAAGGCCGCCGGCGCCTCGACGAGAAGATCGCGCTGATCACCGGCCACCCCGAACTCGAGGGCATCCGCATCGCCGACTACGGCACCCGGCGGCGCTTCTCGCGGCTTTGGCACGAGGAAGTGCTGCAGGTCTGCAAGGCGAAGCTCGGGCCGATCTTCGCGGGCACCTCCAACGTGATGTACGCGATGCAGCACGGCGTCACGCCGCTGGGCACGATGGCGCACGAGTACCTGCAGGCGTGCCAGGCGCTGGGCCCGCGCCTTCGCGACACGCAGGTGTTCGGCTTCGAGATGTGGGCGCGCGAGTATCGCGGCGACCTCGGCATCGCGCTGTCCGACGTCTACGGGATGAGCGCGTTCCTGCGCGACTTCGACATGTACTTCTGCAAGCTGTTCGACGGGGCGCGCCACGACTCCGGCGACCCCTACGAATGGGGCGAGCGGCTGATCGCGCACTACGAGGCGAACCGCGTCGATCCGAAGACCAAGACGCTGGTGTTCTCCGACGCGCTGACCTTCCCGCTGATGGTGGAACTCTACAAGCGCTTCCGTGACCGCACGCGGATCGCGTTCGGCATCGGCACCAACCTGACCAACGACCTCGGCTACGTGCCGCTGCAGATCGTGATCAAGATGGTGCGCTGCAACGGGCAGCCGGTGGCCAAGCTCTCGGACACGCCGGCGAAGAACATGTGCGACGACGTGGCCTACCTGCAATACCTGCGCCAGGTCTTCGACATCAAGGGCTGATCGCTATAATCCGCCGGATGAATCCGCGACCGAAACTCCTGATCACCCGCAAGGTATTCCCCGAGGTCATCGAGCGCCTGGCCCCGTACTTCGACATCGACTCGAACCAGGACGACGACGAGTGGCCGCGCGCCACGCTGCTGGCGCGGGCGGCCGACCGCGACGCGCTGTTCGTCGTCGCTTCCGACCGCGTCGACCCCGAGCTGCTCGCGGCGTGTCCGCGCCTTCGCATCGTGGCCACCGGCTCGGTGGGCTACAACCACATCGACCTCGCCGCCTGTGGCGAGCGCGGCGTCGCCGTGAGCAACACGCCGGACGTGCTCACGGAGGCGACCGCCGACATGGCCTGGGCGCTTCTGATGGCGACCGCGCGCCGCGTCTGCGAATCCGAGCACTGGCTGCGCGCCGGCAAGTGGGGGCGCTGGGCGTTCGACCAGTGGCTGGGCGCCGACGTGTACGGCACGACGCTGGGCATCGTCGGCATGGGGCGCATCGGCTCGGCGGTGGCGCGCCGGGCGCGCGGCTTCGAGATGAGGGTCCTCTACCACAACCGCAGCCGCGCCCCGAACGAGGCAGAGCTGGGCGCGCACAGGGTGGAGCTCGACGAGTTGCTGCGCGAAGCCGACCACGTCGTGCTGGTGCTGCCGTACTCCGCGGCGACGCACCACGCGATCGGGGCGCGCGAGCTGGCCGCGATGAAGCCGACGGCGACGCTGGTCAACATCGCGCGCGGCGGCATCGTCGACGACGCGGCGCTGGTCGACGCGCTGCGCGCCGGGCGCATCGCGGGGGCGGGCCTGGACGTCTACGAGAACGAGCCGGCGCTTCACCCGGGGCTGCTCACGGTGCCCAACGTCGTGCTCACGCCGCACGTCGGAAGCGCCACGCGCAGCTCGCGCGTCGGCATGGCGATGCTGGCGGCCGAGAACCTGGTGGCCTTCGCGACCGGTGCGGCGTTGCCGACGCCGGTCGCCACGGCCTGATTCGCGAAGCCGGCGCCGAGGCGACGATGTCCGAGATCCATCTTCATCGCAAGCACAAGCTCGGCCTGAAGAAGGCGCGCGAGGCGGCCCAGAAGGTCGCCGACGAACTGGCCGAGTCGTTCGACATGGAGAGCGAGTGGGACGGCAACGAGTTGCGCTTCTCGCGCTCCGGCGTGTCCGGGAGCCTGACCGTGTCGAAGGACCAGGTCGTGCTCGACGCGAAGCTCGGCTTCCTGCTCGCCGCGTTCAAGCCCCGCATCGAAGAGCGGCTCGAGAAGGACTTCGACCGCTACTTCGCCTGAACCTTCCTCCCGCGAGCCCCACTTGACCCCCACTGCGATCCAGCTAGGCGGCGCGATCCTGTTCGCGATCGCCGTGATCCACACCTTCTCTGCCAAGTTCTTCGAGCGGCTCGCGCACGCGCAACCGGCACACGCCGGCGTCTGGCACCTGCTGGGCGAGGTCGAGGTCGTCTTCGGCTTCTGGGCGATGGTGCTGATCGTCTACATGGCGCTCGCCGGCGGCGGCGGGCCCGCGCTGCACTACCTCGAGTCGCGCAACTACACCGAGCCGATGTTCGTGTTCGTCATCATGGTGATCGCGGCGAGCCGCCCGATCCTGCGGCTCGCGCTGGCCTGCGTGCGATGGACGGCGCGCATCGTGCCGATGCCGGCGTCGATGGCAGACTACTTCGTCGCGCTGTCGCTGGTTCCGTTGCTGGGCTCGTTCATCACCGAGCCGGCGGCGATGACGCTGGCGGCACTGCTGCTGCGCGACCGGTTCTACAGCAAGGGGTTGTCGACGCGGCTGCAGTACGCGACGATCGGCGTGCTGTTCGTCAACGTCTCGATCGGGGGCACGCTCACGCCGTACGCGGCGCCGCCCGTGCTGATGGTCGCGGGCACCTGGAACTGGGACCTCGCCCACATGCTGACGCACTTCGGCTGGCGCTCGGCGCTGGCGGTGATCGTCAACGCGCTCGGCGTGACGCTGCTGTTCCGCGCCGAGCTGCGCAGGGTCCCCGAATCAGGTGGCGCCGTTGGCGAGCCGGTGCCGGCGGCGCTGATCGTGCTGCACCTGCTGTTCCTGTCCGGCGTGGTCGTCTTCGCGCACCACCCGGTCGTGTTCATGGGGCTGTTCCTGTTCTTCCTCGGCATCGCGCACGGCTACAGCCGCCACCAGGACCGGCTGATCCTCCGCGAAGGCCTGCTGGTGGCGTTCTTCCTGGCCGGCCTGGTGGTGCTGGGCGGGCAGCAGCAGTGGTGGCTGCAGTCGCTGCTCGAGCGGATGAGCCCGACCGCCGTCTACTATGGCGCGACCGCGCTCACGGCGATCACCGACAACGCGGCGCTCACCTACCTCGGCTCGCTGGTGCAGGGGCTGACCGACGAGTTCAAGTATTCGCTGGTGGCCGGCGCGGTGACCGGCGGAGGCCTCACCGTGATTGCCAACGCCCCGAACCCGGCCGGCTATTCGATCCTGAAGGGCAGCTTCGAGCACGAGGAGGTCAGCGCGCTCGGGCTGTTCGCGGCCGCGCTGATCCCCACGCTGGTCGCGATCGCCGCGTTCCGCGCGATCTGAGACGAGACGCCCGGCGCCGGGCCCCCGGAAGGGGGCCGCGGCGCCCGTGCGCTGAAGCCCGCAGGGCCGCCCGCTCAGCCCTTCAGGCTGTCGACCAGCGCGATGTACTGCTTCATCGCGTCGTCGCGGCCGGTGCCCTTCAGCTCGTTCCAGGCGTCCCACTTGGCGCGGCCGACCATGTCGGTGAAGCCCGGGCGCTTGCCGTCGACGTCGCCGGCGGAGGCCTGCTTGTACAGCGCGTACAGCTTGAGCAGGGTCATGTTGTCGGGGCGCTCGGGCAGGTTCTTCGAGTCTGCCACCGCCTGTTCGAATTGCGAGCTCAGGTCGGCCATGATTCCTCCTCGGGTGGTTGGCCAAGTATGATAGCAACGCCCCAGCGGCCGATCCGCCGCGCGCACGGAGGAGCCATGGCCCGCGAAAGGATGTCGAGCGTCGATACCGCCTGGCTGCGCATGGACAGCTCGCGCAACCTGATGATGATCGTCGGCGTGTTCGTGTTCGCGCGGCGGGTGACGTGGGAGGAGATCGCGCAACTGCTCGAGGAGCGCCTGCTGAAGTTCGGGCGTTTCCGGCAGCGGATCGAATCCGACGCGGTGGGCCACTACTGGGTCGACGACGAAGACTTCGACATCCGGCGCCACGTCGAGCGGGTGCGGCTGCGCCGCGGCGGCGGCGACCGCGAACTGCAGCGCCTCACTGCGCGGCTCGCGGTGCAGCCGCTCGATCCCGCGCATCCGCTGTGGCAGTTCCACCTGGTCGAGAACTACGACGGCACCAGCGCGATGGTGACGCGCATGCATCACTGCATCGCCGACGGGATCGCCCTGGTTCGCGTGATGCTGTCGCTGACCGACGCCGTGGCCCCGGCGCAGGCTTCGGAGGCCGGGGACGATCCCGCCGATCTCGAGTCGAATCCCTGGGAGCCCTACCTGCAGCCGATCACCCGCGGAGCCGTCGCGGCGATCGACGCGACCGGCGCGCTGGTGACCCGGTCGCTCGACGTCGTCGCGCATCCCGACCGGCTGGTCGACTACGCACAGGTGGGCAGCCAGGTCGTCCGCGACACGCTCGCCATCCTGCTGATGTCCGACGACACGCACACCCGGCTCAAGGGTACGCCGAGCGGACGCAAGGCCTTCGCGTGGAACGATCCGCTGCCGCTCGACGAGGTCAAGGCGGTCTGCAGGGGGATGGGCGCGTCGGTCAACGACGTGCTGCTGTCCTGCGTCGCCGGCGCCCTGCGGCGCTACCTGCTGGGTCGCGGCGACGAGGTCGCCGACGACTGCGAGGTTCGCGCGATGGTGCCGGTGAACCTGCGGCCGCCGTCCGAGCCGATCGACGATCTCGGCAACCGCTTCGGGTTGGTGCCGCTGTGCCTGCCGGTGGGAATCGCCAATCCGATCGCCAGGGTGAGCGAGGTGCGCCGGCGCATGGCCGAACTGAAGGCGGGCTACCAGCCGATCGTCGCCTACGTGATGCTGGGGGCCGCCGGCGTCCTGCCGCACGCGCTGCAGACGCAGATCCTCGAGTACCTGGGCAACAAGGGCAGCGCGGTGATGACCAACGTTCCGGGGCCCACCGAGACGATCAACATGGCGGGCGTGCCGTTGTCGCGGATGATGTTCTGGGTCCCGCAGTCGGGCGATATCGGCATCGGCGTGTCGATCCTGTCCTATGCCGGCGGCGTCCAGTTCGGCGTGATGAGCGACGTCGCGCTGTGTCCCGATCCGCAGGCGATCATCGACGGTTTCGCTCCCGAATTCGAGCGGCTGGTGCTGGCGCTCGCGATGCTGCCCAACGGGTTCCTGCTCGGGCGCGAGCTGGCGCCCGGCGAGCTCGAGCACGCGCTGCTGCTGGAGGCCTCGTGCAGCTGAGCAGGGACGACGCGCAGGCGCAGCGCGTGCTGGCGTTCTGGTTCGACGGGCCCGATGGCGCGGCACGCGGGCGCGTGCGTGGCGAGTGGTTCGGCAAGGACCCGGCCTTCGACGACGCGATCCGCCGTGCGTTCGGCGCGCTGATCGAGCGCGCGCTCGCCGGCGAATGCGACCACTGGGCACTCGATGCCGGCACCGCGCCGGCGCTGGTGCTGGTCCTCGACCAGTTCACGCGCAACGCCTTTCGCGACACGCCGCGGATGTTCGCCGGCGACGCGAAGGCGCTCGCGACGGCGCGACGCATCGTGGCCGAAGCCTGGGACCGCGACTACGATTCGCTGCGGCGCTGGTTCTGTTACCTGCCGTTCGAGCACTCCGAGTCGCTGGACGACCAGCGCGAATCGCTGCGCCTGTTCGGGCAGTTGCGCGACGACCCGCTGGCCGGCGGCGCCTGGCCGTGGGCCGTGCGCCACCACGAGGTCATCGAGCGCTTCGGCCGGTATCCGCACCGCAACGCCATTCTCGGGCGGCCGTCCACCGCCGAAGAAGAGGCGTTCCTGCGCGAGCCCGGCTCGCGCTTCTGAGTCGCCGGTGACGCGGGCGACCGTCATGCGCGCCTGAGCGGCCATGGCGCTGCGCATCCGATTCGACCACCGGGTCGACCGGCTCGCCGACGCGCTGCTCGACGCGCTCGAGCACGAGCCCGCGCCGGGCGCTGGCGATCCGCTCGCCGAGCGCACGGTGATCGTGCCCAGCGTCGGGGTCGGCCGATGGCTTCAACGCCGCGACGCCAGCCGACACGGGGTCAGCACGCGTTTGCGCCCCGAGTTCGCCGGCCGATGGCTGTGGCGCACGATGCGCGCGACGCTGCGCGACCTTCCGGAGCGATCGCCGTTCGAGCCCGAACGCGTGCGCTGGCTGCTGATGGAGCTGCTGGGCGAACTGCCGGACGCCCCGGAGTTCGCGCTGGTGCGCAAGCGGGTGCGCGAGGAGGGGTCCCTCGCGAGGCTGTCGCTCGCCGACGCGCTGGCGGCACGGTTCGACCGCTATCTCGCCTACCGGCGCGACTGGCTGGCGCGCTGGCAGCGCGGGCGGTGGGCGAGCGGCGATCGGCCGCTGGGCGCGCACGAGGCCTGGCAGCGCTGGATGTGGCAGCGCCTGCTCGAACGCCTGCCCGGGGTTCGCGACGAGCATCCATACGACCAGTTCGCGCGCCAGCTCGAGTCCGGCGGCGAATCGGTGCGGCGCGCGCTCGGCGGGACGCGCATCGCGCTGTTCGGCCGGATCGACCTCTCGCCCGAGCAGTTCGCCCTGTTCGGGCAGCTGTCGGCGTCGATCGACGTGTCGCTGTTCGCGCCGGATCCGTGCCGGGAACTGTGGACCGACATGCTCGATTCGCGGCGGCTCGCCGAGATCCGCGCGCAGCGGCCCGACGTCGCCTGGTTGTACGAAGGCGAGCCGACGCTGCTCGGCAACTGGGGAAGGGCGCAGCGCGACTTCGTCGCGCAGGTGCTGTCACTCGAGGAGCAGTTCGGGGCGCAGGCCGAAGCGCCCGGCCGCGACGAGGCCTGGCCGTTCGGCGCGCACGGCGACGCGCCGGCCAAGGGCACGCTGCAGGCGCTGCAGGCTGCGGTGTTCCTGCGCAGCGACGATCCGTGGCGCGCGCTCGACCGCGACGACGGCTCGATCGCCGTGCTGGGCGCGCACGGATTCGTCCGGCAGGCGGAGGTCCTGCACGAGCGCCTGCTCGAGTGCTTCGAGACGCTGCCGCAACTCGCACCGTCGGACGTCGTGGTCTACTGCGCCGACCTGGAGTCGGCGGCGGCCGCGATCGAGGGCGTCTTCGACAGCCAGCCCGCGGCGCGCCGGATTCCGTTCGCGATCAGCGGCCGCGCGCCGCGCGCCGATCCGCTGGTGGCCGCGGTCCAGGGGATGCTCGACATGACGCTGCAGCCGGTCTCCGCACGGTCGCTCGATGCGTGGCTGCGCAACCCCGCGGTGATGGAGGCGCTCGGGCTGGAGGCTGCCGAGGTCGAGCTGCTGGCGGGGTGGTTCGAGGCGGCGGGCGCGCGCCGCGGACTCGACGACGAGGACGGCTCGCCCAAGCACAGCCTGCGCGCGGCGATCGATCGGCTCCTGGCGGGTGCGGCGCTGGGCCAGTCGGCGGCCGTCGGAGACCTGCTGGCGATCCCGGGGGCGCAGGGCACGCGCGCGCGGATCCTCGAGGCCTGGCTCCCCGTTGGCGACGCGCTCGCGCAGCTGCGGCTCGCGGCGCGCTCGCCGCGACCGCTGTCCGAGTGGTGCACGGCGCTCGGCGACTCGGTCGAAGCGGTGTTCGCCGGCGTGCGGCAGCACGCGCCGGGGCTGCAGCGCGTGCGCGACGCGTTGTCCGACCTGCTGGCGAGCGCCTCCGACCTGCCGGCCGTTGCGCTCGATGCGGCCGCGTTCGAGCGCGCCCTCGCCGATGCGCTGACGCGTGGCGCCACCGCCGCCATGCCCGGCGGCGCGGTGACCGTGTGCCCGCTGGGCAGCCTTCCCGGCGTGCCGTTCCGCGTCGTCTGCCTGTTCGGCATGGACGAGGGGGCGTTTCCGCGCCAGGGCGCGCGCGACGAGCTCGACCTGATGCGCCGCGCACCGCGCTTCGGCGACCGGCTCTCGAGAATCGACGATCGGGGCACCTTCCTGGACGCGGTGCTCTCCGCGCGAGACCGGCTGCTCGTGTCGTGCCGCAGCCGCCATGCGCGCGACGACACGCCGCTCAATCCGTCGCCTCTGGTGGGCGAACTGCTGGCCTACCTGTCGGCGCAGCTCGACCCGGCGGCCGGCGCGTCGTTCGAGGCGAACCGCCGGCGGTATCCGCAATCGGCGGGCGTGCCGGCGCTCGTCGAGCATCCGCTTCATCCGTTCTCGACGCGCAACTTCGTCGCCGGCGCCAGCTACGCGCAGGAGTGGCTCGCCACCGCGCGCGAACTGGCCAGGCCGTTGCCCGATCGGGCGACCGGCATCGGCGCGCTGGTCGATCCGGCCGACATGCTCGGGCCAGGGCAGGGCGTGGGCGAGCAGCCGGGCGTCGCGACGATGCCGGTCGAGGCGCTGCGCGACGCGCTGGCCGATCCGTTGGCCACCTGGCTGCGCGATGCACTCGGACTGCGCCTGTTGCGCGAGCGGGCGCCGCCCGACGATGCCGAGCCGCTGTGGACCGACGAGGACGACCGTGGGCTGGTGCAGGCGTGTGTCGATCGGCTGCTGGCCGGCGAGGAAGACGGCCGCGTCGTCCGCGAGCTGTCGATCGCGCCGCAGACCGCCGCCGGCGCGCCGGGCCGCCTTCACGCGGAGTCGGCCGTGCGTCGCGCACGCGCGCTGGTCGCCGAAGCGACGACCGCCATCGGCGCATCGGCGGCGGGCGCGAAGGCGTTGCCGCTGGTGGCGGCGCTGGACGGCGTGCGCGTGTCGGCGCTGGTGCCGGTGCTCGGCGCAACCGCGCCCGTTTTCGTGACCGCGTTTCCGCTGGGCCCGCACGCGCTGATCGACGCCTGGCTGCGCGCCGCGGTCTGGCGCGCCGCGCGCGGCGACGGTCCGCCGGCGTGCCTGGTCTCGCCGGACTACCTCGTCGAGTTGCGCTGCCCCGATCCGCAGCGCAGCCTGCGGCATGCGCTGGACTGGGCCGCGCGCATCGGGCGTGAGCCGCTGGCGCTGTTTCCGCGCAGCTGGCTGCGCTACGCGCTGGTGCTCGCCAGGCGGCCGCCCACCGGTGCGGCCCAGTCTCCCGAGTCGCCAGAGTCGCGCCATGCGAGCGCCCGCGAGCGCGCGCGCGAGGTCCTGGCCGGGGGCGAGTTCGGCGGGCGCGCCCCCGAACTGGCGCGGCCCGCGGCGCAGGCGCTGTTCCGCGATGCGCAGCCCGACATCGATGCGGTGCTGGCGCTCGGCGAGCGCGTCTACCGGCCCGTGTTCGACGACGCGGTCGTCGAGCCCCGGCACGAGGAACGCGCGTGAACGCGAGCCTGTCCGCGCATCCGGTCTTCGACGCCGGCATCCTCGAGGGGCTGCACCTGCTCGAGGCCGACGCCGGCACGGGAAAGACCTGGACCATCGCGGGACTCGTCGTTCGCGCGCTGATCGAGCGCGAGCTCGGCATCGAGCAGTTGCTGGTCGTCACCTTCACCAACGCGGCCACCGCCGAGCTGGGCGCCCGCATCCGGCAGCGCATCGCGCAACTCGAGCGCCTGCTCGACGACCGGATCGAGGCGCGTGCCACGGCGGTCGACGAGCCCTTCTGCGTCGCCTTCGCGGCGGGCCTGGACGACACCGCGGCGCTGCGCGCGCGCTCGGCGCTGCGCATTGCGCTGGCCCGCGTCGACGAGATGGCCGTCCACACGATCCACGGCTTCTGCCAGCGCGTCGTCGACGAGCACGCGCTGTCGATCGGCGTACCGAGCGGCCTGCCGGTGAGCGCCGACAGCGCCGCGCCCGAACTCGACCGGCTGGCGGACTGGTGGCGCGCGCAGGCGCGCGAGGCCTCGCCCGCGCGGCTGCTCGCGTTCGGGCTGGCCGGCCTCACCCCCGACGCGCTGCACGCCGCGGTGAAGGCGCTTGCCGCGAATCCGCTGGCCCGGGTCGAGCCTGCCGCAGGCGACTGGCGGGCCGTCGAAGGAGAGCTGACCGCACTGCGCGACGAACTCGCCGCAGCGCTCGGGCGCGAAGGCGACGCGCTGCTCGACTGGATCGGCGTGAAGGGCAATGCCGACGGAAACCGGTTCCGGGTCGCGTGGGTGACGAAGTGGCTCGACGCGCTGAGGCGCTTCTGCGCCGATCCGCATCCCGCGGAGTTGCCCGACGCGATCGGGAAGCTCGCGGCGCCGCGCTTCGGCGATCGCCCGCCGCCGTCGACGATCCCCGCGATCTGCGAACGGCTCTCGACGCTCGCCGCATCGATCGCGCGACTTCCGGCCTGGATCGCGCAGGAGATCGCGGCGGTCGCGGCCGCCGAGCGCCGAGACGATCTCGCGAGGGCACAGTCGCTCGGCTTCGACGACCTGCTTCGCCTGGTGCACGACGCGCTCGCCGATCGCGAAGGGGGCGTGGCGTTGGCGACGGCGCTGCGCGAGCGCCATCCGTTGGCGCTGATCGACGAGTGCCAGGACACCGATCCGCTGCAGTGGGCGATCTTCAGGCGCATCTACGTCGACGATGCACCCTCCGGCTCCGGACAGGCGCCTCCCGCGCTGGTGCTGGTCGGCGACCCGAAGCAGGCGATCTACGCGTTTCGGGGCGCAGACGTCTACTCGTACCTCGACGCCCGCGACGCGGTGCGCCGCATCCATCGGCTCGGCGAGAACCAGCGCGCGAGCCGCGCGCTGGTTGCGGCAATCAATGCGATCTTCCGGCGCGAGCGGCCGTTCCTGGTCGACGAGATCGGGTTTTCCGAGGCCGGGGTCGGGGCGCGGCCGCGCCGGCCGCTGGAGGCGGGCGACGGCGCGAGCCGCGCCGCGCTCACCGTGGTGCGGCTGCAGGCCGATCCCGAATCGGGCTGGCTGGGCGCGTCCGCGGCTCGGCGCCAGGCGGTCGACGCGTGCGTGGCCGAGATCGGCAGGCTCCTCGGCAGCGGCGCGCGGCTGGGCGACTCCGCGCTGCGCCCCGCCGACATCGCCGTTCTCGTCAACGCGCATTGGCAGGGCACCGAGATCAAGCGCGCGCTCGCCGCGGCGGGCATCGGCGCTGCCGAGGTGTCGCGCGACAGCGTGCTTGCGACGCTCGAGTGCAGCGAGTTGATGCGGATCGTCGCCGCGATCGCCGATCCCACCGATCCCGGCTTGCTGCGCGCGGCGCTGGCGACCACGTTGCTGGGCGAGGATGCACGCAGCCTGCGCGCGCTCGACTCCGACGCCGGGGGCGCACTGGTCACGGCCTCGCGCTTCGCCCGGGCGCGCGAAGACTGGCGGCGGCACGGCCCGATCGCGGCGCTGCGTCGCCTGATCCGCGACGAGGACGTCGGTGCGCGGCTGGCGGCGACGCGCGACGGCGATCGGCGCCTGACAAACCTTCTGCACCTGGTCGAGCTGCTGGGTGACGACGAGGAGGCCCGTCGCGGGCCGCAGCAGGCGTTGCACGCGTGGGTGCGGCGCCGACTGGCCGGCGAGGCGGACGAGCGCGAGACCGAGGAGCTGCGCCTGGAGAGCGACGAGGACCTCGTGCGCATCCTCACGGTTCACAAGAGCAAGGGGCTCGAGTTTCCCGTCGTGTTCCTGCCTTACGCGTGGTCGTCGAAATCTCCGCGCCTGGCGATTCCTCAGACCTGGCACGAGCGCGCGCCCGAGGGGCATTGGCGCGCGGTGCTCGATTTCGCGCCGACGCAGGAGACCACCCGGCAGTGCGCGTCCGAGTCGCATGCCGAGGCGCTGCGCGCGATGTACGTCGCGCTCACGCGCGCCGAGCAGCGGTGCTACCTGTTCTGGGGGGTCGCGGCGGGCGCGCAATACTCGCCGCTCGCCTGGCTGCTTGCCGGTGTCGACCCGTCCGTCCAGAAGGACTGGCGTCCCGGCTTCAAGGCGCCGCAGCCGCTGGACGTGCAGGCGGTCGACCGGGGGCTCGACGCCTGTCGCGAGCGCGCAAACGCGAGCGATCCCGCATCGGTGGTCGTCGTCGATGCGCCGGCGCTCGCGGCCGGTCTCGGCCCGACGCAGGCCGGCGAGGGCGCCGCCGGCGACGAGCGACACGCGCTCGCCGACGTGCGCCCCGAGGCGCTCACGGCGCGGCCCTGGCGTGCGACGATCGCAGCGCCGCTCGTGACGACCAGCTTCAGCGCCATCGTATCGGCACTGCACGCCGACGACGGCGGCGCGCGCGCGCAGGACGCGGTCGAGCGTCCCGACCACGACCAGTTCCCGGCGCCGCTCGACGAAGCGCCCGCAGCCGGCGAAGCGTCGATCCGGTTTCGCTTCCCGTCGGGTGCGCAGGCCGGCGTCTGCCTGCACGGCGTGCTCGAGGATGCGCGCTTCGACGCGCGCTTCGATCGTCGGGCGGTCGCCGATCGGCTGCTTCGCGGCGGCTACCGGCGCTTCGACGCCGGTCAGGTCGCCGAGTGGCTCGAACAGGTCGTCGCCGCGCCGATGCGTGACGCACAGGGCGAAACGATCCGGCTGCCCGAAGTGCCGATGGCGCGGCAGGTGCGAGAGCTCGACTTCCTGCTCTGCGGCCACGCGGTCTCCGATCGGGCGCTCATCGAGACGGTGGGCACGGAGTTCGCGATCGATGCCGCAGCGGGCGCCGCGCGCTGGAGCGGCTTCCTGCGCGGTTTCGTCGACCTGGTCTTCGAGCACGGCGGCCGCTACTACCTGCTCGACTGGAAGA